>Ga0247844_1001118_pt1 | contig 52244 bp, 33 predicted proteins | sample LaCtaG_FD_192421 | JGI IMG/M metagenome (GOLD analysis project Ga0247844, IMG submission 192421) | Freshwater microbial communities from meromictic Lake La Cruz, Castile-La Mancha, Spain - LaCruzMarch201714.5m_1 | ecosystem: Environmental > Aquatic > Freshwater > Lake | place: Spain: Castile-La... | reverse complement strand
ATTGCTCGTGTATTAAGCCCACCAATGTCTCACCAATGCTGTCCATAGCCGGTTGCAGATTATTGATGTGTCGCACTAAGTTATTCAGTGCGGCGTTGATCTCGGCATCGTCTAGGGTGATTTGGATAGTCATGGCGGTAATCTCTTATTTTACTGACTGTAACCTATCAAAAATTTCATCTAATTTTTTATAAGATTCCCGTTTGTCTTTCTGCAATGATTCTATCTCTGATTTCGACAGCAGTTTTCTTTGAGTTGATGATATACCTTGCCTCTGATTCGGTAAGGCAGTCGAATCCATACCCAAAGAAGCTAATCCACCAATATTCGAGTTCATTATAATTTTTCCTTAATGTGTCTAAAGTTAACGTGGTTATCGCTAAAACAGACGAATAATTTTTACCTGTTAATGTCGTTGCAGCAATCGTTTTCATGCCAAATTGATAAATATGCCCTCTTAGGTTTGCTAATGTACCGCCCTGAGTGAGCGTATCATCAAAAATAATAGCGTATTCTGATTTTGTTATTGGCTTTCCAGCGAAAGGAGGCGGGAAAGCCAGTCTTCCAAATCCGTCAGAATTTGTCCTGTTTACCTTTGCTGACTGAACAATATCCAATTCAACCGGAAGGTCTAGCTTTCTCCCAACAATCATTGCGTAAGCCAATGGTATACGGTTAATGCTTACATCTTCTTCGGCATGAACAGGTATTAACAAAGGTTTTTTGTTGCCGATAACATTTTTAAGCTGGCTTATCGCGTCATTGCTGATTAAGTCAGTGACCAATATTGCCGCCGCTTCCAAATCGCCGCTTTTTGCCGCCTCATAACTGGGATGTTTTGATGCGTTCCCTAATGGTGCGTTTAATATTACTTTTGGAAAGTTTTGTTCCCATTCTTGTCGGTATGGCGCAAGATAATTAGTCATTTCTATGCGGTTTGATAGCTTTTTTTCAAAAGCCGATAATAACACATCATTGACCTTTCCCCGCTTATCCACCAAAGCCTTATTAACCCCAGCCAGCCTATCACTCGGATTATAATCCCATCCCTTATCAGGTAAAGCAGGCGTACCGTCATCCAATACGGGCTGTTGGTTTAACCCCTTGCCTTGTCCGCTTCGTGCCTTGGCTTGATGCTCTGATAACGAACGTATAGAGCATCGGCATCTATACCCATTTGGCGGACTGTGCGTTGTCCAAAAGGGATCATCCACCCGTCTAATGATACCATCTAAGGCTAAGTGAGCCGGTCTAACGCGGCTGTCATTGAGTGCATCGTACATAATGTAAGGACGAGTTTCTTGCGTGAGCAATATTCTGTCCCAACGGGCTGCCATGTATGAGCCTTGCAGGTTGGTGCGGTAGATATTGTCCAACCGATGCCTGGGCAGGTTTAACGTGCCAGATTCAAGCATGTGTTTTTGCCACGCGCCAAACGTGCCGCCCTCTTTGATGACTTTATCGAGTGAATCTTTGACGGCTTGCAGGGTATCTAAGCTGGTTATACCTGCGATACTGAAGGCTTGCTGCCTGGCCAAACCTTGCAGTTGTCCGTAATACACATCTGGCAGGACGACGCCACGCTTGACGGCTTGGGCAATGGCTTCGTTAAAGGGGACATTAAAGCCAATGCTGACTGGATTAGTCGGCATGAGCATAGCCCATCACATCTGCGGCAAACAAACATCGCTCTACCTGTTGCGTAAATTCTGCATAATCCGCGTCTTTTAACACCATAGCTAAGCGTGCTATTAAATCCTCTGGATCAGTTGCGCCACGTATGGCAGCGGCAATGGCTGCATCTTGCAAAGGGGGCTTAAGGTGCGTGAGCATATCATCAGCCAAGTTCTCAATCTGCCTTTGCTCGGGCGTAAAATCGTTGCGCTGGCTGAAGGCAGAGAATTTAGCCACTGCGGGCGTTGGTGCTATCGGTGCGGGCGTTGGCGAGGTAAATTCGCCCGCTTCAAAATCAAACGTGCGTAAAAACTGAAAGCGTTTTTCAGCGTGGCCATATTCAAGACTGTGCCGGAAGCCGAACAGCAACGGCTAAAGAAGCACGCAGAAGTCATGGGGAAATACTCCGAAATACTCGGGGAACGTATTGCAGCGTTTTACGAAGGAAACAAAATGCACATTGACTGAATCGACAACATGATTCACACGAGGCTTGGCGCAAACGGGGTTGAACTGTTTTACTACCTGAGCAATGCCATTGATGAAGATCTGGATGAGGCAATGGCAGCATGGGAGGTGGAAAAGAAGAGGTTACAATTTTAACGCAGTTTGCTTTGCATGACGCGCTGGACTCTGCGATTGATATGCACGAAATGCCAGCCTATAACAAAGCGATTGATACTAAAGTGAAGCCGATGTTTGACGCGCTGCGCGCCGAACTGGCGACCATGATCGAGCGGATTAACGCGCTGAAATTTGCGATCGCCTAACTAGGCTTTTACAGCATGACCAATGCGGCAACAATGCTAATAGCCACAACTATGAGCGCGCCTAGCTTAATAATAAGGCGTTGTTCAAGATCACGCATTTCACGGTGCATGTCTTCCTTGGTCACCAAGTCCTTGAGGTTAACTTCAAGTATCTCTGAAATGGCGGTGGCTTCTGCTTCCGCCTGTGCAGGGGGGACACCGGCAGCTTTAAGGGTGTTGGCAAATTTTACCGTGTCGAAAGTAATGGCTGCCATCATGAACTCCTAAGGTTTAATTAAAAACAGTCTACCATTGTTGACACCACGACGAAAGTACAAGTCGGGTGGCTAAGTGATACGACTGCATGAATGCAGGAGGTAGAGCAATTGCCTAGCGCATCAACCAATACCCAACCCCGCCAAGCGGTTTTTTATGCCCAAAGGAAAGCTAATGAAGCTGCTGGATATTTATTAAAGAACACCTTGCCGACTGGGTATCTGGTTGTCATACTCATCCACGGCAAGAATTGCGAGTAATTGACGGTGGCAAACTAACTGAGGAAAAACAACCATGTCAGTCTACAAACGCAAAGAAAGCTGATGGATTCAATTCACCGCACCAAATGGCGAGCGAATACAACGCTCTGCTGGGACTCAAGACAAACACCAAGCGCAAGAACTGCACGACCGCTGACGCATGGCGTGTTAAAAATGTGTAGGCAAAAGAACGATATAGCTGGCAGTAGGCGGTTATTAGGTGGTTAACCGAAATGTCGCATAAAAAGAGTCTGCAAACGGACAAAGAAAGATTAAGGTGGCTCAATAACCACTTGGCTTATAAAATGCTGGATGAAATAGATAAAAAATGCTTAGAAGACATCAAGCAAGCAAAGCTATTAGAAAATAGAAGCAATGCGACGGTAAATCGACATCTTGCCATTATTAGCAGTATTTTGCACAAAGCAAAAAACGAATGGGAATGGATAGATTCAGTGCCCGTTATAAAAAAGCTACGAGAACCAGATATTAGAATAAGATGGTTGACACATGAAGAGGCTGATATATTGTTGGCAGAGTTACCCGATCATTCATGTGCAATGGCTGGATTTACTTTAGCAACGGGTTTACGCGAGTCTAATGTAACAGGCTTACGTTGGGATCAGTTTGATATGCAAAGACGTTGCGCGTGGATACATGCTGATCAAGCAAAGTCTGGCAAATCAATTGCCGTGCCGTTAAATGATGATGCTTACAAAATTATCAAAGCACAAATAGGTCAACATTTAACGCATGTGTTTACTTACGATGGTCATCCGGTTATACGAGCAAATAATCACGCTTGGAAGAAAGCATTAAAACGCGCAGGCATTGAAAATTGCCGTTGGCATGATTTAAGACATACGTGGGCAAGTCGTCACATCCAAAACAGAACGCCTTTGCACATGTTAAAAGAGCTTGGCGGATGGAGTGATTTGTCGATGGTTTTGCGCTATGCACATTTATCAAGTAAGCACTTACATGAGTATGCTGGAAATTTATCAGTCAGAGTGTTTGAGACAAATTTACTACATAGACAAAACAGTTAATAATAAAAGATGTATAACTATTTGATTTAATGGGGTGGGCGACGGGGCTCGAACCCGCGACAACAGGAATCACAATCCTGCACTCTACCAACTGAGCTACGCTCACCATAACATAGGAAGGAAACGCTTGAATAAATGGTGCGCTTGGCAGGGCTCGAACCTGCGACCCCCAGCTTAGAAGGCTGGTGCTCTATCCGGTTGAGCTACAAGCGCAAATGGTCGGGATGGAGGGATTCGAACCCCCGACATCCTGCTCCCAAAGCAGGCGCGCTACCAAACTGCGCTACATCCCGACAAACTCTTTGCTAGTGGTTTATATTTAAAAACACTTTTGAAGAGCTGGCTATGATAGCGACATAAACTTTATTCGTCAATATTTCTTATGATTTATTTTTACATTTATAAATACAAGAAAACGTGACCTAGCATCCTTAATAAACAGTTTTATCTAGTTAATTAATCGATTATCTCGTTAATACTGAGAACACCCTTTAACAACCGCTGTAACTATTTTTTAGGCAATAGACTCTTCATGAAGATAGATCAGATTGCGTAAATTATTGTCATAATTAGCAAAGAGAGATAGCAATCACTGTTAAAATATACTTAAACTTACTTTTTTCATCCTCTACTTGGTCACATTATTATGAATATTGAACCCTGCAGTTACGTTATTTTTGGCGCCACTGGAAATCTTTCGCGCGTAAAGCTTATGCCGGCGTTATACCATCTTGACGTGGCAAATCGTTTACCTGAAGGCACGCGTATTATTGCAATAGGTCGACGCCCATGGAATCAGCTTCAATGGCTTAATGAGGTTTTAGATATGATTAAAGCCAAAGTAAAAGAAGACTTTGATGAAATACTATTTCAACGATTTAGCCAACGATTTCATTATCATCAGGGCGATATTAATCAACCAGAATGCTATCTTTCTTTGGCTAATACCTTAACTCAACCTGAGTTCCCTAAAAACATTGCCTATTATCTATCAATTAGCCCCGCTGATTTTGGCTCAGTAATGAATTTACTCAGCGAACAACATTTATTTAATGAAGATGAAGGCTGGCGAAGAATAATTATTGAAAAACCATTTGGCTATGATTTAGATAGTGCTCAAGCCCTGCAAACTAAAATTAGTCATTATTTAAATGAAGAACAAGTTTATAGAATTGATCATTACCTTGGCAAAGGAATGGTGCAAAATGTTCTCGTGTTTCGCTTCGCCAACGTCATGCTGGAACCGCTTTGGAACCGAAACTACATCGATCATATTCAAATTACTCACGCCGAAAGTATTGGCATAGATAGTCGCGGTGACTATTACAATAGCGCAGGTGCTATGCGTGACATGCTGCAAAGCCACTTATTGCAATTGCTTACCTTAGTCACGATGGAACCGCCAGTATCAATGGATGCGGAATCTTTACGTGATGAAAAAGTTAAAGTGTTAAAGTCTATCCGACCCATTCCTAAAGAAGCAGTGCATGCCCACACCTTTCGAGGTCAATATACCAAAGGGCACGTTAATGGAGCAAAAGTGCCAGCCTATCTTGATGAGGCCAATATTCCAAGTAACAGCACAACCGAAACCTATGCGTCACTAAAACTCTACATCGATAATTGGCGCTGGCGTGGCGTCCCCATTTATATGCGTACGGGAAAACGCTTAGCCAAGGCTCAATCGACTATTTCTATCTGTTTTCGTCATCCACCGTTGCAATTTTTTCGTGATACTGAAGTGCATTGCATGAATCAAAATTGGATATTATTAGGCATACAGCCAGAGGAATGTATTCGTATTGAAATGACGGTTAAAGAACCGGGTTTAGAAATGAATACGCGCACACGAAGCCTAGATGCAAACTTTCGCAATCAAGATGAAAAAGCAATTGATGCTTACGAAGACTTATTACTTGATGTATTAAAAGGTGATCGCTCTTTATTTTTACGCTTTGATGAAGTTGAACATGCGTGGCGCATTGTTGATCCTATCTTACAAACTTGGGCAATAGAACGCGATTACATTACCACTTACCCTGCTGGCTCGTGGGGACCTGAAGATAATCGTTTATTTGATAAAGACAATCAGTATTGGCGGGAGTCATTATTACCTGAGTGTAAATAATGTCACTAAACTAGGGGAAATTCTAAAAGTAATATTGAAAAATAGTCGTTACTCACCCCTCTTTACAAAAAGAGGAAGAAAGAAGCGAGGGGGCAGCGGAGTATCCATCCAATCCCCCTCTTATCCTACTTATTTAACAGATTTAGGGTAAGCTCTTTTCGGCGACAACTTAAGCTAGGGCAAGTCAGTAGCACCGGCTTTTTCTGCAGTTGATATTTTTTGGGTTAGTGTAGGTTTTTTCTCAATTCAATCTAAAATCATAGACTTAATGATTAACGCAAAATAGTTATTCCTGAGTTAACGCCTGCGTTTTGGGCGCGGTGTCTTAACAAATGATCCATTAACACGATTGCCATCATTGCTTCTGCAATGGGGGTGGCTCGAATGCCAACACAGGGGTCATGGCGCCCTTCGGTGATAACAGTTGCAGCTTCGCCTTGTTGATTAATGGTTTGACCTGGCAGTCGTAAGCTTGAAGTAGGTTTTAAAGCAATACGTGCAGTAATGGTTTGACCACTAGAAATTCCTCCTAAAATACCGCCAGCATGATTACTTAAAAAGCCTTCTGGCGTCATTTCATCTCTAAATTGGCTGCCTTTAGCGGTTACGCAAGCAAAGCCATCACCAATTTCTACACCTTTGACAGCATTGATGCTCATTAAGGCATAGGCAAGTTCAGCATCCAATCGATCAAATATTGGCTCACCTAAGCCGGGGGGGACGCAGGTTGCCACAACTTCAATGCAAGCACCAATTGATTCGCCTTCTTTACGCAGGGCATCCATGTAACTTTCCATTGCTGCAATTTTTGAATGATCTGGGCAGAAAAAAGGATTGTCATTAATTATTGTTCTATCGATATGCTCAATTTTAATGGGGCCTAGTTGCGTTAGATAGCCATGGATGTCTATGCCTGCCTGTTCTTTTAGGTATTTTTTGGCGATACTTCCCGCCGCAACGCGCATGGCTGTTTCGCGTGCAGAGGAGCGTCCACCGCCACGGTAATCTCGGTAACCGTATTTTTGTTGATAGGTGTAATCAGCATGACCAGGTCTAAATAACTCAGCAATTTTTGAGTAATCTTTGGAGCGTTGATCGGTATTTTCAATCAGTAATCCAATGGGGGTGCCCGTGGTTTTGCCTTCAAATACACCTGATAAGATTTTTACTTCATCGGCTTCGCGACGTTGTGTAGTGTGCCTTGATGTACCGGGTTTACGTCGGTCTAAATCATGCTGAATATCGGCCTCTGTTAAACTCATTCCAGGAGGGCAGCCATCAATGATGGCTCCCAACGCTGCGCCATGACTTTCACCAAAGGTGGTTACGGTAAATAATTTTCCTAAGGTATTGCCTGACATTATGAAAGTGCCGCTAAAAATAGTTGATGATAAAGGTTAACTTGTTCTGCAGTGAGTAGCATGACACCATGGCCACCGCGTTCAAATTCTAACCACACAAAGGGAACTTCAGGAAATCTATTTTGTAAGGCATAGGCACTATTGCCCACTTCTATAATCAGTATGCCATTTTCTGTTAAGTAATGATCAGCATCGGCAAGAATGCGGATGACAACATCGAGTCCTGTTTCACCACCGTTAAAACCAATAGCGGGTTCGGCATGAAATTCAGCAGGTAATTTCGTCCATTCTTCGGTGCCAACATAAGGCGGATTGCTGATGATAATGTCGTAGTGTGTTTCTGGTAATTCTTCATATAAATCTGATTTATATACGGTGATTTCATTTTCAAGCAGATGTTTTTTAACATTGATATCAGTCACGGCTAATGCGGCATCAGAAATATCTACGGCATCGATCACCGCTTCTGGGAAGGCATAAGCACAAGCGATAGCTATACAGCCACTGCCTGTACATAAATCAAGAATACCGTGAACCTCATGCTCTTCAATCCATGGGGCGAAGCGTTGTTCAATTAATTCAGCAATAGGTGAGCGTGGCACCAACACGCGTTCATCTACATAAAAGGCTAAGCCTGCAAAAATAGCTTCATGGGTGAGGTATGCGGCGGGTATACGCAGCTGGATGCGTTTTTCAATTATCTCAATTACGTCATGACGTTCGGCTGTGGTGAGTAGCGCGTCAAAATAGGTTGCTGGTAAATCATAAGGTTGATGAATAGTAAATAAAACAAGGGCAGCAGCTTCATCTAATGCAGTGTTAGTGCCGTGTCCAAAGCTAAGGTCGGCTTTAGAAAATTGGCTGGAGGCCCAGCGAATATAGTCACGGATTGTCAGTAAGGTGGTTGATACATCAGAAGCTTTTGGTTGCATAAGGGTAATTATTGGTTAAGGGTGAATAATTATTAATGAAATAATTGTAAGGTGTTGCGTAGTGTAAATATTAAAAGTAATTAAGTTAATAGCGTTGTTAAAAAATGAGCAAGCGATTAAAAATCATTTGCTTTAGCTTTTGCTGCTTTGGCACCTTCAAGGTTGTTTTGTAATTCTCTGGCACGGGCAATTAATAGCCAACTGTGTTTTTTTAAGCGCGTGTCGTTGGACGCAAGTATGGCAGATTTTTTTGCTAAATCTTCAGCTAATCGTGGCCGTGCTTCTTGTAAGCGCAATAAAGCTAGTTTGTAATACAGTGTTGCATTTCTTGGTTCAATACGAATCGCACGTTCTATGGTAGCGGTAGCGTTTTGCAGATTGCCATGTTCGGTATTTTGATTAGCAGCAAGCACTAAAGCATTGACTGCAGCCGATAATGGCGCAAATGAACTGAGCGGTTCAAAGTCAGGTTGTGGGGGAGTAATGGCTAGTGCAGATGGAGGGACAATTGCCATGGGCGGTGTTGGAGTAACTTGAGGCGGTGAGGGAGCAGAATTATCAGTAGTTTCTGGCAAGGGGGCAGAAGTTTGCGGTGCTGTATTAGTGTCTTGCACTGGTTCGGCACTTGACGGCAGTGCGTTTTGTTCAGGCGTTAAGGGTTCTGAAGGAAGTTCAATGGGGGTGGCTAAGTTGGTTTCTGGTAAAGCAGTGATTTCAATTGTAGTAGTGCTTGACTCAACAGTTTTAGGGGGAGTGGGTGCAGCGGGCTGTGGATTTATTGGCGCACGATAAACAGTAGGGCGACTTTGGTAAACAGGTGCCGGTTCTTTTGTGTTAAATACCGTACAGCCTGTAATCAATACAGGCAAAGCGCAAAAAAAGAGAAGTCGTTGCGTAGGCATAAGGTATAAATTCACTAAGACAAAAAATTTAAAATAAAACGGTGCGTGGATTATAAAGACCTTCACTCATTTGTTCCAGTTTACCCCGCATCTGTTTTCTGTTTTGTATCATCAATGTTTAAATAAGCTGTTGATTTATATGGCTACTATTTTCATTTTAACGCATAGAAAACGGTTTATGTTCTGCTAAGTAAAGGTTTTATTGTTTATTCAAGAACACCTTAATCACTACATGTTGACTAAATTGTGCCGCTAACGTGTAGCCTAAAGATGATACAAAAAAAGACAATTTTGGGGTTATGCAATGGAAATTAAAACCAACCAAGCTATTAATCATTTACCGTTAACGATAATACCAGCAAAAAATAAAAAAGTTGCTACTGAGTCATGGCAATCAACTTTAGCGGTCAATAAAATTGAATTAAACAAAAATATTTTACAGATGACATTAGCATTAAGCTTATTGTCATGTGACAAATTAATGATATTTTTGCTAGAAAATACACACATTAGTATTAATGATGTAGGTGATAGTGCGATTCAAAACGTTGTTGATGCAGGCGTTGATGAGTCACCAGAAGCAACTGCGCATCGCCTTATTAGCTTAATGACGGTATTTTTTTCAAAGTACCAAGAAATTCATTCTCTAATAAATACGGAGGATCAACTTAGTTTATTTGTGAGTCCACAGCGTAATAACAGTGTGTTTTTATCAAACGACGATACAAAAATAACAACAATTTTGGGGAGTTATGTCATGGAAATTAAAACCGATCAAGCCATTAATCATTTACCGTTAACAATGATACCTGCTAAAACTGAGAAAGTTTCCGCTGAACCATTGCAATCAATTTTAGCGGTCAATAAAATTGAATTAAATAAAAATATTTTACAAACATCATTAGAATTAAGCTTAACGGCAGGCGATAAGCCGATGACCTTATTGTTAAAAACAGCTCTCGATGGCATTAATAAGGCGTTGAAAAATGATTTTGGCGATAACGCTATTCAGAATGCTTATGATGCAGGAATTGATGTGTCACCCGAAGCAACAGCACATCGTATTGTTAGTTTAACGACTGCGTTTTTTCCAAAATACCAAGCCACTCATCCTGAACTGAGTGCCGAGGAAGCACTTAAATCGTTCGTAAATGTTATTGGTAAAGGCATTGACCAAGGCTTTAATGAAGCTAAATCAATATTAAAAGGTTTAAATGTTTTAGATAGCACAATGACCAACACTATTGATCTTACTTATGAATGGGTACAAAAAGGGTTGCAGAATTTTATCGCGCAGTATAATTCAGAGGAAAATACGGCTGAGGTGGTGCCGCGCAGTGAACACGAACGTGAGCAGATTGCTGAGTTAGCTAATGAATACAATGCTGATCAACCTGAAATGGATAAAAAAAAAGTATGAAAAAACGCAGTAAAAAAACGCAAGCTAAAGGAGGTCATTACAATGCCAATCAACGCCTTCAACGGTAAATTTCCACGCTTTGATGAGTCTGTTTATATTGATGAAACAGCGGTAATTATTGGTGATGTTACGTTAGGAGCAGATGTGTCTATTTGGCCAACTGCTGTGGTCAGGGGAGATGTGGAAAAGATCACAATTGGTAAAGCGAGTAATATTCAAGATGGGTGTATCTTGCATGTTTCCCATGCGGGTCAATATTCGCAACAAGGTCATCCACTCATCATGGGAGAAGGCGTAACCTTAGGGCATCGTGCTGTTGTTCATGCCAGTACCATTGGCAATTATTGCCTTATTGGTATTGGCGCTATTGTTTTAGATGATGCTATTTTAGAAGACTATGTAATGTTAGGCGCGGGCAGTTTAGTTCCTCCTGCTAAAAAGCTTTACAGCGGAAACTTGTATGTTGGTGCACCAGCAAAACTTTCTCGCGCTTTAACTCCGCAAGAAAAGGCGTTTTTAGAATATTCTGCGCAACATTATGTTTCATTAAAAAATAGATATTTAGTCGCTCGTCACAAAAATTGTGGTCATCAATAGTAGGTACTTTAGATGAAGTTACCACCATTGCGTATTGATAACACTAATTATGGGGAATGAGCGTTTATCTAGGCCTACAAGCACTACTTATTAAGTTAAGCATTTTTTCGTTCGCCCTGAGTTTGTCGAAGGGTGAATGGAAAAATCTGAAGCCTTGAGTTAAGCCGTTCATGGTTCAACAAGCTCACCACGAACAGCTTAATTTAATCGCAGTGAGGCCTACAGGGTGATGTGTACGATTAAATAACGAGATCTTTTTTCATCATCATACGAATGCCGCGTATTGCTTGACGAGTGCGGTGTTCGTTTTCAATTAAGCCAAAGCGAACATGGTCATCACCGTATTGGCCAAAGCCAATGCCAGGAGCAACAGCTACTTTAGCGTCTAATAATAATTTTTTGCTAAATTCTAAAGAGCCTAAGTACTGGTAAGCGTCTGGAATTTTCGCCCACACAAACATGGTGGCTTTAGGTTTTTCAACGGGCCAACCTGCTGCGGTCAAGCCTTCGCATAAGACATCACGGCGTTTACGGTACATTTCGGCAATTTCGTGAACACAATCTTGTGAGCCTTCAAGAGCAGCAATGGCAGCTATTTGAATGGGGGTAAACGTGCCATAGTCTAAATAAGATTTAATGCGGGCTAAGGCGGAGACTAATTCTTTGTTACCGCACATAAAACCCACTCTCCAACCGGGCATGTTGTAACTTTTAGACATGGAGAAAAACTCTACAGCAATGTCTTTAGCTCCTTCTATTTGTAAAATTGAAGGTGCAACATAGCCATCAAATACAATATCAACATAAGCAATATCGTGTACTACCCAAATGGAATGTTCCTTTGCTAAGGCGATTATCTTCTCAAAAAAATCCAGTTCTACGCATTGAGCAGTAGGATTGCCTGGGAAATTAATAATCAGCATTTTGGGTTTAGGCCAGCAATCGATGATTGCTCGGTGTAATTCATCAAAGAAATCAACCCCAGGAATTAATGGCACATGGCGTAAATCTGCCCCCGCTATCACTACGCCATAAGGGTGAATGGGGTAGGCAGGATTAGGCACTAAGACAATATCACCAGGGCCTAAGGTGGCTAAAGCTAAATGTGCCAGTCCTTCTTTAGAACCAATAGTAACAATGGCTTCGGTCTCAGGATCAATGTCAACATTGAAACGTGTTTTATACCAAGTAGAGATGGCCTTTCGTAAGCGTGGAATTCCTTTTGACATCGAGTAACGATGCGTATCGTCCCGTTGCGCAGCTTCAATCATTTTATCAACAATATGTTTTGGCGTGGCTTGATCTGGGTTGCCCATGCCAAAATCAATAATATCTTCACCAGCAGCGCGTGCTTTGGCTTTGAGTTCATTGACAATGTTGAATACATAAGGAGGTAAACGGCTTATTCTTTGAAATTGTTCCATTACAAATTTAAATGACCAATACGTGAGAAAAGTTAAATGATGTGGTGTAAATTACTGGTATAAAAAAAATATGTCAAATGTTGGTGCAGACAAATCACGACTACACGCTTTTATGTGCGCTCAGTTTATCGTTGATCTCGTATAGTAACATCACGTTGCGGTAGCGGTATTTCAATATTATGCTCTCGTAAGGTAGTGAGTAAGCGTTGATGTAAATCATGAGTGACTTGTAAGCGGTGCCCTAATTCACTGACATAAACATAAATCGTAAAATTTAATGAATTATCGCCAAAATTCATAAAAAGTACGCAGGGTTCAGGATTATCAAGCACTAATGGTGTTGAACGGACAGTGTTTAGCATGATTTTATGTGCTAGTTCAATGTCGGATTGGTAAGCGATACCCACATTAATGCTAACGCGCGTAGTGGCATCGCTTAACGTCCAGTTGACTAATTGGTGGGTAATAAATGTTTTATTGGGCACAATAAGTTCTTTTTGATCCCAATCCATTAATGTGGTGGCGCGCATTTGAATACGACTAACTTTGCCAGTAATATCGCCCACCGTAACCGTATCGCCCACGCGAATGGGGCGCTCAAATAACAAAATTATACCTGATACCATATTGGCAAAGATTTCTTGTAAGCCAAATCCTAACCCCACACTTAGCGCAGCAACCAACCATTGCACTTGTGACCAACTCCCACCCAATTCATTGGCGACCGCAATAAAACCAATGGAAAATAAGACATATTTTGATAATTGATTGATTGCATAACGACTGCCTGTTTCAATGGTAAAACGTCTGAAGACAAACAATTCCATAATGCCAGAAAAGTTACGCATGGCGACGACGGTAATAAATACATACAAGCCTGCCAACATAAGATTGGTCAGCGTGATGGGCTCATAGGTATTTTGATTATTAAGCGACACTTGATGCTGCCAAAGCATAATGTCTTCAAGAAATGCAAAGGCAGGCAAAATGTTTTTCCAAATCATTGAAAAACCAATGATTAAACCAAAGCCAATGAGTGCATTTAACAAGTTAAGGGTTTGCGTATTCAACGTGGAAATATCGATAAGTTGCTCATTATGGGGTAAAACAGGATCTTCACCACTTATTACGGCGCGGTGTTTCTCAGCAGAACCTTGTGTTGACAGTTTGCGGGAAGTTTCTGCATTATCAATGGCAAGTTGTTGATTAACTAGAATTAACCAGCGTAAGACTAGGGCATGTAAAATTATCATTAAAAAAATTAAACGCCACGTAATAATCAATTTTTGTTGTAATTCTAAGGCACTTAAATAATAGCCTGTGGCAGCAAAGCCTATAATAATTAAGGGCATAATGACCGCTGCTGGCATCCAAAAAAAGCGTAGGCGCGCCAACCAACTGTGTGGATGCGCTTTGATAAGTGTCGTTAATAAGCCCTGTTCAGGATTTAATATACGGTATAAAAACAATGCCATGGCTAACATGCTTAAAATCAGTGCCAAGCGTCCTAAGCCATCACTGTGTGCCGACACTTTTGAGACACTCGTGCTGGCCATAATGAATGCACAAGGGATAGCGATAAAACGCAGCCATGCCAGTTGTTTGCGTAGTAACTTTGTGGCGCGTAACGGCCATTGAAAATGTTGTCTGATAATGCCGTTAGCTGCAAACAGTACATAAAAAAATTGCATAAAAAATAACGGGATAGCCATTGTTTCTAAGCCAGTACCTATGGCTTTACTGTAATTATCAAGTGGGTGGTTATGCAGCAATAACCCGCCACAAGAAGCGCTAAGCAAGGGAAAAGGGAGGATGATTAACGAGGTATAGGTAAGTGCTTTGAGGGTATAAAAAAAATGGTCAGTAACCATCATGTTAACTTTTTCTGCATTACTAGCGAGTTGTTTGTGTAGCCGCGAGCTTAGTGTGAATAAGCCTAGCACGCTGGCAAACGCTAAAAAACTAACAAAAGGTGCGTTTAATAGACTATTAAAAAAATCTTTAAGTAAAACAATGCCATTGATAGGCGACAATAACCAGATCAGTGCAAAATAAATGTCTGCTATAAATTGTTTATCGATAGGTGGGGAACTGCGTACCCATAATAAGCGTTCATCAAGATACGCGGCAAATTTATTGGCTTGGGTATTTAGTTGTTGGCGAGAAAAATCAAAATCGCCCAGGGTGCGAAGGTAATTGGTGTCTGTAAAATACAGCTTAGTGAGTAATTCTTTTTGATTGTCCATCAACATACGTAATTCTGCTTGAATCATCATCCGTTGCTCTTCAGGAAGTTGATTATCAACCTGCATTTTCATGCGTTCACGTAGTTCTGAATCAATATTCGCCAAATGTTTAAGCAGTTCTTCTTGCTTAAATTCATTAAGGCTAATATGCGCTATTTCATTTTTTATCGTATCTGACTGTAAGGTTTCTTGAATTTGCGTGAGCAAACTGCGGCGTTGTTCGCGTAATAATTTACCCAGTTCTGGACTGAGATTGGCTAAAGCAATTTTTTTGTCGACATTTTTAAAATCTGACTCTAAATCAGCCGCTTGTTTATCGATACTGGCTTTTTGTTCGATAAAATTATTTATTTTTTCGTTAACAATCTGTAGCTCGCGGCTGTATTGAATATTTTCGCGCGTGATGCTTTGTAATACAGGATGTTTATTGGCAATATCTTGCTCTGCTTGGGTTAAGGCATTTTGCGCTGCGAGTGCTTCTTGTTGTCGTCGTTCGGTTAAAATACTTTCAATGTAGGCAATTAAAGGCGTAAAGGTATTTTTTTTAAGATCAAATAATTGATAATGAGTTTTAAGGTATTCAACGCGTGCTGGATTACTAATCGCTTCAATTTCAAGCATTTTTAATTCTGCACTGCGGGCTTCTAGCAAAGATTTTAGAAAATACTGTGCAGCTTCATTTTCTAGTTTAGTGCGCGTATTATCTGGCGTTTCTAGCTTTTTTTGGGTGACATCAAAATCTTGTTGCGCAGTGACAGTTTCCTGACGAATCATTTGCGGACGAGATTGCTGAACAGCTAATTCCGTTTCCAATTTATTAAGTTGCTCATTGATACTACTGAGTTTTTCTTTTTCGATAATTAAGCGTTGTTCTAATTCTTGCGTGCTAATCTTATTAAAATTTTCTAATTTTAGTTTAGTGGGTTTAGCTTGAGCTTCAGCTAATTCTTGCTGGAGTTTTTTAGTTTTTTCAGGGTCTTCTTTAATGGCATTTTTATACGCCAAGTTATGCGCCTTAAATAGGTCGATATTCGTTAAATTATCTTGCGCAGATTGGTAAAACTTTAACAGCGTGGCTTTACTTTGCTCATCGAAACCTTGTCGGTTATTGATTGCGTCGATTTTTGTTTGCAATACTGAAGCCGTGATTTCAAAACTTGAGCTTTGAAAGTTTTTAGTAGGCGAGGGGCGAGCAGCGTGAGCACTGGTCATCAGGCTAACGAATATCAACAGCACGGCGACACCGAAAAATGTGGGTAAGGTGACGCTAAAAGGAGTCATTAATTTCATGCAATGCTTAACGTTTGAAGGGCTAGTGAAGTATAAAACAGCGTTATGTTGGGCAATGAGCCTAATCAGCACAGAACCAATTTTCAACCTAATATTACCAGTGGGTAGTGTAGAATAGTTTTATTTATTTACTGTGATTACTTAGTCTAGTAGGTCGAAAATAGCAATGGTTTACGCGCACAGTGGTAAGCATAATAACTTTATTTCTTTGCTGGTTTGACCTTATTCAGCCCCCCTCTCTTGCTTGGTTGAGACGGATTGCGCGGGATTTGTTCAATGTTGACAACGTTGCTTTAGCATCGTTATCCTTTTTATTAAGCCTCTCGTTTATGGGTAGGCAATCTATCGACCTCAACCTGTCGATGACCTTATTATTCGACAGATGATGTTGAATGTGGATTGAAACTAACTATCATAACCAATGAAACAAGAAAAAATACTTACGATGACCGTGTTAATGACGCCTGATATGGCTAATTTTTCGGGTAATGTGCATGGCGGGGCGTTACTGAAATTATTAGATCAGGTGGCGTATGCTTGTGCCGCAAAATATTGTAAAAATTATGTCGTCACGGCGGCCTTAGATCAGGTATTTTTTAAACAACAGGTCAATGTCGGCGAATTAGTCACGTTTCATGCTCAAGTCAATTATGTTGGCCGATCTTCAATGGAGATTGGTGTGAATGTCTTTGCAGAACACTTACGTACCTATGAAAAGCGCTTTACCACCTCGTGTTTTTTTACCATGGTTGCCATCGATGAACAAGGTAAATCAGTGGAAGTGCCACGTTTGCAGTTAGTGACACCCGAGGATCATAATCGCTTTGCTGCGGCTGAATTAAGAAAACAGTTACGACAGGAAAGTTTAGAAAAAAGTCGAATTTTACACACTGAAATTGAGGATGATTGCTAAGTGAGGGGTATAGATAATTTTGAACAACTGCCATTAAAGGATTTTGCAGAAAAGGCCTATTTAGATTATTCAATGTACGTGATTCTTGATCGTGCCTTACCACATCTAGCCGATGGCTTAAAACCAGTGCAGCGACGCATTGTTTATGCTATGTCAGAATTGGGTTTGACCGCCTTAGCAAAATTTAAAAAATCAGCGCGTACTGTGGGGGATGTGTTGGGTAAATATCATCCGCATGGCGATTCAGCTTGTTATGAAGCGATGGTGTTAATGGCGCAAGTGTTTTCCTACCGATACCCCTTGATTGATGGACAGGGCAATTGGGGGTCGCCAGATGATCCTAAATCATTTGCTGCCATGCGTTACACCGAATCACGGCTAACCCTTTATGCGCAATCGTTATTAAACGAATTAGGACAAGGCACGGTGGAATGGACGGATAACTTTGATGGTACTTTACAAGAGCCAGAACTGTTGCCTGCGCGTTTGCCTAATATTTTATTGAATGGCACGATGGGTATTGCTGTGGGTATGGCAACCGACATTCCCCCGCATAATTTGCGTGAAGTGGTGCAAGCCTGTCTCGCCTTATTAGATGATCCAGAATGTTCCTTAGGCACCTTATTAACGCATATCAACGGTCCAGACTATCCCACCGATGCTGAAATCATCACTTCTGAAGAAGATATTCGCGCGGTGTATGTGTCGGGCGGAGGCTCAATAAAAATGCGTGCCACGTATGAACTTGAAGACGGTATCATTGTCGTTACTGCCTTACCTCATCAAGTGTCAGGGGCTAAGTTAATGGAGCAGATAGCGGCGCAGATGTTGGCCAAAAAACTTCCCATGATTGATGATTTACGCGATGAATCTGATCATGAAAATCCTACGCGGTTACTGATTATTCCTAAAACTAAACGGTTGGAAGTTGAGTCAGTCATGTCACATTTATTTGCCACCACTGATTTGGAAAAAAGTTATCGCGTTAATTTAAACATGATTGGCTTAGATGGACGTCCTAAAGTCAAAGATTTACGTACTATCTTAACTGAATGGCTAAGCTTTAGAATTGCAACAGTGCGCAGACGCTTGCAATACCGATTAGATAAGGTTCAAACCCGGCTGCATCTGTTAGAAGGCTTATTAATCGCTTTTTTAAATATAGATGAAGTGATTGCCATTGTGCGTGCAGAAGATTATCCCAAGCCTGTATTAATAGAACGTTTTGGCATCAGTGAATTACAAGCAGAAGCCATTTTAGAATTAAAATTACGTCAGTTAGCAAAGTTAGAAGAAATTAAAATTCGTGGTGAGCAAGCTGAATTAGCCGCAGAACGTATGGAATTAGAGCAATATTTAAGTTCAGAGGTGTTATTAAAGGGCTTAGTTCGTAAAGAATTATTGGCCGATGCAGAAAAATACGGTGACGCTAGGCGTTCGCCTATAGTATCCCGCGCGGCTGCACAAGCGTTGGCAACGACTGCTTTAATAAGCAACGAACCTATTACCGTGATTTTGTCGGAAAAAGGTTGGATAAGAGCCGCTAAAGGTCATGATTTTGAGGTAAGTACACTTAATTATCGTACTGGTGATAGTTTTGCCGATGCCTTACGTTGCCGATCTACACAAGCCATTATAGTGTTTGATTCGACTGGACGAAGCTATATTATTTCAGCCCATGATTTACCTTCAGCGCGTACTCATGGCGAACCCTTAACTGCGCGTTTAAATCCGCCAGTGGGTGCCGTTTTTAGCTATCTTCTGGCTGCTCAAGTAGAAGCACAGGTGGTGTTAATCAGCACTCATGGTTATGGCTTTCTTACCCCCATACAAGAATTGCACACTAAAAACAAGGCGGGTAAAAGTATCGTAGCTTTAACGAATGGTGCACGTTTATGTCAACCTATGTGTCTTAATTCAGCTACCGATTTACTCGTCATGATTACCGCGCAAGGCAGAGTACTCATTATGCCAAGCACCGAATTACCCGAACTTTCGCGGGGACGTGGCAATAAATTAATTAAGCTCAGTAGTGAAGACCTTGCTACAGGAAAAGATTATGTATTGATAAATCTGATCTTGCCTGAGTCTGCCAGTTTAAAAATATGTTCTGGCAAACAATTTTTATTATTGAAGCCATACGAATTAAGTGCCTATCAAGGCACACGTGGTCAACGTGGACAACTCTTACCAAGAGGTTTTCAACGCGTGGACAGTGTATCTGTGGAGTGAAGTAGGTAACCCTCTTTATTAATGTCGTCTTTAAATTTTGTAGACTGCAATTTTTTTGATATTTTTTTTACTACATTTTGGTTATGACTTTAAAAAAATCGGTGTTGAATGTAATGACTCGTTGTGGAAATTGGAGTCTTAGCCATCCTGTTGGGATGATTGTTATTATCGTTATAATTATGTGGGGAGCGTGGGATTACACAGCTCAACACCTAAGTATTAATACGGATACCACCGAGTTAGTTGCACCTGAGGCGGATTTTCAGAAAAATAGCCGACAATTTGAGAAAGCATTTCCACAAGATATGCGCACCTTATTATTGGTATTAGAATCAACCACACCTGAATTAACCAAAACAGCCAGTAAGCGCTTAGGGCAGTTATTGGCAAATGATAAAGCCCATTTTGATTTTGTCTATTTACCTACGGACAACGCCTATTTACGAAAAAATGGACTGCTTTATTTAGAGACTAACCGCTTAAACCAGTTGTCGACTAGCCTAGTTAAAGCACAGCCCTTTCTTGGGCGTATTGCTGAACAGCCTAATTTAACAGGTTTTTTATCGATTATTGATGATGCCTTGCAAGCCAGCGCAACACCCGATGATGGCGTTGTCGATTTGTTTAGCATCATAGATAAAGTATCGTCGACATTACGAGCAACGATCAATAATGAACCCACCATGCTGTCTTGGGAAAGCATGATTGTTGATAAGACCCTATCATCCAACACACAGTTTATTATTGTTCGACCAAAATTAGATTACACACAGATTCGACCCGCTGAACAAGCCATCACCACTGTAAAAAAAGCCCTTAGTACCATTCAGGAACCTAACTTACCACAGATAAAAATGTGGATTACCGGAGAGTTAGGCTTAGAAGATGATGAATTATCAGGCATGAGTACCGGCACCTTTACGGCAAGTTTATTTTCAATCGTACTCGTGTTAGTAATATTGATGTTAGCGTATCGCTCTTTATACCTCACTATTGTCACCTTAGTTACGCTAGCTTTAGGAATGATTTTATGCGGCGCGTTTGCCGCTTTTGCAGTGCAAGAATTAAATTTAATTTCAGTGGCGTTTGCGGTATCAAACATTGGTTTAGGCGTGGAGTATGCGATTCATTTTTGTTTACGGTATCGTGATAATTTAGCGCATCATATTAGTCGCGAACGTGCGATAAGTGGCACCTTAACGTCAACAAGTCCATCCTTATTATTATGTGCAGGCACTACTGCCATAGGGTTGTATGCTTTTATTCCCACCGACTATCAAGGCGTGTCCGAATTAGGCTTATTGGCAGGCACCAGTTTATTTATCTGTTTATTAGTAACGTTAACCGTGTTGCCCGTGTTATTAACGTTAATTCCCGTGCATATCACTCATTTGCCTGAAACAAATCATAAGCGTTTCTTTCACTTCCCTGAAAAGCTCGCTAATTTTACTTTACATTTCGCGCAACCAATTGTCATTATCGTAGGAATTCTTGCCGTACTTGCGTTAGGCATGGTAACGCAGGTGCAAACTGATTTTAATCCCATTAATTTGCGCGACCCCACAACAGATTCAGTGATTGCCTTTAAAAATCTAATTAAAGATAAAGACACCACACCCATGACGTTAACCGTGTTGGTTAACGATGTAGCTAAAGTAAAAGCCTTGCAAACGCAATTAAGTGCCTTACCTAGCGTTGAAAAAACTATAAGTTTATTTGATTTTATTCCCAGTGAGCAGTCAGAAAAACTGGCAATTATTGACGACATGGCGGAAACCCTGGGGTTAAATTTAACCCGTTTCCCAGAATTGCAGATAAGCACAGATCCTGTTCCTGGCATTGAGCACTTAATAACCACTATCAATCAGACACTGCTCAAAAAAACACAGCCTAGTGAAATTGCGTCTCTACTCTCGTTAAAAAATGAATTACAGGGTTTGCTTGATGAATTAAATAATCGGCAAATTAGTAGTCGTCGCCTGTTTCTTGAGCGCGTCCATTCAAGCGTGTTAGGAACTTTGCCAACAGTAATGAATGATTTATTGACAGGGTTGAATGCAGAACATATTCGCTTGGAAGCGTTACCTGCAGAAATGCGGGATCGTTGGGTAAGTAAAGAGCAGTTGTATCGTATTCAGATTTTCCCTAAGCAGGACGTCAATGATTTAGCCCATTTGGAAGACTTCATTACCGACGTGCAAACCTTAGTGCCTAACGCCACAGATTTACCAATTTTGTATTGGGAATCCATGAAAGCTGTGGTGGGTGCATTTAAACAAGCCATTACCATTGCGCTGCTGACCATCGCTATTGTGTTATTAATCATTCGTCGCAATATAACGGATACCTTACTTATTATGACGCCTTTAGTCTTGGCGGGCTTATTTACCATGGCAAGTACAGTAATCACTCACACCCCCATTAATTTCGCTAATATTATTGCATTACCCTTGTTATTAGGCTTTGGCGTTGATAATGGTATTCACATGGTAGAAAAACTGCGTCATTCACTGTCAGAAGAGCAAAATATTTATAAATCGAGTACTGCAAGAGCCATGTTTTTTGGTGCTTTAACCACTAGTTCGAGTTTTGCGGGTTTAGCCTTCTCACCCCATGCGGGCATTGCCAGCATGGGCTTAGTGATAACCATTGGAATATTTTGGATAATGACCAGCACCTTTATTATCTTGCCTGCCCTGGCTAAGTTAATCTTAAAGCCGCAGGTGAAAATGGAGAAATAGTAGTCTGAGCACGATTACTAAACTCAGAGCCCTACAAAAACCGCCCTTAGTTTCCAGTAATCTATGAGCGGTTTTTTTATGACTAAATGCTAGAATTACAGCTTTAAATTTAAGCGCTTAACTCTTGGAAAGCCTCATGATCAGCAAATACTTCAACCCTTACACGGATTTTGGCTTTAAAAAACTGTTTGGTGAAGAAGCCAGCAAAGACTTGTTAGTTGATTTTTTAAATCAACTTTTACCCCCGCAGCATCAAATAGCCCAATTGAGCTTTAACAACACCGAGGCGATGTCAGACACCGTTGACGAGCGTAAATCTGTGTTTGATATTTATTGCCAAAGCGAAACAGGCGAGCGTTTTATTGTAGAAATGCAAAAAGCCAAAATGCAGTATTTTAAAGACCGCTCATTATTTTATTCGACCTTTCCCATTCGTGATCAAGGCAAAAAAGGCGTGTGGAATTTTTATTTACTGCCCGTTTATTTCATTGCCATTTTAGATTTTATCTACGATGAAAAAGAAGACGAGGCAAAATTTAGACGTGATGTGTGTTTAAAAGACCAAGACGGTGACGTGTTTTATCACAAACTGCATTTTAAATTTTTGCAAATGCCCTTGTTTACCAAACAAGAACACGAACTAGAAACGCATTTTGACAAATGGGTGTATTTCTTAAAACACCTAGAAGACTTTGACCACATTCCCGCAATATTAAACGAACCCATTTTTCAGAAAGGCTTTGATATTGCTGAAGTAGCCCATCTAAGCAGTGCGCAATACGATTCGTATTTAAAAAGTGTCTTGTCCTACAACGAAGCCAAAGCCGTAACCGAGACGGCATTTTATGAGGGGGAAAAACAAGGACGAGAGCAGGGTAAGCTTGAAGGTAAGATTGAAAGCAAGCGTGAAATAGCAAAAACAATGCTTGCCGAAGGATTTGAACCCAGCATCATCGCAAAAATCACCTTGCTAAGCGTCGATGAAATTAAGCGCTTATATTGAAAATGGCAATACCTAAGTAGTAACTTTTTTTTCTTACCTTTAGCGTATTAAATGCGTCTTACCGTGTTGATAAGAATTGCTATAGATAGTGCCTTGACCGTCTGTGGCAGATAAAAATATGGTATTGTTTAATTCTCTTGATTTAACTTATTTTTTCTCATGTTGACTTCTCATTCATCTTTTAAATATATCGTTGCGTTAAGTGCCGGTGCGTTATTTGCTCTTGGCTTTGCGCCGATGAACTTTTCGTATTTAACTATAGTAGCGTTAAGCCTTTTATTTTACCTTTGGCATCATGCTACACCGCTGCGTGCTTTTGGTTGCGGTTATATGTTTGGTTTGGGCGCGTTTGGCTTAGGTGTGTCATGGGTTTACATCAGTATTCATGAGTTTGGTGGCGTTGATCGCTACAGTGCTAGTGCAATCACCGTGTTATTTGTGGCGTTTTGGGCATTATTTCCAGCCTTACTTGGCTTAATCAGTGTGCGCTTAAAAGTTCATCGGCATGTGCTGGTGCTTGCAGGGTTGTGGGTTACTGTTGATTATTTTCGTGGGGTGTTGTTACTTAATGGCTTTCCTTGGTTATTAGGTGCATATTCACAATTATCAACGCCATTAGCAGGGTATATTCCTGTTGTAGGGGCGTATGGCACCAGTTACTTATTGGTTATCACGGCTGCATTAGTAACATTAGTCGCGACTAATTCACGCTGGCGGTGGCAAGCAGCAGTTGTCGTGTTCGTCATTTGGGGCATGGGTGAAGGGTTAACAAGCATCAATTGGACTTCGCCACGAGGCGAGGCTTTTCAAGTGTCTTTAATTCAGGGCAATATCGCTCAGGATCAAAAATGGTTAGCAAAATCCAAGTTAAATACTATGTTGCTTTATCGGCAATTAACGGAAGCGCATTGGGATTCTGATGTCATTATCTGGCCAGAAACGGCAATTCCTGCCTTTTATAATGAGGTGGAAGCTATTTTTATCGAGCCATTACAGAGTGCAGCTCATGACAATGGTGTAGATATTATTATGGGTTTGCCTTTGGCTGATCTTGAGAAAAAAGAAATTTATAACGCAGTGATTGCCTTAGGCGAGAAGCAAGCGATTTATCGAAAAGATCATTTACTGCCTTTTGGGGAATACATGCCTTGGCAGCCAGTGTCAGGGTTTATTCTTAAACAATTGCAGATTGGTTTAGGTGATTTTACGCCAGGAGGTAAGCAACAAGCATTATTAACCGCAGCAGGGTATCCGTTTATCACGTCAATTTGTTATGAAGATGCTTTTGGTGATGCAGGCAGAGATTTTTTAGCAGACGCGGCCTTTTTAGTTAATGTGAGCAATGATGCGTGGTTTGGAAATTCATTCGAGCCACATCAGCATCTGCAAATAGCGGCAATGCGGGCGCTAGAGTCAGGGCGTTATATGGCGCGTGCAACCAATACTGGCGTCACTGCGTTTATTGATCCTAAAGGCACAATTATTAAACAAGCTCCTTTGTTTACCACCACAGTGCTCTCCGAAAAAATCATTCCAATGCAAGGTTTAACGCCCTATGCTCGCTTAGGTGATCAATTGATTATGTGTGCAATTCTGTTAATTACTTTGCTAGCTTGGCTGCTGATTACCTTAACAAATCGTAAGATGCATGTAACGGTTTAATAATTATAGATAGAGAGCCCAAAGAAGCCTTTATATTTTAGCTCTGTCATCGTTAACGATGGAATTTTTTATTTGCTGAGTTCTGTCTTAAAATTACTTGGTCTAGTGAAGATCTTTTGAATAATACCGAAACGGTGCCTAAATGAATATGCACTTATTATATAAATTTAGGCGTTTTTATCTTGCACTATCCAGTTCCTGTAAGAACAACACGGCCTCATAATGGTTAATGGCCTCTAGGTGTTCACGCATTGATTTTCCACCCACAGTAAGGCCTTTATTAATGATTAGGTCAGTTTCCCGCAGGGTCAGCGTACTGCCTTCAATGCGGTTTGATTCGTAGGTGTATTCAATATCAAGTGCTTGTAAAATGGCTGAGTGCTGTAGCGGAGGGATTTGATCCAATTGAGCTTTAAGCGCATCAATATTATGGAGTAAAGTTTCTAGCGCGGTCATAGCGTTTCCATCTCTTGTTGTGACGTGGCTTCTGTTGGTTGTTCTTGCCTGTGAATGAATAGTGTGACTCATGCTCTTATGTCCTGTTTAGCAGTTTGATAGTGTTCTTGTAAATAAGTCCTTACATGGAAGAATGGCCAATTACGAATGGGTATATGATCTCACTGTACTTATAATAAAGTGGGCAGCCAAACATTAAGAAGAAAATTTGCCATAGCGCACTAATAACAGTGGCATCACTAATAAATTGAGTACAGTTGAGGTAAATAAACCACCAATAATAATGGTCGCCATTGGCCCCATAATTTCCTGGCCAGGGTTGTCGCTGTTAAATGCAATGGGAAACATTGCTAAGCCCGTCACTAAGGCGGTCATTAAAATGGAGGGTAACCGTTCTTGCGCCCCCAGATAGGCTGTGGTAATCGTCCACGGCAACTGTTGTTGATGGACTAAATGACGATAATGAGAAATAAGCATAATGCTATTTCTTACCGTAATACCAAACAAGGTAATAAAACCTACCACTGATCCTACGGATAAACTGGCGTGGGTAATCACCACGGCAATAATTCCACCCAATAATGCAAAGGGTAAGTTGGCAAGGGTTAACAGGGTATGTCTAAATGATTCCAAAGCGATATAAATGAGCACTAAGACACCCAGCGTAGCGACGAGTGCGTGGATAATTAATTCTGTTCGTGCGTGTGCTTGTTCAATCGCAGCGCCAGTAAACTCAAGGTAATTAGGCGTATTGGGCAGGTGCTTATCATGTAAAGTTTGTTTGATTTCTGCCATGAAATCATCAGCATCACGATTTATAATGTGGCTAGTAATGGTTTGTTTTCTTTGGGTATTTTGATGAAGAATATTATAGCGACTAGTGCGCAGTTGAATATCAGCGAGGTCTTTTAATGAAATGAGCAGCCCTGTTTGGGTTTTTAACGGTAACTCACCAAGAGTATCAAGTGTCGATGACCATTCAGGTGTGAGTGTGACAGTAACAGGATAGCGCTGTGTGCCAGCAAAGACTTTACCAATGGGTAGGGTTTCATACGCACTATGGATGACTTCATTGATTTGCGCGGGCGATACACCAAACAATTGCATCTGGATGGGATTAAGAGCAATGGTTAATTGTGGCGCCTCTGCAACAGAACGAACTTGCACGTTATTCGCGCCTTTTATCTGCTGCATAAGCGTGGCAATTTTTTGCGCTTGTTCATCTAACACATTTAAATCATCACCATAAATATTAATCACGACGGGGGCTGTATAGCCTGCAATAGTTTCATCAATGCGTTCGGTAAGAAAGGTATTGGCTTCAAAGGCTATGCCAGGAAAGCTGTGCAAAATAGTCCGTAATTGCTGTAAACATTGTTGTTGCTGGTCACCTGACAGCGGCCGTAAGCGAACTTCATATTCACTGTAATGGCTGCCATAAGTATCCGCACCGCGTTCCGCACGTCCTGCCCATTGTGAAACAGACTCTACATCAGTAAGGGCTAAAAATGCTTTCGTTAATTGTGTGCCCAAGCGTAACGATTCAGTTAAGGATGTGCCAGGTAAACTGGTGGTGTGAATAATATAATGACCTTCGCGTAATTCAGGTAAAAATTCACTTTTTAAGTGTGTTAAGACACTGCCACCCATCACGCACAAGCCCAGCACAGTAAGCACGACAACGCGAAAGTGTTGATGACAGAGGCTGAGTGTAGCGAAATAACAGGGCTGTATTTTTTGTAGTAAAGGCGATGAGCCAGACTGCGTGGGCAGATGTTTAAACAATAGCATGCACAGGGCAGGTGTTAAGGTTAACGCGACTATTAAAGACGCTAAAATAGCGAGAATATAGGCATAACCAAGTGGCGCAAATAAACGTCCCGCCACGCCTGCTAAGCTTAGCAAGGGCACAAAAACCAAGGCGACAATAAAACTGGCGTACACCACCGAACTTCTTACTTCAAATGAAGCGTTATAAATCACTTCGTTAAGCGTGGTAAGGTTTGGCGTAATAGGACGTTCTTGTAAGCGTCGATAAATATTCTCGGTGTCAATAATGGCATCATCAACCACTTCACCTAAAGCAATCGCTAAGCCACCTAAAACCATAATATTTAAATGTACGCCTGTTTCTAGTAACACGACAACGGCGGTTACCAAAGAAATAGGAATTGCAACTGTAGCAATGATGGCGACGCGAATGTTATACAGAAATAAATACAGAATAAGCATGACACAGGCGCAGCCTACCAGTAAGTGTTTGGATAAACTTTGCCAAGAATGCTCAATATAATCAGCGGGACGAAATAAGTGTGGATAAAAGTGAATGTCTTGAGTGTTTAGTAACGGTGCTAGGGTGTGCAGTGCGGCTTCAATATGTTTGGACACGGTTAAAGTATTGGCCCCAAATTGCCCAATCACCATTAACACAATGCCCTCTTTACCATTGATTTGTGCCGCGCCAATGCGTGGTTGGCTGGCAAACTTTACGTCAGCAAGCTCGTTTAAGCTGACACTGCGTGCTTGTTCGGTGGCGGTGACGGGAAGTGGAATGAGGGTTTTGCTGAAGGTTTCTGGCGTTAATGCATAACCACTGACAGCTAATGAAAAACGTTGATTATCATTTTCAATAAAGCCGCTACCTTGCTGCATAATCGCTTGGCGGGACGCAGCGATCACTTCCTGAATACTAAGATTAAACTTTTTTAATAACACCGGATTAAGCTGAATTTGTAACTGTTTAAGCTGACCACCAAAGACATTAACATCGGCAACCCCTGCTACGGCTAATAAATGTGGCGTGATGATCGTATCAACCAAACTACGTAAATCCATTAAATTAAGCGTATCCGATTGTAACCCTAAGGTCATCACTGTAGAGGATGAGGAGGTTAGTGGTAGGGTGAGCGGTATTATGCCCACAGGAAGTTGATTACCTAGTGACTGCAAACGCTCATTAACGACCTGACGATTGCGAAAATGCTCGCTACTATCCGCAAAGGTAGCCGTAATAATCGATAAACCTTGGATAGATTCTGAGCGTACAGAAATTAAGTCAGGTAAGCCATTGACCGACATTTCAATGGGTTTCGTAATAAAATTTTCAACCTGTTCTGTAGAAAATCCAGGGGATTCAGTTTGAATAATCACTCGTTTTGGAGCAAATTCAGGAAAAATATCCAGCCCAGTCGTGCTAAAGCGATAGCCGCCATACGCTAAAATAAGCCCCGCTAACAGAATAATTAAGCCATGGTATCGAATCGAAAAGCGAATAAGCAATGCCAGCATGTTGTCAGTATCAGTGGTGTGAAAAATATAATGCTATTGCATTCTGTAGGTACGACAGATTTGTATAGTTATTGAACTTATTCATACGCATTGCTAAGCAACAAAAAAACAGTCTTAGCATGATATGATAAGCGCTCATTTTATCTTAACGCCAGGGAATATAATGCACGAACTTACCCAACAAGAACTTTATTTGGCACTTCAGTATGCTAAAAGTATTGATGAAGAAAGCGGTAAACGCTTAATGATTAAATTTGAAATTGATCAGCCTATGCTTTTTCAAACAGTTTTTAATACTTTTTCAGCCATCATTGGTGAACGTCATCAAGACATAGCTCATGTGTTTTTAGATGATTGTTTTGAGATTTTTTGTGTTTATCAAAAAGTCTTTGGTGCTATGCCAAACTATCATATCAATCCAACTTTTATGGAAAGACAAGCCATGTTGCTTGATAAAGAATTAAAACCCATGATGGAAGGTCGAAATATTAGCGAACAGCGTAGTCAAAAAATGCGCACTGAATTTTTTACCGCCAAAGAAGGAGAGATACTTCAAACGGGTTTAATTGGTTTTTATAATGAAACTATTGACGAATTTTTAACGCGTAATGAATGCGATCCTTCAACCATAGAGCTTACTAAAACCATGTTATTTGTGGTAATACGCTTATTGAATAATCTGTACACCGAAACACAAGCCGCCACCGTGCATTAACTAAACGTGTTTACATAACCTAGCTTTGTGACAAAAAAGCAGCTTTAGCCGCTTGTTCATAAGGCTTATTAACAATAAAAAAATACTCATGTCACACGCCCATCATGATAGATAGAAAATTATTAGACGCTCTTCATACCTACTTAACCGACGTTGTTGCTGAAGAAAAGCATTTCAGTATTGAAGAAATACGTGGCTTATTTTATGCCCAAATGATTACACCAGGAAAAATAAACGCCTTGCCCTGGGTGTCGGCTTTGTTTTATGGGGCGCAGCCAAATTTAACTCAGCAACAAATTACTACCTTAAATACGCATATTACTGCGGTGCAAACGGCTTACCATGACCTACTTGTCGCCAATCAATTAGCATTTCCTTTTGATTTTGAACAATTAGATGAAGACCTTGCAGAATTAGCTTATAGCTGGTGCTTAGGCTTTTATACAGGCTTGGCAATCAATGATATTTTTTGGTTTGGTAAAAAAGGCGAGCAATTAAAAGGACATGAAAAAGAGCGAGAAGCCGTCAGAAATAGTGCGCATTTATTTTACGGTTTAGCTACTAAAGATTTTAGTGGCTTCGATAAGCAAAAAATAAAAGAAGTTAAAGCGATATTAATGGAACAAGGGCAAGAGCCAAGTAATGATCTTATTGCCATTGCTTTATTTCCAAATGTGCCCATCGCAGTGAAGTCCTTGCAGACCTATGGTATTTTAACTATGCACGCTGCTCAAGTGACTAAGCCAGTGACGACAGAAAAAAAATTAGGCAGAAATGAGCCTTGTTTTTGTGGCAGTGGCAAAAAATATAAAAAATGTTGTGGTTAATAAGTAAATAACTGGAGTAAAAAGTTTCAGCATTTGAGTCTGACCCCAAAGCCATCACAAATAGGATTATTAATGGACTTTATCAACGATGAAAACCTAAAGGCCTACTGGCATTTGGTGGTTTTGGGCTCTATTATTTTAGTTTTGATTTTATTTTTCATCTTCAAATTTATAATTCCTTCATATCGGTTAAAGGGGAACCTTGACCAAGCGATACAAGCCATTAAAAAGCTAAAAACCTCTACAGGAAAAGGGCAGGCAATCAATATTGATCTCATCCGCAATGAGATTATGACTGCCCAAAAGCTTGGGCATTGTTGGTCTGAATTTGCCGAAACCTTACATCCGCAAACCGCTACTGATGATATGGGGCAAGAACGAGTGGTTCGTTGGCGCTCCACAGTTCCTGCTGAAGTATTTTTTAATGTTGAAACGCTGATTGCTGTTGAGCTCAGGACAGAATACTTCAAACATCAACCGGGCATTTTGACCGGCATAGGCATTATTGGTACCTTTGCCGGATTGTTGCGTGGCCTTTCTACCTTTTCAGTCAGTAGTGATCCGGAAACGGTGCGTCTTAGCCTGGATACTTTAATTCATGGCGTAGTTGAAGCATTTACAGTGTCAGCAAGTGCCATCACTTTAGCCATGATTACGACTTTTCTCGAAAAAATCATTATCACGCGCCAGATTAAACAACTTGAAGATCTATGCCAGTTACTGGATAGTTTGTTTGAAGGTGGTGCCGGTGAAGAATATTTGGCAAGATTAGTAAAATCAGGCGAAAGTAGTGCCACACAAACGGCTCAACTCAAAGATGCTTTGGTTTCAGATCTGAAGGAAATGTTGGCAGAAATGACTCGCCAGCAAACCGAAGCTATTGCCGACAGCTTTAGAGAAAGCTCAAGTGCACAGATAGCAACGACTGAACAAAGTGGTGATCGTATCGCACAAGCTATTTCAGATAGTTTGAGCGAGCCATTGCAAAAAATAGCTGCGGCTGTTAATACCACGTCCGACTGTAGTGGTCTAATAAAAACAGACACCCAGATAGGTTGATATACTTAATCAATCAAAATGGGGACATTATCATGAATAAAGAACGTCGAGTATTTGATACCACGTTTAAATTAGAAGTCGTTAAACTTATTAAAGAGCAAGGCGTCAGTGTTGGCCAGGTTTGTACTGACATGAGTATTGGCGCAAAAATCTTGTCATCTATTTTTTTTCAGTGAAGAAGTTCTGCAACATGCTTCTGAATATTGGTTGATAGCTGGAACTTAGTTAGTTATATTTACCGTAAATGAGAAGTGTCGTTCTTGCTTGGGAATGAATAGTGTGACTCATGCTTTTATATCCTGTTTAGCAGTTTGATAATGTTCTTGTAAATAAGCCATTTCTCGGAAGAATGGCCAACTACGAATCGGTATATGCTCGCACGGTACTATACAACAGCTAACGCCTTGTAAAATATTGCGTTCACTCAACGTGTGAACTAAACTTTGGCTTTTATAAAAGAGGACTACTGCCATGACGACAAATCTTGCCATTGATGATGATTTAATCAATGAAGCGTTAAATGTGGGACATTTTAAATCCAAAGAAGATACCGTTGTTACTGCGTTAAGAGAGTTTATCTCTCATCGTAAACAATTAGAAATTGTTGATCTATTTGGTCAGTTTGACCCTGATCCAGATTACGACTATAAACAGGGACGACTTTCTTGAAAGTATTGGTGGACACTTGTATTTGGTCACATGCGCTCCGTTCAAGAAAACCTGAATATGAGGTTCTGGTAAAGAGTCTGGAAACGTTAATAGCTGAACAGCGTGTCTTAATTATTGGGGCTATTCGACAGGAAGTTCTATCAGGATATAGCGATCACAATAAGTTTGAAATTTTAAAAGCCAAGCTGAATTATTTTGAAAATACGCCAACTCTTGATGAAGATTATATTACTGCCGCTAGATTTTATAATGAATGTCGCCAAAAGGGTGTACAGGGATCGCATATTGATTTATTAATTTGTGCCGTTGCTGTACGTTTAAATGCCTCAATATTGACTAGCGATAAAGATTTCGGTTTTTATCAGCAGTATCTACCTATCAGTTTATACTCCACAACGGCTTAATGACTCTACCTGAATTCAGTAAATAACAAGAGTCTAATGAGCGAATAAAGCCATTGGACTCCTGTTGACATAAGTGTGCACTAGGCACTTAGTAAGCGACTCGTTTAAGGAATAATGACAGTTTCCGTGAATAGTTGAGTCGCGTCTTTACTTAAAATTAAGAGGAATCTGAACCCCAATATTGACCACTAGATCGTTCAATACGCCTTCATCACCTAGTTCAGCTGGCAAGGTATTTATCCGATAGCGCACATCACCACGGAGCGACAGCTCATTAATTAGTGAATATGTTAGCCCCGCACCTGCTTCAAAAATAAATGAAGACTGATTGATATGAAAATACTTTGATTGGATGTCGGTGATCATGCCACCCAACGAAGTGACCAGATACGGTGACAATTTATTTCGCTTGAAATAATACTGAAGATCAAGCGTCGCCCCCACTAAATCAGTTTCGCCGCCACCACAACAAGAAAATTTGTTGTTATAACTCTGCCAAAAACCACGCACTTCAAGGTTAAGGTGTTGATTGATTACTCGGCCAATGCCAAGACCCGTGCCCCAGCCACCATAGCCAGCAGAATCCCCCCCTAAATCAAGATAACTGCCAACTGGGGCAAGATAGTATTTTTGTGTGAGCTGCTCATCAGCATTAACAGGCGTGCTAAGGGTTGCCATGATGCTAAGTAGTAATGTTGCAGGGAGTGTAGATTTCATAAATAACATAGTGAGATAAATATTAAAGAATATAGTTGACGGAAGTGTATTGATCAAAAGCACTTAGTAAAGTAATGGCTAGCTCAAAATCAGCCTGACTATCACCATTAAAATCAATAGCTAATAAATTTCTGTCTGAGTTGAATAGTAGTTCACCAGCATGCCCTGAAAATTGGCTCACCCAACTAAACGTTGACACCTCTTGAGGAATGAAGGCATGTAAGGCAGAAAAGTCCAGTGTGTCTTCAGTGCTAAAATCGATAATTACATCATGTAAGCGCTCACCAATGGGACTATCGGTGGCAGTAAGAAATCTGAATGTATCTGCCCCTTTGCCGCCAGTGAGTTGATCTGCCCCAGCACCGCCGATTAAGGTGTCGTTTCCTTGTAATCCTGCTAAGGCATTGGCACCGCTATTTCCAGTGATTTGGTTATCACGACCATTACCTGTAGCGGATAAATTGGCAACACTTGGCACTGTGGTGGGTAGTTGTTGTAAGGCAGGTGTTTTTAACCACGCGGGTAGACAATCTAAATTAATGGGTTGAGAAATTAACACCTCCGCTAAGCTTACATCATCAATTAATGGCGATAATTTAATGTCAGTGTGTGCCTGAAGCGTGTTGCGTTCGTAGACTAATAGGGCAGGGTCATCAATAACACCAAGCGCAGGATTAGTATCACCTAAGGCATTATCGGTTAACGTCACGACAATACGGTCTATTCGACCATCGTGCGTAAAGTCAATAAACTCTGCGCCATCGTCATAGGTGAGCGGATTGCCGTCAGCCATAAACTTAAATGTTTGTGCAGGCGTGGTTGCCGTTGCTGGAATGACTTTGTAATAACTCGTAATAGCTAAGCCATTACTTGGTAATTCAATAGTAATGCGTGTTTGTAAGCCATTTTGTGGATTATTATCGCTATCTGGTAAGCTCATGTTAGTTTGCCCAGACACCGTAAACCCAATGCGATTAATTACGTCTGCATTAGTGGGAAGGGGGGCGTCAGCAAGAATTGGCGCATTAGCTGCTAACACGACCACATTAGATAGTTGTCCAGAGTCAATTAAATTTATGGCTCCATCTGACTCAGTAGGAGTAGGTTCTCCAGAGATAATACTACCAAAGCTTGATTGAGGGGCGGCGTTGCCTTGACTAAAATCCTCATAAGAAGCTAACGGTAAGCTGGTGACATTATTTTGTGCAGAATCGACAATGCCGTCTTTATTAAAATCACCATTATTAGGTGATACTGCTTCAATAAACGGTGCAATACCATCTAAATCAGTACGTATTTCGGTCACTCTTACGGCATTATTTTTTACGTTACCTGCCTGATCAAATAAGGCAACACTAAATAAATAGTTATTGTCATCTAAGCTGAGGGTAGTTAAATCGACAGTGCCAGTACTGACCTGTTGTTGTGTTAACAGTGCTGAGCTGACCAGTAATTTATTGGCTAAATCGTTTACGGGTTGTGCATACAATTTTAAAAGATAGCCTGGTTGACAATCCACGTCCTGACCGGTCGGTAATAACACGGTAAAAACAGGTGTAGAAATGTTGGTGAGATGATTGTCTGGATTATTATCATTACGTATATCAGAGGCATCAGTTAACTCAAGATTTAAAGGCGTACTAGGTGGGGTGCGGTCTAAGAGTAGGGATAAACTGGCAGGCAAGCTCTCTATCCCAGCCGTATCAACAGAGGTAACGGTAAAGGTATAAAAACCATCTTCATTAACTATGCCGTCGATATCATCATTATCAATAGAAGTTAACTCAATGTTTTTAATTACCCAATTACCCTTAGCATCAGCACGCACAGAAGCATAGCACTGTCCATTGGGTAAATACAGATTAACCATTAAATTAGGGGTTGATTGACCTTGCAGAGCAATTAACGAAATATTGCTGATATTATCATCGTCCGCTTCACCAGAATCATACTTCGCAGGCAAATCAATGGATAATTGCTTATCTTTAACATCATTATCAATAATAATTCCTGAACTTATGGCATCGCCAATGCGTAGCGAGAAGTGTTCAGTAGCTTCGATAAATGCATCATCAGTCGTTGGCAGTGTGACTGTAAACCGAGCTATACCCGCAGGCACAAGTAGTTTATTACTGCTTTGGTTGTAAGCAACGCCGTCACTGAATACTAAGCGATCAAAATCTTGAGGCTGCATGTCACCTGTTAACGAAAATGAATAGCGTGTCGGGCTAAGCTTTGGTGCTGATAACTTAACAGTAAACGCTATCTTGTCACCTTCTATCACTGTTTGTTCTATTGGAATAATCTCTTGCACCTGTTGTACATCGTCATCTTTATTGATAACTGCAACTGTGTGCTGAAGGGACTGATAATCACTGTCTAAGGAAGTGCTGCTTACGTTGATATGATAGCTAATATCACCATCATCTAGCTTATCATCAACATGATGAACTGTAAGTGTTTGTGGCGTGTTCCAGTTATTGCGAGTGAAATTTAGTGTGGTACTGTCAACGTGTCCTTCGGTTTCATCCGTGCTGCGTATCGTAAGTGTGACGCGATCTGTGGGTTGGCTAGATAAGGCGATACTTACTTCAGAGTCAGCACCCGCTTCAGTGGTAACTAATTTGGAGTCACTTAATATTAAGCCAGCGTGGTCATTGTCAGTGATCGTTACGCTACCTAACGCAGTCGCAATGATTGCTTCAGCACTGGTGTTATCGTTGATATTACGTAATTCAACACTAAACGTTTCATTGCTTTCTACCTGAGGATCATTATTAATCTTCACAATAAGTGTTTTATAGTTTTCGCCTGCGGCAAATCTTACGCTGCCAGTCGTGTTGTCAAAATCACTGCCAGCTTCAGCGGTGCCATTATGGATAACATAATCAACAGTCGTGATATCGTCAGCAGCACCGGTGCGGAGTAGGCTTAATATTGCTGTGCCTGCTTCTTCAGCAACCGTAATAGAATCAATCGTTATGCTAGGTGCCGCGTCGTTATCGATATTGCTTACCGTAATTGTTTCTTTATTTCCTTGATAATTGGTATCTACTGAAGTAGTCGTTAGGTCAATTTTATAGGTAATATCGCCATCATCTAAATGGTCATCAACATGACGAACAGTCACGGATTGAGGTGTATTCCAGTTGGTCTCGTTAAACAATAAAGCCGTTGGTGTTTCGATACCTTCGCGCTTATTGCCTTGAGAAAAGGCAACCATCACCTCAGCAGTGGGCTGACTTGTTAATTGCACGGTAAAGCTGTCATTCGAGCCTGCCTCACTGGTGATGAGCGATTGTTTGCTTAGGCTTAGTCCAGCATGATCATTGTCTTTGATAGTAGCAATAGCTGTTGTGCTGCTGATGTTTGCAGCCGCACTGGCAAAATCAGTGATAGCACTTAGCGTAATGATAAATTGTTCTGCATGTTCAGTTATTTCATCATCAGTTATAGGAATGCTGATAGTTTGTTTAGTAACCCCAGGAGCAAAATCTAGCACGCCAGTTTGGCTAGTGAAATCAGTGTCAGCCTGTGCGCTTTGATTGCTAGTGGCGTACTTAACGCTGGTTGTCGCACCTGTTGCGCCTGTACGAATAACCGTAAAGGTCGCTAAGCCATTGTTTTCTTGTACTTTAATATGGCTAAGGCTTAATGCAGGTGCAGCATCATTATCTGTATTGGTAACTAATAGATTATTGCTTATGTTTTGGTAATGGGTATCAGATGATACGGTGCTTACATTAAGTGCATAGGTACTATCGCCATCATCGATTTTATCATCAACATGCGTTACCCCAACTGTTTGCGGGGACGCCCAATTATCAGCAGTAAAACGCAAGGTGGAAACATTCACTATACCTTCTGTGGTGTCGTTGCTGGCAATATTGACAGTAACATCAGTCGTAGGTTGGCTACTTAATTTAACAGTAAAGCGTGTATTTTTACCTGCTTCAGAGGTGCTTAACTCAGTGTTATTAAAGACTAAGCCCGCGACATCATCATCAATTAAGCTTGCTACGCCAAAAGCTTTCGAGATTGTTTCATCAACACTGGTGTCATCGCTGATCGAGAGTAATTCAACGCTAAAAGATTCGTCGGTTTCAACATAATTGTCATTGCTGATGTTGATGGTGATTATTTTGCTTGTTTCACCTACGGCAAAGCGAACACTGCCTTGACTATTGGTGAAATCACTGCTTGCTAAGGCATTACCGTTATGCGTGACATAATTAACAGTTGTGACATCTTCTGTTGCGCCGCTGCGACTAACTTGAAAATGTGCCACACCCGCGTTTTCATCAACACTAATGTCAGCAATACTCAGACTGGGTGGCATATCATTATCAGCATTGATAGCAGTAAGCTGTGCTGTTTTATCGGCATAATCCTGATCATGAGAATCAGCACTTACATCAATAGTGTAAGCAATATCGCCATCATCAAGATGATCATCAAGATGACGAATTGAAATAGTTTGCGGGACATTCCAGTTAGTAGCTGTAAACATTAACGTCGACGGTGTTTCAGTCCCCTCGCTAGTATCATTGCTAGAAATAGATAACGTGACATCGGCTTTGGGTTGACTGCTTAATTGCACAGTAAGCTGATCATCAATACCTGCTTCGCTGGTGTTTAAGGTGTCGGTACTGAATACTAAATTAGCCGTGTCATTATCGATAATGGTAGCTGTTCCGGTATCTTCAGTAAACGTTGCCGCTGTACTCGTACCATCTTTAACGTCACTTAATAGCACTGAAAAGAATTCAGTGGTTTCTTTAACGTTATCCTCATGTATGGGTACAGAAATCACTTGTTGCGTAACACCAGGAGCAAAGCGTACGCTACCAGTGCTTGTTGTAAAGTCTGAGTCTGACTGCGCACTGCCATGAGTGGTAGTGAAATTAGCGGTGCTAATATCACCTGTCGCACCGATGCGCGTAACAGTGAAGCGTGCAGTTTTTGCATCTTCAGCAACGCTAATCGAATCAATACTTAGCGAAGGTGCTAAATCATTATCATGTGTAGTCACCTTAATTGTGTCTGTTTGTGCCGTGTACTCAGCATCCGCTGAGCGCGATGATAGGGCAATAGTATAAGTAATATCACCATCAGCCAAGTTGTCATCAACAGGTGAAACCTTAACGGTTTGTGCCGTTGCCCAGTTAGTTGGGGTAAAGATAAGTGTTGTTGGACTGATTACTCCTTCAGTATTGTCCTTGTTGACTAAGCGAATACTGACATTAGCTCTTGGTTGACTGTTTAATTGGACGTTAAAATTAGCCGCTACGCCCGCTTCAGTGATGTTTAACTCGGTGCTATTAAGCACAATATCCGGGCTATCATTATCAAGAATGTTGATAATACCCCGTTGATTTAAAATAGATGCTGTTAAGCTATCTGTATCTTGGATAGCTGATAAATCAACAAAAAGGTCTTCATTCCCTTCTGCCAAACTATCGTCATTAAGTGCAATAGTGATGGTTTTTGTTACTTCATCAGGTAAAAAAGTAAGCGTGCCTTGTGCTGAGCTAAAATCATCAGCGGCTAATGCAAGATTATTTGTTGTCGTGTAATTAACGCTTGTTGTGCTATCGATTGCTCCTGTGCGTGTCACGGTAAGGCTTGCCAGAGCAGCGTTTTCTTTTACGGTAAGCTCATTAATACTGATGGTAGGCGGTTGATCATTATCTAAATTAAGCGCCGACACAGAGCTTGTTTTATTTTGGTAAGCAGGGTCTGTTGAGTTGCTAATACTATTGATAACATACTGGCTATCACCATCATAAAGAAGGTCATCAACATGCGTGACAACAACTGTTTGGGGAATATTCCATGTGCTTGACGTGAACAGTAACGTCGGGCTGACCGTACCCTCAGTGTGATCGCTACTGTCAAGAGCGACACTGACATTTGCTGTGGGTTGACTGGATAGAGACAGCGTGAATGTGGAATTAGTACCTGCTTCAGTGGTTTGCACATTAGTTGTGCTTGCTAGCAAGCCTACAGAATCATTATCAGTAATTGTGGCTAACCCAATTGCGTTAGTGATTACTTCTGCGTCACTTATAGGGTCGACAACATTAGCTAATACCACGCGGAAAGTTTCTGCCGCTTCAGCAATATTATCGTCAGTAATAGCCACAGTAATTTTTTTACTGGTTTCTCCAGGGGCAAAACTTAGGGTACCTGAGTTTGCCGTAAAATCACGAGCAAGCACGGCAGTGTCACTATTGATTGAGTAGTCAACGGTTGTTATTTCGCCATTTGCACCACTGCGCGTGACTTGAAAACTTGCCGTGCCTACATCTTCAGCAATGGTGACATTATTAATACTAAGGCTAGGTGGGGCATCGTTATCATCATTGGTGATAGACACTGTAGCGGTTTGATTTTGGTAATTGGTGTCGTGTGAATCAGCCGTTAAGGCAAGCGTATAGCTAATATCACTATCATCAAGAGTATCGTCCACATGCCGAATAGTCACGGTTTGGGGGATATTCCATGTCTCACTGGTAAAAATAAGTACGGTAGGTGTTTCAACACCTTCTGTAATATCGCCACTTGTTAAGTCAAGAGAAACATCAGCGGTTACATGCGCAGTAGGTTGACTGCTTAACACTACCGTGAAGCTGTCATCAAGCCCTGCTTCACTGGTGTGAAGGGTGGTTTTGCTAAGAATAATGCTAGCCAAATTATTATCGATAATGGTGCCGATTGCACTGTTGTCTGCAATACTGGGAGTAAGACTGACAGAATCAGTTATTGCCGATAAACGCACAGTAAAGTTTTCATCAGCTTCAGCATAATTATCATCATGACTAATAATACTAATATTTTTAGTGATTTCGCCAGGTGCAAAAGTCAGGGTACCTTGGGTATTTACAAAATCACTATCGGCGGTAGCGGTGCCAGAGGACGTTGTAAAATTAACCGTAGTGATGCCACCGTTAGCCCCATTACGCGTCACAATGAAGTTGGCTATTCCTGCCTGTTCAGTAAATGTCAGGTCAGCAATGCTTAAAGAAGGTGCCGCATCATCGTCCAGATTAGTGACTGAGACGCTAGTTGTTTTATCTTGAAAATTTGCATCAGCTGAGGTTGCCACCAAATTCACTAAATAATGACTATCACCGTCATCCACAGAATCATCAACATGAGTTACCGAAACGGTTTGCTCAGTAGCCCAATTATTTGGGGTAAAGGTCAGCGTCGTAGCTTTAACAGTGCCTTCTGAGGTATCAGCACTGCTAACAGTTAGTGTTACCGCGGCGCTTGGTTTACTGCTAAGTTTAACAGTGAAGTTAGCATTAGTGCCGGTTTCGGACGTAGTGACAGCGGCTGTGTTTAAGCTCAGTTCAGCGGTGTCATTATCAAGAATTGTAGCGGTACCAGTGTTAACAGTAATGGCTTCAGCAGAACTGGTTGAGTCGTTAATGGCGCTAAGTTTAACGGTGAAGGTTTCAGTATTTTCCAGTTGTGCATCATCATCCAGAACAATGCTAATAGTTTTAGTTGTTTCGCCTGGTGCAAACTGTAATGTTCCAGACGCTGCACTAAAATCAGTGCCTGAACTGGCTGTGTTAGCATTTGTAGTGTAATTAACAGTAGTGGTATCACCTGTTGCACCACTGCGCGTGACTTGAAAGCTTGCCGTGCCTGCATCTTCAGCAATGGTGACATTATTAATACTAAGGCTAGGTGGGGCATCGTTATCATCATTGGTGATGCTAATATTAGCCGCTTGCCCCTGATAATTTTGGTCAGCTGAAGACGCCTCCATGTTAAGGTTATAGCTAATATCACCATCATCAAGAGTATCGTCCACATGCCGAATAGTCACGGTTTGGGGGATATTCCATGTCTCACTGGTAAAAATAAGTACGGTAGGTGTTTCAACACCTTCTGTAATATCGCCACTGTTTAGGTTAAGTGCGATATTAGTCGTCACTGAGGCGCTAGGTTGACTGCTTAACACTACCGTGAAGCTGTCATCAATACCACCTTCTGTGGTATGCAGAACAGTTTTACTAAGTAGCAGCATGGCAACGTTATTATCGGTGATAATGCCTACCGCACTGTTGTCAGCAATAATTTCAGCATTGCTGGATGTGTCAGAAATAGTGGCTAAATTAACGGTAAAGGTTTCATTTTTTTCTGCAAAAACATCAGCAATAATTGCAATATTGATTGTTTTGCTGGTTTCTCCTGGTGCGAAGGATAAAGTGCCTGAGGCCGCGGTAAAGTCAGTGCCTGATATGGCAGTGCCTGAAGACGTGGCATACGCTACCGTTGTGGTGCCTCCAGTAGCGCCACTGCGCATTACGGTAAAGTTCGCGGTGCCAGCGTTTTCTGCTACAACCACATCAGCAATGCTTAATGAGGGAGGTAATTCATTATCGGTATTGGTAACCGCCACACTCCCTGTTTTACCCTGATAATTGGTATCAGTGGACGTGCTGGCTAAGCCTACCGCATAAGTTATATCACCATCATCAGCGCTGTCATCAACATGCGTAACCGTGACAGTTTGCGCGGTTGCCCAGTTGGCTGTTGTAAACGTTAAGGTCGTGGGATTAACCGTTCCTTCTGTACTGTCTGGGCTGGTGACGGTAACCGTTACGGTAGCACTAGGTTGACTAGAAAGCTTAACGGTAAAGCTAGCATCAGTGCCGGCTTCCGTGGTGGTTAAGGTGCTAGCACTGAGCGTTAAGCCAGCCGTATCGTTGTCAGAATTGGTGACGGTCACCGTGCCCGTTTTAGCATTAGCACCCGAGTATGAACTGTCGCTGGAACTGGTGGTTGCGGTAAGGGTGTAAGCAATACTGCCATCCACACTGTTATCATCAAGCCCCGTCACGGTAACGGTCTGCGCGGTGTTCCAATTGGCTGAGGTAAAGGTCAAGGTACTCGCCGACAAACTGTCTTCGGTATTATCCAGTCCCGTTAAGGTCACGGTAACATCACTGCTGGGCGCGCTGGTCAGCACGGCTGTAAAGCTCGCGGTTGTTCCAGCTTCAGACGTAGTTAACGGGCTGCCCGTTAGCGTTAAGCCGGCCGTATCGTTGTCAGAATTGGTGACGGTCACCGTGCCCGTTTTAGCATTAGCACCCGAGTATAAACTGTCGCTGGAACTGGTGGTTGCGGTAAGGGTGTAAGCAATACTGCCATCCACACTGTTATCATCAAGCCCCGTCACGGTAACGGTCTGCGCGGTGTTCCAATTGGCTGAGGTAAAGGTCAAGCTGCTCGCCGACAAATTGCCTTCGGTATTATCCAGCCCCGTTAAGGTCACGGTAACATCACTGCTGGGCGCGCTGGTCAGCACGGCCGTAAAGCTCGCGGTTGTGCCAGCTTCAGACGTAGTTAACGGGCTACCCGTTAGCGTTAAGCCAGCCGTATCATTGTCAGAATTGGTGACGGTCACCGTGCCCGTTTTAGCATTAGCACCCGAGTATAAACTGTCACTGGAACTGGTGGTTGCGGTAAGGGTGTAAGCAATACTGCCATCCACACTGTTATCATCAAGCCCCGTCACGGTAACGGTCTGCGCGGTGTTCCAATTGGCTGAGGTAAAGGTCAAGCTGCTAGCCGACAAACTGCCTTCGGTATTATCCAGCCCCGTTAAGGTCACCGTGACATCACTGCTGGGCGCACTGGTCAACACGGCCGTAAAGGTCGCGGTTGTGCCAGCTTCAGACGTAGTTAACGGGCTGCCCGTTAGCGTTAAGCCGGCTGTTGCGGCGACGTCATTATCTGTATTGGTAATGTCAATGAGTGCTGTACGCCCATTAAAATTAGTATCTGTTGAAGAGGCACTTGCGGTAAGTGTGTAAGCAATATCGCCATCAACAAGAGCATCATCAACACCTGTAACAGTGACGGTTTGTGCGGTATTCCAATTACTTGTGGTAAAGGTTAGGGTGCTTGGAGATAAGCTGTTTTCTGTGCTATCTAAACCAGTAAAGCTTACTGTGACATTGGCTGTGGGCGCTGTGGTTAGTTTTAAGGTAAAGCTTGCCGTGGTGCCTGTTTCGCTTGTAGTGAGTGTGCTTCCCGTTAAAATTAAGTCATAATTAACAACATTGGTAAAGGTTGACCCTGTACTAAAGTCAAGCCCGTAATACGCAGTGCCGCTGGACACGGCCTCGCCTACAGTAATGGTGATTTCAGAAAGTTCATCATAACTCACCCGAACGCGATAATTATCTCCTGTGGTTGTGCCCGGTGCAGAAGTAATATTTCCTTCATTGCTAGTAGGTATAAATCTTGATACACCTGCACTGGGCGTGCTGTAGCTGAGTGCTGTTGTACTACTTAATTCATAGCCACCAATATTGCTAAACTCGGTATATTGTTTGCCATTACTGTTAGTTCCATCTAAATCGTATGAGTTAATTAATACATTACGGAGAGGTGACAGCAGTACCTAAAGGATTAGTGCTGGCAGAATAGCTACTACCTTCAATGAAGCGAATACTAAAAGATGCAGAACCACCGCCACTGCTCCAATTGAAATTAGGTTGTAGATATGTTGCTGCAGTTGTTCCGCTGTAGGGATTCGAGGTGCTATCGAATGTGGAGAGTGAGCCGTTAGTAATTGAGGCAAACGTTACAATGGCATCAATTTGTTGCCCACCAATGGTAATAACATTGCTGTACAAAAATGCCGCACCAACACTGGTATTACTTGAGCCAGAAATTCTAGTACTACTACTAAAATTAAGACTTCCACCAGATATATCAAAACTAAGTGTGCCGCTCCAGCGTGCTAATTGTTGGCTGTTTAAAATGTTCGCTAAGTGTAAAGGAGGCTGGTTAACACAGGTGAGTTGTTGTGATATTAAACTGATGCTGGAAATTTCAGTGTTCGTGCAATATACCTCAGCGCCTGTTAGTGTTTGTAATACATCGATAAATTCTGGGTCTAATCCAACCGAGCAACTCCATAAAGCAATTCGTTTAACCTGCCAGTAAGATAATAAATGTGCTGAGTTGAGTAGTGTATTGCGATCAATCCACTGATCTGCAATCAAGATACCGCCAGACCGGCCATGTGCAATAATATGTAACGTGGAAAGATTTTCTCCACTAAGCGCAGTGGTAAGCGTTTGTAGCACGTCTTTGGTTGACGTTAACAATAATGTAGGAAGCTGTGCGTGATGTGTTAAGTTAACAATATCAAGACATGCACCATCAGCGACAAGCCATTCTTTTGATGCAGTATCAGAATGATGCAGTATCAGAATTTATTAATGGAATTACGATTGAGTGCTGAGCGGCATTGTTAAACATCATTTAAGGTCGTCCTACGTAGAAATTAATATTGATTATTTATGGCTAATTATTTTTTAAATATAAGATATTTTGCAAGCAAATAACAATTAATTATGTTTTTTTATAACCATGATGTAAGTGTCATTTTGTTTATGACATTGACTTTCGAAGATAATTATCATCCCTTGTTTTATTATGAACAGAATAGCCATGAGTTTTTTGCCTTACTATGTATCAAGCACTCGTGTGTCAGCAGCTTTACAAAGTAGGTTAACTATTTTTGCTGATGCCAGTGCAAAACCAACCTACACAAGTGATGACATTATTAATCAAATCACCCGTTCATGGGGAGACGGTGATACGTTACAGAGAATGTGGCTATCTGATTATGGCTCTAGGCTACCTGCAATAACTGTTAGCTACGGCATTAATACCAGCACCCCAGTTAATTTTACGCGCTTGGGGAGTGCGCAAACGTTTGAGAGTTATGGTCTTAGCCTTATGACGTCAACTCAAGTGGCTGCCGCACAGTTGGCATTTGCTGTTTGGGATTCCTTAATTCCTACTCAATTTGTTGAGACAGGGGCGAGTGCAGATATTATTTTAAATTATTCTACCAACACGACAGCTGGCAATACTTACACCTCTACTTTAACTTACGACACGCAACCAAAAGTAAGCTTGGCTGCTCAGCAAGTGTGGATGTCAACAAGTTGGGAAAGTAATGATGATTCAGGCATGGCACTGGGTAACTATGGATTTTTAACCATGTTGCATGAGATTGGTCATGCCTTGGGGCTTTCTCATCCTAGCAATTACGATAGTAATGTCACGGCAAATATTAGCTATGCTACTGATGCTGTTTTTGTTCAGGATAATCGTCAATATACGATTATGTCGTATTTTGGTGGCTACAATACCAATCAGCAACACTGGACACAGGATGGCACTTCCTTAGCTTATCTGTACCCGCAAACGCCTATGGTTTATGACATTGCCGCCATTCAAGCCTTGTATGGTGCGGATACGCAAACCCGAACTGATGATACGGTCTATGGCTACAACACGCTTTTTGCTAGCAATGATAAGGATAAATATTGCTATGATTTTTCTGTTAATAGTCAGCCCATTATGACGCTTTGGGATGCTGGTGGTATTGATACACTTGATTGTTCTGAGTGGTACAGTGCGCAAATCATTGATCTTGAGCCTGGTCACTATTCTTCGGTGTGTGGTTTGACGGATAATCTTGGGATTGCGTTTGCTACGCTTATAGAAAATGCTTATGGTGGGACGGGCAATGATAGTATCACGGGAAATACAGCTAATAATCTGTTATTTGGTGGTGCTGGTGCTGATCGACTCAATGGTCATAAAGGTGCAGATACGCTATGGGGAGGTTTAGGGAATGATGATTATTTTGTGGATAATTTAGGTGATATCAGCATTGAAACTTCTGCCTTAACTAATGAAATTGATAAAGTATACAGCGCCGTAAATTATAGTTTGCCAGCGTATGTTGAAGAACTTAAATTGCTGGGTACTAAAAATATCTATGGCATAGGAAATTTTTTAGATAACGTGCTGATAGGCAATAGTTATGCTAATTATTTAGCAGGTTTAGTAGGTAAAGATACCTTAACAGGTGGGGCAGGGCAGGACACCTTGTTGGGAGGAATGGGTGCTGATGTTTATAAGTTTGTTGCATTGACTGATTCAGGCGTAACCATGTTAACGCGCGATACCATCAACGACTTTACTGCTCGTCAGGGCGATAAACTTGATTTATCTGTTCTCGATGCCAATACCTTAAGGCAAGGCAATAATGCTTTTAGTAGCCTTATGCTTGTACGTGGTTTTTCGGGTGAATTGTTCGTACCTGCCAGTTTAGTTTTTGATCAAACAACACAGATTTTGTATGGCAATGTGGACGCTGATTTCTTACCTGACCTATCATTGCAGCTTCTTGGTGTACATACTCTTAGTTTAGCCTCGATAATTGTATAAATTGAATGCTGCAAAAATAAGCTAAATTACTAAATTTTGCATGATGAACGTAGCATGTAAAGAGTAAGCTATTGTTTTTATTTAAACACTTTTTATTAAAATTAGTGGCATATATAGTGCTTAGTTAATATTCATAATGATGAAAACTGCTTCAGTTATCACCGTTATCACAATCGTAATTACTTAACAGGAGAGCAACAATGGTTATTTTTTCAAAAGATGTGTATGAGTTTAATGAAGTAGAGAATGAAGTAGAAAATGAAGTAAACGCCAGTGCAGAGGTTGTTGACGAGACTCAACAGGCTTTAAATTTATTACCTGAGTATAAGGAAACTTTAGTCTTTATTGAAGACGATATCCTTGATACAAAAGATCTTGCTGAGTCTGTAGATTTTGATGAGATTACTGAGTTTACTGAATTTGATAAGTTAGTTGACGCAGATAGTGTAGATGCTGACCTTACTGAGAGTGCATTTGATACTGAAATAGAAATAGAAAAAGTAACGCTTACAACTGATGAATGGATTGATCATGTAGATCCACTATTTGAAATGCCTATTGCTGTGGAATATGATTTGGTAACTCAAGATGTATGGAAAGATGATGTGCTTGATGACTTAGCTCCAGAATTTATCAGTGATGAACTTAAGCGTGACACGCTTTTAGATAGCACTGGTTTAGAAGAAGTAAATGGTGTTGATGATCTTATTGCCATTTACGATCAAGAGCCAGTGGCTTTAGCTGATGACTTTATTGACGCACCCATAGAGACCGCTATTTTATATAACACCTTATCTCATGATTTCCAAAACACTGAGGGCAATGATTCTTTCAGGGGCGGTAGAGAGGATGATGATGTTAATGGTGGCTTAGGTAACGACAAGCTGCATGGTGGTTTGGGTAAGGATGTTTTGGGTGGTGGTGAAAGCAATGATCATATCGATGGCGGCAGTGGAGATGATCAATTAAACGGCGATGCGGGTAACGACAAACTGCATGGTGGCGTAGGTAAGGATAAGCTAAACGGTGGTGCGGGTAAGGATTTCTTAGATGGTGGTGATGATTCTGATGAGATTAATGGCAATAGCGGTAATGATAATTTAGTAGGTGGTAGTGGTCGTGATTCTTTATTTGGTGGTAGCGGCAAAGACACGCTTTCAGGTGGAGTAGGCAATGATATTCTTAAAGCGGGTGATGGTAACGATAAGTTAATTGCTGATGCTGGAAAAGAAGTCATGACTGGTGGTAAAGGGCACGATACCTTTGTATTTTTGAATGAAAGTATGTTAAATCAAAGCATACGTTTGCAGGATGTTATTAAAGATTTTGTGACCGGCACAGATATCATTGATTTATCTATTATTGATGCTAACACTAACACCACGGCCACAAATGACAGCTTTACCTTTATTAATAATCAAGCGTTTGATAGCACCGATGCGACAGGTCAGTTACGTTATGATGCGAGCAATCATAAATTGTATGCAAGCACAGATAGCGATACACATGCCGAAGTAGTTATTCAACTCAATGGCGTAAGTAGCTTGAATGTAAGTGATTTTATTTTATAAGTAGTTAATATAACAAGCCCTGAGATACTTTTTTCAGTGTTCAATGTAGAGCGGTTGCTGAGATGTGTTAACACGTTTTAGTACACCGCTCGTCTTTTATGTACAACATCATCTGGCGCGACCCTTCCCCTACTGTAAAATACCAATGTATCTTGGGCGGATTAATCTATCCTCAAAAAGGATGATTCTATCTTAATATGGGGGATCTAATTTTTTAGCAGTAGATGTTGAGTCAATTACGAATAAAGCACTTACGTAAAGTGTTTTTATCAAAAACAATCTTTAATGCAAATATAATAGTTCCGTGAGTGGGATAAATAGACTTTAAACGTTGGTTAATAATGATAAAAAAAGAAACTTTAAATACGCGGCGCTTACTGTGTCCGTTGCCGGTTATTCGTACACAAGATAAAGTAAAACACTTGCAGCAAGGTGATATTTTAGAGGTTGTGGGTACCGATCCTGGCATTATGCAAGATATTCCCGCATGGTGTCGCATCAATGGTCATCAAGTTATCGACAGTTATAACGAGGCGTTTGATTATTTTGTGGTTATCGAGGTTGGACATGACAAGTAAGACGGACTCTCCACAAGGAGACTCATTAAAAAGACGTGCCAGCTTAGTGGGTGCGTTGATTAATATTTTGCAAACCATCATTAAAATTAGCTTTGGTATTGTTGGGCAATCAACCGCATTAATTGTTGACGGCTTACATTCATTGTCTGATTTACTCAGTGATATTTTAGTCATCATTGCGGTAAGAATGGGCAGTCGTTCGGCGGATGGTGATCATCCTTATGGGCATCGGCGCTTTGAAACTATTGCCACAGGCGTGTTGGGTATCAGTTTGGTGGTGATGAGTGCATCTATTGTTTGGCATGTGGTGGAGCATTTAAATGATCCGTCCAGCTTACCCAGACCAGAAAAACTAACGTTATTTGTGGCGGGTGTATCGATTGTGCTAAATGAGTGGTTGTATCATTACACCAAAGGCATTGCTAAACGTACACGATCAAAATTGTTACTGGCTAATGCCTGGCATCAACGTAGTGACGCGTTATCCTCTTTGGTGGTGTTGTTTGGGATAGTTGGCGTGTTATTAGGTTATCCCATTGCGGATGCGGTAGCGGCAATTATTGTTGCGTTAATGGTGGCAAAAATTGGCGTGGGCTTGGTATTTGAGAGCATAAAAGAGTTAGTTGATACGGCTTTACCGTCCGCTATGGTAGTTAATATTCGCAACACAATTATGACCGTGCCGGGAGTAGAAGGTATCCATTTGCTACGAACCCGACAAATGGGTGAAGATAGTTATATTGATGCGCATATCGTGGTAGATCCACGCATTACCGTGTCTGAAGGACATTTCATTGGTGATGCTGTTCGTGATGAATTAGTTAGCAAGTTTGACGATGTACTGGATGTGTTAGTGCATGTTGATCCTGAAGATGATGAACGCGTTGCACAGATAAGAAAGTTGTTTACCCGTGCTGAAATGGAGATTGTGTTAGGGCAGTATTTTAGCGGTATACCCATTGAACATATTCATCTTCATTATTTAAATGGAGCGATTGAGGTTGAGGTTATTTTTCCTTTTTCAGTCTGTCAATACCCTGCACAGTTAGCGTCTGTTTATAAACAGTGTGCGTTAATTGATGAAGAGATGGCGTGGTGTATTCGACAAATTTCAGTGTTTTTTAAAGGTGCCTATTCAGTTTAAACAATGCCGTATAAACCGGCGACCCACTTAACACGGGACAGCGTGAGCTTAAGAGTCGTTCGTGGTGAGCTTGTCGAACCATGATCGGCTTAACCGTCTACCCCATTCGACAGGCTCATAACAGGCTTCGACTGTTCGATACGCTCACAGCTCAGGGCAAACGGTTGCCTAGCTTGTGTCCTGTTTTAAGCCATACCTATCTACACACGTAACGTTGCCCCTTCTCCAAAGGGAGAGGGCTGGGATGAGGGGAAATATAACTGCTTGATTTTATTCTCCCCAACCCAACCCTCTCCAACAGGAGAGGGGGCTGAGTATCATTGTAACTAATTGTTTTAATTAGGGTGAAAAGCTTTGTAGAGACCTATGGTTTTAAGCTGTTAGCCTATAAACCTTAGGTTTAATGCGCTTAACTTAGGTGTGTTGGTACGGCAAAATCATCAAAATAAGCTTGGCTATCAGTAGCATCTTGGGGCATAAACTCGTTGTCTAGTGTTGCTGTCGACTCAGATGTAATACTAAGCGTTTCCAAGCTTGACGGTGTTGCTGGTTTTGTCTCGCCAGTAAACTGATCTTTTAAGCTTAGCTCGGTGTTTTGTGCAATAGTTAAGCGTGTTAGCTGGGAAGACGGTTGATAGGCAAAGTTAGCATCAGCGGCAGCACTACTATGATGATCTGCAAAGATTACATTACTCATTCCTTCAATAAATACACCTGCTGCTGGCGTATTCTGTTGCTCATCACTTAATAAATTAATTTCCGTTACGCCCCACGAAGTTAAGCTGTTAAATTCATTTGTATCGCTTAAACCATTGCTATTACTGTCTTGCCAGATACCAAAAGCTGACCATTGTGCGTCGTCAGGGGTAAGTAAGAAATCATGGTTACTGTCATAAAGTTGCTGAAGTGCGGCTAAATCTGTTGGTGCAGTTGGAGCGGACTGAGTAAATACAAATTCATGGGTTTGGTCAATGCGCTGATTAGCGTTTAAATCAATAGCTAATAGTCCATCATCGGCGGCAAGCCAGGCGGTGCGATCAAGTTCACCGTCGGCATTCATGTCTACGTTAATGGTTGATTGGGTAATATCAATAAAATTAAAGCCATTATTTGTTAAATCAATCACGACTGGTGCGGCTAGGGTAGAGAAAATAAAAAATTCTTGCTGACTTAGCACGCCGCCAGCACCATCACTTACGTCAAAGGTAAAATTATCAATCGTTGAAAAGTTTCTGTAGGACTGATAGTTAAGTAAACCGTTATTAATATCGGCTTGGGTAAAGCTATCGTAGGTGTTTAACAGTACGCCATTAATGCTTAGTTCACCTAAGGTTGGTAAAGCACTTAGGGTGTACTGTAACGCGTCAGGTGTTTGTTCATAATCCAAAACGGTTAATACTGCTGCGCTAATAACGGCTGCCGCGCCTGCACTGGCTAAGTACAGCCCAGTATTAGCACCGCCTGTAAATGTTGGGGGTGTGTTGGTAGGTGGTGTATAAGCAGTGTAAATGTACACTGAATTACTGGTAAGGGTTTCTGTGTAATTATTGCCATCAAGATAGCTTATTTTGACATGGAGTTGTGTGTTTTCATCTTTTGTTGTCGTGGTATAGCTTGATAGCGTGCCGCCCTCAACGGCTGTCCAAGTAGAATTGTCTGTTGATGTTTCCCATTGATAACTAAAAACGCCCAAGCCATCAGCATCGCTAATACTGGTGGATAAATTATTAAGCTTAGTACCAGAGTTAATCGTGGTAAGGGGATAACCATAGTCATCAGTGATTAACACCGTTCCTGTTGGCGTGTCGTTGGCACCTGTTATGTTAATGGCTAAGTTGGCTGTTGTGCTCGTGGTGCCGTCACTTACGGTAAATAAATAATTGTCTGTAAAGCTGTCTTCATTACCTAAGGCATTGAGCGTTAAGCCGTTGGGCGTGTAGGTATACGCTCCTGTTTCGCTATCAATGCTAAGTGTGCCGTAAGCACTTGTTAAACTTAGCGTAATGCCATCGAGAATACCATTAACCAAACCATAATTTAAGAGATTATTATCTGCATCGGTAGCTAAAAGAGCAGCGGTTATTATCGAGTAACGGTCGTAAGTAGCGGTATCTTGTTGGGTGATGGCGGTGGGCGTGATAACAAGAGGCGCGTTATTAGCCGTTATGATGGTGATGCTGGAAGAACTAAGCTCACTGCTCAGTGCCAGTGTTTGATCGCTATCAGTAATTTGCCATAAAACAGTTCGGCTTGCTAATGTTGACATAGGGTTAGTTGAGGAACTGCTAAAGCTAACGCTACGCAATGCCTGTTGGTAGTCGTTTAGACTGGCATCGCCTGAGAGTGTTAATAGTCCTGTGTCAGGTTCATACAGACCGCTAATGGCTGCGGTCGGCGAAGTAAAGCTTAATTGATCCTGTAAATCCCAGCCTGAGGCTACAAAAATAAGTGCGCTAGATAATAAGCTGCTATCACTATCCGTTAAGCTTAAATCCGGTGCAAGCACGGTGGGAATCGCTAAGGCATTGTAATTAACGCTGTTAACAGCAGTAAGTGAGGGTGCATCATTTGCACCTTGCAGCGTTAGCGTTAGTGTTGCTGAACTGGTTAAGCCCGCAGCATCGGTTACGGTGTAAGTGAACGTATCGTTAAGCGTATCAGTGCTGGTTTTTA
>Ga0247844_1001116_pt1 | contig 52359 bp, 57 predicted proteins | sample LaCtaG_FD_192421 | JGI IMG/M metagenome (GOLD analysis project Ga0247844, IMG submission 192421) | Freshwater microbial communities from meromictic Lake La Cruz, Castile-La Mancha, Spain - LaCruzMarch201714.5m_1 | ecosystem: Environmental > Aquatic > Freshwater > Lake | place: Spain: Castile-La... | reverse complement strand
AGGGGTTGCTCAATCTGCTGGGTATGCTACAACAGCAGGAAGTGTAAATTACGCTACCAACGCAGGGGTTGCTCAATCTGCTGGGTATGCTACAACTGCAGGAAGTGCACAATCTTTAGCCGCAGGAGGATCCGTGCCTTATGCTGGGTCTGCTGGGTATGCTGGTTCTGCTGGATCCGTTAGTCAAATACTTGGGGGATCCGTGACTACAAAAACAATAAATGTTTGTGGTATTGGTAGCGTAACATTTATAACAAGATAATTAAAAATTATCTTTTATAACCAAATCAATTTTTTCTTTCACCATCTCAAATGAGATTTTTTTAGAACACTCAAAAATATCATCTGTGCCTTTCTTTCTCGGACACCAAAGCCAATCGTCTCTACTAAAGCCTTCTTGTCCCCAGCAGTTAGTGCAAACATTTTTATTAATAACTCTATAAGGATTTTCAAATTCAATTTTTGGATCTGTAAATCCACCAATCATTATTGTTGGTTTTTTAAGAGCCCAAGATAACCAGGATAATCCTGAGCATAAACCAATAAAAAAAGAACAATTATGAAGGTCTGTTATCCTATCGTCTAATGAGAATTCTTTGCCAGTGATCCCAGTTTTATCTATTACATTTTTTGGCGTAGTATTTACCATTCCCGCTTCAAGATTACCAAAATTAGCATATTGATCTATACAAACGACTTCATAGCCTAATAATTTTAAATAATTTATTGTTTGGCCCCATCCAGTCGGATTATTCCAGAATTTAGCCTGGCAAGTACTTTTTGTAGCTATACAAACATATGGTTTATTAAAATTACTTTTTTTATTTTTAATAAAAACTTTTGGTCTCACATCACCCACATAATTTATACCTAAAGAAAAAGCAGCGACTTTTTGCATAGGATAATATTTTTCTATATCATATTGATACCCACATACCGTTTTTACATTCAACATATTGTTTGATCTACTATCTATAAAATGTATATTATCATACACAGGAGAAAAAATTTCATTAAACGATGTTTTACAAAAAACATTTTTTTGAGTTTCTTTTTGAAATAAATCAACATACGGCAACCAAGCTATAGTATCGCCTAGTCCAGCTTCTAAATTTATTTGGACGTTTTCTGGTTTCGAATTCATAAACTATGGATTAAAAAATGGACATTTACTTTTATAAAGTTTTTCTATATCTTCTCTTTGCCGCTTTCTGGATGGCACAAATGAACGCCTAATAAAAGGTACCGCTAATTTTTCAGCTTTTAATTCTTCCTCGGTTATTTTTCTAACAGAAAAATCGAATTTTTGATTTTGTTTAATTGGTATCATCTTCACTAAAGAAATTCCTGCTGGAAAAAACACCGCTTCTCCACCTTTTTTATGTATTTGCAAATTAATATTGAGATGTCTGCCGTATTCAGGATTCCATACGCCAGGCACAGCAGAAAACCAAGGATTATCAGAATAATATATTGGCAGCAAAAGAAATACCCATCCTGGAGATAATTTAGCCCTCCACGGCGTTACAATTTTAACTATAGTAGAAAACGTATCTTCTCTTGCGTTGCAAAAAGATGGAAATTGATTTTGTGTATGAAATTGAACTTCTGGCTCAAAAAATTTTGCATTTTCATTCAAAACAGACAAATGATTTGGGAGATGAAATTTAAAAGATCCATCATGATTTAAAAATATTGATATATCTTGCCAGGTTTTCAGATGAAAACCTAGATCCATTATTCCTCTTATACCTGGGCATTTTTCTATAGAAAATCTAGAATTATCTGGAACATTTTTTTCTTGCAACCATTTTTTAGTTTCAGCTGCGTGTAGGGCGACCCATTTCGGGCTTGGTTCAGACCTAGCTAGTGTTGGAGGGTTTATTTTTTCTAAACCATCACAGACATTATAGAATTCTATTTTAGGTTTTTCTTTGAAAAAAGAAAACATTTATCTGACAGAATTCTTTGGATCAAAGATAGAAATTACTTTATTCATTTCTGGGACCTCTGCTCCTTTTAGATCTGCCCTCGATAAATATTTAAATATCAATTCAAGATCTTTTCTAGCAATTTTAAAATTAAAGACCTCGTCTTGATCGTTTGTTCTCACGTTACTATCTGCAGTATTTGGGGTTGTCATATTTTTTTTATCCTTTCAATTAATTCGAATATCTTACTTTTGGGAATATCTTTAATAGAAGATATATCTCCAAAATTCTCTTTAATAAGTTTATCTTTTAAAGTATTAAAGGTTATATTCTTTTCTTTCATTAATTTCTCTAATAAATTATATGGTGAAGTTGGGTTTACTGCTAAAATATTTTCTTCTAGAATCTTTGCGTCCCCTAGCTCTTCTTGCCCAACAATATTTATTCTTAGAAAGCTTCTGACGCACCTGACGAAAGCTCTATTTTCTGCAATTGCAGCCAAAAAATATCTAGCAAAACTTTTTGTATTGCTCCCAGATGCATCAGCCAATGATTCAAAAGAGATCTCTCTACCTTCGGTCTCATAATTTGGAATCCATGTTATTCTACAAGATGTAGCGAAATAGCTTTCGGATGCTGCAACGACTTTGTAACTGACATTGGTGTATCCTCTTATCTGTGCTAATTCCTTAATTCCACCTAATAAGATTAGAAGGTCTTTATCCTCTAACTTAGATACATCTGTTTCTTGTGTCTTCTGTCTATTGGGTACAAGATATTGTGTTTTTACCATGGCTCGCCAATTTATTGTGCCATCTTCATTATATGTATAATTCGTGTCCTTATTATTAATAAGCCCATAAGAATTTCGATTAAATACTTTACTCGGTATATTGAATTGATTATCAATAGGGCTAGATGGAGAAAAAATTAATTGATTATTTTGACCCTTAATATCTATAGTCTTTGTGTTTTCTTCTTTCACTTTATATAAGTTTAAGACAAATATATTTATTTGTCAATAGAGAACATATATAAATTCTCGAATTCTTTAGGGTCTATATCTTTTGTAAAAATGGGAATATCTTTCATCGGCATGTTATTCGTCCAATGATATTTGGTGGCGAAAAGCCCCTCTTTACTAAATAAAAATCTAGAAGACTTGAAGAAATAAATTTTATCTTTAGACAGCAAATTATCTGGAATTTCTTGCGGGTCTTTTCTGTGTATTAATGCTAGATCTAAATACTTAAGTTTAATTTTATTAAGCTCGGTTTCAGATAAATAGCTTACTAAATCATATTTAATGCCAATATTTCTTATATCTAATATAAAATTAGCGTCATTTTGCTCATCTATTTCATAGACTACGCTCAATATATTATTTCTATATTTTTCTAAAAGACTTAAATTAATTCGGCGGTTCGTGATAATAATTGATTTCTTGTAGTTTAAGAAAAAATCTAAACATTTTTCGTCAAAAAAGTAATCCATCCTGATAATTAAATTAGCCACTTGCTCTGGAGGGTGAAAAAACCCATTTGGTATGATTTCAAAAGTTTTATTAACGTAGCTCTGTCCAATAAATTCTGTTTTAATCATCTTTTCGTATTTTATATCCAACAAATCTAGTATTTTAGCAGCAATTTCTTCTGGTTTTATTTCATTAATTTCGTTTGTGTCATTTATATTATAATTTGGTTTTTCGTCCTTCTTTAGAGTGATATCAAAAGATTTGTTCTCTTTTGCCCAATATGGTTTTTTATTTTCTGGAGGAAAGTCTCCATATAGTGTCACTATTTTTTTATCAAAAATAGAAGAGATCTGAGAAGCTAAATTGTCTGATCCAAAGTGAAGTAGCGAGTGCTTAATTAGATATGCTTCATTTTTAAAATCAATTTGGCCATTTAGATTAAAACAATTATTTACTTTGTCTCCATTTAACTGGACTATTTTAATATCTTTTTTTTCTAAATATGGATTTATAATATCAATCACATCTGACCAATATAAGTATCTCTGTTTATTTTTATTTAAAGGGGAAAAAGATATATATTTTTGAAAAGGTAACGGAAAAAATGTCTCAAAAATAAAAGGTTTATCTATTTTAGAAGCAGACTCTAGGGCGTATTTTTCTAGTATGTGCATATCAATATTTTATGTTGTATGGTATTTTAGTTTTACCATTATGTGTATAAGACATAAGTCTTTGAGAAGCTAAATGAGGAAGAAAGGCTACGTCAAAATATCCTTTATGTGAACCGTTCCCTTCTAGCCACAATAGATTATCCATTTGAGGAAGATATTGTATAGTTTTGTAAATAAATGGGTTACCTTCTAGTATGGAGAAAAATTCTGGTTTCGTAGCAAAATATAAATAATGCTCAGGATAATTTTCCTTAATTGATTTTAATAGTGAGGTCGCCATAAAAACATCTTCTTCGTTCTCAGGCATAACGAAAAGAATTCTTTTTGATGGATCAATATCGTCTTTTAAAAATTTATTAAAATCAATAGTTTCGTCTTTTTGATTTTCTTGAAGAGCAACTCTTCTGAAATAATTTTCTATTGAAACTCTCGGCGTAGACTTACGAATTTCTTGCATCCAATACTTATGGCCGTCATCATTTTCGTCTACTTCTGGTCTATTTAAGATGTGGGTATACATGTATATTAACCATTCTGAATCATTTTTAATTTCTGGTATTTCTACATACGGGTCTTTTTTAAGCTCCTCAAACGAAAAATCTTCTTCTAGAAAACTTGCGCTATCTATAAATTTTTCAATTTCTTGACCTATGACTTCTGCTGAATAATTTTCTATAGTCCATTCTCTAGCTTTTTTGCCCCATTCTTTTCTTTTCTCTATTGGCATGGTATAGACTTTATTTAATTGTTTTGCTATAGAGCTTGGCTTTGTTGAAGCCTTTATAAATTCCGTTCCGTGTTCTCTGTATTCGCTCCATTCTAACGGGAGGGACCGAGCTTCTTCTTTGCACATCTCTTCTCCACATGAGTAATTCGTGACAAGAGTGATTAATTCAGTCAATTTCGCTTCTTGTATTGGTATTTCTTGTCCACCACTAGTAAACGGATGGCAATAAACATCCATTAGATTATAAACTTCATTTAATTGTTTTTCTGTAACGCCAACGCTTACGTTTGTAGTAGATTGACATTTTTCTGCACCGCATGCTTCGCAATCTATATTTTCCCCAAAATATTGTTTGACTTTATATTGTCCACATTTTTCGCAGACATAAGTCGTGAGAATTTCTCTTAGATCGAGTCCATACTCTTTAGATAATCTAAAAATATTCCAACCTTCTTTCCACGAAGTATGTAGCAGTAAAAAAGTATTTTTTATCTTAGGATTGCTTTTTTTCCAGAGAGCATATCCTTCTAAAAGATTTGGGACGCTTTTTCTGAGTTGATTTCTAAACACAAACCCAATAATAAATGCATCTTTGTTAATGCCGTGCTTAGTTCTCAAATCTTTTCTTTGTTCGTCATTGAGTCTAAAAAAATTATCTGTTTCTATTGGGCCATGCATGGTTCTAACATGTTCATGGCCTAACTCATGTAAGCCTTGCGTAGCAAAATCACTCCATATCCAATAATTTTTAATTTTATTTGCTTTTTCTACAGCAGAAGGCAGAATTGGTAGAGAATCTAGTGTAGTCCATAATACGCTATTTATTTTATTGAACCATTTTTTTTCAATTGCAAAATCTATACCCCATATATCTTGTGCCGCAATATAAACATCTGGCTTAATATCTTTTATAACTTTATCTAATAAATAAGCACCATAGCTTGCCATTCTGAAGTTAGACGGATCTTTATTAAGCTCTTCTAATTCTGATCTCGATGATGGCAGGGTTCCTATAGATTTCCATGGAGTTTTTAAAAGTTCTGGATGATTATAAGTAAGCCCACAACAATAATGAGTTATTTCATATTTGCCAGTACTATAAAGATGTTTCAATAAGGCTTTTGAAGCTCTTCCAAAACCTGTTTTGGCTAGACTAAAATCTGATTGATATAATATTTTTTTCTTCTTCACTTAATCACCAAAGATCACCATCTTCTTCTTGTGGTTGTTGTTCTGGATTTTCGACTGGTTTATTTTGATCTTTGGGACTATTTTTTAGTTTTTTAATTGCTTCTATTCTTTGAGACTCAAATACTGAATTTAACGCATATATTAAAAATTCTTTCAAAAGCCTAGCTTCATTAAAATAAAATCCGATAAGATAAGATTGTTTGTTTTCGCTATTTTGTTTATCAATTTTATTTACAATATAAGAAAACCCTACTTGTTTTCCTTCTTTTACATAAGGACTCAATTTGATTTGAGTAGATTGCTTTTCCGAAGTATGATATGCAGAAAACTCTGCGTTTCTTTCTAATGCGTCAAGCATTCCAGCGACTTCCGTAAGCGCGAATTTAACTTTTACGCTTTTATTTGGATTATTTTGATTTTCTGAAAATGATCCAATTTTCTTAGACTCATTCCAAGAGCTTTGTTTTATAAGAGAGCCCCAAAAGGATTCGTCTTTTTGATTTACTGAAAAACTGCAGGCAGTTCCTGTATTTTTACTATTAGGTTTATAAAATGATATCATATAAATATATTATCTTGAATATAAAGTAATGTCAATTATTTTTATCAATCTTTTTCAAGTCGTTTAGTTTCATATAGATTTCATGATCTTGAATAGCTATTAGATCACCAAATATACAATCATCTCTCTTTGAACCTTTAACTATAACAATATTACCCTCTTCAAAATTTTTATCATTTAATAATTTGTTTGTTTCAATATTGTCATTGAATATTAATACGCTAATTGTGTCTGTTTCATCTGATATCTTTAATCTTATATATCTTGTCTTTTTAGCATTTTTAGATATCCCAGAGAATACTTCTTCTATTTGCCCTACTAAAGCAACTTTAGAGTTTACTGGTTCATCTAATATATCAGATATATATTTAAGATTTTCTCTTTTTTCAGCGAATATGTCTTTTAAATTTTTATTATAAGTGTATCCCAAAAGTTTTTTTTCATAATACCAATTAGCAAAACTTTCACTTTTGTTATTTTGTTCGTATATGCTTAAATATGGCGCATATTTTTGTTTGATTGTGGTCAATCTGTTGTCTTTAATAACTACTTTGTTTTTTTCATCAGTGAATTTATTGAGATGTTTGATGATTTTAATTAGATCATAATCAAATTTTTCTGCGAATGATATCGCGTACTTTTTCTCCTTAGAAGTTAACATGTTCCATAATTGGACTTCTAATACTATTTTACTCCTTGATTGATTGAATCCGCTAAGTGCGCCAGCTTGAATTAATGCAGATAATGCTCCAATATTTAATCCTGCTTCTTCTGCAGCTTCAAATATTTCAAATTTATTTGAATATTTATTTCTAAAACTATTTAATTTCTCTATTGACTTATCACTAATCCCTTTGATTGATAATAAACCAAACCTTATATTATTATTCTCAATTGAGAAATCCATTTCCGACTTAATAATATGAGGAGGCAAAAGTCTGATTCCAAAATTATGCATCTCTTTTTGTATCTTAGATATCTCTCCAATCGGATCTGGCTCATTCCTGCTCATTTTTAATAATGATAAAAAGAATTGCTGAGGATAATTAAACTTGAGATAAACTGTAATTGCTGCTAATCCAGCGTAAGCTATAGAATGAGATTTATTAAATGAGTAATTCGCAGAATCTTCTAGGATCTTCCAAAGAATTTCGCTAACTTCTTTTGGGATTTTGTTTTCTTTACATTTTTGTTCAATTTTCTGTTTCCAAGATTTAATCTCATCAACTTTCTTTTTACCTACAATTCTTCTTAGGATTTCCGCTTCATCCAAAGTAAAACCAATCTTATTGGCCATTTTCATTAATTGTTCTTGATATAAAGCAACCCCTCCAGTTTCTTTTAAAATTTCATCAAAAAATGGATGAATGCTTTCTGATTGTTGACAGTTTGTATGGGCTGCGTATTTATCTACAAACTGTAATGCTCCAGGTCTAGCTAAAGCGAGCACGCCACTTAACTCTTCTAGATTTTTTGGTTTAACTTTTTGACATACCCTAAAATTAGTCTCTGCTTCTATTTGAAATAATCCGTGTGGCGATTTTAAATCTTGTAAATTCCGATAAATAGATTCGTGATTTAAATCTATATCTTCAATTTTCAAATTAATCCCTTTGCATACGTTATCCACTACAGAAACGCTCCTTAAACCGAGGATATCTAATTTTATATTAAAAACGCTTGCCCAATTCATGTCGAAACTAGACACAACTTCTTTATCCGAAGAAAATTCGGTTGGACATATAGTCTCCAAATCGTAATAAGAAAGTAACACGCCAGAAGGATGAACTCCTTTATTTTTAATTAAGTCTCTTAATTTAAGAGCTATCTGGTACGCCTCTTTATTTTGGTCACACCAATCTTTAAACTGCTCGACCTCTTGATAAGCCTCTGAAATGTCCTTCACTTGACCGTATGTTTTCGGAATTAAAGAAGAAATCATAGTCATTTCTTGTTCTGGTTTTTCAGCTATAATTTTGCCACATTCTTTGATAAGTAATTTTCCACTTAAGCTATTAAAAGTTAATATTTTGCTAGTTTTACCTGCGAATTTACTCTCTAGGTACTGAAGTACTTTTTGACGATTATAGTAACAAATATCTAAGTCTACGTCGCACATTAAACTACCATCTAAATATGTGACCCCATCGACCACCTGCTTTTTCGCACGGATTTTGGATATAAATCTTTCAAAGTAGAGATCGTATTTGACAGGATCTATTCTGGTGACGCCAATTAAATACAATATTAAAGACCCCGCCGCCGAACCTCTGCCTAGACCTGTTGGAATATCGTTAGTTTTACAAAAGTGAATGACATCCCACACTAATAATATATAATCTATGAACCCTAACTCTTTTAGAGTTTGTAATTCATATTTTGCTCGATTAATATATTTATTATAATTTTTATCAGATTTATTAATATTTAAATTTTTAAATCCATTTAATGCTAAATCTCTAAGAAAGTCGTAGTTTGACGAGTCTTCACTAAGCCCTAAGCGTCTTTTAGATGCTAGATCAATTTCGAACTCAGGCAATCGAACACCATGTATGTCTAATTCCATCGATTCAAATTTATCTGAAAACTCTTTGCAATCGGAATAATTATTCGTGTTGATTTTCATCATCCTCCTGCTCTTTTGAAATTTTATCTATTTCTTGATTAAAAATACTTAACCCTTTTGCCAGAATTTTCATAGATGCTTGATCTTTTAAGCTGTAAAAAACGTCGGCTTTGCCTTTTTTCTTGCCTTTTTCTACAGTTATAAGAAGATATTCTATTTCATCGTCTTCTAGCTTCTGTATTGCATCATAAATATTATCTAATGAAGCCATTTTATACCTCTATCTGCCATTTTAATTTATTCCATACTTTTAAATTTAAATCAAGATCATTTATCGCGTCGTGAAGATTTTCGTAGTCATGGTCTATGCCGTTCTCTTTGCCTAAAAAAGTTAAAGAGCTTTTAATATTTTTCTTTCTGGTATTAAGAACTTTATATTGATATTCAAGTAGATCGTCTTTAGGGGTATAAATAGAATTATATTTTATACCTCTAGCCACCGCATTGGTATCTATGATTTTATTCATTAGCCCCTTCCAATTACATTGCATGGCTTTATAATATTCTTTTATAAGGTAAATGTCAAACCCTAAAATATTATGCCCGATGATATGATCTGCATGGTCGAGCCAGTCTTTTACAGTAGGGAATACCTCTTTTGGGTCAAGCCCTTCTTTTTGAACTTTTCTATGATCATATCTTGTGATTCTCGCAGCGTCTTCGCTTATCTTTAAATTTGTATCCCATTTTAAATAAAAATTTTTCTGGTCAATCTTCTTGTCTCCTTTAACTTTTATCATAGCTATCTGCCAAGGAATATTATGACAAAAATTAAGGCAAAGATTAAAAGTCTCGCAATCTATAAAAACAATAGTCTTATTTTTATCGTATCTTAAAAGATGTTCGTCCATTAGTCCTTTTTATTGACACTTTCAAAGCAAAATTCATTACTTGACATATGGTCTAAATTGGGTTTATTTAAAACGCTTCTATTATTAATGCACCTAAAGGTTAGGTAGGCTTTAAAGTCTTTTCTTTCTTTGTAAAAAACGCTTTTGGTTTTGTATATTTTGAGATTATTGTTTTCTGCAAAAGATAAAGCTTTTTGTTTTACTAAAGAGTCAAACGGTAAGTCATTATCTTCTATAAAAAATATAGGTTTTGTGAAATCAAACTGAGGGATACAGAGGCTATTTTTAAGCGTATTATTGAATATAAAAGAATCATAAAAAGGTATACATAGAATTAAATCATCCGTCCAATTTTTAGAAATTGTTTCATAGTCTAATCTGGGTTCATAATAAAAGCCTTCTTTAGCCGCTATACTGTAAAGTTTTGTCAACAGCTGGTATCCTTTTTTATTTTTAAAGAATAAAATAATTTTTGAAGATTTAGTCTTTGAGTCTTCGGATTTGTCAGCCATAGATTCAGTAACTGAAATTCTTAATCCGTAATTTAATTTGATATTATTTTTTCGACAATTAGAATAAGCCTCAAGAAATGAGGACATATTATCTTCTACTAGATAAACTTCTTTCATTTTATTTTCTTTACAAATCTGAATAATGGAATCTGGATAGTCATCTTTTTCGGCTTTATCCTCAAGGGTTAAAATTGACCTGCCCAAAGAGTAGTGAGATTTAAATAGCGGTATCATCTATACTAGATTAACAAGAATTTTCTAAAAAATCAATCTAAAAAATGGTCTTTATCTGTATTTTCTTGTTTATTATTGAATTTTGGGCATCCTTCATATTTTCTTGTTTCTATTTTAAACCCATCAACATTTTTGAAATCATTATTTAGGCTCGTTTCTATTATTTCTCCGTCCTCATTTATTTTCACATAATAATCATAAGGAGCTTTATATGGGCAAACCCAAGATCCTATGCCACACATCCATTTGTTCTTTTCGTTATCTATTGCAAAATTGGCTTTTGCGCTATTTTCATCAAAATTATTTATATACTCATTAATATGCTCTAAATAATATTCAAAACCTTTGATCTGTTCGTCGTTAAACGAAAGTTCTTGAGTGGGCTTTTTAGGAAATCTAAGGAAAAGGAATTTAATTATAGGTTTTAATTTAGGCCAAAGCTTTTTACTGGCTAGACTATACATCATTGCTTGGATATTAGCTTCTAGTTCGTCTCCTCTGAATTTATATTTAGAGCTCTTGTAGTCGATTATATGCATTTCTTTTTTGATTTTAATGGGTTTATCCATAAATCCACGGATATGATACTTGGGCTTATCATTTTGAATATTAAAAGCGTACTCTGGTTTGACTATCTTTCCATTTTGTCCAAAAAAGTCTTCTTTAAGACCTACCATGATCATTTCATCTAATAATTCATAATGAGATTCCGCAAGGCCTACTTTTAATGATAATTTTTTAACTAGTTTAGATATGCCTTTACTACCATTAATTGAATTATTTTTAATTATAATATCGTAATGTCTTTTATGTCTTTCTTTTAATAGTAATTCAAAAACTGTGTGGCAAAGCGTTCCCCTAAGAGCTCCTTCATTCTGAGTTTGAGGGATTTTATCATGATAATTGTTCCAGTAAACCCAAGAACAAGTTTCAAGAGTTTTAATTCTAGACGCTGATAAGACTTTTAAAGAGCTTTTTTCCATTGAAGTATTTCCTCCTTTGTCATCTCTCCAAAATCTTTTTTGATAGGCAAAGCAATTTTAAGTTGTCGTTGATCAAAATATCTTTTAAGTCTAGAGTAGATTTTGTCTGCGCCAATATTTCCTGCCATATTTTTATTTGAATCATTATTCAAGCTGATATATATCTTTTTAATATCTAATTTGAGCATATGATTTAATATGGGTAGACTAAGACTCGTGCCAAAAGTGACTAAAACATTTTTAATGCCACTTTGCCATAAATTCAACATGTCTCCCACGCTTTCTACTAAAATAACTTCTCTTTGTTCTTGCAAAATGGAATGATTTAAAAATAATGGATATAAAAAGTCACTCTTCTCTCCAAGATGTTTCCATTTGATCTTAGATATATTTGTAACATCCCTACCAGAAAATCCTATAATATTATTTCTTAAATTGAAAATAGGGAAAACATATCTATTCTTCATTTTACCAGCATGAGCTACGCCACCTTTAAATTGAGATATAGTTTCTTGGGTTATATTTCTATTGATCCAATAATCATGTCGATTCTCTAGTCTGTCTAAAATATTTATATCAAAACTTTTAGCAGATTTAATTAAAGGCTTTTCTACATCGGAAGTAATTTGAGATATAAAATTTTTATTTTTGAGCCATTGTTTAGCTTCGTCAACTCCATCTAATTTTAAGGTTAATTTTACTAATGAATTTAAATCACCACTTATATTCTGTTTAAAATCAAACCAGTTACCGCTATTTTTTTCTATTTTTAATACTGTATCATTATCGCTATCTCTATATAAAGGCCTTGCGCGATATTCTTTGCCATGATCTTTCAATTTATATCCTAAATCTGTAAGAACCTGAAAGATGTTTAACTCTTCCATTCTAACGCCTCTGCTATTACTGGGAAGTTATTTATAAATATTTTTTTACAATCTTCTGCAATTAACCTATGTTCTTTTTGACTATTTTGTTGAGCCCTTAATTCAATATAATGAATCCAGCTTCTCAAAGACCCCTTCATATACATTGTGGTTTGAGTTGTTAAAGGCAAAACCATTCTTGCTACTTCTTTAGCGATACCATTATCAATCATGGTTCGATAACAATGCTCTGACAAAGAAAGAGCCTCTGCTAATAATCCATTTAAATTATTATATTCTGGATGGTTTTTAGATAAAAGGTCTTCTCCAACTTGTCTGTTCTTACTTCCTTGAAGTCTTAATTCTACATCTTCGTAATCGGTGGCCTCGCTGTATCTTTGTGAAAATTCTTGAAAGCTAAATGATCTATGTCTTAAAATTTGAGCAGCGATTCCGCGGCTAGTTTTAATTTCAACGCACATGTCAACAAGTTCAAATGGACTCCAATGCTTATGTTTAATTAAAAATTTTAATAGTTTTGGGGCGGTTTCAATATTCATTTGATTTGATGGGTTGCTAACTCTAGCGCAAAATGCAACTAAATCTTCTCCATTTTTAATTTCTTTAATTTCTGGTTTTGTTACGGACACTAAGCTCACACTCATAGTATTTCTCCATCATTTTCACTAGAGTCATTAAGTTCGTAACGCTCTCTTTGTGAGGCAGAGACATCATTCAAAGAGCCTCGCTCTTCAATATTAAAATTTTCTACTTGATAATTTAGATAATTCTGTGCCCATATTTCTTTGCCAGTACAATCTAATCTTCTAACTAAGTCTTGGTGGCCAGCAGCGTCTTTACCTTGAAATCTAGTTTTTGTTGGTATCAGTTTATGTGTGCCAAACGCTTGACCATCTAGAGCAAGCTCATCTAAAGTTTTTCTTCTAAAAATAGCTACGAAAGAGGCAAACCATTGAAGTCTATCTGATAAAGATATCACTGAGCTATCGTCAACGACTTCTGTGCCTTTTCTATTGAAACTTTCTCCAGTTCTGTTTAATTGCATCGCAGTAATAACTGGGCATTGAATTTCTTCTGATATTCTTTTAAGCTTATCAATTTTATCTCCAATAGCTTGATGCTCTGCCCAGTTTTGACCAACCCTTTCTCCAGTTAATTTTATATAATCATAAGCTATCATAGCTTGATTTCCTCTGCCAACTTTTGAAAGATACCATCTACGAATAATAGAACAAATTTGATCTATATTTTTATTACCAACATGATAATGAAAATATTCATATTTCTTTACTTTGCTCCAAGCTTCTCTTACTTTTCTTGTCATCTCTTCGTTTTTACGCCAGTTGCCAGTTTCAAGATACCAAACTGGTACTCCACTCAAAGACGCAACCATTCTTAATTGAATATCTACGGTTTGCATTTCAGTATCTAGAATCAAAGTCTTTGTTTTGTTCTTTGGATTAATTGCAGTTTTAAAACAGATGTCATTGAGCCAAGTCGATTTGCCTTGTCCAGGTCTACTAGCGATAGCATAAATATTACCATTTTTAAAACCACCATACATTCTATTGAATTCTGAATATGGCGTGATCAGTCCAGTTTCATCTTTAGGAGAGTTTCCTCTTTCTTCGATAAGATCTTCTACTCCTTCAAAGATATTAATTGGTATATCATTTTCTGAATAAGATGATATTTTTTTGTTATATATACCGTCTATCTTGCTAATTATCTCATCTAATGAATCTTCTGCATTTTTAGAAACATATTCTTTAAGATTATCTGCTGTTTGGCAAAGCTCTCTTCTTACTCTAAATTTAATTAACTCTTTGCAGGCCGTCATTGTGGCTTCTTCTGTAATCTGAGAAAAAGTTAAATTATCTATATAATCAAAAATATTAATTTCATCTCTAAACGATATACCTAAATTCTTTATCTTTTCTGCTAGCAAGACTTTATCTACATTTTCGCCCTTATGTTTAATATTCTTAAATACAGAGTAAATTGTAGAATGGACATCATTAAAGAAGTCATTTTCAGATAAAAATACATCAATATCTGCAAAGAGATCTTGATATTTTAATAAACCGCTAAGGACATGACGCTCTACTTGTAGGGAATAAATCATTCAATATACATGATACCAAACTAAAAATCAAAAGTCAAGTTTTAACTGTGCTCGTCGTTGTCTTCTTCATCTTGTTTTTCGTTATTTCTATTAATTAAATCTGTAGTCGCTTCAAAATTTAATTGATCAACACTTTGGCCCCATGTATTTAAATAATATAAAAGAGCCATAGCATTTATTTGATTATCAAATTTTGTATATACTTGAGGCTCACCTTTTGCTGAGAAATTAAATAAAATATATCCACCATAACTGCACTCATCAATTTGCTTTAATAAGGCCTCTGGAAAATTAAATTTTTTCTTATTTGTCACTAATCTTTTTTACACTTAAATAATCAATATTTTGCATTTTTCTTCTATATATTGTGGTGATAAATTCTTAAGGTCATCTTCATAGAGTTCAAGGAATTTAAATTCATTCATTTCAAGCCATTTTTCTTTTTTGACATCCCTTTTTATACTTTGAAGGTATTTTAATCGTGAATTATCGTGAAAGAATTTATTAAAGGACTCATGCTGATCGCCTTGTATCTCAACCGCTATCTTTTTAGTTGCATTTAATAAATCAACTTTAAGCATACTTCCGTAAACTGGAAACTCTTCATAAACTATATGATTTTTCCAGTATGGAAAAAAGAATTGTTTAAATTTAAATTGAAGTTTACTGCGACTTTTACCTTGCCAATTTATAAGATTTTTTCTTACATTTTTATTAATGAGTTTGCCATTAATATTTAATAATCTCATTTTAGGATAAACCAACTCTTATATTCGTGTGATTCTTTAGTTGAATAAACTTTTAAATTATTTTGTAAAGCAAATTCATCTACTGCTGATTTTACTCCAAAAACTCCATTACTATTTACTGCATCTAAATAATCATGACCAGCAAATAAACCGCCTTTTTTAATTTTTGGAAACCATTTATTTATATCATTTTTTGCGGCTTCATAAGAATGATTTGCGTCAATATATATAAAATCAAAAAAGTTATCTTCAAAAAAATTTACAAATTCATCAGAATAACCTTTGATAATTTTAACATTATGAAAAAATTTGGAAACATTAGAAATAGTATTTTTCATAAATTGAACTTGCGTTTGGTTATCTACATTTGATACATCATGATATTTTAAATCTGGTTGATTGTCCCAACAATCTAATAAATATAAATTAAGATTATTAGAATTTTCTAATATATGTTTAGAAAAAACTCCTTCTTTAACTCCAATCTCAATGCCATTTCCAGTTGGTTTAAAAATTTTAATTAAATCATCTCTACAAGAGATATTTTCTAAATTTAACATATTCATGATGTAAGAGTATTAACAAATTTATTGTAAAAATAATCTACAATTGGTCTATTTTCTTCTAAATAAGATCTTAGATTATCTATGCCTTGATGTTGCTTCTTTAGTTCTAAATTTTGTTCTTTTAGTTCATTAATAATTTCGTCTGAGAATGTCACCCATGCTCCTTTTGCTGTTGCAAATTCCCAAGCAAGGATTTGATCAATGACTTCGTATTCTTTCCATACTGAAGAGCCATCTTTCCTGCCGTATTTAATAGGGTATTGGACTTTTGAATTGGTAGTTTCATTAGTAGATTTTTTAATTGTAATTTTAACATTATGTCCAATAATTTTATTTTTCATTTGGTCATATCTTTCGTTTGGTTTTTCTAATATAAGATCTTTACCAAATTTTGGCTCAAATTCAAGAATCCAATTAGCAAAGTGTAAAAGCGCATTTCCACCCGTTGCGGTGGTTTGTCGAATATCTTTATTCGCAGCGTATGGGTCAAGTTTAATATCAGAACGCACTTGGCTTATAAAAATAGCCATATGTCCACGCTTAGAAAGCGCCAATGATATTTTTTTCATAAGCATTGAAGATATTACTGCTCCTCCTGCAACTTTTGTTGATTCTGTCATGCTTTTAAGACTATCTCCTTTAGTCATTAAACCATCAACAGAGTCTAGCACGAACATATATTTTTTGCCTTCGTCATTATTTTGAATTAGGTCTTTCATAAGCTCAGAAACTGTTTCAAAAATATTACATTCGAAAACAAAGCATGTGCCATCTTCCCACTCTTCGGCAGAAGTTACAAATTTTATTCCAGATCTTTCTTTAATTTCTTTGCTTAATCTTCCTTCTGCTTTAAATAATAGAGCTTTAGAGTCTTTTACTGTTTTAAGAAAATTCTTCATAACCTCTAATGCTTCTGAAGTTTTTCCGCCCTCATTCATTCCAATAAATCTATGCAATCCTGGGCATAAGCCTCCGCTTGTCGCAATATCTAAATTTAGACTTCCAGTAGATACTTTATAGTGGACTTCTTCTTCATAATTATAATGATCATCTTTATTCTCTTTTAAGAATGAAGACAGTCTGCTCTTTGCGCTAGGGCCCGTATCTTGTACTGCCTCTTGGTCTTTAGGTTTTCTTCCCATGATATTATATATTTAATAAGTATTTTACGTTTTCCAGTCTAAATTAAAACTTACTATTCTTCTTTCGCCTTCTCCCTTAAAAGGATAAACTGTATGTGGTGTCCAAGCTGGAAATACGTACATGTCCCCTTCTACTGGTGTTATTTTCCTGTGGCCTATCGTTCCAAAATTAAATGGATAATTGCTTCCATATATAATTTCTAATCTCCCATCACATAATCCGTGATTTTCTGGGACACCATGCTCTTTTTCTCTTGTTCCATCTGCAATTTGTTCTGGAACTTTTATATAAATTACACCAGATAATTTTCCAAAATGAAAATGCAATGGATTATAATCGTCTTCTTTGTTAGAGATTCCCCAACAGCCACGAATTATTATATCATTTTTATCTTGTATTGCTCCATCTCCTGATCCAAATAGCTGACCTTTGATATTTAAAAGCTCTGCATACTTTACAGCACACTCTTTAAGAAAATTTTTGAATTCATCATCTATTCTGTGATATATGGCAAATGATCCCGCGCCCTTAAACGCTCGAGCGACTATTTCTTTCCTTAAATCATATTTATTAATTGAGTTTAGTTCACTTTCAGTTATTTCTGTAAGATGAGACATTATGCTTTTTGGTAATTGTATTTTCATTGGTCCGCAATAAAACATTGGATTTATCGCTGATTTTTGCATAGCTTCTTCTATAGTATTTGGTAAATTTTGCATATTATTGGGTCTTTCTTTTATGGTTTATGAATTCTAACAGGCTTTTAGGTTTTTGGCAAACTTTTTTATCTTCTCCAATTTTTGCTTCTTGTACTTTAAATTTAATTGGTTTATCTAGCTCTAGATTATCTTTCATTTTTTCTATAGCTATAAATTTCTTCCCATCTTCTGTCAAAAAGAACGCTAGACTAGGTAATTTCGCAGGCTTGAGGCCATTCCAAAAAGAATACCCTTTATAGGTTTTAATTAACTTTTGGGCTATTTTAATTTCTCTTGGCCAATCTATTTTTTGATTAATGTACTTTTTAATTATGAATTGGCAGAGTTTATGGCTTGTAATTTTCAATATCCGATATTACCATCTTTTTTATTAAATTGTCAAATAAAATTTTAGGTTGCCAATTCAATTCTTTTCTTGCTTTCGTTGAATCTCCTAGCAACAATTCTACTTCTGCTGGTCTATAGAATTTAGGATTTATTTTAATTAATGTCTTTCCATCTTTAGAAATATATGTTTGATTTTCGTTTTCACCTGTCCAATATCCTTCAATTCCTGCAAAAAGAAAAGCTTTATCTGCAAATTCTTTGATTGTGTGAGCCTCATTAGAAGAAAATATATAATCGTTTGGGCTGCCATTATAATTTTTATTGTATACGTCTTGATTTAGCATCATCCAAACTCCATCTATAAAATCTTCCGCATCGCTCCAATCTCTTTTCGCTTCTATATTGCCTAACTCCAGCGGAATAAAATCTTGATTATCTTTTATTGCATGATAAATTCTTGCTACATTTTTAGTTATTTTTCTTGTTACGAACTCTTCTCCTCTGCGAACTCCTTCGTGATTAAATAGCCAACCTTGTATAGCATAAAGATTATAAGACTCTCTATATACTTTAACTAGCTGTCTGGACGCTGCTTTGCTTGCCCCATATGGGCTCCTTGGTTTTAATGGATGATTTTCGTCTTGAGGAGTATATTCAACATTCCCAAATTCTTCGCTTGAGCCAGCTTGATAAAGCCTACAAGATGGCTTATAAAGTCTTATCGCTTCCAAGATATCTAAAATAGCCGTAGAGTTTGTTTGCCAAGTTTGACGAGCAAAATCCCAACTACTCGCTACAAAACTTTGGGCCGCAAAATTAATAAAATAATCTGGTTGAAGTTTTTCTATTGTCCTAGATATGGCGTGAGGGTCTGTTAGATCAAAATTAATAAGATGAAATCTATCAGAATCAATATGTTTAATATTTTCATGATTATATACGCTTAATCTTCTAACTCCTCCGAATATTATATAATTTGTATGTTTTAATAGGTAGTCTGCCATATGACTACCGTCTTGGCCAGTGACTCCAGTTATTACTACAGCTTTCCTGCCGTCAAGTAATTTACTAGCATCATCAATATTTAATATATTTGCTGTGTCTATTTTTTTGCCATGATATGTTTCTGTAAAGTTTACGCTCATTTAGTTTTAATAAGTTAAATAATTTATATGATATTTATTGTTTGTATGTTGTCTTCATGATAAGAGGAAAATAAATGTTTTTTTAAAGAGGTTGCAAAAAAATCCACAGATATACATCCTTCTCCTACTTTTTCTGATGTGTTTTTCCAAAAAAAGATATTATCTTTTTTATAAAATCTGTTTGTATAGTCATTATCTCCGTAGACCGCGCAAGGTCTGACTATCAAACCTTTGATCGAATTCTTCCTGATGTATTCTTCTACGGCAAGTTTATTTTTTGAATAGTCATAATATTCATTTTTCTTATTTAAATTTAAAACGCCCATAGTAGAGATATATATGTATTTTTTTGTATTTAAATTTTTAAATGTATTTTCAAATTGATCTACATTATAACAAGAAAAATCTATAGTAATGTCATATGATTCTTTTTTTAAAGCCAAACAAGTTTTAGGTATATTTCTATCTATTTTTATTTTTTTTAAATCTGAAAATAAAAATGAATTGGTGCGGTTTCTATTTGCTAATGTTATATCTTTGTATTCTTCTTTTAAGATCTCAACGAATCTTCTTCCAAGCATTTGCGTCCCGCCTAAAATTAAAAATTTCATTAAAATATTTTAACTGGATCAAGCGATAGAGGCTTATTGTTTTTTATTCTGAAAAATAAAGTTTGGAATAACCTACCAGTTGCTGGGTCATTAGAATAACCATCTGCTCCACTATGTGGTTTTTTACCTCTAATTAAAACTAATCTATTAAATACTGGAGCATAAATATCTTCTCTTTGCCATTCTTCTGCAGAGCTCATATATCTATAATCATTTCCTAATTTATTTTTCCATGTATACAGACCAACGTCTTCTTTCATGTTTGGATTTAAATATATTATCCCCGCCCATCCATAATCTTTAACGTCATCCCAAAGAACTCCAGCGTGGGTATGTATACTCGTTTTTTGCGTAGGCGCTCCCACTTCCATTTTTAAATGAAATGAACAGTTCCACTTACAGCTGATTTTGCCTTGCTCAGCTAATTCTTCATATTCTTTACGTTTTATATGATCTGGATATATAGGCCAATCAGTTGGAAAATCTGCATTCCATTGCTCTATGTCAATTTTCTCTCCAGTATAAAATTCTAATTTTTCTATTAAATTTTTAGATGATTTAAATGGGCATTCATTTGCAGGCATCCATTTGCTAGTATTCCACATGCGTATGTTAGAACGAGGGTAAGAGTCGTAATAATTATTTGTAAGTTGATTTATAGCATAATCTCTAATTAAGTGGGGGTTATCATAAAAATTTTCTATAACAATAACATCTTTTTGCATATATATTATATTGCTGTAGTCAATAAAGTCAAAAAATATTTTAATTACTATTAAAGAGGTTTATCTGGCTTATCCAAATTATAAAATCCATCCTATTTGATAGTTTTCGAATAAAGGCTTGGCGCCAATATTTGCCATAAAATCTTTAACGTAAGTTCCTTTGCCAATTTTGCCACCAGTAAGAAATGCATCATGATCATCTATAACTAATATTGTATTTTTATTAAGTTTATTTATAACCGCACAAAGCTCTTTTATGTGATGTAATTGCGAGGGGTGTGGGTTCTCTTTGCTAATATCAAAAGAGTCTAAATATATTAAATCTATTTCTAAATCTTTGGGCAATTGCCAAAGAAAACCAACTGAATCTTGGCAAAAAATTTTGCTTTTTGAAGAAACATACTTTTTGGCATGTTCTACATTTACTGGATTAATGTCTACAGACAATAGTTCGCCATCATAAAAGTTAATAAACTGATCAAAAATATAAGTTGATGCGCCATCGTCTCCAAAACATAATTCTCCATGGTCTGCTCTCATTGTGCCTGTCTCTATTAGCTTGAATTTTTTATTCTGTTTTTTTTCAAGAATTGAAAACATCTTCAAGAAATTATCTGCTCGATTTCTAATTGGATTAGATGGGTGACCAGGTTTGAGCATCTTATGGTAAAAGTTTTCTTTAAAAAAATCTGAGAATTTCATTGTTATATATTGTACGTTGCGCCGTGTTGATAAGCTATATTATATATTGGATACTTATTAACGTCTTCCATAAGCATATTAACGCCAAGATACCTAATAACATGATCTCCCCATCTATTAGTGTAGATTCCGCCTAGATGGTCTATAAAGTCATAAAAATCAAGGTACTTTGAATTTTTAAACCAATTTAAATCACAAATTTCAAAATTCGTATAATATAACCTATGCTCTTCTATGTCTTTGATTGGCTGCTTTAAACACGCACTATTATTAAGATTAAACCAGTCTAATGCACCGCTAGACAAATTCTCGCACACCTTGGGGTTATCTAATTGCACAGCGTCAGCAATAAAACCGTAATATTTATTATTTGATAACATATAGTCAAAAACATTGTATTGCGCTGGTCTTAATATTTTAGAATCGGTGTCCATTCTCATTATAAACTTATATTGATTTAAATTTTGATTTTTAAAAATTTCACCAGCAAAAAATCTGCACATATGCCTATATCCTAAAGTAAAACCTGGATGACCATAAGCTATTGGTCCATTTCCATGTGTTGGATGCGGATAAAACTCTGGTATTTCTAAATTCTTGTTAGAATCTGGAATACTAAATTCTATTTCTATGTATTTTATATTAGTATTAATTCTATTATTTATCGTCGGTATGTAATTATTTAATGTTTTTTCGTGAAAACAGATTATATCCGCAACATTGTTTTTAAAGAAAAAATTTTCTAAAGAACGAATTGACCCCACGAACTCTTCTATATCTTTTTCGGAAGACCTAACCAAATAGACTATTGCATTTTTCATATCGCTCTATTTTCTATTAGTCTAGATTCATTTTTTAATAAATTTTTATACCTATTGACAAAAATTTTGCTATTTTTAAAATTAGCATTAAGCATCCATTGACTAGTCTCGCCATTTTTTCTTGTGCCTCCCCAATCTGGATCAGATAAAAAATCAATCCAATAACAGCCGCATTTGTATCCATGCTCTCTTGCTCTATAGAATAGATCATGTTCATCCATATCTTGAGGAGCATAAATTTCGTCAAAATAATTTAATTTTTTTAATATTTCATGTTTAAGTAATAGTGGCCCTCTATTCGCAGAGTTTCTAACCGCAAAGGTATTTCTATCTATAGAATTTCTATCTGCATGATCTGTGTGTATTAATATATCTGCCCATCTATTCAAATTAAAATTTTCTAAATTAATATCTTGACTGTATTCATTTAGCACCCAATTGTGTGCTGTCCTTGATGTAACCCCAAATACGTCATCAAATTTTTTAATGGGCTGAATCATTCTAATGTTCCAGTTTTTTTCTTGAATTATCATGTCGTCTTGAATTATGATTATGTAATCTTCTTCGCTATTTTTTGCAGCAATATTGTTAGCTTTTGTTTCAAATACGTTTTCTTGATATAACAATTTATATTTTATATTTTTGTTTTTTAAAAAACTTTTTACTATTGCTTCTGAATTATCTTGGCATCCATCTAGAACTATGATTAGTTCATAGCTTCCAGACGTATTTTTGTATATTCCATCTAACACATGCTCTATTAGAAAATCTTTATTATGTATAGTTAAATTTAAACTAAACATCTTAATAAATTTTCTTTATTGCAATCTATATGTAACCTTTGATAAAACGGTATAGCTCCCATACTATGTTTAAGTTTTAAAATCGTAAGAAGGCTTTGATCCCGTCTATGCTCTATAAAGTTTTCATTATTTATTTGAAAATTATATCTCTTATCCGACACTAATTTTTCATTCTCGCATAGGTTAAGCCATTCCGTCAAAAACTTTATATTGCTTTCTGTTTTTTTAAAGCCACATATCCCTGCTTCTAATTGAATTGCATCTTTATATTCATCTCCTAGTTTTAGTTCTTCAAAAACTTCTGGTTTAGTATATGCGCTATTTTTTCTATCTCCTTCGTATAAAATATAATCAAAATATTTAAAATGCTCCGATAGAAAAGAACCAAGATGTTCGTTCGGTATATCCCCAGAGTCTATATAAAAAATAATATCATCTGAATTTGATTTTTTAATTTCTTCTAATATTATATATGGCTTCCAAATAAAATAGCCAGCCCCTATCTCATTAGACAAAATGCTTTTATTTTTTTGCTTAAACTCTTCAGATAAGTCTTTTGGGCTGTATTCTGTAACGTTGTATCCAATTGTTCTCATTAAAGAAGACTGCGCCCTCCTTATGGATTCATATTTTTCGTTTGCGTAATTAATTATTTTTATATTTTTGTCTATATTCGGCTTTATCATAGAATTCCTTTGTTTGTTTTAAATCTAAGCTTCTTAGGTATTGATACATATTCCAATTTTGATTGAAATATAAATTTTTTTCTGATGAGTCTTCTCCTCTGAAGTGTTGAAGATGGTATACTGGCGAATTTCGTATGAAATGTATTTTCTTTCCAAATCTATGAAATCTTTCAAATCTTTCTTTATCTTCTGGACCGTATGATATAAAATATTCATTTTCCATTCCATTCTCAATATAATATTTAGTATTAAAGAATTGGCAATGACCGACTTCACTTAGATGATTTTTTATCGAAAAATCTTCATCCTGTAATAAATCAAAAGAGTAATTATTTTTTTTAATTTTCTCTTTGCCTGAAGCGTTTATTTCATGCTGCATTTTACCATACTGAAATGGGTAGACTAAGTCCGCCGAATCATTTATGATTAAATCGTAAGCGAATTTATAGGCATTAATTGGTAGTAGAACGTCTATGTCATAATTAATAACGCATTTAGTTTTGACTTGAGCTAGCATAATATTAAGAAATTTTGTCCTATGAAAAAATGAGTCGGAAGACTTATTGAAAATATAATTTATATTATTATTTATAATATTATTTATCTTTGGAGTTTCATCTGATTCTAGTATGAAAATATTAGTATCAAAATTTGATGATAAAAATTCCATAGTTATTTTAAAGTTTTCTAATCTATCTTTTGATTCAATCTTTAAGGGGATAATGAACGTAGCTTCTTTAAGATCAATTTTTTGCTTAATGTTCATAATTTAATCCATCCATCGCAGTAAATGTCTTTTGATTCTTTATCTTTATAGCTGTGATTAAACCACACTGCAGGAGCTACGACTTTCTTGTTTTTGTTTTGATTCAACCATGCCCCCCACCAGCTAAAAGAGCTATTAGCTATAATATTATGATCACAAATGCTCATCATCGCTAGTTCAACAAATTGATTACCAAAATTGCAAATTTTAAAGTTTTTTTTATCACTAAAATTTTCGTTTAAATAATTAACATCATCAGAGAATAACAAGAATATATATTTCTTATCTGAAAATAATTTAAATGCTTTTTGATAATAGTCTTCTAAATTTGTATTATAAAAATCTTTCAAGATCAAATAGTCCGATCTTCTAAAATGAACGCCAACAATTTCTTTATCTTTAATCGCGTCTATATTTGCCTCGGCTTTTTGTTTTATATGATTAGGAAAATCATATTCTTTTAAGATTTCGTTTTCAATATGTTCGAAATATTTTGCTGTTTGAAAATATCCATGTAAATTAATATTATCGTTTATTTGAAAAAGTTCTTTGCAAAAATTGAAATGTGGTTCGACTATTGTAGGAAAATTTTTGTCGCTTGAGTCTTGAGCAGATAATTTGAATAACCTTGACAAAGATAAGATGTTTTGATTCATATGAATATCTTTAGGGATCTCTTCCAGGTCTAAATTAAAATCATTACTATAGTTTATGCCATAATCAAAATTATTTTTCTTTGCGATTCCTAATAGTGCCGCATATTGGAACATTTGATTGCCAAGCCTACCATTAAGTCCTATGTCGTTCATTGTGATCATATTGATTTTAGTATGTTATTATATTCGATATTATCAAAAGTGAATATAGAATCCTTTAGCTTGCCTCCAAAATTTGCTTCTATATTTTCCATGAACTGTTTGGCTAAAAAATTATTTTCTTGTATTTCTAATTTTCTCATTAAGTCAAATCCTTCTGCTTGATACCCATATTGGAATAATTCAACTCCAAATTTATATAATATATCTTGATTAAAATTGAAGTTAAAGCACCATCTTTGATCATTATTTGCAGTTCTTCTTCTAACCACTCTTCCTATAGACGTATATGTAGCGTCATCGTGATAAACTAAGACCTGTGGTACGTATTTTATTTTAAATCCATTTTTTCTACATTTTAGCGAATAGTCCGTGTCTTCGTTATGCATGCCCTTTGTATATTGGTCTAGATTCTTCATGTTGTATATTAGTATATCCTCGTCCCATTTTACTTTATCAAATACATATTTCTTCATTATCCATGATTGCCCACCAGACATATATAAATAATCATCTGTTTCATTATGATTTAATATGATATGCCCTTTTTCTGGACTCATATAGCAGGCATTATCCCAAAATCTTGTGCCGTCTGGCAATTTTATTTTAGGAGTTAAAATATCAAATTCTTTATTTTTTTGTACATTTAAATACCAATCTAAAGAGAAAAGCATGTCATCATCAGATATTACAAGATTTTCATATTTTGCTATATTACATGCTTCGTTACGAAGCCCTCCTAAAGATCCAGAATTAGCTTTTTCTTCATTTTTTATATATATAATGTTCTCTTGCTCGAATTTTAAATCTGTGCTACCAGAAATTATTATCTCATAATTTTTAATTTTTTGTTTTTGGATACTTTTTATTTGGTTTATCAGCTTTTGATTGTTTTTTCCATTAGTGATGATAATAAAAGATATGTCCATTTATTATTATATAAAAAAAACTTGATTTTTAAAAAAAAGTTTAGTATGATATATGCATCAGTAAATACCGCCCAATTAGCGGATAAGGTTTGTCGTACTCCGAGAAACGATAAGTCTTATTAGTTCGAACGTGGGCAACGCTTAGGAGCTTGCGACCCAGATAACCATTATCAATAATGGGAGTGTAGGTGTAAGGGCTAACGCGCGATGGATGATCCTACCGACATCCGATAAGTGTTAGGGGCCGAAAGGCTTATAGACTCAACTGGGAAGTAGAACTAATAGGCTTTGCCAACTTTGTATAGAATACAGGGAAAGCTCCGCTTTGAAGAGCTCACTGGGAAGTCATTATAAAAAGAAGTAATAGTTGTACACTTTAATTGGGCTAAAATAATAAATGTGAATAAGATTTTATTTTTTTCTTTTAAAGAATCAAAAAACGCTGTAATATATAGTTCCCCCTGTTTACAAAATGAACGTCAAAAAAAGAAATAATACTACAGAAAAATTTGATATAGAAAAAATTAACAGAGTAATAAATTGGGCAATAGATGGATACTCTGGGGTAAGTTTAACAGACATAGAAATAAATGCAAAAATTAATATAACAGATGGTGTTCATACAAAAGAAATACATAGCCTATTGATTGAGAGCGCAGCGAATTTAATTTCTATAGAAAAACCAAATTATCAATACGTTGCGGCTAGGCTTCTTAATTATCAATTAAGAAAAGACGTTTGGAAGGGTAAGCATGCTCCAAGACTTTCTGAATTTATAAATAATGGTTTAAAAAATAAAATCTATGATCCGATTATCCTAGAAAAATATACAGAAGATGAAATAAATAAACTAGGCGAAATTATAGATCACGAAAGAGACTTTATCTTTACCTATGCTGGTATAAAACAATTGTGTGATAAATATTTAATAAAAAATAGAACCACCCAACAGATTTATGAAACTCCACAATTCGCTTATATATTGATCTCTGCTTATGCATTTATTAATTATCCAACAGAGACTAGATTATCTTATGTTAGAAAATTTTATGATGCTATTAGCAAACATAAAATAAATTTACCAACTCCAGTTATGGCAGGAGTAAGAACATCCAGTAAGAATTATGCAAGCTGTTGTTTAATCGGAGTAGATGATACAAGAGAAAGTATTACTGCTAGTGCTACAGCTGTTAGTATGGCTACAGCAAATAGATGTGGTATTGGTATTGATGTTAGTAAAATTAGAGCAATTGGCGCACCAATTAAAAATGGAGAAGTCGTTCATACTGGTTTGATTCCATTCTTAAAAATTTATGAGAGTAGCGTAAAAGCTTGGCAACAAAATGGACTAAGAGGTGGAAGTGCAACTTGCAATATTCAATGGTGGCATTACGAAATTGAAGATATCATAGTGTTAAAAAATAACGCTGGAACAGACGATAATAGAGTTCGTAAACTTGATTATACAGTTGGCATGAGTAAATTATTTTATGATAGAGTTTTAAAAGATGAAGATGTTATGCTATTTAATACTGCCGAAGTACCAGAGCTTTATGAAGCTTGGGGAACAAAAGACTTTGATAAGATTTATAAAGAGTGCGAATCTAAGAAGCTAAAAATCAAAAAGAAAATCTCTGCTCGTAAATTATTTTCTCTTATAGTAAAAGAAAGAGTTGAAACTGGAAGGATTTATGTCCTAAATGTAGATCATGCTAATAATCATGGAGCATGGTCTGACAAAGTCACCATGAGCAATCTTTGCACAGAAGTTATTCATCCTACGATTCCACTTAACGATTACCATGATAAAGATGCAGAAATTGGTATGTGTATTCTTTCAGCAGTTAATATGTTAGAAGTTAAAAACTGGCAGGATTTAGAAAAAGTTTGTGATTTGATCGTAAGATTTCTTGAAGAAATCATAGATATTCAAGATTATTTTAATTTCGCAGCAGAAAATTTTGCAAAAAAGCGTAGAAGCCTTGGAGTTGGAATTACTAATCTTGCAGCTTTTCTTGCTAAAAATGAATTAAAATATAATTCAGACAAGTCTCTTTCAGTAATAGATGAATGGATGGAGCATTTTCAGTACTATCTCTTAAAGAGCAGTTGCCAATTGTCTAAAGAGAAAGGTAGATGTGAAAAATTTGAAAACACAAAATACTCTAAAGGTATACTGCCAATAGATACATATAAAAACAAAGTAGATGAATTAGTCAAAAGAAAACTATCACTTGATTGGGAGAAGTTAAGGAAAGATATTAAAGAATTTGGTTTAAGACATTCTACATTATCTTCTTGTATGCCTTGTGAGAGCAGTTCTGTAATTCAATCATCTACAAATGGAGTTGAACCAATTCGTAGTCTTATCACTTATAAAACAAGCAAAATGGGTAAACTTCCAGTTATGGTTCCAGGAATTGGAAAATATGATCATAATTATGAATTAGCTTTTGACTTTAAAGACAATTTAGGTTTATTGAGAATTAATGCAGTAATTCAAAAATATATTGATATGGCTATTTCAACTAATGTGTATTATAATTATAGTCATTATGACAACCATATATTACCAGATAGCAAAGTTATGAAAGAAATAATGTATGCTTATAGCCTTGGACTAATCAGTTTGTATTATAATAATACAGACGATGGAGATAAAGAGCAGTCTATGACACAAAAGGAAGATGACTGCGCTAGTGGAGCTTGTAAATTGTGAAGAGTGTATTAAATTTTAAAAATGTAGATTTTACTAAGCAACCATTATTTCTTGGTGAAGATTTAAACTTGCAAAGATACGATAGGTTTAAGTATCCAATATTTTTTGAACTATTCAAAAAGCAAAATGAAAACTTTTGGTGGCCTCATGAAATAGCTTTAGGAAAAGACAGAAGCGATTATAAAAACTTAACCGATACAGAAAGATTTGTATTTGACAGTAATTTAAGATTTCAAACTCTTGGAGACAGTATGTTATCTAGGAGCATACATTCTCTTAAAGATTATGTCAGTAATCCAGAACTAGAAATATGTATGAATACTTGGGCTCAATTTGAAGGTATTCATTCTTATTCTTATTCCTATCTTTTAAATAATGTGCATCCAGATCCTACTAAATTCTTTGATAGCATTATGGAAGATAAAGAAATTACAAGTCGCGCTGAGTTAATTAGAAATAATTTTGATAAAATTCTTGGTAGCGATGAGAAAAAAGATATTAAACAAAAGATTTTTGACGCTATTCTTTCTATTAATGTTATGGAGGGACTTGTATTTTATGTTTCTTTTGCTTGCTCTTTCTATTTTGGGTATCGTGGGAAAATGGAAGGAAACTCTAAAATTATTAAATTTATTCAAAGAGATGAAGCCTTACATTTTGCAACAAGTCAAAATCTAATGAAAATCTTAAAAGAAGAAGATAAAGAAGGTTTTACATCTCTTGTGAAGAAAAATGAAGACAAGATATATGCTTTTTATGAACAAGCCGCGAAGAATGAAAGTGAATGGGCTAAGTATCTCTTCAGTAAGGGTAGTTTACTTGGATTAAATGCCGACGTTCTAGATGGCTACTCTAAGTGGCTTTGTGATAGTAGACTAAGAAGTTTAGGGTACAAGAAGATATTTAATCAAAAAGACAATCCTATAGCTGGATGGCACGACAGCTATTTAGACAGCAGTAAGGTGCAAGTTGCGCCACAAGAGACTGAGATATCTAGCTACAAAGTAGGTGCGAGAAAGACAGATATTGAAGACAAAGATTTTTCTGATTTAAAACTATAATAGATAATAAAAGTGTAATTATCTACGTGAATTTAGATATAACACTAGTCTTTGATTTGGTTATGGGAGCCGCTTCATTTTTAGGAGGTTGGCTATTTACTAGATTATTCTCTCTTTTTGATAAACAAGAGATTTTAATGAAAGAGATCAACGATAAAACCTTTAGTGATTTTATTACTTTGAGAAAAGAACTAGAATTAGAGTCCAGAAAACATCAACAAGAAATAGCTGATCTAGCTTTAAAGATTAGTACAACATACGCTACTAAAGAGGCTTTTGATATTTATTTAGATAGAATTGAATCTAAAATAGATAGAAATTTTGAAACTATTCAGTCTTATATCATCAGACATAATGAGAAAAATAGCCAAGATTAACTTACATCTTTAGGATGTTTTTTACCTTTTCTTTGTTTAGACCAGTCTTTATAATATTGTTTTTTAACTTTATCTATGCCAAAACGATCTTGCCTTTTCTCTGATAGCTCTCGACTTTTATCCCAGAGATCTCCAACAGAGTATTTTTTGTCTTTAGTAAAGTTTTCAAAATCTTTAGATGATGAGTTTTCATTTAATTTTTGATCGGCATTAATTTGCGGTGAAGTAAAACATCTATCCCATTTTATTTTTTTTTCGTCTATATATTCATGAGTATCATGAACAGATTGATATATAGATATTATTTTTTTTGTTATAGGATGTTGATACAGATATTCTGGCATTTTATTCTAATAATTTTAAGATTTTATCAGTAGTTTTATTTATAGAGAAATCTTCTTGTATCTTAAGTCCAGCTTCATTAATTCTATTATTTAAATATTTTTGTTCAGCTTTTTGGCATGCCTCATAGAAGGCTTCTTCAGAAAAATCAAAGATCTCTCCTTGATTAAATCTATCGCCTTTCTTAAAGAAAATATCATCATAAGCTTCTATTTTATTTTTAGACGGTTTTACTAAAACTGCATTTTCTTCATTAGCCCATTCTTGGTATCCGTGGGCATCTAAAATAACACCATACTTGCCAATGCCTACAGAATGAAACTCTGGTAAACCCCATCCTTCTCCACCACTCAAGCCAAGCACTATATTACCGCTATTTAAATAATCATTATAAGATGAGTTGGATTGCATGAAGTTTAAGAAAGTTATATTAAAATATCTTTTGTTTTCCAAAGCAGAAGAGATTAAAGCTTGCTGATCCTCAACTTTTAAAAATGGGTTATATATTGCACATTGCAAAGAATATTTCGGATTATTTCCATATTTTTTTGCCCAAAGACTTATTATTTTTAAATGATGTTTTCTTTTTTCTAACTTGCCAGTTAGATTGAACACGACTCTATCTTGGCTATAATTCTTATCTATTTTGGAAAAATTATTTTTATCAAAAGCTAATTGTATTTTTTGTACATTCGAGCAACCATTCTCTTTGAATAAATTAGTAAAATACTCCGATGCGAAAGCTGTTACAAAATTGTTTTTGACAGTGTTAATCTCTTCTTCTGTTGGTGAGCTTAACTCATAAAAAGACATGAGTATTTGTTTTTCCGCAAAACTTTCTAAGCCGCCATTAAGATGCCATAATTTAAATATTTTATTAGACCTCTTGAACTCTTTTAAGAACCTACTAGTATTTTTCAGCAACCAGTTTTTAAATTTTTCATCATTAAATCCTGAAGATAAGTCAAGATTTGACCCAATAGGTTGTATTAGTACATCTAAATCTCTTTTATAGCATTCATTGAGAATACCTAGACTTGTCTGGCCAAAGGAAAGTGAATTTATGGGTACGTTAAAGCAATAGGGCATTAAAGTACTTCTTCTTCAGCTTCTAATTCTATCGCAGAACTTTTGGAGGATAAAACCTTGGCGTTAGCCTTATTAGGTTTTTCTATGGTCTGTTCAGTTTTTTTAACTGAATTTAAACCTTTATCCAAAGGCTTAGAAACATAGATTCTATAGTCTGGTGCTTTTTCGTTATCGTTCTTATTTTTATTAGAAAAAACTACAATTTTTAGTTCTCTCTCTATTCCTAATTCATCTACTTTTACATATCCAGAAAGATATTTCTGGTTTTGACCTTCTCTTTTCCAGAGAGCGCCAACGTCTCTTTTTGCCCAATCAGTTTTTTCATTATTATTTGTATTATTCATATGTTTTCTCCTATATTGTTAATTAAATGATATCACTATTATTTAAACTTGTCAACTTATTTTTTATAAATCTTTTGCCTTTGTTATGCAAATTAATAGCGGTCTGAGTACTTATGCCTAATATTTTGCCGATTTTATTCCAAGCCATATGCTTAGAGTCATTAAAGTATCTTAATTTAAAAATCCTTAATATTCTTTCATCTTTTGTTCTTTCTAATAAAGAAAAGATAAAATCTGATTTTTCTTTTATTAAAGATTCAGAATAATCATTTTTTTTCTGATTTTTTTCAACTATATTTTTTATAGCGTCGTTTTCCATGGCTAACAATGGCCCTTTTTTATTCAAACAATTTAAGCAGTGATATCTCATTTGGTTGCCTAACCAAGTAGAAAATTTTACATTTTTTTCTGGATTATAATTTAGTACTGATCGATATATTACCATTAATTTATCTGAAGCTATGTCTTCGGGGTCAATACCAGAATTGACCATGTTTTGGTAATATCTTTTAATCATTTGATGACATATACCGCTATGTCTAGCTTCTAATTCTTTTAAAGCAACACTATCATTTTTATTTTTAATGTTATTTATTAGATCTATGTCTTCTGTATAATTCATATATTTTTTCTAAATTTCTTTCTATTAGTTCATATAAAAAATTAGTATCTTGACAGGTATCCCAACAAATAGTGAAATCTGCCACAGCTTTTAATTTATTATCATTTGCTTTTTCTTCTATATTCACTGGAGGGACCAATGATCCATCATCTAATTTTCTTGATAGATGTATTAATATACCATTATAATTTTTGATCCATGAATATTCATCTCCTTTATACTCTATGTATCTTACGTCAGTTATTATAGGTATAATGTTTTTACTCTCTAAACTTTTAACATCACCATCAAGAAGAGATGTCCAGTACTGACCTTCGCTTTGAGCTCTTCGGCATTTTCCATAAGCGACCATTAGAGGTCTTATAATTTCTTTTTCTTCTGGAGTGCAGTTTTTTAAATCAATTTTGAAATTTTCTTTAACAAAAACATTTAATTCTTTCTTTAGATTATCAGCGAAAGCTAATCTTTTACATTTTAAATTCTTTGATTCTAAATATTTAGCTAGTATAGTGTAAAATGTATCTTTTCCAGACCTTGCTACTCCTGTTATTCCTATCATTTATAAATTATATTCTAGATAATATTTAAAGTCAATATAGAATTGACAGATTTTTAATAATTTGATATAATTTTAATCTTGAATAAAAGAAAATCTTTTGAAGAATGCGCAATAAAAACAGCCAAATTATGGGCTGAAAGGTCTGAAGACATACATAAAAAAGTTGGATGTGCAATTTTAAATAGAGACGGAAGATTATTGTCTATTGGATATAATGGCTTAAAGCCAAAACAAAAAACTCAATCAAGATTTTGGTCTAATAGAGATAAGAGAAGAAGTAAAATTATTCACGCAGAAATAAATGCATTATCTTGTATAACTAGATACGATAACCCATACCTTTTAGCTACGACGCTCTCTCCATGTGCCTCATGCGCTGTGAATATAGCTTCTTACGGAATAAAAAAGGTTTTATATTTAGAAAAATATGAGAACGACGTAGAGGCTTTCAATATTTTTAAGTTTTTTAATATTGAAATAATAAAGTTTAAAGAATGAATATACTGTCCTGTAATTATAATCATGATGGGTCTGCTGCAATATTAAGCGATGGGAAAATCAAAGCTTATCTTAGTACCGAAAGATTTTCTAGAATAAAGAAGCATCCTGGAGCAACAAAAGAAGTTTTTGATGAACTATTTAAAATAGCAGAAGTAAGTCCAGCAGATATAGATTTGTATTTATTGAATAATTTAAATTACATGTTTGCACCTAAGTATTATTCCGATAACAACGGATATTTTCAAAATACTTGGGAAAATTTTGTAATTGAAGATACTGGTGAAAATGGCAAAAAAGTTTTCCTAGATGTCAAAGACTATGGCTTAGATCCATGCAATAAAGACTTTTTTCCTAAAATGAAAAACAATAGACCAAATTTTAAAACATATGCTTTTTTTAGGGGCTTCAAAAGACAATGCATTATTAATCCACCTCATTACTTATCTCATGCTTCTGCAGTCTATTATTCTTCGCCTTTTGATTCTTCTATAATATTTGTTTGGGATCCAACGGGTTTTGAAGCTTTTATTGGCAAAGGCAATAAAATATATCCAATATTTAATGACCAGGATTTAAAAATGATAAATTTAGGCCAAATTTACGCACAAGTTAGCGAACAAATATTAAGCGAAGATTCTTTAACTGGCGCAGGAAAAATGATGGGTTTGTCTGCGCATGGTGCAAAAGCTCTCAATAAAAATATTTTCGATTATAATTTATTTTTAAATAAAGATTACGATAACTTTTTTAAAATTTTAAGAAATGAATCTGAAAAAGATCCACTATATTATAAAGAAAGACTTAAAGAACTTAATGCCACCAAAGCTTTCGTAGTTCAATCTATATTTGAAAATCAATTAGAGTATATATTTAAACTTGCATATCAGTATAGCGTCTTGCACGATATAGAACCAAACATCTGCCTATCGGGAGGATCCACATTAAACTGTATTGCCAATGAAAAAGCTTTCAAAAAATCTAAATTCAAAAATATATTCTTGCACCCAGCTTGCGGAGATGATGGTACCTCGATAGGATCAGCCCTTTGGTATTGGCACAACGAATTAGGAAACCCAAAACAAAAATACTTAAACTCAGAGCTTATGTATTCTAAAAAAGAATATAGTACCAAAGATATCAAAAATTCAATAGACTTATTCCAAGATAGAATTAATTTTCGTGCAGACACAGACTACATAAAAATTGCTGCCGAGCTTTTATCAAATGGTAAAGTATTGGCTTGGTTTGATGGCGGAAGCGAAATAGGGCCAAGAGCTTTGGGGCATAGAAGTATTTTGGCTGACCCTAGATCAAAAACTATTAGAGATTTTTTAAACGGAGAAGTAAAAGACAGAGAATCTTATAGACCCCTTGCCCCCTCTATTCTAGAAGAATATTCTGAGGAATGGTTCGATATAAAAGATAGCCCATTTATGCTTAGAGCTGCAAAGATCTTAAAGGATAGCCTTCCAGGTATTTCTCATGTAGATCAGACATCTAGACCGCAAACCGTAAACGAAAAAGATAACTTAAATTACTACAATCTAATAAAAGCATTTTTTGAAATAACGGGAGTGCCTATGGTTTTAGACACCTCTTTTAATGTAAAAGGTGAACCAATAGTAGAAAGCCCAAAAGATGCGATTAAAAGCTTTTTGAACAGTAGAATCGACGTCTTGATATTTCCTAACTTAATTGTGACAAAAAAATGAACGACAATTTTTTTATTTTCTTTAATTTTTTTATAATTTATATATGGTTTAAAACTGATGCTTTTATCGAGTATTTTAAATATATTAAATATTTTAATAAGTTATTCAAAATCAATGATTTTATTCTTTTTAGAGAAAACTATAATAATATAGATTATCATGCCTTTTTATTATTGAATTATAATAATTTCTTTACTAGGCTTATAACCTGTCCGTCTTGTGTAAGTGTCTGGGTTACCTCTATGTCTTGGGTTTTTTATGCAAATAAATACAATTTTTTTAGTAATTTTGCTTATTTAATGATATTATATTATATTGTATCAATATTAAAAAATAAATATGACAGAGACAACAACATTTAATATAGAATCTTTCGTAGAATTTTTAAAAAAAAATAACTATTCATCAAACGCTAAAATCAATAAGTTCTCAGATATTGTAAAATTTTTTCAAAACTCTCTTGGCGGGTGCGGATGTAATAGAAAAACTAGAGCTCAATTTGCTAATGATTTTTATGAGAACTCTATAAAAAATAATCTTTCTATTGAAGACCAAGCCTTTATAAAAGAATTATCTTTTTCAAAAAATATAGTTTTTGTTGATAAAAATAATTTAAATTTCAAGCAATTCTGATTGACATTATTTTATTTATAAGATAATATTACCCAATGTTTAAAAAAGCTATTGGATATGACGATATTTCTCTTTTACCAAATTTTTCAGACATTTACTCAAGAAAAGAAGTAGACATATCTACAAAAATTTCTAGAAATAATAAGATTAAGATCCCCATAGTACTATCTCCGATGGATACTGTTTCATCTGTTAAATCATGTATTAAAATAAATAAAATTGGTGGAGCGGGAGTACTTCATCGCTTCATGTCTATTGAGGACCAAAAATTAAAATCAAAAATAATTAAGGATCAAAGTGGATTTTCAATAAATGCAATTGGATTAAAAGACTCAGAAGAAAGAATTCGAGCCACGAATACATATACAGACATTTATTTTCTTGATACAGCTAATGGTTTATCTAAAAACGTAGAAGACTTTCTTAGATGGTATAAAACTGCTGGGTTTTCTCAAGATATAATTGTTGGTAATACATTAACTAAAGAAAGCGTTTATAGGTTAGCCAATTTAAAAGCAGACGGTTTTAGACATCTTATTGGGCCAGGCTCGATGTGCTTAACCCAAGTAAAAACTGGAATTGGTTGTCCAAGTGTGACTGGTAATTATTATGCATGGAAAGCCGTTAGAAATTGGGAGTTATCTCAAATTGATCTCTTTAAACAAGACAAACCAAACCCACAGCATAGACCAAGTGTTCTAGCTGATGGCGGTATTCGCTACCCAAAAGATTTGGTAAAAGCTATTGCTAGCGGATGTGATGCGGTTATATGCGGAAGGATTTTTGCAGGATTAGAAGACACAGTAGACGATGAAGATATTGTAGAAAAAGATGGTAAAAATTATGCCAAATATAGAGGTATGGCATCTAAGGATGTTGTGGAGGATTACGAACTCTACGATGGAACGAAAAAAAATCTTTTTGTCGAAGGAGACAATACGCTAATTCCTCTATCAAATAGGACGATAGAAGATATTGTTTATGATTTTGCAAATGGCTTAAGAAGTGCAATGAGCTATTTAGGGTTTAGAACTATAGACCAAATGCGAGGCGGCATATGGAATGACACGATTAAAGTAGTACAGGTTTCTTCTAATAATATGTACGAGGGATTTTCTCACGGTAAAAACGCAGTTGACAATTTATGATATTTGATATAGACTTGTACTAAGATGAATTATTTTAAATACATATCGATTATACTTGTAACAATTTGGGTAATTTTTTATTCAGAATGTAAAGCTGAGGACTTTAGCAAGACGGTTTACCTAAACTCTTTAACCTCGTACAATCAGTCAAGAGTCAAATATTTTAACATTACAGCTCAAATGAAAAAGAATAATCAAGATATAGAGTTCTATAGATCTAGAAGATTAGAAACAATGTCTAATGGTGATTTTAAATCTGAAAAATATAACAGATTATCGTCAATCATTCAAGACAGAGTAAGACTAAATGAGAGACTCGCTTTGCAAAAGAATAGTCTTTCTTATAGTGACTTCAAAATCAAAAACCAGGAGGATATTGTAAACAGATGAGCGATAATAAATTATTTTATGCAAAAAAAATGATCGGTAAAAGAGTAGCTGTAATTAAAAGCCCCAAGAATTTAGATTTTTATTTTGGGACAGTAGAATCAGTGAAAGATGGATGTACTCTTGTAGTAAAAAATGAGAATGATGAAAAAAATGAGGTATCAATTTTTGATATTAGAAATCCAAACCAAAATATTTTATAATTTATGAGTAAAAAATCTGAATATAAAATTATTGATAACGCTCTTAATTATGAAGCATTTAACGCTATTAAAAAAGCTACATTAGATTATAGTACATTTCCGTGGTACTATGGACCAAGCATAACCAATATTGGAGACAGTCAAAATAAATATTGTTTGTTCTTCCATTTATTTTATTCTGGCCCAAGGTCTATTCCATCTTCATTTTTTGGATTAGTTTTACCAATATTAGATATATTAAAGCCCGTAAGTTTAATAAGAATAAAAGGCAACCTCTATCCTAATAGCGGAGACTTACATGAGCATGAAATGCATATTGATTTTGATGTGGCACATAAAGGCGCTTTGTATTTTGTTAACACAAATAATGGATACACAATTCTAGAAGACGGTACAAAAATAGAAAATATTGAGAATAGAATTCTATTATTTGATACTTCTAAGCCGCATACTGGCACGACTTCTACGAATGTACCAGCCAGGTGCAATATAATATTTAACTATACATAAAATAAAAATGAACCACCAAGATAATCAAAATGATCAAGATCTTGAAATAGACGCTCTTAATCCTTATTTAAGAGCTTATGCAAATGCCCCTATCCATCGGGTCATGAAAAAAATGAATAGGAATGAAATGTGTCCTTATACCAATATAAAATTTAAAAAATGTTGCGGTAAAGATGGCAAAAATTTTTGTCCTAGAATGATCAAGGATTATATTGACAGTGTTAAATAAATGTCTTTAAATTATGTAGATATTATTTTTGGGCTCCAATGGGGGGACGAAGGCAAAGGTAAAATTAGTAACGCTATATCCAAAGACTATGATATGGTATGTAGATGGAATGGTGGTCCAAATGCTGGGCATACAGTATACATAAATGAAAAAAAATATAAAACTCATATTATTCCTTGTGGAGTTTTTCAAAATAAATTAAGCATTATTGGCCCCAATTGTGTTATAAATATAGATAAATTTTATGACGAAATAGATTATTTAAAAAAAGAAGGATTTAATACCTCATTAATTAAAGTTAGTCCAAAAGCACATATTATTACAGACAGACATTTAATCTACGATAAGACACATTTAAAAGAGATATTTGGAACTACTGGACAAGGAATTGCACCAGCTTATTCTGATAAAATGTTAAGAGTTGGTAAACTAGCGAAAGATTATATTGATAAACAATATATTTGGGACGGCAATTTGTATGGAAAAATTCTATGCGAAGGAGCTCAAAGTTTTTGGTTAGATGTTAATTATGGAAATTATCCCTACGTAACAAGTAGCGAGACATTGCCATATAGTGCTTGCTCTTTAGGTTTTAGTCCTAAAAAAATAAGAGATATAATTGGAGTAGCAAAAATTTATGATACAAAAAGTGGAGTAGACCCACTGTTTCCAATATCATTATGGGATGATAAAGAGTTAGAAGAGATTATCAATGTAGGAAGTGAATATGGATCTACAACTGGTAGGAAAAGATTAGCGAATTGGTTAAGATTAGAACACCTTATTCAAGCAATAAAAATATCTGGAACAAATAAATTAATAATTAATAAGTGCGATGTTTTAGAAAAAGTTGGTAAATTTAAAATTATATTAGACAACACAACAATTCATCAAAGAGATTTAAATTTCGATTCCTTAAATGCCATGAAAGATTTCATAAGAAACTACATCTATCAAGAAACCCAAGATTTTTCAGAAATAATATTTTCTGGCGATAAAAGTAAAATTTAATTTATTTTTAAAGACTGTTAGGGCTATATGCGTAGACATAATTTACGTCTTGCATTGCACCGTCAACAAAACGATAAGGGTAGTCAGCCCATCGAGTAGGAGGGTAAAAACTTTTCCAGCCTCCGCATGAATAACGTATGCCTCTTTTACCATATTCTGGAAGCCAATCCCAATCAGTACACCCCGAAGACCGAGGGAATCCTGGAATACTTCCAACAGGAGAAGACGGCGCATTAGGTTTGTTACAGTCTGGATGACAAGGATGGCCTACCCTTGGATTTGGGGTACACGGAGGTACGTAGGAATAGCACTCTACGGGATTTTTTATACCAGAGTAATAATTTACTGAATTAATTGTCCACCCAAGCGATATTTTAGGTCTTGAAAAATTAATATTGCGATCACGAAATTTAAATGCAGGAGCCCAACCTGATATTGTTGAATTATCAGTGTGGTGATTGTTCTGAAAACGAACATATTCTCTAGTTCCACTGCGAGTAGTATACATTGTACCGTCATCATAAACAAATTGGCCGTTTTCTACACGATATGGCCCAAGACCTTGTGTGCATTTAAATATTGCATACGCACAACCCCCTTTTCTCCACCATCCTATTATTGATGGAGCGCGTCCTTTTAATCCATTTGGATGTTTGCAGTCCGCGTAAATGCGACTAGGTCCACTAGTCATACTATTACCAAAATCCCACATCCATGCATTTTGACATTTTTGGCATTTATATGCCCATTTATAGCAACCAGGACATTTAGTGGGTTCTGGGTATATTCTTCGTGGATTCCTAAAATTATCTAATTCCATTTCATAAGATACCCCAGCGAGACAAGTTAACGGTTTGTTATTAGTGTCTACAATAGTTTTCCATCCTGGAATATTTTGACAAATACAAGGTTTAGGTTTTTTAGCCATAATTTTTATTACACATATTTTTTTTAAAAAAGTGTAATACGTTTATATATGCGACCTATATCACCTCAACCTGACACAACTAAATGCCAACGTTCTACAGTTGTAGATAGGTTTAATCGTACTTTGAGATGTGACAAACACCAAAGTATAGTTCCTGATGTTCTTATACAACCAAATTCAAAATGTGTTCCATTTATGAGTTATAGATGCGAAAATTGCGGATGCTATCTCTGCACACAAGGTTGGTATCTTTGTAAAAAAGGAGGAGGTGCTTATATCGTAGGATGGAATATAATTGGATCATGCGCTATTGCACAAATAAGTAGGCCTGGTACTGGTAGAAGCAGTTGTTATGGCACAGATGCTATCCCACCAATGGGCTATTCTGTGCCAGGTTGTAGACGATTTGGTAAAATTTTGAGTTATTCAAAGCCTACGCCTAAAAATATTATTTGTTTTGATCTGAAAAAAATTCAGACATCAGACGAACAATAACTTCTATTATATAAAATAAACTTCTAAATGAGTTTCTTTATCTACCACAGAAAAGTTTTGAAACTGCAAGCTTGATCTTATCTTTGTAACAAACTCTAACCAAGCTTCATCACTTTTTTCTACTTTATAAATTTTTCCAGGAGAGGCAAACTCTAAAGATACATTTTGTTTTTTAAAAGTTTCTTCCTCTATTATGAATTTCCAATTTTCATTTATTTCTTCTCTGAGTTTTTTAGCATTATCTGAGTCTATTAAACCCTTTAAAAAGGTTTCATCTTCTTTTATATTTAATCTAGTTGTTAAATAATTAGTCACTCTTTGCTTGCATTCGCAATTTGGGTTGTCTCTAGAGCTTAATAAATCAATTTCTAATTCTGGATATTTCTTTTTAATTTCATTAAAAATTGTATCGTCTCGGAGGATAACATCGTAATATCTTGGTATATATGGGATTTCTTCTATGTTCATATTAGTATATTATATATCTATTTTTTATAATTTCTATTTTTTTTCTATTTGTGTAAAATATGGTGGCCTTATTGGGTGAATTCGGTGAAAGTCCTATAAATAAAAAATAGTTCTTTGAAATATATAGGATAACGCCGAGCCAAGCTTGAACTGCGACAGACATGGTTCAAGAAGGTGTAGAGACTAACTCTTGAGCTATCGCAGCAATAAAAGAGACACGAGCGCCCAAGGTTGCTTTTAGAAAAGCAGCTAAGACATAGTCCGATCTTAATGGTAACATTAAGTCTTAAAATTAAAAATTTAAGAAAAACATTATGATAATAAGTACAATTGCAAATCGCTACGCGTGGCAATCACAATAAAAGTCAGATTCTAGTACGGAAGCGACTCACTTCTTTTATATGTTGAAAGACCATCCATCGCAAGATGAAGATAAGCAAAAGGCTAAACTAATATGAATTTATACAATAAAACTAGAGCTGGATTAGATCCAAGTATATCTGCAGGAGACTTAAGAAAAATTCTTGCTGTAAACAAGAAGACCTTTAAAACATTCTCTAAAGATTATCTCACTAGCGAAGAAGCGCTTTTTTATAAAAGTGGTTTTTATACCCCAAAAAGCGAGTCTATTTCTAAAAGAGAAAATGATCAAAAATTTGGAGAAGATTATAGAGAGTCAAATTATAATGGTTTTTGGAAAGAATCTGGATGGATTCCAATTGAAAAAACTATACAAAATCCAAAAAAACTTTATTTAGATAAACCAAGACCTTTTTGCCCAAGAAATAATCTTCCATATACAGTAGTAGATGATCCAAGCAATTTAAACCCTTGGCTCGTTTCAGGAGCAGCGCAAACACGAGACCCATCTAGAGCTTCAACAGGAGTATATGTTGATTTGAAATGGTCTGGATATCAAATAGAATATGATAACGAAAAATATTGCGTAGCTGGACTTCTTAGAAAAGCAATTTATAATAACCAAACTATCGATCCAAATAGAGGCATTGTACCATATAGAAATTATTTTGAAATTTTTGAACATAGTGGAAATCAAAAATTTGATATAGGCAATCATAAATTTTATTTAGAGTCAGGGTATAAACATGGCCAAGTTATTGGTTATAATCAAATATTTTTTCAATCTGGATTAAATCCTTCTGGATTTATAAATTATAATTTCTTGGCTCTTCCAAACAGAAGAATTACTCGTTGGGATAAAAGATTAGGCAGGGCTGCTAAAAGCTACATTGGCTCTACACCCAATTATCCTAGCATAACAGAACCAAGAAACATTGTCAGATATCATATATTCTTTTTTACAGGAGAATTACCAGTTGTTTATTTAACTGGCGGAGCTAATTTAACAAAAAGAGGCTTTGGTTTTGGTTCAGTATATGAGCATAACAATCCTAAATATAAATTATCCGTAAATAATAACTATAGAATGGTATTTACTGGCATATATGCAGAGTCTGCCACCAAAGAACTATCTATTTTTAATACAGGTAATATAACAGAAAGATTTTACGTAGGTATTAATAATCCAAATATCATTTCTATACAACAAAATAGAATACCAGGAATTCCTAATCATGGAGTTTGGTCTAATGAGGGACAAAGTGGCCATCAATACGGTGAAATAATTGAAAAAGTTTATAAAATTGGAAGAGAATCTAATATCAATTTTAAAATTAAAATTAATACCAAAGGATTAACCCCAAACGCCTTGAACACGGCTCATATTAATATATATAGAATTACTGGTACAGTTAGACCTTTCACAGATGAATTTCCAGCCACATTAGTTAAAGTCGGTCGTTTTACCGATTATGGCAACGGAGTTAAAAATTTAGCTTACCAATCTCAAAAGTATACAATACCTATCGATATATATCCTAAAACCAATGATTCTCGAATAATCAGCGATGGAAATCTTTATCAAAATTTACAAAGCGGTGATTATAAACCAATTTTTAAAGTTGGACAAGTAATTGATATAAACCCAAACAATAAAAATCATTTTAATTTAAATAGCTCAATGGGATTAACTTTTTACAGTAATGGGACAAATTTAAAAGATTTAAGTGTAAGTTTAGATACAAGAGGAAAAATTAAAAGAAAAGGTATAGAAGACGGTCAGGTTTAATTATGGATATATCTTCAATTAAAACAGTACAAATCACAGAAAAAAATTTAAATCCAAATGGGATTTTATTATTTGATAATTATGTCAAAAAAATGGTTTCTAATTATGTTGTTTCATGGATATCTAATAGCGATCAAACTCTTTCTATGTTTTATCAAGGAAATCCTCCAGTTGAAGTTGGAGATGTAGATTCTGTATATAGAGGATACGGAGTAGGTGGAAGCAAAAAAAGAATTATTGCGAATGCTTATTATGAGTCAATGCCGCCAGAAGCTAGAAATTTAACTGGCGTTAATGATATTGACGGTTCACATGTTCACGGAATAGCTATATTAGAAGATAAAACTATTACTGGCTGGTCTATGACTGGATATGCTTATCCACAGGGTAGTAGGACTTACATTGCTACTAGTGACACAATGTATAAACAATCTAGGCATCCTGCCACAGGAGGAGCGCTTCTTAGAAATGTTAAAAAAATTGGAGCAGATTTTCAAGCTAGTTTTGCTTTATTAGAAGGGGACATTCTCACTGGATGGGGAAATATGGGATACACTTCACTGGGCAGTAATTCACATTACGCTAGGAGAAGCCCCGCGGTTTATTTTATGGACTCTGGTAAACATTTTACATTTTGGTCAGGAGTTCGGAGTGGAAATTTACAATGGTATAACTACGACATAATTACAACACCAACTGCGCCAAGCTTAAATTGGAAGTGGATTAAAACATTTGCTATTTATCCATACAATGAGCCTTTTGCACTTGGTTGTTATGAAACAAGCGATGCAACTCATTTACTTAGGCTTAACAAATTTCCAAGTAATGAGACTTTTCATCACGAACCATTTATTAGATACGATTACAGCGGATATCAATATAATTCAACAAAGTTTTCTGGAAATAGTCTACCCAAAACTAGCGGTCAATATGTAGGAGCAGTTCAAAGTAATTATCTGCTAAATATGTTAATTGTAAGTGGTGGTAATAATTTTATTTTTACTTCTGGTTGCGATCCTTATTTTGGTAAAGGAAGCTTGGGGAACGGGTGGTCGCCAGGGGTAAATGATCAAGGAGATGTTTTTCAACAAGTAATTATTGGTGGTGGGCCAAAAGCATGGGTTGATGGATTTATGTATGTAAAACCTTCTAGAGATGTTGTTGACAATCCTGGAATATTTAATTTTAAACATCAGTACAATTCTACGACACAAAGAAACGATAAGATTATTACCACTGGCTTTAGTCAAAAAACTATTTTATTAGAAAATGATGGAGATATTTGGGTATCTGCCGATACGGGCGGCCAATGGAATGATTGGTCAACAAAAGGTATAATTAAAAAATGGAGAGGGTTAGCTTATAATGCTGGCGGATCTCAAGGACCACAAAGTGCTTATCCCGGTGCGCAAAATAATTTTAATTTTAATTACGGAAAATACATAACTGCTTTTACAGATAGTGGATATCTTTGGGTTTCCAATGATACAGGAGAAACTTGGACACAAAAAAGTACTTTACAAGATTGGTCTTGCGCAGCAATATCTTCTGGTGGAAAATATCAAGCAGCAGGCACGCAAAGTGGATATCTTTGGAGATCAGAAGATTATGGACAAAATTGGTCTCCAATAACTGATTTGGGAATTAAAAAATGGAAATATGTTTATATTGGTGGCCCAATGGATTCAAAGTATCGGTCTTGGGTTGGTAGTTTTGAAACAGGAGGTAGATATATAGATAATGATTTTACAGAAGGTGCATATTTTTCAGCAGTTGCGTCAGATGATATTTTAACCTCGTATAATTTTGGTAAAACTTGGCGTGGAAAATTTGATAGAGCAATTTTTGCAGATAAATTAAATTCATTACCTAATCCAACAGGAACGACTGAACTTGTTGGGGGTCTTTTTGACTATACGGATGCTGAACATGATGGGGCTGGTAATTATAGTTTTTTTATTACCAAAAGTGGACAAGCATTTGAAACTCAAAATAAATTCTTTAATAGTAGTAACTATGCGCTAACTACATATAATGTAACTTATGGATATTATAGTGGTCTAGCAGGTCCAACAATTCCATTAGCTTCTTATCCAAATATATACTTAACTGGCGTTAAAGACTTTGATATAGGTGAAAATTATATTAATGTATTACTTAAAACTGGTTCTAATGATACATATATGCTGAGTGGTTTTGGGAGCATGAAAGCAAGAATAAGAAAAGACGGGCTTAGAGATGTTAAAAAAGTTATTTCTACAGCAGATCATGTTTTTGCATTATTAAAAACTGGAAATACTACAGTTATATCTGGATGGGGAAAAGATGAAACCAATTTAGACGGTTTTGAAACATGGATACTATCGTATTTTGGTTATTTATCTGGTCTGTATAGCGGATTTCTTCATGACTACAAAGGGTGGACTGGAATTAAAGATTTTGATGTAGGCTATAATCATGGAATTGCAATTTTTGAAAATGATAAAGTCTCTGGGTGGTGCTCCTCACAACCTGCACAAGGAAAAAGTTTAATAGCACAAATAAATAATAAATATAAAACTGTTTTAGATGCAAAAATGAATTTTTATTTAGATGTGCCTTCATTTAGCGGAGGCGAACACATTTATTTTAATGAGATTACTCCTTACCAATTAAGATTTAATCAAAGCTTAGATCAATGGGAAGCTGTATCTGATATAAATTCTTTAAATCCAGTTGCTTATAGATCTAAAGGGTATGGTTCAGGTGCATTACTAGGTACTTGGGATGGAGTGGGGAATTCTGAGGGACAGCAGTTAGAGGTTGTCAATAATACAGCTCAATCAATTTATCCAATAGAAAAAGGCGAAGCATATATATCAGCAGTTTCAGACAAAGATTGGATACAAATTGATAACCAAAATTTAATTTTTCCATGGAATAAAACTGTTGCATATGTTGGTTCTACTGGAACGCCAATTCAATTATTTAATTTACCGACTGGAATAAATTATAATTTTGTGTCGGGAAGTACATTGCTTACTCCTTACGAGGGAGCAGACCCAATTAGTTTTCAAAGTCTATATGACTCAAATGGCATAAATTCAGAAAATTTTTCAGAATACGGTATAAACGCACAAGGTAATTATCACTCTACGAACACTTATGTTCCATATAAGACTTTGTTTATTACTGACGAATTTGGCAAAAATTGGCTGACTGGAATTAGTAATGATAACAAACGCTATACATCTTTATCAATGGATAGAGAAGGAAAAGTTATTGTTGCGGTTAACGCAGAAGGAGATATCTGCGCTTCAAGTAATTCAGGTATAAATTGGAGTACGCAATCATTTCCAGGATATAGTTGGAAATCTGTAGATTACAATAAATCAGGCTCAATAAGCGGTAATCTTTATCTCACAGATTATAATGGGTTTGTTTACTGCTATCCTCAAACTGGACTTGGAGACTATTGGAATTCTTTTTCAAACCCTAGTCTTAATTATTTTGCTCTAAGAAATATAAATAGCAACACACAATTCAGTGGCGTAAATTTTGTTAAAAGTTTTCCTAATTCGCTAGTAATACCAAATGGATATTTAATAGGAACTATTCCTACTTACTATGATAATGTCCTTGAGAATAGTAATGCTCAAATTATAGGAGAAAAATCAGGAACATTAAAAATAACGCTAAATGGCGGTACATCATTTGATGAGATATATAATGTTTTTGGTACAGAAGAACAAGATAAGGTTCCGTTTTTAATGCCATCGAACGAGTGGGTTGATGTTGCTTGTTCTCAAGATTACCAATACACAATTGCTCTTAGAAAAAATAAAGCTCCATTATTTTCTGATAATTCAATGATGAATATTTTTGAAATTCTTACTACAGGTAATTGGACTAGCGCAGCAATAAGCAAAGACAACAAATATATGTTGATTACTTCCTCTGGTCGAGGAGTTTATCAAAGTATGGATTTTGGAGCAACGTGGAATAAGACTAGCGTTACTAGTTCAACTGTGGCTTCAAATAGAAGTTACACATCTTGCGCCATGAGCGATGATGGAAAATTTCAAGCATTTACAGCAGATAGGCTTTATATATATACATCAAGAGATTATGGATTAAATTGGTCTTTATCTAACGCATCTCCAATAGGAGCAAGATCATGGTCTGACTTAAAAATAAATAGTTCTGGAGACAATCTTGTGGCTTGCTCTACTCTTACGGGCGCACAAACGCCCAATAGCATTGTTGTTTCTTCTGGTTGTGTTGTTATTTCTGAAATGCCTAAAGCTTTTGTCGGTGGAGTTACTCTTTATCCTACTACGGATTATCCTCTTACAGTTTATAGAGAGACCTCTGGAGTTTCTAGCTCTGCAGAAATGCAAAAAACAACAAACCCTGAAATAGGCATAACTGAAGCGCAAATTTCTGAATTATTTTTATATCAAAAAAATTCTAAATCTGGCGAGTGGATTTTGTCTTTAAGATACCTTAAAGACTTTTTGTTTGGCTCTTACACTTTTGATAAAGGAGAAGAGATAATTACTTCTCAAGCAAGAAGTTTTGCTGAACTTGGTGGATATGTTTTTCCCCCAAGCGGATCATGGAATAACTTCTATACTAAAGCTGCAAATGGTAGTGACACGGTATTAAATACAGGATTGAGGCTAGAATATTCGATTACCGATACTATAAAATCTATAGATTCAAGAACAGGTTATATGCAAGATGTTAATTTTTATATTGATTATTCTAAGATGCTACCAAATTATTCTAATCCAAGTCAAGTATATTTATATGATGATGGCACTACTCTTAACTATACAAAATTTGGAGCAAATATCACAGTTAAAGATGCAACTTCATCTAACTGGTCTTTTAACCAGAATGGCGTAATAGAAGCTAATTCAGATTTTGCTGTTAACATAGCAAGATTTTCTGAAGATACTGCCGTTGATTGGAATCAGAGTATTAGCTTTGCTAAGTGCCCGAACACCTTTTCTACTAATTTATATGGTCCATTATTACCAAATGATGATATGCCATTAAGATCGACGTATGTGTATAATCCTGCACATCTTGATGATCCAACTAGAGGCAATAATCCTTGGTACATCCTTATAAAATTTTTAATTACTGGATTTAAAAACTATTCAGGTGAAGCCGGAAATAGGTGGGGTAGTTTTAACTGGAAAAATCCATATATATTTGATAAATTATCAAATACAAAAATTCCATTAATTTCTGAAGTTTATACTATAGGGAACTTAAGCAGAGGATTACCATTATGGTCAGGCCTAGCAGATAATCAAAAAATACCAATATACTCTGGAAATTGTCATCATTTTCAAGTTAGATTATATCATCCTCTTTTAAATTCAGGGGGTTACGAAAATAAAGAAAGAAATATTTGGAGTCAATTAAGTACAACTGGAACATATTCTGGTGGATATCTCTGGAATGGAATAGAAGATCAAGGCAGTGGAGAATTATCACCAGGTTTGAGTTTAGAAAGAGGCAGAGAATATAGGTTTATTCAACAAAAGCCTATTAACGATACAAATAAACTTAAAATTTATCCTAGTAGCGGAGTTGAAGTTTTTGAATACGATTCTGACAACTCATCAGATTATAGATTTATTCAAGTAAAAATTAATTCAGAAAATGACAATGAAAAATCTATCTCTTGGTCTAAAGGAGATCAATCTTATATTACTGGATTTACAGGCAATTTTGCAAATTGTAGAGGCAATTATACTATAGGTAAATTTTATGAGACTGATATAACTGGAATAATTCCAGATCGAGCAAAGCCTAATTATGTTAAATACTCTTCTAATCAAGCTTCTGGTGAATGGTACTTTAATAGCAGTATTGAAAATAAAATGCTTGGCACAATTAGATTTCTTGATAAACTATATCCAGCAGAGTTTTGGTATCTTTCTGGTTTAAATTATAAAACTTGGCCGAATAATAAAGAAAATGGATTTAAAACTACAACTGCTTATGCATTCTTAAAATCTGGAGATACTAAAATCCCATTTTATGGTACTTTGGTTCAAACAGCAAAAGGCATAAATACTGGAATATTTAATCCAAGCGGTAACGGTTCATCTCAAAAACATATATGGAATGGAAGATTTAAAATTATAGGTACAAATAATTTTTCACAGCGAGCAAATTTTGCTGCTGAATATCCAAATTTAGGAGATAAAAATCCATTTGATATTAATATTTGCACAGATTATAATCGAGCAAGTGACCCAAACACTTGGTCATTGTTATTTCAACCTCTTGCAGAAAGAAGCGGAATCTCAGCTTTTTCTGGAATTGCAAGCAGTGGATATTTCTTTACGGATAGAAAGAATAATTTTTACGCCAGAGATACGATTTTAGGTAGAAAAAATAGCATAGTAAATATAGCATTCCTTCCGCCAACACAAGCTAGACTAGCAGCTAATAAAATAGCTTTTTGGACTGGGTCCAGCAAAACTGGACCATGGGCAGAAGTAACTGGCTCAGAAGCAAGCATTTTTGGAGGAACTAGTAATTTCTATAATGTAAATTCATCCACCTTTACGGACTCTAGTATAACTGCATCATTTGGAGAAGTCTGGCAGTTGATACAAGTATATATTCCAAATACCGTGAACTCATCACAAATTTTTACAAAATTTGGTCCAGCAAATAGTAATCCAAATTGTGCTTCAGGCACAGGATGTAGACACACAAACCTAGTATTTATTGATGACGGTTTACCAACTGTTTCTCCCAGCGGATATTATCAACTTATTAGCGGAAATAATATTTTTAAAACTACAGTCAATTATTCTCAACCAACTTCAGCTTTATTCAAAGGAAATGTTAACGTGTGGTCTTCTGATCCATACTTTACCAAACAAATACCTTTGCAATTAACTGGCGCTATAGATTATATAAATTATTAATAACAAGGTTGACAATCCTGAGTCCAAAAACTAGCAGTAGATCCTGCACTAGCAAATTTAGCATCATTTAAATAAGCATGGTAACATCTTATTTGAGCTCTATAACATACGGAGCCAGGAAGTCCGGTCGAGGTGGTGTTGGAGCTCCATGTTCCTAGAGCTGATAAATATATTTGGCAAGTCATAGTCAAGGACGTTCCTGTTTGGGTATTTGTTATAGATGCTCCATTAAAAGAAAAAGTTCCGTTATTTAGCGTGCTAGAACAACTGTTAGTTAAGAAAGTTTGCCCTATATAGTATCTACCATCGCCATAGCCTGTTGTTCTTCTTGGTGTATCTGTATATCCATTGCATATAGTAGTAGCGCTGACTGCTGAGCTTGATACGCAAGTTCTGGCACCATAACATCTACTTGGATCCGATGCAGAAGAACTTATGTCTCCATAAACCAGCCATCCGCAGGGATATGACCCTCCCCAACGTGCTGAATACTTATAAGTGCAACCTCCAGGAATAAAAAATGGACTAGTAGCCATTATGCCTCCGGCATTATATCAATAATCAATCTGTCGCAATGAATATACTGCTTTATAGAATTATCTTGATTAACGCATTCTTTCTCTTCTTGATAAAATATAACTGACAAATTAGCGTAAGTTTCACTATCCATTATAAGAAAAGCTAAATCACACTCTGCCTCTTCTTTTTCAAAATTTATATTATTACAAAAGTCCACATATATTATATGGCTTTTAAAGAACTTTATATATAAAAAGTGTAACATATTAGATATATGAAAAAATTTAACAAGATTTTCGTTAAGAATAATTTGCTCCAGGAAGGGGAAGACGTTCGGGGGTTATGGGAATGTATAGGTTGCAACTATTGCTATTTTTGTCCAACTACTCCAACCACTCCAACCACGCCAACCACGCCAACTACGCCAACCACGCCAACTACTCCAACCACGCCAACTACTCCAACCACGCCAACTACACCAACTACTCCAACTACTCCAACTACGCCAACTACGCCAACTACTCCAACTACGCCAACTACTCCAACTACACCAACTACACCAACTACACCAACTGGACCAACTGGTGGGCCAACTACTGGTGATCCTTGTGAAGGCATGCCAGATCCTACTGATGAGCCCTGGAAATGTCCTGGCGATGGCCCTGATGGAGATGGTTGGGACTGTGAGCAGGAAAAAGCATATCTGGCTCAAGAGTGTGCAGATTGTGTTGCTGCGGCACAAGCAGCAAACAATAACCCTAATTGCCCATATACTTTTTGTGACGCTGTAGATGCTGGTGAATGTACATATTGCGAGGAGGGATCAGGTCCAGGAACGAAAAAATGTTCTTACTACACGATGAATGGAGAGAACATTCCGATAGGGTACGTTTGGGAGCCAGGCTCATATACCCCCTATCAAGATAAAAATATGCCTCTTGGAGATGAGTGCACCCTTAAATCCGCTGACGGCCCACCCGAAGCCAGTTGCTGCGATACGTCTACTGCTGTGTAGCTTAATTTTTATGAAAAAATTTAATAAAATTTTTGTTAAGAATAATTTTGAAAATTCTTTTCAAGACCCGGATACAGGCTTTGTAATAACTTGTATAGGATGTTATAACATAG
>Ga0247844_1001115_pt1 | contig 52515 bp, 42 predicted proteins | sample LaCtaG_FD_192421 | JGI IMG/M metagenome (GOLD analysis project Ga0247844, IMG submission 192421) | Freshwater microbial communities from meromictic Lake La Cruz, Castile-La Mancha, Spain - LaCruzMarch201714.5m_1 | ecosystem: Environmental > Aquatic > Freshwater > Lake | place: Spain: Castile-La... | reverse complement strand
CGCACCTTCACCCTCAAACCGGCCGATCTGGATGTGTATCAGGGCGAACGCGGCCGCCGCGGCAAGCCGCTGCCGCGGGGGTTCCAGCGGGTGGAGGGGCTGCAGACGGAGTAACGCAGTGAAAAATCTGCTACGCTAACGGGGATTCCAGGCATTGCTGCTAGGCCCCATATGGGTTTTCATCCGCGGGACGATAGTCCACAGGAGGACTTATGGCGCTGAAGTCGGTCGACAGCCCCGAACCGCGGGGACCGTTTGAAAGCAACAAGGAGGCAGCGGCGCTGCAGCCGCGCGAGGTGATCGGCGGCACCACGGGGGCGGCCGACGCGACTCCCGCTCGGGCCTCGACGCGCTTCCTGGTGCGCGGCACTCGCAACGCGCCCTTGCGCAACCCTTCGTCGGTCTTGGAGAGTATCCTGACCGACGTCGATCGCAGGAAGCAGATCATCGAGACCGAACTCACGCCGTGGCGGATGATCTGCGCGCTCGAAATCACCAGCCAGAGCGGCTTCAACTACCTCGGCACCGGTTGGTTCGCAGCGCCGCGCACGGTCATCACGGCGGGCCACTGCGTGTTCGATCCCGTCGAGCTCGGCGGCTGGGCGAAGTCGATCAAAGTCATTCCCGGCCGCGACGACGACGAGGAGCCCTTCGGGTCGGCGACATCGTCGAGGTTCTCAACCACCGACATGTGGCTCGCCTCGCAGGATCCTGACTTCGACTACGCGGCGATCCGCCTCGATACAGACCTTGGATCCGAGGTCGGCACCTTCGGTATCGCCGTGCTGCCCGACGCCGAGATCACCAATCGCCTGGTGAACATCAGTGGCTACCCCGTCAGTCCGGGAAACGGCCGGCAGCAGTACTTCCACGCGAACCGCGTGAAGGCCGTCACCGAGCGCCGCGTGTTCTACGACGTCGACACGATCGGCGGGCAGAGCGGTTCCCCGGTGTGGGCGTACCTTGACGATCACTCGGACGTGCCGACCGTGGTGGCGATCCATGCCTACGGCATCGGCGGGGCGCCGGCCAACCTCCAGGTCGTCGCCAATTCGGGTCCGCGCATCCTGCCCGACGTCTTGGACGTGCTCAAGGATTGGATCGCGACAGGTAATCCGTAACTTGAGCCGGGCGCTGCGTTGCGGCCGCGTCCTGGACGCCGCGGGCAACGGTGTGACCGGGGCGCGTGTATCAGTCGTTTGGGGCACAGCGCCGACGCCCGAGATCGGTCGGCGCACCGGTGACGACGGGGCGTTTCAGGTTGGGCTGCCGCCGGGGCTGTTCCGCCTGCAGGCGGTCACCGATTCGGGCTCCACCGGCGAAGTGGAAGTCGAAGGCGGCGAGGGACGCGACATCCTGATTCGGATCGAAGCGTCGCCTGGGCGCGGCGGGTGACAGATGAACATGTGGCACTTACGCGGTGTCCTCCCGGTCGCACTGGCGACCGGGACGGCGTGGATCTTCAACGACCCGGATTTCGGGACGACGCTGGACTTGGCGTCGAGCTTCGCGTGGGCTTCGGCATGACGACGTTCGGTGGCGGCATCCGGAATCTGACACCGACGTTGGTTGCCACCCGGATGAATGTGAAGATTCTCAAGTGACCGGAGCAAGAGGAGCACTTGTATGTCAACCTGGACACCCAGCGGTCCCTGGACAATGCGGTTCAGGAAAGCACTGGACGACGCATTCGATGAGGGGTCCTTCACGCTGCTTCTCGCCGACTATTTCGACTTGGCGTTCGCAAAGGTCTCAGCACCTGGCTTCGGCAAGGAGTTCGCGAACCGCCTGAATGAGGTGATGGAAAAAGCGCGCATGGAGGACTGGCTGCTCGACCTCGTGGTGGCGGCCCGCGAACGCCGCCCCAAGAACGCTGGGCTTGCCTCCATCGCCCAAGACCTTGGACTCACTATCGCGGGTCCGCGGCTGATCAATACGACGGGCAAGTCGCTTGAGGACATCGTCCGGGACAATGCGAAATTCATTAACCCCGCGGTCTTCACCGAGCGCCTGCCGCAGCTCGAGGGGCAGGTGTGCTGGATCGACATCCCGGGCGGCGGCGGTACCGGATTCCTCGTCGGTGCCGACCTCGTCCTGACCAACAATCACGTCGTCCAGCGCATTCGCAACGGCGATGCGCGGGCGCAAGACGTCACTTGCCGGTTCGACTACCGTCAGGCGCTCGACGGGTCGGTGCCGACGAGGACGCCGGTGGCGGTCCGCCTGGCGACCGACTGGCTGGTGGACTCAAAGCCGCCGAGCATTTTCGACTGGGACCCGGACCTCGGCGAAGCGGATGAAGAGGACAGCGACTATGCGCTCATTCGCCTGGAGGAGGCGATCGGCGACCTGCCCGTCGGCGGAGACACGGTCGATGCGCTGGCGCAGCCCCGCGGTTTTGTCGACACGGCCGGCGATGTCCCCGCACTGACCACCGGCAACCAGGTGTTTTTGCTGCAGCACCCGAGAGGCGAGCCGCTGCAGCTCACCGTCGGCACCATCGTCGCCTTCAATCAAGCGGGCACCCGCGTGCGCTACGACGCGAACAGCAAGGACGGCTCGTCGGGCTCGCCGGTGTTCGACGCGGATCTCAAGCTCGTAGCGCTGCACCACGCGCGCGACCCGGCGGAGCCGCCGCAATGGAATCAGGCGATCCCGTTCGCGGTGGTCAAGAAGGTCTGGAAGTTTTCTTAGCGCGAGGCTGCTGGAATCATGAACCTCACCAACCCGCAGATCGACGAGCTCGCGGACGAGCTGGACCAGCACTCCGACGATGGTCGGCTCCAACTGATGGCCACTGACCTAGGGGTCAACTGGGCGAACCTGACCAACGGCATCACGCCGTTCCGGGAGCGTGCCGCCACGCTGATCCGATACCTGAACGGACAACTGCCGCCGCGTGACGCGGAGCTGATCGAGATGGTGCGCACGCGCGGCAATGCCCGCCTGCAAGCCGTCGCGGCGCGGCTGCTGGCGCCCACCTACTACTCGCCGACCGGCGACGCGCACGATGCGATCGTCCTCGGCCGCACGGCCTTCATCGCGCGCCCCGACCTGCGCGCGCGGATCCACGAGTTCACGACCGGCGCGAACAATTACACGACACGCATGCTGGTCGTGCGGGGCGGCACGCCCGGTGGCAAGTCGTACACATGGGAGTATCTCAAGCACCTCGCGTTCGCGACTGTCGGTGCGCAACCGTTTCGCCACCGCCTCAAGGGTAAGGGAGAGGCGTACCTGCCTCGCCACCTGTTCGAGGACGTGTTCCGTCTGCTCGACCTCGACGTGTCGGCGTTGCCGCCGCTGACCGACGACCCGCAGCTCGCCAGGCTCGACGCGCTGTTGGCCACATTCAAGGGGAAGATCGTCGGGCTTGGACGACGCTCCTGGCTCGTGATCGACGACCTCAACGAGCCGACGGTGACGCCTGCGGTGCGCGAGGCGGCCTTCGCCATGGCGCAGGCCGCAGAGGAGCTCAAGCCACAGCGGCTGTGGATCGCGCTGCTCGGCTACAACGACTTGATCGCGGACCCCGACCTCCGCCATATTTTGCAGGACGACGCCGAGTATCCGACCGCGTGGTTCGTGGCGCAGCACCTGCAAGCGCTGTCGAGCTCTGGCCCGAACCCCCTCAAGGGGAACCGCGCCATGGAGATCGCCGACCTGCTGTTCCAGAAATACCAGACACTCGACAAGGCCGCTATGATCGAACTGACGGCCAGGGTCGAACAGTTGGGCGAGAAGCTGCGCAACGGGCTGCAGCCATGACCCACGCGCAAGCCCCCCAAGCGAAACTCACGCTCGATGACCTCGAGCGTTTCCTTGCAGAGCCCACCATGGAAGAGACGCTGTTGCCCTACTGCGACGCGGCGGCAGTGCTCGCGGCCTTCGATCCGCTTGCGCTCCAGCCCGTCGGCGGCGACGCCAAGATGCCCGCGAACTTGCTGGAGTGGCTGCGACCGCGCTGCGAAATAGCGACGGACTCGGTCGAGACAAGCCGTTGGGCGCTGTCGTTCTCCGAGCGGCGCAAGGCCCTGCGTCGTTTGGGGACGCGCGAGCGGATGAAGGCGGCGCTCGCAGCCAATCGCAGGGACGACGACAGCGCGCTGCAGCGCGCGTTCGAGCGCGTGCTCCAACCGGAGCCCATCGCGCTCGAAACGCTCTCGCGCGATGAACTCGCCTCGCTGCATACAGTGCATGGCTGGCTCGTGGATATCCTCGACGGACTGCCGGACCCGGCGGCGATCGACAAGATGCTCAGTCGAAAAGACCTGCTCGCGCCGATGCACCGCCTGACGGCCACGGGCGTCGTCGGGCGCGAACCGGAGCTTGCCCGCCTTGATCGCTTCGTGGATGGACCACCGCCGGTCGCTCCGCTTTTCGTGTACGGTCCCGGCGGCGTCGGAAAGTCAACCTTGCTGGCCCGGTTCATCCTGGACCAGGTCGAGAAGAAGAATCTGCCGGTCGCCTACCTCGACATCGACCGGCCGACGATCCGGCCCGAGTACCCGGGAACGCTGTTGCTCGATGCGCTGCGCCAACTGCAGCCACAGCTCGACGCGCCCATGTCGGACGTTGAGAGCGTGGCCAAGGAACTTGAGTACGCACAGCAGCGCCACGACTCGGTGCGCCACTTCGAGTCGTTTTCCGGGGACGAGTGGACCACACAGATCTTCCCACGCAAGCTCACCCAGTGGGCAAAGGGACGCACCGTCCTGATCGTGGTCGACACCTTCGAAGAGGTGCAGTTCCTTGGGCGCGATGTCACCGAGTCGTTCCTTGGGTTATCTTTCGAGTTGCAAAGGCTGGCGCCGGTCGCGAGGGTCGTGCTCTCGGGGCGCACTCTGCCCAGCGAGTATATCGCCCGAGCGTTCCCGCAGGTGTTGCAACAAGCAGGCGGATCGCTGGACGATCCAATGCCCCTCGAGTTGATCCCCGAACCGCAGCGCCCGGTCACCCTGGACGTTCTCGACGCCGTATCTGCCCGCCGGCTGCTGCGCACCTGCGTCATGGCTGAAGGGATCCCCGCGCTTTCGGAACGCGACCTCGACGATATCATCCGCGTCGTGAGCCGCAACCCGATGTGCCTGAAGCTGGCCGCACGCCTGCTCCGCGACGAGGGTGTCGCGGCGCTCGGCGGGGACCGCACGGCGCTGCTGACGAAGCTGCGTGCCGAAAAGATCCAGGCCCTGCTGTACGGGCGCATCCTATATCACCTGCACGGCGAAGACGTGCGGAAAGTCGCGTATCCAGGGCTAGTGGTGCGCAGGGTCAACCCGGACGTCTTGGAGAAGGTCCTCGCCGGGCCCTGCGGCTTGACGTTCACAGACGGGCGCACGCCGTCCATGATCGTACGCGACCTTGCCCGAGAGGCCGCGCTCGTCGAGGTCGATCCAGCCGATGGCAGCCTGCGTCATCGTCCGGACGTGCGCCGTACCATGCTGGCGGATCTCACCGACTACGTCGATGCGTCGGTGGTCGAGAGCATCGACAAGAGCGCCGTCGCGTACTACGAGACCCAGGACGGGCCAATTGCCCGCGCCGAGGAAATCTACCACCGGCTCCGCCTGCGGCAACCGCCCGCGACGATAGTCCCGCGCTGGACCGATGCGGCTGGCCCAAGGCTCAAAGGCGCTCTCGACGAGCTCGCAGCCGAGCAGAGGCTGTGGCTGGCGGAGCGCCTGGGGGTGACACTCGACGAAAGCGTGCGGCAGTCCGCGGACCAGGCGGCGTGGGAAGCGCAGGTCGCGCGGTCGGCCGATCGATACCTGCAGGGCCAAGCGCCCGAGAAAGCGCTGAAGGTGCTGCAGGAGCGGTCTGCTCGGCTGCCGAGGAGCGCCCTTTTCGGCATCGAAGCGGAGGCGTACCGGTTCCTGGGGCAGGCCGACAATGCCTTGGCCGTGGCGCGGCGCGGTATCGAGTCGGCCACCGCCGCGGGCGCGATCGACATGGCGCTCGAGTTGCTGCTCCGCATGGTGGTGATCGACGAGGGACGCGAAAACCTCCAAGGTGCCGAGCAGACGCTGAAGGAAGCCATGGCAGTGGCGGAACACAGCGGCAATCGCCTGCTTCGTTTCCGCGTGGCAGTTACCAGGCTCCGGCTTCATCGCCAACTGCACCCGGATTCGCGTGCCGATCGTGCGAAGCTTCGCCGCGAGGCACTCGCGATGCTCGACGACGAGATGCTCCGCAAGCTGCGCGACCAACCCGTACTGCTGCGTGAGGCGGCCGCAGAGCTCGCCAAGGACGAGCCGCGCCTCGCCGCCGCGGCGATTGAGACGCTGGGCATCGAGGTCTCCTCCGACTCGCAGGCCGAGTCGTTCGGGCGCGCGCTGGCCGACGCGGCAAGCAATATGAGGGTGCCGCGTGGGAAGCGGCTCGACGGCGTGCTGCGCGAGGTCATGGACTCAAACTTCGATGCAGCCGTGGTTCGAAAATTGGCGACTGAGGTTCTCACAGGCCGCGACACACGCCAACTCGGCACCGAGTTGCTGAACACCGAGGCGGGTCATGCGGCGCTGCGCGGGTTCCGCGACTACTTCCGTGCCGGCGTCGCCGACTCGCTGTCGAGCACTGCATCGAAGCTGCTCTCGAAGTGATCGCGGGGCAAGCGGACGCCGGTCTACTGACGGTATGTCCTCACTCGACTCCGGCGGCGTTGCGGAGAGCGGCGGACCTGCTGATGCGGCACCGGGTGAGCGAGCAGACGGTCTTTGCGCGCGTCAGTGACGGCTTGGCGCGGCCACGTACCTGACAAGCGCCGGGAACGCATCGGGCGCCTGAAGGCCGAGAATCACGGGGTCGGGCAGCACTACCACATTGAGATCATTGCGGATGCCACCCTGGGACGGTCAACCCGCCCCGGTGAGTTCCACCGCCTTCACCACGCGCGGCACCAGCCGCCCATTGGCTGTCGGCACCATCCGCACCACCTGGCGGCTGTGCTCCGGTCCGAAGCTCACATGGATCGGCTGGTCGGCGCCATAGAAATAGAGGCGGTCGAAGGGGGTGTTCTGGGCCAGCCAGCGGGCGACCTCGGCCATGTCCTCGTATTCCACGAGAAAATCCACCGCGGCGCCCTGACGCGAACAGATGGGTTTGCCCAGGCGGTTGTGCTCGTGGGCGGCGTGCTGATCGAGCCGGGGATCGATGCGGCCGGTGATTTCACGGGCCAGTTCCGGCGAGCAGAAGCCGTAGGTCAAACGGATCATGCCGAACCAGTCGATGACCGGGTCGAGCACCTGCTCGGCCAAATCCTGCAAGGCGTCGAAGCTCTCCATCCGGCGCGGGAGATTGGGCAGCCCGGTGCGGCTTTGGGTCTCGCCGCATTCGATCAATTGACGGAAGGTCAGGAAGCGCCCGCACGGCGCATCCAGGTCCGGCGCGGTGTCCGGTCGGCGCAGGTCGAAACCATCGATCACCCAACGGCGGCGGGCCAGGATCTCATCGAACTTCGCGGCACTCGGACCGTATCCCGACAGATCGCACAGCGCCAGCGCATCCAGTGTCTCTTCGAACGCCGCCTGCTCCGGATAGTGCGGGAACTCCTCGTTGATATAGCGCGACTTGTGATAGAGATAGGGCGCCGGGTAACCAGTACCGTCGCCATAGAGAAAGGAATCGATGTCCTGCTCGCGCAAGCGGATCTTCACCCGTTCGATCAGTCGCGGCAGCGGGGACTCGACAAAGGCGTCATAGCGCAGCAGGCTCAGCTTGCCCGAGCCGATATGGATCTTGACCAGGTCCGCGTCGCGGTAGTCGCCGTAGAGCACGGTGGCGCAGCCGACATAGACCCGCAGCAGCGGTGCCAACTGCTCGACCAGACTGGCCGGGAGTTGCAGCGACTCGCCCGGTTCCAGCCAGCCCAGGCCGCGCGCGGCGGCCTCCTGACAGGCGTCGGCAATGGCCTCGGTGTCACGGATCATGAACAGCAGTCCGAGCGCCGCCTGCTGCGCGGCCCCAGAGTCGCCGAACAGGACCTTGATGTCGCGCTGCAATCCGGGGTCCAGATGCTTGTAGGGACGGCGCCGTTCAAACTGGTTGAGCGCCAGATAGACCAGCACGTCCGCGCGCCGCGCCGCTTCGGCGCGCGCCAGAATGTCCGGGTCCTGTTGACCGGCGAGGAAGCGCAGCGCCTTGGCGAGCGTGCCGAATGCCTCCATGAGCTCGGGCAGATCCGCCCCGACCTCGTCCGGCTCCGGCTGGCGCCCGAGTTCCAGCCACCGGCCCCACAGCCGATCCAGCAGTTCCCGATGCGCCGCGTAGCGTTCGGCCGACCGGTCACGGGCCGGCTGGGGCAGGCGCTCCGCGTCGCGCTCCGGCCGCGGCGGGCGGGGCCGCGCCGGGATCAATGCCGGCGGACGGCGTCGACTGCGATAGCGCTCCAGCAAGAAGCGCTGCTCCGCGTCCTTGTCCCGAAACACAAAGAGCACCCCCGGGGCCACCGGGATCGGCTCCTCGTCCAGCGCCTGGGTCAGATAGGCGCGAATCTCCGTCTGGGTGTAATAGCGCTGGAAGGTGCCGCGGCGGGTCAGGACCCCGTCGGCGAAGCCGGTGCCGCGGGGAGCGTTCTGATTGGCCAGCATCACCGCGACCACCAGCAGGGTTTCAGTCAGCAACCAGGCACTGGTCAAGGCCTCCAGGCGCTCCTCGCGATCCTCGATCACATTGATCACGAACCCGAGATTGACCAGCGGCGCCGGGCGCAGCGGTTGCTCGGGGGCGTAAAAAGGGTCCCAGCCCGCCGCCTGCAGGCCGTTCGCTGTCAGGGCGCGCACGTCATCGCCACGCCCGCAGCCGTAATCGAAGAGGGCCAGACGCCCGTCCAAAAAGCCGTGGCGGGCGAGCGCCTGAATCGGTGCCGACAGGCCGTAGCGCACCAGTGCGGTCAGTTGGCGGGCCGCCTGCCAACCTCCGCCCTGACCGTCAGGCGCCGGGGGCTCACTGACTGGCAGAGCGCCATCGGCCATACCCGCGACCGTTCGGTCGTCTTCCCCCTCATCGTTGCCCAAAGGCAGCAGGGCCAGGCCATCGATGCGATAGCCCCGTTCCCGCACCAGTTCCAACCACTGGCGCCGATAGCCGATGCGCGCCGGCTGGTCGAAGAGCCCGATCGACTCACAGGCCAGCGTCAGCGCCGCGGACTCCTCCCGCCGCGGATGATCGGCCGGCAACAGGAGTTCCTTGCGGTGCAGGATCGGCGGATTCTGCGAATCGGCATAGGTCCGGTAACCGACGGTGCCGGCGTCCAGATCCACCAGCCAACTCGTCGCCAGGGTCGGGAAGGCCTCATCGAAAAAGGCTGGATAGTTGAGCAGCGCGATCTGTCCCCCGGCCAGATCGCACCGCACGACATTGAAATCCTCCGCCCGGTGGACCCCGGCGCGGCACTCCGCCTCCGCGACCCAGGCGGCCAATTCGGCGCCCGCCGTCTCCAGACAACTGATGTGCAGATAGGTCCGCTGGGCAACTGTTTTACCGGTCATGGTGCTCTACTCGAAGGCTCGCGCGTCGGCTTACCGCAGGCCCGGTCACGCCGACGGCGGTGTTGCTCGCTATTGTCGGCCAAGACGGCAGCAATAGCAGCGTTGCAGTCGCGCCGATCAGCCTTCAACTCCCCCGACCGCCGGTTGGCCCACTCCAAGAGGGGGGGCGCGGACGTCGGCGCGACCGGGGCGACTTGCCGCGGCGGATGCGCGACAACCGCCGGATGGGGAACAAGCACCGCGGGTGCGTTGGCGACAACTGTCGGCGGTGCCTGGACCAGCGGTCCCACCCTGTTGCTTGGCCGCAGACCAAGCGCAGCCAACGACAGGGCCGAGAGCAGCAACATGACCCAAGCGGCGCGTCTGCCGCGATCCGGCCCCCGCCGCTCACGAATGGCGTCCAGATGGGCCTTGCGAGCTTCTGTGCGCTGATCCGCACGCCCCTTCAACCGCTCCCAGGCCGCGCGCAACGCGGCGGAAGGCGGTGCGTCACCGAGCTTATCGCGCAGCTCTCGACGCAGGTCGCGCAGGCTCGATACACCCTCCGGCTTCCCTTTCGGAAAACGGGCGCTATCGGTAAACACCACCCACCCAAGGACCGGAACACCCGGCACCAGTGCCTTTACTACCTGGGTATGCAGAGAGTTCTGCCGCACCGGGTTCTGGAAGCGGAAGCTCTGACGCCCCAGCCGCTGGGTCCAGTGCGCCTCGCCCTCCTGCCCAAGGATCGACCCACGGTAATTCTTGGTTTCGACGACCAGCAGACCGGCACCCGTCAGCACCACATGATCGACCTGGGTCAAGCCGCCGCGGCCGTCGGGAAAGATGACATCATGCAGACACTCGGTCCCAATGCGCTCCAGCACTGCCCCGACCCGCCGCTCGCCTAAGACCCCCCGCAGCTTCGGCAGCAGCAAAGACCGGAGGGCCACCAGGAGCAGCACGAGCGGAATCATCCACAGCGCCCAATCGGTGACGAGCGTCGTGATGGGCGCGAGGGCGGCGGCAAGCGGATCGGGACTGAACACACGCGTTTCCTTCGGTCTGACGTGAGCAGTATAATACACGAATGGAAGTCACAGCACTCAAGCCCGGTGTCATCATCCGCGGCCCCGTCATCCCCGAGCCGATCCAGGTCGTCGCGGTGATTCCCATGGGAGCTTCGACCCAAATTCTCGGCAAGGGCCTGGAGACCGGACAGTTCCACGACCCGATCCTGCGCCGGGAACAGATCGCGCTCCCGACGGCACCGCCAGAGAAGGCTCCCGTCGACGGCGCTGCCAAGCGCTTCCGCCTCGGCATAGAGGCCATGCGCTTGGGACTCGCCTACGAATACGACCCCTATTTCAGTCGCTCCATCGCCCGGGTCGATCCGCTCCCGCACCAGTTGGAGGCGGTCTACGACTACTTTCTGCGGCTGCCGCGCATCCGCTTTTTGCTGGCCGATGACCCCCGGCGCCGGCAAGACCATCATGGCCGGGTTGCTGATCAAGGAACTGAAAATCCACGGCCTGATCCGCCGCATCCTGATCGTCGCCCCGGCCAACCTGACCTTTCAGTGGCATCTGCGGCGGGTCGAGGAGCCGCTCGTCTCGTTCCCCGCCTCGACGCTAACCGAAATGCACCCATTTGCGCTAACCGGAAGGGCCCCACCGAGTGCGCAATGGATGACCGCTGGGGTAACCGTTCAGGCCCCCTCGCCGACATCCGACCGTCGCGACGGTGGATCAGGAGCTGACGGGGGGTGGGCCGAAGACGCCGGGAGCTGAACGCGTTCCTGCCGGAAGGCGTTGGTGAGGGGTGCCGCAGAGCGCCGTCGCGCGGCGGTTCACGCCGGTACCGGACCAGGGCGATCGAACACCGTCATCTTGCAGAAGGTGGCGTAATTGTCCACGCCCGCATGGGTGCGCGAATCGCTGGCGAGGATCAGCCCCTCGTCGAGCTTGACACCGACGCAGTACGTCATGGCCCGGCGACCGCGTCGGTCCAGACCTTGAATTGGTGTTTCATCTCGAAGCCGACACGAATCTGCATGTTACTGGCCGCTCCATTGCTGCTGAGCCGGGGGTTTACGAATGATAGGCCGATATCGTCGGCAGGTCTGTTCGGCAGCGTACGCCCGGGACGCAACAGGCAGCACCTCCATGCCGATGGCACCAGCGACGCGCTTGACCAGGTTCTTGATGAAGTCGTCGCGTTCCTGCTCGCTTGCCACGTTCATCAACTCGGCGGTGAGTTCCAGGAGTTCGTCCTCATTGAAGACCTGTCCGCAACTGGAGGCCGAGGCTTTAGCCGGCGGCGATTCCCGAGATCTCAAATATTGTCAGTGGTGCCTGCGCGCCGGACCGGCTAAAGCCTCGACCTCCAATGGCCGGAACGATGATCAAGGCCCTGGCGGCGAAGCGGATTTCGCCCAGGGCCAGTAACGCGCCGAACCAGCGGAGCGGGTTTCGGTTGGATTGGGCCGATCGGCACCGCGGAGCCCGCCGGTGTCGGCGCTTGGGGTTCCGTACGACCGCATTCAAGCTTACACTGCCGGAAGGCAACGCTGGAGAACACCTTGCCCGACGACGAGGACGGCGCGGATTAGAATCGGATGGCAAGGAGGGGCGTCGAACACTTGCGTCGGCGGGTCGACGGGAACTGTCGATCTTCGGAATCTGCAACACGGGCCGTACACACCATGATCGAGCCGACCGTTTGGGACTATCGGGACAACCTGGACTACGACCTCCCCTTGAACCCGGGCGACCCGCGCCTGGTCCCGCTGAACGATGCGCGCGGCGATTGCCAAGGCCAACGCCGCGGGCCGGAACCCGGCGGCTGTCTGGACCCTGGCCGATCAGCCTGACTTGGTCGTCTTGCAAGCCGGTCTGGCCGAGTATGCTGCCAAGGCATCCGCACTGCACTTGGTCGGGCTCGACCGCTGGCTCGCGACGGAGCCTAACCCCATCCTGGAAGACCAGCCGGTTCAGCCCAGCCCCATCCTCCAGCGGCTCAACTATCGCCGCGAGTCCATCGCCGCTACGACACGGCTCCCGCTGGTGATGTGGCTCGCCCCCGGCCAGGTGAGTCACCTCGCCGAGCAGGCCCCGGACCTTTGGGCCTGGCGCGCCGCGGTATTGGATTTCACCCTGGCGCCGGTGGCACCGCCGGAATTCGAACGGCAATCGTCACGGGAGCGGTCCGCGGTCGATGCCGCAACCGCCCGTGACCGTCTGGCGCAGATCGACGCCTATCTGCTGGACGCTCCGGCGATCGGAAGCACCGCCGACCTGCTGCTCGAAGCGGCGACAATTCACGATGCGCTGTCGGAGTTCGACGCCGCCCATGAACGGGCAGAGACGGCACTGGAGCGCTATCGCGCCTTGGATAATCCCCGCGGCGTCGCCGCCGCACTCGGCGTGATCGCCGACGGATTGGAGACGCAAGGCCGGATTGGGGAAGCCCTGCGCATCCGAACCGAAGAGCAAATCCCGGTGCTCCTTCGCCTGGGAGACAAGCAAGCTGAAGGAAAGGCACTCAACAAGCTTGGTAAGACTTACGCCGCTCTGGGTGATTTCGCGCACGCGAGAGACTGCCATGACCAGGCACTGTCGATCGCCCGCGCGGATGGCGACCACCTCGGTGAGGCCGATATGCTCCTTGCCATCGGCCGCCTCGCCCCGCGCACCGCCGATCTCCCCGCCGCCCGCGACGCCTATCAGCAGGCCCTATCGCTTTACCGCACCGACAACGTCCAACTGGGCGAAGCCAATACCCTGAAGGCTATCGGCGACCTCGCTCAACGCACCGACGACCTCGCCGCCGCGCGCGATGCCTACCAGCAGGCCCTGTCGCTCTACCGCGCCATCAACGCCCGTCTCGGCGAGGCCAATACGCTCCAGACCATCGGCGACCTTTCCCAGCGCGGCGATCTGCCCGCTGCCCGCGACGCCTACCAGCAGGCTCTGCCGCTCTTCCGCGCCATCAACGCTCGTCTCGGCGAGGCCAACACCTTGCAAGGTCAGGGCTTGCTGCACATGAGGGAAGGCGACGCGGCGGCAGCCTTCCGGAGCTTCGTCGAGTTGTCGGCGACGTTCCAGTCGATCGGCGACCGGCTCGGCATCCAGGCGGCCTTCGGCAATATGGCCCGCGCCGCCGCGGCCCTGGGCCAAATCGACCGTGCGCTCTTACTGGCGGGCGAGTCCCTGGCCTTGGGCCGCGCGGCGAACGACCGCTTCGGCCAGTCCATCACGCTGAAACTGCTGGTCAGGCTTCTGCAGGACGCCGGGGACGCGGCGGGTTGGCCCGCCGCGCTAATGCTGTACCGCGAACTGTTGGCCGGGATGGGCGACATGCGCACGCTGGCCCAGACCGATGCACTCTGGCAGCACGTCGCGCAACAGTTGTCCGCGGCCGAACTGGAGCGGCTGCGCACCCAGGCCCCCGCGCTCCTGGAGATCGCACTGGCCGCGGCGCGCGAGCGCTTCGGCGGCGGCGACCCGACCCGGCTGGACTAAACCGCGTCCAGCGCGAAATGCGTCATTTTCATGGTGTGTTCGGCCTGGGGGATTTCACCAACCTCGGTGAGCGGCTTACTTGATAGCCTTCGGACGCGATAACCGAACGTAGGGGCGGGTTTGAAACCCGTCAATACACGAATCGAGTGTGTTGGGGCCGATCTCATCCAAGAAGATCGCATACCGCGCAAGACGCGGTTTAATTACAGCAGCCCCCGCTCGGCAAGCGAAGTCCCCTGCCCATCACCGATGATCAAATGATCGAGAACGCGCACGTCGATCAGCGCCAGGGCGTCCTTCAGCCGCTGCGTGATGCGCAGATCCGCCTGGCTGGGTTCCGCCACGCCCGACGGATGATTGTGCGCAAAGATCACGGCGGCGGCATTGGTCGCGATGACGCGGCGCACAACCTCGCGTGGGTGCACGCTCGCTCCGTCGATGGTGCCCGTAAAGAGCACCTCGAAACGGATGACCCGGTGCCGATTATCCAGGAACAGGCAGGCGAAGACCTCGTACGGCAGTCCGTAGAGCTTGAGCCGCAGGTAGTCGCGGGTCGCCTCCGGACTGGTCAGGCAGTCTTGATCGGCCACCTGGGTCATGAGATAACGGCGGCTCAGTTCCAGCACCGCGCCCAGTTGCGCTGCTTTTGCTTGGCCCAGGCCCTTGACCGCACACAACCGCTGCGCATCGGCCGCCATCAGTCCAGGCAGCCCATCGAAGGTGGTAAGCAACTCGCGCGCCAGATCGACCGCGCTCTTGCCCTGAATGCCGGTGCGCAAAAAGATCGCTAGGAGTTCGGCGTTGGACAGTGCCGCGGCGCCATGCTCCAGCAGTTTCTCGCGCGGGCGTTCATCTTCCGGCCAGTCAGTGATCGCCATCAGGTCCCTCGCTACGCAATCCAGCCGAGTCTTGTTGGCCGCGCGCAACGCCGGGTACATCACGGCGCGGTCGGCGCGAATCAGTTACACTTTCAACCATTCACAAACCATCATCAAGGTTGATTCCCCCAATGGTGCCAGACTCCGGCCCGCGCGTCCTCCTCGGAGTGAGCGGCGGCATCGCGGCCTACAAGGCGGCGGACTTGGTGCGCCGTCTGCGCGAACGCGGCTGCGTGGTCCGCGTGGTGATGACGGAGGCGGCGACCGCCTTCGTCAGCCCCTTGACGTTTCAGGCACTCTCCGGAGCGCCGGTGCGGATTAGTCTGCTCGACCCGACGGCCGAGGCCGGCATGGGGCATATCGAATTGGCGCGCTGGGCACAGCGCATCCTGTTCGCACCCGCCACCGCCGATCTGATCGCCCGGCTTGCCGCCGGCTTGGCGGACGATCTGCCGACCACTCTGGCGCTCGCCACGCGGGCGCCGCTGTATCTGGCACCGGCGATGAATCAGCAGATGTGGCTGCATCCCGCGACCCAGGAGAACCTGGAACGGCTGCGGGCCCGCGGGGCGCGCATCCTCGGACCGGCGCAAGGCAGCCAGGCCTGCGGTGACCTGGGACCTGGGCGGATGCTCGAACCCATCGAGATCGCCACGGCCCTGCTCGCCGACCGCCTCCCGGAGGAGGTGAATGCGCCGCCGTCCACTGCCGCCGCGGGCCCGCTCGCGGGCGTTCACACCCTGGTAACCGCCGGTCCCACACGTGAGCCGCTCGACCCGGTGCGTTTTCTGGGCAATCGCAGTTCCGGACAGATGGGCTATGCCCTGGCCGCGGCCCTGGCGCAACTCGGCGCCGAGGTTTGTCTGATCAGCGGCCCCACGGCGCTGCCCGGCCCGCCGGGGGTCACCCGGGTCGACGTGGAGACTGCCGCACAGATGCACGCGGCGGTATTCGAGCGGATCGGCACGATCGATCTGTTCGTGGCCGCCGCGGCGGTCGCGGACTATCGGCCGGCCGCACTCGCCGACCGCAAGATCAAGAAAGACGCGGCGGAACTGACGCTGCAACTGATCCGCAATCCGGATATCCTCGCCGAAGTCGCCGCCCTGCCCCACCCGCCCTTCACGGTCGGATTCGCCGCGGAGACTGATCAAGTCGAGGCGCACGCCCTCGCCAAACTCAGCGCCAAGGGACTTGATCTGATTGCCGCCAATCAGGTCGGGGGAGATCAGGGCGGTTTTGAGCGCGCCGAGAACGCCCTCACCTGCCTGTGGCGCGATGGTCGGCGGGTGTTGCCGATGATGCCCAAGACCCGGCTGGCCGGGGAGTTGGCCCAGTTGATTACCGAGCGTTATCTTGCCTGATCGTACATTGCATCCTCTTGAGGTCAAGGTCCTTGATCCGCGTCTGGGCCGCGAGTTTCCGCTGCCGCACTACGCGACCGCGGGTGCCGCCGGGCTCGATCTGCGGGCCATGTGCGACGCGCCGATCGACCTGCCTCCGGGCGGCAGCGCGTTGATTCCGACCGGCATGGCGATCCATATCGCCGATCCGGGGGTTGCCGGTCTCGTGCTGCCGCGCTCGGGACTCGGCCATCGTCACGGGATCGTACTCGGCAACCTGGTCGGCCTGATCGATGCGGACTACCAGGGTCCGCTCCTCGTGTCGTGCTGGAACCGGGGGGCCGCGTCGTTTCGCATTGAGGTTGGCGAACGCATTGCCCAACTGCTCCTGGTTCCGGTGCTGTGCGCGCAATTGACGCTGGTCACCGAATTCGCCGCGTCGGCGCGCGGCTCAGGCGGATTCGGGCACACCGGCAAACACTGACGACGGCGCCGGCCGGTCCGGGGCGAGGTTCCATCTTTGGCTTCTATTGTGCGGCGAGGAGGCACGCCATGGTAGCTCCGCGAAGGGAGAACCCCCGGCAGAAGTCGGCGGAGGGCGACGCCCCGCCCGGCATCAAGCGTTTCTGGATCGAGAGCTTCGTCGGCATCGCGTTGATCTTGCTGCCGACCGCGCTGCTGATACTCTATGTCTGGGCCGCCCGCAGCGCGACGGATAGCCGGTTGCTGCTGGAAGGCGCCGCCGACGCCTTGGCCGTCACCGTGGCGAGCGAGATGACCCGGGTACGCGGGGTGATCCAAGCGTGGCAGGAAGACCCGCAATTGCGCGCGGCCTTCGCCGCGCCCGGCAAGCCCGAGACACTCAAGCAGCGGGAGGAGGACTTGCGCAAGCGCATGCCCGAGGCGCTGAGCATCCACCTGGTCGCACCGGAGCAAATCCATGCGATCGAGGGGATCCCCTTCATGAGTTACGCGGGGCTCGACCTGGCGCGCCAGGCGGCCCAGGCGCGCACCCTGACCCTGATCGAGGTTCACCGGGTCGGCCAACCGGAGATGCACCTGGCCGTGGCCGCTCCCGTGCTCGACACGGCGCGTGAGCAGGTATTGGGAGTCGTCCATGTCGCGCTCCCCATGAACCTGCTGCCCAATCCCTTGGGTTCAACCGGGGATAGCGGTCTCATCCTCTATCAGCAAGTGGTCGGGGATGCGGTCGCCAACCTTGAGCGCGTCGGCGCGCCCGAGGACCCGCCGGACCATACGGCGGCCATCGCCGGCACCCGCCTGCGGACTGCCGTGTGGATCAAAGGCGGTGACTGGGTGGACCCCTGGCTGATGGGTGGGGTCGGCGCGGGCTTTCTCGTGGTCATGGCACTCATCGGTGCCGTCCTGCGGCTCGGCTATAACGGCCTGCGGCGCGCGTTACTGTTGGACTGCAAAGGCTTCGTCGCCCTCGTCGATGACGCCGTTCACCAACGCACGGTCCGGCGCATCAAGACGCGCCTCGCCGACATACAGGACGCCCACCAGGAGACGCTGGATTTGTTGCGCGGTCTCCATCCGACCCGCGCACCCCTGCGCGGAGCGGCGGCAGCGCCGACACCCCTCGCGCCGGCGGTGCCCAACATCGAAGGCGATGGTCTGAACCCGACTTCAACCCTCAGCGAATCCAGCGTCGAAGTCGAGGAGTTGGATCTTGCAGTCGACGAACTGGGCCTACCGCTGGATGAGTTGAACCTGCCGGCGGGATTTGACCCCTATTCCAATCTGTCGGAGCAAGTTCCCGAAACTCCACCAAGCCCGCAGGAGGCCCTGGACGCGGGAATCGCGTCCTACGCGACGTCCCGCGCGGACGTTCCCGCCGAGATCTTCCGCGCCTATGACATTCGCGGCCTGGTCGACGATCAACTGACCATCCCGGTGATCGGTGCCATCGGCCAGGCGGTGGGCAGCGCTGCGGCGGCCCTTGGAGACCCCACGGTCGTCGTCGGGCGTGATGTCCGGCCGTCGAGTGCCGCCCTGGGCGACGCCCTGATCCAGGGTATTCGCAGCAGCGGCGCCAATGTACTGGACTTAGGTGTCGTCCCGACACCCCTGGTCTATTTTGCCTGCGCGCAGCAGCGGCCCCAGACCGGCGCCATGGTCACCGCCAGCCATAACCCGAACACCTATAATGGCGTCAAGGTCGTGCTCAATGGCGAGAGCGCCCAAGCCGATCAGATCCAAGCATTGTATCGACGCATCCTGGTCGGGGATCTGGTCGCCGGCCGCGGCGGCTATCAGGCGCAGGACATGATCCGGAGCTACCGCGCGTACCTGGAGCAGGACGTGAATCTGGCGCGTGGTCTCACGGTCGCCATCGATTGCGGTAACGGTACCGTGTCGGCAGTTGCGCCGGCGCTGCTGCGCGCACTCGGCTGTCAGGTCCTTGAATTGAACTGCGACCTGGAGTCCCCGCTCCCCGATCCGATACCCGACCCCGCGCTACCCGACTGCACACGCAACCTCGGTGAACTGGTCCTGTCCAAGGGGGCGGACATCGGACTGGCGTTCGACGTGGACGGTGATCGACTGGGCGTCGTCGACTCCCAGGGCCGGTATATCAGTGCGGACCGCGTGTTGATGCTGCTCGCGACGGATGTTCTGGCCCGGCACCCGGGCACCGACATCATCTACGATGTCAAATGCAGCCGACACTTGGCCGAGACGATCCGCCAGGCCAGCGGACGACCCGTCATGTGGCGTTCGGGCCATGCCCCGATCAAGGCCAAGCTGCGCGAAAGCGGGGCACTCCTGGCCGGCGAACTGACCGGACATTTTTTTTTCAAGGAGCGCTGGTTCGGCTTCGACGACGCGCTGTACGCCGGGGCGCGCCTGCTCGAGGTCTTGTCGCTCGATCCCCGCGCGACGACCGAGATTTTCGCATCGCTACCCGGGGGTCTGGCGACTCCGGAACTCGCGATGCCGCTGGCCGCGGGCGAGTCGGAACGCATCATGCGAGCCGTGCTGCGCCTGGCCGACCGGCTCGACGGGGTAGACGTGATCCGCATCGATGGCCTGCGCGCCGAGTTCGACCGCGGGTTCGGCCTGGTGCGCGCATCCAACACCCTGCCGCAACTGACCTTCCGCTTTGAAGGCGACGACGCGCAGGCACTGGAAAAAATTCAATCGCTGTTCCGCCGCCTGATGGAGAAGGCGGCCCCCGGTCTGCCGTTACCCTTCTAAACCGCGCCCAGCGCGGTATGCGATGTTGTTGGATGGGATCGGCCCCGGCAGACTCGACTACGACAACGACAACGATGGTATTCGTTGTTTAACTTTAGTCCGACTCGTTACCCAGCATACGCGGAGAACCTATGTCATTGCCGAGTGAACAGGCGCACACGATCGCCCATGTCCTGATTGAAGCCCTCCCTTACATCCGCCGCTTCCGCGGCACCACCGTCGTGATCAAGTACGGCGGTAACGCGATGGTTGACCAGGAACTCAAGCAGAGTTTCGCCCGCGATGTGGTCCTGATGAAGCTGGTGGGGCTCAATCCGGTGGTGGTCCATGGCGGGGGACCGCAGATCGGCTCACTGCTCAAACGCCTGGGCAAGGATAGCGAGTTCATCCAGGGCATGCGGGTCACCGACGCGGATACGATGGACGTGGTGGAGATGGTCTTAGGCGGTCTGGTCAACAAGGAAATCGTGAGTCTGATCAATCGGCATGGGGGATCCGCGGTGGGCCTGACGGGCAAGGATGGCGATCTGATCCACGCCCGCAAGCTACTCCTGCGGCGCGATGCACCCGAGTTGGCCGAGCCGGAAATCATCGATCTCGGCCATGTGGGCGAGGTCGAGAGTATCGATGTCTCGGTCGTCGATCTGCTGATCGGCGGTCATTTCATCCCTGTCATCGCCCCGATCGGGGTCGGTGCCGATGGTCGCTCCTACAACATCAACGCGGATCTGGTCGCCGGCAAGGTCGCCGAAGTGCTGAAGGCGGAAAAGCTCCTGCTGCTGACCAACACCCCCGGCCTGCTGGATGCGGACGGCCACCTGATTCCGGAACTCGACGTTGGGCGGGTGCAGGAGTTGATCCGCACCGGCGTCATTGCCGGGGGTATGCTGCCCAAGGTGCAGTGCGCACTGGACGCGGTACAGGCCGGAGTGAAAAGCGCGCACATCATCGACGGCCGGGTCGAACATGCGGTGATGCTCGACCTCTTCACCGATGAGGGCATCGGTACCTTGATTCGCCGCCGCTGACGGGATCGGCGGTCGCGGCACGCCGCGGATCGGTCGGCCGTGCCGCGACCTCATTTGACCGTGTCGATTGAATTCAATGCCTCCCTGCGCGCCGGTCCAGTGACCGCTTCATGGAACCCGTTCAGCACCCCGGCGGCGCGTTGATCGCCGCAACTGCTGTCACCTGACGCCTGATTCTTGCACTGCAAGTCGAGAAAAATGGATGCGGCCGAGCTATCGTCTTCCTGGATGCGGGAGAGCGTCAGACTCAGATCCTCACGCTTTTCGGGGGGAGCCGTAATCACGATGTTCGCCCCGCTGGTCTGAATCGCGGTGGTGGCGTGCGCCTGGACGTACGCAACCGCTCGCGCCCAATAATGATCGCATTGGGCGTCCGTGTCGCAGGTCACGAGATTGCGCAAGGCGAACTGGGGCGATCCGCGCGGCACCTCCGGCCGGTCTTCCGGGATATCCTTGAGCTGGCGGAAACGCTTGAGATCGCGATCGAAATCCTGCCTTACCGCCTCCTTTTGCTGCTCACGGTCGACAATCGTCGCATAGGACTCGCGAATTTGACGCTCGGTCTTGCTGAGCCCTTCGACATGGTGCTGCGGGAGCGGCTTGCCCGCCCGCTCCAGATCGGCCGCGTCCGTGCGCAGCTTGCGCAGCCAGTCCTGCTGACGGCGGATGTTGCCGCGGGCGACCTGGATGGCGACATCAATCGCTGCCAACTTACCATCGCGCGCCATCACCAGATCATCGACCGAGCGGAAGGTCCGTAACAGCTTCCGATCGGCGGCCTTCTGCTGTTCGACCAGGCGCTCCTGCTGGGCCCGCAGCCGCTCCAGCTCGCTTTCGCGCTGGATCTCCTCGATCGTTTGCGCGGGCGCCACCTGCTCGACCCGGACCCCCTGCTTGTTCAACTCCGCATGCCCCTTGTCGACTTGGTTTGGCGGGATTTGGTCGGTGTATTGGACGACCCCGCCCTCATCCGTCCAGCGATACATCTTCGGCCCGTCACCGAACGCCGCACCCAGGATACCCAGTATCAACAGCACGACGACCGGTACCCGCCGCAGACGTAACCGCCGCTGGACCAAACGCTGCGCTTGCACGACGACCGACCACAACATGATGGGGCCTCTGGAAATCTCCGCAGGCGCACCTGAACCACCGGAGCGCCAATCACGCACCGCTTCGCTGAACCACCCACGCCAACGCATCGGGCTCATCCCACTTCATTAGACCCCATAGCGCGACCGGTAGGTCCGTACCGCGTCACACAAAGCAGTGTCGGAACCCGAAAAATCCAGGAATTCGATGAGATCATCGAGTGTGACGATACTAAAGACCGGGATGTCGAACAGGTCCTGCACCTCGGCGACGGCCGAGCGCTCGCCCACACCGCGCTCCTGGCGATCCAGGGCAATCACGACGCCCATGGGTTGCGCCCCCGCCGCGCGGATCACCTCCATCGACTCACGCACCGAGGTGCCGGCCGTGATGACGTCATCGATGATCAGGACCCGCCCGGCGAGCGGGTGCCCCACGATCACGCCGCCCTCACCGTGATCCTTCACCTCCTTGCGATTGAAGGCGTAGGGAACGTCACGACCGGTTTCCCGGGCCAGTGCGATACTGGTCGCCGCGGCCAGTGGGATGCCCTTGTAGGCGGGACCATAGAGCACGTCGAAGGCACCGGCGGAAGCAGCGATCCGCGCGGCGTAGGCCGCGGCCAGTCGCGCCAGTCGGGCGCCGGTATCAAAGAGTCCGGCGTTGAAAAAATAGGGGCTCCGGCGACCGGACTTCAGCGTGAACTCCCCGAACCGCAGGGCACCGATGTCGGCGGCGAAACCGAGGAACTCACGTTGGTAGGCTTGCATGATCATGGTGCGATACAAGAGAATTGGCATTGTTATAATACATCGGGCGCTGAGCCAAAAACGGGATGCCGGTCGCTTGTCGCGACAGTCATGCGCCCGCGGTCGGCGCGGTCGAGCCGCCCCGAAACGCCAAACCATTCTCATCCTCCCCGTGTTCGCGGCCGAGCACCCCAGGTGCCGTGACCCGCGTCACCCTCGCGCCGGGCCCATCCCGTATGAACCCTCTCGGAATCTACCTTACCGCCATGCTGGTCGGTCTGCTTGGCGGCGTTCATTGTCTGACGATGTGCGGGGGCCTGGTCAGTTCACTGACGCTGGGGATGGACGCGCGCGCGCGCCGGGATCCCTGGCGCCTGCTGCCGCTCCAACTGGGCTATAACCTTGGACGGATCCTCGGTTACGGCGTTGCCGGGGGACTGGTCGGCGGCCTGGGTGCCGTGCTGCTGCAACTGGATACACTACAGATCGTCCAGCGCGCCTTGTACGGACTCGCCGCGGTGATGATGATCCTGCTTGGGCTGTACCTCGGCGGTTGGTGGCGCATCCTGCGTCTCACCGAACGCTTAGGGCTGGGGTTGTGGCGCCGACTGGAGCCGCTGACCCGTCGCTGGCTACCCGTGCGACGGTTTACGCAGGCGGTCGCCATCGGCTTCTTCTGGGCCTGGATACCTTGCGGCCTTGTCTACAGTATGTTGATTACCGCGATGTCCACCGGCAGCGTCGGCGGCGGCGCGCTGGTCATGATCGCCTTCGGCGCCGGCACGCTGCCAAACCTGCTCGGCATCGGCCTGCTGGCCGGCGCCGCCGCCCGCCTGGCGGAACAACCGCGGGTGCGGCAGTCGGCGGGGCTCATCGTCATCGCGTGCGGCGTTTACGGCCTTTGGCAATTGTTGTAGCTGTCTAACGCGACAACCAGCGGTCGGGGCGGGTTTCAAACCCGCCGCTACATGTCTAACGCGATAACCGGCTGTAGAGGCGGGTTTTAAACCCGCCTCGACGGGTCAATCGGTAAAGAACTCCTGGCTCATCCGCACGACCGTGGACTCCGCGGCGCCCACCGGCCGCACCTTGATTTCGAAGCTGAGCTCTTGGCCGTCGGCGATCGGAAACGCGCCAATATACGAGACAAAGCCGCGCTCCTCGATCTCGTGCATGGGAACACGAACCCGCTGGTCGGCCGAATCGACGATCGCCACATCCACCAGCGCCTTGACCGGGATGCCGGTCGTACCGACCTGGTCTTTGATGACACTGACGTTCAAAACCCCGCGGTATTGACTGCGTTCGATCTTGTGGGCCCGCGCGACCTCCGGACTCAAGGTAGCGGCATTGACCGCGTTATGGTAAATCGTAAAATCACCGGCGCGTGTCGTGGGTTCAGCCGCTAGCCGAACGCCATGCATCAGGGTAACCGCCGCGAATGCCGCCAAGGCAATGTGTTTGAACATCGAGGATGATTCCGTCGTTAGAGTAGGCGCTGGGTTGTCGCTTAGCCGCATACGAGACGCGGCCGCTGCGGCGCCTCTTGCTCGGTCAGCGGGTCATAGTGCAAAGCATTGTGGATATTGCGCAGGGCGGTCAACTCTTGAGCAAAGCCGACGTACTGAGTTTGCATATCGTCGATCCGCTTTTGCAAGGCATCCTTCGAGCGTCCGATTCGCTGGAGATTCTCAAGACGCTTTTCCATCATCTGCTTATGATCCTGTATCTGTTCCGCCAGGGGCTGCAAGCTGTCGCGAATCCAACCGTCGAAGGCAACCCGCAACTGATCGAACAGCACCTGCGCACGGCTCACCAACCGTTGGTTGAAACAGCGGGTCACCATCCCCCTGGGCACCAGGATCATCCGTGGACTGCGGCGGAATCCATCCATCTCCTGATACAACAATTCGATCTCAACCCGGTACGTCATGGGCAAAAAGACCTTGGGCATGACCAGGTCGAAGCCAAAACACTCGCGAAAAATCTGGTAGGTCTCCCGCACCAGCCTGCGGATACGCTCACTCTCCGTCGCGATCGCCTGCATGGTCCGGCGTAACTCGTCGAACAATCGCTTCATGGCGCCCGTCAGTCCGCCGGTCGTCCAACTGCGCGCCAGGTCACGCTGTGCTCGGTCGATCATCGCCTCGATGTTTTCGACTTCGAGAAGACGACGACACTCGCGTGTCTGCGCGAGCAGCTCCTCCCGACTTTGCTGAAACTGTTGCAAGCCCTTGAGATAGCGCTCTTGCTCTCGCCGGGTCCGGTCCAGCAGCTGGGCGATCACGTCCTGACTCTTGTCGCGCAGTTGTTCGAGTTCCTCCAACTGAGACTTGACGCGGCTAATCCGCGACGCGATGCGCGCTCTGTTGCGATCCAAGACCTGGCCGACACTCGCGTCGATCAGATCGATCAGCGACTGGTATTTGGTCTCGAGCATCTTGGTGGCGAGGTGCCGCTCCAAGGCCGGCAGGGCGCTCCGCCGCAACAGCATCTCGTCCTTGCCGACGTTGGCCGCCAGGGCTTGCCGGACCGAGATCGGAAACACGGCATCTTCGCCGATGCCCAGCGCCTGCGCCGCGTCACGCCGTCGCGCGGCGATCACATCATCCTGCTGCGCAAGATCGCACGGCGCATTGCCCAGCGTGTCGATCTTGTTGAGAACCACCAGCATGGCACGCTGGCGGCCACCTTGAAATCCCTGCAAGTGGTGTTGCCAGATCGCCAGGTCGCCGCGCGTTACGCCGGTCTCCGCGGCCAGCACGAACAACACGGCCTGAACCGTGGACAGGATACTGACGGTCAAATCCGGCTCGCTGTCCAGCACATCAACCCCGGGAATGTCCAGGATGACGAGCCCCTGCTTGAGCAAAGGATGAGGAAAACTCAAAACGGCATAGCGCCATTTAGCGATCTCGACCATGGCCGTCGCCGGTTGGCCGGCAGGCACCTGGGCCACACTGGACAGGCCCAGGCGGGCAGCCTCGCCCATCGACACCGTCTTGGTCAGCAGAATCTCCGCGACGATTCCCGCCAACTGCTCCGGATGCGCAACCTCGAGCGGGTAATGGACCCAGTGCTTGGAATCGGACCGCAACGCGGCAAGCGGCGTACTCGCGGCGCGGGTCTCAATCGGCAACAGGCGCAGATACGCCTCGTTATGCTGGTCGTCCCACAACAGTTCGGTGGGGCACCGGGCAGGACGCCCAGCCTCCGACGGCAGCAACCGAGCACCGAGATCGGCGAACAAGAGACCGTTGATGAGTTCGCTCTTGCCGCGGCCGGACTCCCCCACCAACGCGACCCTCAGGCGGTCTTGGGACACGGCATCGTGCGCGGCGCGCAGGTGCTCGCGCGCCGGCGGAGTGGCGCGACGATGCGCATCGAGCCAGGTTTCCAGGTCCTGGACGGCGCGCGTCACCCGCAGCTTCCAATGCTGGTACGTCGCGAGCCGTCGTTGCAGTGCGGGAGTTTGCATGGCCCTTCGAGTCCGTCTTCACCGCCGTGATGATTTGGTATCCAGCAAGAATATACACGGAGCCAAGACAGGGTTCCGGCCCCCGCCGCCGCGGCTGGGACCTGATCTGCTGCTCAGCGCCGACGCACCGGCGGACCCTGGGGGCGATCGATGGGCACCGGAAATCGGCCCGGAGAACGAATCAGCAGTCGTTTGATGCGTGACTGCTCGCCGCCGAGAAAGGCCACCCGCGACGGGGCGACCCCGAACGCGTCGGCGATGAACCGGCGCAGTGCGGCATTGGCCTGCCCCTCGACCGGCGGGGCCTGGATGCGCACCCGCAGACTCCCGTCCTGGGCTTGCCCGAAAGCGTCCTGCCGGGCGCGCGGCTGGACCCGCAACGTCACTTCCAGGTCCTCGCCGGACCAACGATACCAGGGGGTCGCAGACATCTTCAGCGGGTCAAGGCGCCGGTGAGGTTGGCATGGAAGATCGCTTTGTGGACATCACCCAAACTCAGCATCCCCACGAGACGACCGCCCTCCGTCACCGGAATTCGCCTGAAGTTGTGCCGCACCATGACCGTCGCGGCACGCAGCAGATGCATTTGCGGATCAACCGAGATCGGGTTGTGCGTCATCAACTCCTCGACACTGCGTTCCAGTACCTCGTTGTAGGTCTTCAGTTGGCGGTCCAAATCCACGCCGTGCATCCCCTCGGCGACAAGGCTGTCGATGGTCGGGAACAAGCTATGCAGCACGTCCCGCTCGGCGACGACACCGACCAGACGCCCCGCGTCGTCCACCACGGGCAACCCATGATAGCGATACAGGCACATCAGTGAAGCAACCTCCAAGATGCGCTGGCCCGGCTGCACCGTGCGCACCTCGCGGCTCATGACATCGCCGACGTTCATCCGCATGCTCCTCGTCCGGGAATGACTGACTCCGATGGTCGGCTCCAGCGCGCTGATCCCATCGGGGCGGGGCCCGATGGAACCGCCCCAACGTGCCCGTTGCGCGCCGGGCCCGCGGGTGTGGGCACAGTATAGCGATCCCTTGCCAGGGATGCGACGCGCCCTGCCGGGACCCATGCCCAGCGTCCGGTTTGCCCAAGTGCCGGGTGCTACACTAACCTGCGACCGTCGTTTCCAAGGGTAGATCGCGAGAATGGACAGCATCGAGGCACCGCCGCCCGCTGCCGGGCCCAGCCCGGACGCGCCGATCCGGCCGCTCACCGAAGTCGGCAACCCCCGCGCGCGCCGACGCGGCCCCGCCGACGTCCGTGGCAGCGACCGCCGCCGCCCGTCATACGATCGACGCCCGCAGCGGGTTCTACCAGCGCGAGCGCCGCGGCCACCGCGGATCAGGGTCGCACCGCGACCGCCGCCACCCCAACGCGCAGCACCTGTCGGCGCACACCATCAGCCGAGCCAAGCGCAGCCGACAGCTCTGGGGCACCCGTCTGGTCGCTCTGGCCGCGATCCTGGCCGCGGTCGTGCTGGCGATACTCCTGATCCGGTCCCACTTCCGGGGCGATACGCTCGACGCGGAGGCCGGACTGCTCGCGAGTGAGATCAATCGTGTTCCAAACGAACTGGAGCAGGCCAAGCAACTGCTGGCAGCCCAGGAGGTGGAACGAAACACGCTGCTGAAGCAACGCATCCCCGGCATTGCCGCACTCGATACTAGCAAAATTTATGACATCAATAATCAATATGTCAAGAAACTCAGCTTCTCGACCGTCGGCGCGGATCACAACACAGCGATCACCTACTACGCACTGCTCAAGAACACCAGCCCGGCCGCGATCACCCCGGACGCGACGCTTCTGCTGTTCGACCGCAAGGGGCTCCAGACGGGTGCCGCCCGCCTGACCATCGAGGCAGCAACCCCGCGGATCGAGCACGAGACGTTAGAGCCGGGCGAGACCCGCGCCTACTCCGCGCGGATCGACCCCACCCGTCCCGACGCGCCGACCTATTTTCTGATCGAGATCCGTTCGTCGGCATTGCCGCTGTCATCCGGCTGGAGACGCCGCTCCGATCGCCCGCGACGGACCTCCCCGCGTGGCGCATACCCGCTGTCCCGGCCCGTGGCATCCCTCGTCTCGACGCTTGGATAGGCCGTCGCCGACCGCGTTCACGCGCGCCCAGTCGCCCATCCGGACGCAGCATGATTCACGGTCCGCGAACAACATATAGTGGTTGACGCGCCTCCTGAAGCGTATATATTGTGTCACATCCTTGTAGGCGCCAAACGACCAGGCCGCTGCATCCCCGCCTCAGACACCACCCGCCCCGCCCCCCCGGGCCGATCAGGAGGAGCCATGTCCGCATCAACACCGCACCGAGCAACAACACCCAAAGCACGCGAACCCGACCTCGCCGCGCGGGAGTCGGCACCGCACTTCAGGGACCGACCCGCGGACGGTGCCGGTGCCGTGCCGACCCCGGGGCGCCTTCAGGTCATCCGCCGTAACGGCCAGGCCACCGCGTTCGATCCCAACAAGATCATGGTCGCCATGACCAAAGCCTTCCTGGCCGTGGAAGGCGGCAGTGCTGCTGCATCGAGCCGTGTACATGACCGGGTACGTGAGCTGACCGAACAAGTGGCCTCCGCCCTGACGCGACGCCTGCCCGGCGGCGGCACAGTCCACATCGAAGATATTCAGGATCAGGTCGAGCTGGCCTTGATGCGGGCTGGTGAACACAAGGTTGCCCGCGATTATGTGCTCTACCGCGAGGAGCGGGCCCGTGAGCGCGCTCATCAGGCCGCCGCCGACACCACACCGGCCGCAGCACACCCGCTGCACGTCACCCTCGCCGACGGCAGCACCCGACCCCTGGACGTCGCGCGCATGGGTCGTCTGGTGGACGAAGCGTGTCGCGAACTCGCCGGAGTTGACGCGGCGGCCATCCTCACCGACACCACCCGCAACCTCTTCGACGGCGTCCGCGAGGCCGACGTGGGCCAGGCGCTGGTGATGTCCGCCCGCACCCTGATCGAGACCGACCCCGCCTACAGCCAGGTCGCCGCCCGGCTGCTGCTGGACCTGCTGCGCCGCGAGGCCCTGGGCTACCTGGAGATGGCCGTCGGGGTCGAAACCCAGGCCGATCTGGCCGAGCGCTACGGCGACTATTTCAGCGCCTATATCCGGCGTGCCGGCGACCTGGAACTGCTGGACCGCCAACTTGCCCGCTTCGATCTCGCGCGCCTGGGCGCGGCCTTGCGGCCCGAGCGCGACCTCCAGTTCAACTATCTGGGGCTCCAGACACTCTACGACCGCTATTTCATCCACACCGCCGCCGGCCTGCGCTTCGAGCTGCCTCAGGCCTTTTTCATGCGCGTCGCCATGGGGCTCGCCATCAACGAAATCGAGCGCGAAGAACGCGCCATCGAGTTTTATGAACTGCTCTCCAGCTTCGCGTTCATGAGCAGCACGCCGACCCTGTTCAACTCGGGCACCCTGCGGCCGCAGCTGTCCTCCTGCTTCCTCACCAGCGTACCGGATGACCTCGACGGCATCTACAGCGCCATCAAGGACAATGCGCTGCTGTCCAAATTCGCCGGCGGCCTGGGCAATGACTGGACCCGGGTGCGCGGCATGGGTGCGCACATCAAGGGAACCAATGGGCGCAGCCAGGGTGTGGTGCCATTCCTCAAGGTCGCCAATGACACGGCCGTGGCGGTGAACCAGGGAGGCAAACGCAAGGGCGCCGTCTGTGCCTATCTGGAAACCTGGCACATCGATATCGAGGAATTCCTGGATCTGCGCAAAAACACCGGCGACGACCGCCGTCGCACCCATGACATGAACACCGCCAATTGGGTGCCTGATCTCTTCATGAAGCGGGTGGCCGAAGATCAGCACTGGACCCTGTTCTCGCCGGACGAAACCCCGGACCTGCACGACCTGATGGGCCAGGCCTTCGAAACCGCCTATACCACCTACGAGGCGCGCGCCGAGCGCGGCGAGATGAAAGTCAGCAAGCGCATCAAGGCGCTCGATCTGTGGCGCAAGATGCTCGCCATGCTGTTCGAGACCGGTCACCCCTGGATCGCCTTCAAGGACCCGTGCAACCTGCGCTATACCAATCAGCACGTCGGCACCGTACACAGCTCCAACCTGTGCACCGAGATTACATTGCATACGAATGACGTGGAGATTGCCGTCTGCAATCTCGGTTCGGTCAATCTGGCCGCCCATGTCACCGACCGGGGCCTGGATACCAAACGTCTGCAAGCCACGGTCCGCACCGCCATGCGGATGCTCGATAATGTCATCGACTACAACTTCTACAATGTCCCGCAGGCACGCAAATCCAATCTGCGTCACCGTCCGGTCGGACTCGGCATCATGGGCTTCCAGGACGCGCTCTACCAATTGCGCATTCCCTACGAAAGTCAGGACGCCGTGCAGTTCGCCGATACCAGCATGGAATACCTGAGCTACTACGCCATTCAGGCCAGTTCAGACCTGGCCGAGGAACGCGGACGCTATCCAAGCTTCGCGGGTTCGTTGTGGAGCCGCGGCATCCTCCCGCTCGACAGCATCCAACTGCTGGCCGCGGCTCGCGGCGGTTATCTTCAGATGGACACCAGCCATACGCTGGACTGGGACAGTCTGCGCACCCGGGTGCAGAGCGTCGGGATGCGTAACTCCAACTGCATGGCCATCGCACCGACCGCCACCATCAGCAACATCGTCGGCGTCAGCCAGTCCATCGAGCCGACCTATCAGAACCTGTTCGTCAAGTCGAACCTCTCCGGGGAATTCACCGTGGTCAATCCCTACCTGGTCGCGGATCTGAAGGAACGCGGGTTATGGGACGCCGTCATGGTCAATGACCTCAAGTATTTCGACGGGTCGGTGCAACAGATCGACCGCATTCCGGACGATCTGAAAGGCCTCTACGCCACCGCCTTCGAAGTCGACGCCCGCTGGCTCATCGAGGCCGGCAGCCGCCGCCAGAAATGGCTCGACCAGGCGCAGAGTCTCAACCTCTACCTGCGCGAGCCCAGCGGCAAAAAGCTCGACAACCTCTACAAGCTCGCCTGGGTGCGGGGTCTCAAGACCACCTACTATTTGCGGTCCATGGGCGCCACCCATGTGGAGAAATCCACCATGGATGATACCGGCAAGGCCAATCAACTGAGCGCCGTGGGCGGGAGCTATATCGCACTGGACAAAGGTAAGGGGAATGGAGCAGAGCCCAGGGCGTGTTCGATCTTGGAGCCGGAATGTGAGTCTTGTCAATAGCCATAGGCCGGATCGAAACCCGGTAGGTAACGCGTCAAGAACAAGTTAAGCACGGACACAACCGTTGTCGTTGCTGTTGTCGTAATCGTAATCGAGGTGGGCCTTGATCACGGTTACGGCCATGGAACATCGTAGGGTGGACAAGCGCAGCGCAGTCCACCAGCGACGGCGCGGGATTCGGCGGACTGCGCGATCGCTAGTCCACCCTACGGCCGCCACGCTGTAAGGCCCGGACGGCGGGCACCAGGTCCTTGAACACCCCACGCAACGCGGGTAGCATCCGTACGACGCCATCAAGGCGATTGCATCACCTACGCTTTTCCTAACCGAACGAGGTCGGTAGCCGTCCATGGACCATTACCAGATACTGATCAGAACGGCGAAAGGTCAGGACGAGATTCGAAGCAGGACCTTCGGCCTGTCCCAGGAATTGCGTCACCTGCTGATCCTGCTCGACGGACACCGGACCGTGGAGGAGATCCTGTCGCGGCACCCCGAGATCGGCCAGGAGGTCGAAGCCCAACTCGACACACTGCTCGCCGGCGGGTTCCTCGCCCCACACGAGTCGGCGTTCGCAATGGGCGCCTACAGCATCGACGACTGGGACCTGCTCGAGTACGAGCACCAGGCGCTGCAGGAAGCGGCACCGGCGGGCGTCGACATTCCGCCCGAACCCCGTTTCAACCTGGAGAAGGCGAAGGGTTTCGCCCGCTATGTCGTGCTGGGTGCGCTGGGCCCGGTCGGGGCGCATCGCGTCGAACGGATCGAGGCGGCAACCGACGTCAGTGAACTGCGCGCGGAGTTGGACGACTTGCGGGACCTCCTGCCCAAGCTCCTCTCGCAGCACCAAGCCAAGCAGGTCTGGGAGCAGCTCGAACCCTTGACCCTATCCATTCAACAGTAAACGCCAAACCATCAGTAGAGAGACACTCCATGTCCGAGTTCGAGCAGGTCAACGTCGTCCGTGAGGCCAACATTTTCTTCGACGGCGGCGTGACCAGCCGCACCATCCGCTTTGCCGACGGCAGCCGCAAGACGTTGGGGATCATGCAGCCCGGTGAGTACGAATTTAACACCAACAGCGGAGAACTGATGGAGATCCTGTCCGGAGACCTGGATGTCCAACTCCCCAGCACCGCCGATTGGCGCACCTTCAAGGGCGGTGAGTCCTTCACGGTCGGGGCCGGGGAGCGGTTCGGACTGCGGGTGCGCACCGTGACCGATTACTGCTGTTCCTTTTTGCCTTGAGTCCTTGATCTTTCTTGATGTAACAGCGGCCGATGGAGTCAGCGGTCGCTGGCCGCCGGGCTCACCACTGGAGACGTTGGCGCAACTCCTCGCGTTGCGCCTCGGAGGGGAAGATCACGGCCCCGGCGCTGTCGAACAGCGAGATGGAGAGGCTGGGGCAGCCCTGCGCGACCTCCCGCAGGACCTTCTCGGCCGCCAGACGGCCGGTGGTCGCGGCCTTGAATTCATCGCCTATTTCGACCTCGCGAAAGGAGTCCGGGCAAACCACCCAGCAGGTTCCGCAGCCGATGCAGGTGGGGGTGTCAACTTCGATCTTCTCGATCATAGGGCCGTCTCCTGGCGGCAGTGTGTGTTTCGGACGTTTCGGTCGAGCGGCGCCGAGGCAACCCGTCAAGCCGTGACCGGCCGTCGGGATCCCGGCCCCATGACCAGGCTCCACGATCGTGCAAGGTGACAACGATAGACGCTTTCGTTCCCTTCAAGCAAACCTGCTTCAACTGCAACGCTCCGATCAACCCTGCGATTAGCCTCGCGATCAACCAGTCGAGCGCGTCCCGCCCGTGATCAAATCCACCCTGACCTACGCCGGCAGCTACATCCTCATGCGTAGTGTGTCGTTCCTGACCCTTCCCTACGTGGCCCGGGTCCTGGGACCGGTCGAGTTCGGCCAACTCGACCTGCTGGTGACCGCCACCCAGGCGGTCGGGCTGCTTGCGGGCTTCGGACTGCTGGAAGCCGTGCTGCGGTTTGCCGGCACCGGCGGCCAATCCGCCGCGGCAGCCGCCGGGCAGGTGCCGCTGGATGAACGCGCGGCCAAGGCCAATGGCCTCGGACTCACCCTGTTGGGCGGATTGCTGTTCCTGCTCGTCCTGCTGGCCCTGGTGCCCTGGCTGGCGCAGGTCTTGCCGGGCGATCAGGAACCCGGTCTGCTGCGCCTGGCCATCCTCGCCGGTATCGCCTCGTCCTGGATCGCCCTGCCGAACATGATCCTGCGCATGCAGGACCGGGCCGCGGCCTATGCACGGTTCATGATCATCTATGCCATGCTGCAGGCGGCGGGCAACGTCATCGCCGTCTACCTGGGGTTTGGGGTCTTCGGCATCATGACGGTCAGCGCGGGGGCGGCCTGCGTGATGGCGGCGGCGGCGGTGATCAGCCAGGTCCGTGACAGCGGCATCGCCCTGCAGTTGCCGACGGCGAGGCGCTTGCTCATCTTCGGCGTGCCGATCCTCGGCAGCGGCATCGCCGCGTTCATGATGAACGGCATGGAGCGCTGGGTCCTGGCCGCGCACCTTGACGCCGAGAGCTACGGCCACTACGCGGCGGCCGTGAAACTGTTCATGCTCTGCGCGATCGCCTTCCAGCCCTTCACCCTCTGGTGGAGCGCCCAGCGTTACCGGCTCCTCGCCGGCCCGGATGGAGAGCGTCGCCTGGTGCACTTTGCCGCGATCGGCATCCTGCTGATCTTCCTGCTCTGTACCGGCGTCGCGCTGCTCAATCCGCTACTCCTGCGAGTGCTCTTCGGCACCGCCTTTACGGTACCCGTCTGGTGGCCGAGCGCACTGCTGTTCGTCATGCTGCTGCGCACCGTCGCGGACCTGACCTCGATGGGACTCTTCCTCGGCAACACCAGTCACCAGCAGATGCTTATCCAATATGCCGCCGCCGCGCTGACCGTGTTGGGCGTCTTTACCCTGATCCCCTGGCTCGGATTCCCCGGCCTGGTGCTGGCCCTCACGGCCGGTGCCGCGCTGCGCCTGGGGCTCTTCTACGGCATCAGCCAACACAACCGCCCGTTACCCTATCCGATCGTTGCCATCGGGGTGCTGTTCGCGGCCTATCTGACCGCGTCGCTGTGGTTCGCCACCGCACTGGCCGGAGCCGCCGCGCTGCCGCTGATCGGCACCACGACGGCGGTCCTGGCGCTGATGGTCGGGCTCGCCTACCTGACCGGGCGCGGCGCGCTGGTCGGGCGCGCGCCATGACGCCTGACACATGATGAAGTGTTTCTTGCTGCGCTTTAACACTATATCTTGTGATTGAGACTGGACATCTCCGAGCAATCGCCTAAAATAGACGAACCATCGCCGAGACTCCAGACGCGTCGCCCTGCCCCGGGATCGACGCGCGGCGACCACTAGGACCTTGCCCAGGCACTTGAACCAGCAGCCGAATCCCGAGGACTGACCACCATGTTGAACTGGGACGATCCGCTCGCCGCCGCCAAGCCCGGCACCACCAGCCCGGCACCGCCTTTGGCCGCGTTCGACCCGTTCGCCGAACGGCCCCAGCGGTCCAGAATGGCCGCTGAGGCCCCGGCGGCGACCCCCTTCGCCAGCCAGTCGGGTGCCCGTGACATCCGCCCTCAGGTGCGTCCTGGGCACGGACTGGTCACCAACGAGGCGCTGATGCAGACCGCCGGTGCGGCGCCCGTGGTCGACCCCAATCCGTTCGCCCCACAGGTGGAACTGCCCTTCGAGGACACCCTGCTGACCGGCCTTGAGCGGACACCCCACCGGAGCGTCGGCAGCAGCGCCCAGGCCGCGGGTGGCGCCACCGGCCTCGAGTCCCTTGAGTTGGGCGCCGGCCGCGTGCGGGTGGATGACAAGCGCATCATCAACTGCCGTGCGGATCTGAATCAGCTCGTCCCCTTCAAGTACGACTGGGCCTGGCAGAAGTACCTGGACGCCTGCGCCAACCACTGGATGCCGCAGGAAATCAACATGAATGCGGACATCGCCCTCTGGAAGGACCCGACTGGTCTGACCGAGGACGAACGCACCATCATCAAGCGCAATCTGGGTTTCTTCTCGACCGCCGACTCGCTGGTCGCCAACAATCTGGTGCTGGCCGTCTACCGCCACCTCACCAACCCGGAGTGCCGCCAATACCTGCTGCGCCAGGCGTTCGAGGAGGCCGTGCATACCCACGCCTATCAATATGTCGTGGAAAGCCTGGGGCTGGACGAGGGCGAGATCTTCAACATGTACCGAGAGGTTCCGGCCGTTGCCCGCAAGGCCGAATGGGCACTGCCCTTCACGCGTTACCTGGCGGACCCGCATTTCCATACCGGCACCCCCGAGAACGATCAGAAGCTGCTGCGCGAACTGGTCGCCTTCTATGTCATCTTCGAGGGGATCTATTTCTACGTGGGCTTCGTGCAGGTCTTGAGCATGGGCCGCCGCAACAAGATGACCGGCACCGCCGAGCAGTTCCAGTACATCCTGCGCGACGAGTCCATGCACATGAACTTCGGCATCGATGTCATCAACCAGATCAAGATCGAGAACCCGCACCTGTGGACTGAAACCTTCAAAGCGGAATTGGTGGCGATGATCCGCGAGGCGGTGGAACTGGAGGCGCGCTACGCCTACGACACCATGCCGCGCGGCGTACTCGGGCTGAACGCCCCGATGTTCGAGGACTACCTGCAATTCATCGCCAACCGCCGCTGCGCCCAGATCGGTCTGGCGGAGCAGTACCCCGGTGCCGGCAACCCCTTCCCCTGGATGTCCGAGGTTCTGGACCTGAAGAAAGAAAAAAATTTCTTCGAGACACGGGTCACCGAATACCAGACCGGCGGGGCGCTGAATTGGGATTGATCCGGTGGTTCAACGCGGTCTTGACGGCAAGAACCCATTGCCACACCCGCCTTCTGAACAGGTAACAGCGTTGTCATCAGACGATCCGGAGTATGACCAGCTGCCGTGGTGCGAGACCCCGGATGTAGCGCCCGACCCCGGCTTGATCAACACCGCCTGGGCGCAGGCGGCGGAGTGGGAGCCAACCTGGCCGGCGGAATGCGGTCGGGCCGACGACTGGCCGACGGCTGAGAAACAAGCACCCCAGTCCCGACCGGCCGACGCCGCACCCTCAGCGACGCTCTACATCGATGGCGACAATCAGTCCGCCCAATGCGCCGCGGATCTGATCTCGCTGTTTCGCGACGACTTTGGCGTGCGCAACCTCAGTGCCGTCATCGCCGGCAACAATTGCGGCAGCCTGATCGCGGTTTGGGCCCAGGAACTCCAGGCCGCCGCCCCCGACATCCAAACGATCGGGATTGAGGTCCCCAGCCGCAAGGACGCCGCGGATATCGCCTTGATCATGGCGTTGGGCGCCAACCTGGAGCGCCACATCCAGCGTGGTGAATTGGTAGTCATCGTCTCGCGCGACGATTTGCTGGTGGGCGCCGCCGAGCACGCCAAGACGCACGGCTGCCGAGCCCTGGCCGCCTACGTCGACAGCGACCCCCCCTGCGCCCGCAGCAGTCGGGTCACCACCCTGCTGTTACCGCCCCCCGCCAAACAGCGCACTGCAAAACCACCCGTCAGGCGACTGATCAGCACGCTGCCGAGCGGCGCCCGTCAAGCCGCGGCGTCTCCCGCCGGCGCCCTCAACAGGGCCGCCGGACCGTCGTCGGCGAACGTCACCCCCTCTGCCAACCTGGACACGGACAGCAACCACGCCCAGATCCTCGCCAAACTGCGCACCCTATGCACGCCGACACCCGACGGGACTTACACCGCCAGCGCGGTCGGACAGGCGCTGGCCAAACTCGGCTATGACGCCAAAGCCAGACGACACGTCCTCGCCACCACCCCCGGCATCCAAACTCAGGGCAAAGCGGCAGCCAAGGTCTATCGCTTTTGATACCAGAGACAGCGATCGACGGATCAACGACCTGCCAGTCGGCGACACACGGCGACCACAACAGATGACATCAGCCCCGCCTTCGGCTAATCTGGTAAAAGACTCCAGATTAGCCGAACACCATGCCGCCCATCGTCGATCGCACCCTGACCACGACCCTCCGACAGGTTTCGGCAAGTTTTCCGGTGATCCTGCTGACCGGCCCGCGGCAAGTCGGCAAAACCACGCTGCTGGAAGCCTGCGCCGAGCCTGACCGGGGCTATGTGACGCTGGACGATCTGGACCAACGTGACTTGGCGCAGCGTGATCCCGCGCTGTTTCTGCAACGCCATACCCCGCCGGTTATCATCGACGAGGTTCAGTACGCCCCCCAACTGTTCAGCGGAATCAAACTGGCCGTTGACCGAGCGCGGCAACCTGGCCGGTACTGGCTCACCGGTTCCCAAAAGTTCCATCTGATGCAGGGGATTACCGAGTCCCTGGCCGGGCGGGTGGCGATCCTCGATCTGCTCGGCTTGTCCCAGGCGGAACTTGCCGGTCATGCCGCGCGCTCGCGGCCGTTCGTCCCGACCACCGAGTGGCTGGTGTCGGCGCGGGAGCGGGCCGGTCCGCCGCCAACCCTGATGGAACTCTATCACGCGATCTGGCGCGGCACCTTCCCGCGGATCGCACTGGATCCTGACACGCCGCGGGACATCTTCTATCGTTCCTATCTCCAGACCTACATTGAACGGGATGTCCGCAGTCTCGCCCGGGTCGGCGACGCTTTGGCTTTTCAGCGTTGCGTGCGGGCAGCCGCGGCCAGGACCGGGCAGTTGGTCAATTTCGCCGATCTGGCGCGCGATGTGGATGTCGATCAGAAAACCGTGAAAGCTTGGCTGAGCATCCTGGAGACTTCAGGACTCGTTTATCTGCTGCCGCCGTGGCACAGCAATGTGACCAAGCGGCTCGTGAAGACACCGAAGCTGTATTTTCTCGATACCGGTCTGTGCGCCTGGCTCACGCAATGGACATCGCCGCAATCACTGGAGGCGGGAGCCATGTCCGGCGCCGCCCTGGAGACCCATGTGATCACCGAGATTCTTAAGGGCTATTGGCACAACGGACGCACGGGCAACCTCTTTTTTTACCGGGATAGAGACATGAAGGAGATCGACCTGCTGATCGAGCAGGACGACACGCTCTACCCGGTCGAGATCAAGAAGACAGCGACCCCCAGCCACCAGGCCACGGGCAATTTCGGCGTCCTGGCCAAAACCGGGCGGCGCATCGGCGAGGGTGCGGTACTCTGCCTCAAGGAGACGGATGTGCCGCTTTCTACAACGGTTTCGGCGATACCGGTTTGGTATCTCTAGCGCCGTTGGTACGCATTGCCTAATTGGTTGGTCCGCGCAGCGGACCCTACCAACTCAAACCGTCTTCTTGGCGCGCTTGGCCTTCGCGGCGGGCAGGGATTGCGCCAGTTCGCGCAGACGGGCGCGACCCTCGTCGTCCGTCGCACGATAACGGGCGATCAGGTCGGCCTCCTCCGGCTCGCAGGGTGGATCGTCATCCAGACAGAGCAGCCACGTGGGCGTGACGGTGCCCAGGGCTGACGCGAGGATGGCGGACTCTTCGAGGCCCATGCGGCGCAATCCTTGCTCGTAATTACTGATCCGCGACTTGGAGTAGCAGCCGGTACGCTCCGCCAGTTCGCTCAATGAGAGCCCCAGGTCATGCCTGGCCTGACGCAGGCGGGTACCGATGCGATGGGTGAGATCGGCGGCGGGCGCGGTCTTGGCGACGGTATCGTTCATGGGGACCTCGGTCGGTGGTGGCTCGGTTTGTGGACTAGAGTAGCGCAGGTCCGACACGAAATGCATGTTAATCCGTCAATGAGCCGAACGGTCAGGGCTGGCGCGAACAAATCAACCCGGATTGCCAAACCCGCTCGCGGCCTTGCGCATCGCTGTTCAGGTGATTGACGGCCCAGGGGTCACGCCCTAGAGTGCGGTGTCTTGATCTTCCGGTGCCCCGCGGGCTGTCGCCCCACGGGTTAAACGGGAAGCCGGTGCGCGTCCTCCAGTCCGGGCGCCACTCCGGCGCTGCCCCCGCAACGGTAAACGAGTCGAGGTTCGGCACAATGCCACTGTGTGAACACACGGGAAGGCGCCGCACCGGGGAGTCCCACTCCCACTCGTGAGCCCGGAGACCGGCCGGACGATCATCACCGGGGTCGCGGGGTGCGGCCGACCGGGAGTCAGGCCGTCGTCTGCACGGCGCCTGCCGTGCCCGTCCATTGCGCCTCGACGGTTCCTTCACCTTGGCATCGGCCCCCGCGGGTGTGCGCGGGCCATTTTCGTTGTCCTGGAGTCGTACCTTGAAGCACTCTCTCTTGGCGGCCGCCCTCGGGCTGCCGTTCGCGCTCTCTGCCCTGGCCGAGAGCGAGCCGGAACCGCAGACCACCCTGAACCCGGTGGTGGTCACCGCCACCCGCACCCCCGAGCGCGCCGACCGCACCCTCGCCTCCGTCTCGGTGGTGGACCGCGCGACCATCGAAAAGCGTCAATTGCGCTCGGTTCCGGATGCCCTGCGCGGTCTGCCGGGTGTCACCGTCTCCACCAGCGGCGGCGTTGCCTCCGTCTTCCTGCGCGGGACCAACTCGGACAGCGTGTTGGTCCTGGTAGATGGGGTGAAGGTCGGCTCGGCCACCCTTGGAACCTCCCCCTGGGCCGACCTGCCCATTGCGCAGATCGAGCGGATCGAGGTGGTGCGCGGACCCCGCTCCAGCCTGTATGGCTCCAAGGCGATCGGCGGCGTGATCCAGATCTTCACCCGCCGCGGCGGCGGCGACCTGACGCCGAGGGTGACGGTCACCGGTGGGTCATTCAACACCGCCGCTATCTCCGGCGGCCTGTCCGGCGGTGGCGATCACGCCTGGTTCAACCTCAGCGGCGACTTCGCGCAGACCGACGGATTCAACGCCTGTTACGGCCAGGTCGCCCCCTTCGCCGGCTGCGGTGTGGTCGAACCGGATCGCGACGGCGCCACCCAAATCGGCGGCAGCGCCCGCCTGGGGTACCGCTTCAGCGAGCGCGCCGAGATCGACCTGAGCTACCTTGGCGCGAACAACACCACGGACTTCGACGGTACCATCTTCTCCGGTAACCGCTCGCGCGGCGCCCAGCAAGTCTTCGGTGCCCGCACCCGCCTGGTGCCGTTCACTCCTTGGGTGGTCACCCTGGCCGCCGGCTACAGCCTGGATAAATACACGGCCGACTACAGCGACGCCGACATCGAGCGAGTGGCCGCCGGCGACTTCGACACCCAGCGTGACAGCCTGACGTGGCAGAACGACATCAGCATTCACGCCGGCCACCTCGTCAGCCTCGGGGTCGATTACCAGCGCGACCGCAGCGACAGCAGCGTCACCTATGCCGAGGACTCCCGCGCGGACACCGGCGTCTTCGGCGAATACCAGGGTGAATGGCGGGCCGCGACCATCAATCTAAGCCTGCGCCAGGACGACAACGAGCAATTCGGCAGCTATACCACCGGCAGCGCCGCCTTGGGCTACCGCTTTGCACCAACCCTGCAAACATCGGTCTCCTACGGCACCGCCTTCAAGGCCCCGACCTTCAACGAGCTCTACTATCCCTTCTTCGGCAACCCGGACCTGGACCCCGAGGAATCCAACAGCCTGGAGCTGGGATTCGACGGCGCCCTGCCGGACTCCTGGGTCGACGGACGCTGGGCACTCAATCTCTACCACACCGAACTGGACCAGATGATCGCCTTCGACGCCTTCACACAAGGCGCCAACAACATTGCCCAGGCCGAGATTCAGGGGCTGGAACTCAGTGCCAACGCGGCCATGCAGGACTGGGATCTTGGGTTCAGCCTCACCTTGCTGGACCCGCGCAACCGCTCCGCTGGCGCGGACGACGGCAACCTCCTGCCGCGCCGCCCCCAGCAGCAGGGCCAACTCGACCTGGATCGGCGCTTCGCGCGCTGGTCACTGGGCGCCACCCTGTTCGCCGCCGGGCGCAGTTACGACGACCTAGCCAACGTCTACACACTCGATCCCTATACCCTGCTGGACCTGCGCGCCGACTACGCCTTCACCCCCAGCCTGCGCCTGCAGGGCCGGCTGAGAAACGTCTTTGACCAGGACTACGAGACCGCCGCCTTCTACAACCAACCGGGGCGGGCTTTTTATCTCACGCTGCGGTATGAGCCGGCATTGTGAGCAGCGCCCGGTTTCCGGGTTTTTCAAGGTCTCGGCCGGTTAAGAGCTTCCATGCGGCGCAATACGCTGCGCTATTGCGTCCTAGTGTGCCCGACATGGGCATGTACTTGTTACCTGAAAGGAGGTAACCGCAGCGAGTGACAAAAAAAGCGTAGCGAAACCCAAGGTGGAAGCCGCGAGTCCAAACTGACAGCAGGGCTACGCGGCGACACGACCGCCGGAACAGGAACAGGCAGTGAGGCCGAGTGCGGGCGATGAGCGGGCTAGGGACCGCGAAATCCAACAGTCACCGAAAGACGCCCGATTGAGAACAGGCGGTAGAGCCTGACGGCACGGGTCGAAACAATGGCTGCACCAGCACCTTGACCTGGAGGTCAACGCCGCCAAGAGCGGCGCACACCGCACCGAGGACACCGCGTTGCTGGGGTTTCACATCCACCCGGGTGGACAGGTGAGCCCCGCGCCGAAGGCCATCGAGCGGCTCAAGGAGCGGGTGCGAATGCTCTGGGATGCCCGACAAAGCCTCACTACGCAGCAACTGCGCGACCAGTGGCAACGCTACATCACCGGGTGGTGGAACGACTACGGCGATGCCGACGGGCGCCGCGAGGTCCATGCGCGCTCCGGCTGGATCAGACGGCACATGCGAAAATAATACCCGCCATTGGTCTCCAGGCAGTCGGAGCGGCGGATCTAAGCGATAAGGTCGAACGAAGCAGGCGGTGGCTGACCTGGGTTCATCAAGGAGGCGAGCCGCCGGCGCTCTTCGGAATCACGATCGCCCGGACCGGACTGGGCCGACCGATGGTCGACCCGTCGCCCAGTTGACCGCGCCGGTTGCGGCCCCAGGCCCAGATGTCGCCGTCGATCTTGCGCACCAGCGTGTGGTACACCCCGCCCGTCATCGCCGCGACGGCGCCCGTCACAAAGCTCGGAATCGCACGATAGGAGCCGGGACCGTTACCAAGCTGGCCATACTCATTGTCCCCCCAGGCCGAGAGGGTCCCGTCGGTTTGTAGGGCCAGCGAGTGGTAATAGCCGCTGGCCACGGACTTGACCTTGGTCTTGCGCTCGAGCTGGACCTGGACCGGAAGCAACCGATCCGTGGCCGTGCCATCGCCGAGTTGGCCATAGGCGTTATGCCCCCAGGCCCAGAGGGTGCCGTCCTCCTTCAGGGCCAGACTGTGTCCCCAGCCAGCCGCCACGGCCACGACGCCGTCCATGACGCGCTGCGGAGTCGACCGATCGATGGTCGTGCCATCTCCGAGCTGGCCATACTTGTTCCAACCCCAGGCCCAAAGGGTGCCGTCGGTCTTCAGCGCCAAGCTATGACTCGAACCGGCCGCCACGGCCATCACGCCGCTCATGACGTCGACCGGGCCCAGGCGATCCATGGTGGTGCCGTCGCCGAGCTGGCCATCCCAATTGTTCCCCCAGGCCAACAGACGCCCGTCCGTCGTGACGGCCAGGCTGTGATAGGTCCCGGCCGCCACCGCGGCGACAGCGTCGAGGACGCGCACCGGACTTGCGCGCTTCACGGTCGTACCATCGCCAATTTGGCCGTAGCGGTTCCACCCCCAGGCCCAGAGGCTACCATCGGTCTGGATGAAGAGACCATGGCGCCAGCCAACCGCCACCCCCGCGGCCCGGTTGCGGACCTGGAGGAGCCGCCGCGCCCCCCCGTTGTTAGTACCTGCACCGGGCGGATCATCCCCGTCGTAGCCCCAGACCCAGAGTACACCGTCGGATTCGATGGACAGGCTGTGCGACTCATCGGCGGCAATCCGTTGCATGTCGTAACGATTGAACGGCGAGGGGAAGCGTTGGATGGGGCCGAGCAAACCCGTCGTCCGGCCGTTGCCGAGTTGCCCCCTTTCGTTACACCCCCAGGCCCGGAACAGGCCCTGGGTGTCGATGGTCAGGGTGTGATAGGCCCCGGCCGCCGCGGCCGCGACCCCGGTACGGACCTGGATCGGACTCAACCGATCCGTCGTGGTCCCATCACCGAGCTGGCCATATTGGTTCCACCCCCAAGCCCAGAGGCTACCGTCGGTCTTGAGGGCCAGACTATGGAAAGAACCGGTCGTCAGGGCCGCGACCCCGGCCGTGACCGGCACCGGGCTGGCGCGCTCGCTGGTCGTGCCGTCGCCAAGTTGGCCAAAGCTGTTCTCCCCCCAGGCCCAGAGGCGGCCATCGGTCGTGAGGGCCAGGGTGTGCCAGGCGCCGGCGGCCACGGCCACGGCCGCCAGCCCCCCGGGCTGGACCTGGACCGGACGCGGCCGATCCAGGTGCGTACCGTCACCGAGTTGGCCGTAATCGTTGCTCCCCCAGGCCCACAGGCTACCGTCGGTCTTGATGGCGAGGCTATGCCAACCGCCGGCCGCCACGGACGCCACCCCGGTGAGCACCTGGACCGGTGCCGGTCGATACTCCGTGGTGCCGTTCCCGAGCTGTCCTCGTTCGTTGGAACCCCAGGCCCAGAGGCTGCCGTCGGTCTTCAGCGCCAGGCTGTGATGCGCCCCCACCGCCACGGCAGCGACCCCGGTCATGACTTGGACGGGAGTCAGGCGGTCCACGGTGCTGGTATCGCCGAGTTCGCCACGGTAGTTCACCCCCCAGGCCCACAGGCTGCCGCCGGTCTTCAGCGCCAGGGTATGAAATTGACCGGCGGCCACCGCCGCGACCCCGGTCAGGACCCGCACTGGAACCAGGCGCTCGGTGCGCGTACCGTCGCCGAGCTGGCCCAGCCCGTTGGCCCCCCAGGCCCACAGGCCGCCGTCCGGTGCGATAGCGAAACTCTGTCCATCCCTGGCGGCAAGGCGCCACAGACCGTCTATACCGCCCGTCTGCGCCATGGGGTGACCGAGCAAGAGGCTCAGCACCAGCACGAGCCAGCAGGCGAGGATCGGGATACCGGGGTTCGGTGGTGGGGAACGATGCCGCGTAGGTCGGACAGTCATGGTTCTTTCCGGATCGCTGGATGGCTTCAGTGGGGGTCGCCGCACAACACGAATTGCTCGGCTGCGACATCAAGCAACGCCTGGAGGGCCGTTGCGGGCGCGCCTTCCGGGGCCGGCAGGGGCTCCGGCCTGAGCACGGCAAAAAAACGCCCATTTGCCGGGCGGCCGGCCGCCGCACTGATCCGCTCGGGGAGTGTCAGCGGTAGGGTCTGACCCGCCAGCACTGGCCAGGGCTGACCATTCGGCCGCAGGTCAATGAATGCCGGATCCCCTGCATCGACATAGTAGACGTAGAGCCAACCGGCCGCGGCGGGCCTGACCTCCAGCGAAAACTCATCCTCGGCGGAGAGAAAAGTACCGCTCGGACAGTGCCGCGGGGCGCGCTCACCGTTCTGGTGCTGCACCGCGCAGTCGACCCGCAAGGTCACCGGCAGCGACGCCCAGCAGCGCTCAATGGTGGCGGGGTCCGTGGACAGCGTAGCGCAGCCTCTCGGCGGCACACAGTACCGGATAGAAAAACCGCCGATCAGGGCGATCAGGACGATAAGGACGATCACCAAGACCGCCGTCGGCACACGCCAGATCCGGCCGCGTACCGTAGTCACCGCCGACACCGGCCAACTCGCCAGGCGCCGCCAACCGATCAGCCAGCGGTGCCACCACGCGTGTGGGCCCGGCCCGGTCTCCGGAGGCCAGTCCGACCCCATGAGGGCCAGGGCCGCCACCCCCTCACACTGGACGCCCGCGGCGTTCAGACCCTGCAACCGCTGCCGCTCGTCGGTGGTGAGTGCGTCCAGATTGTCTTGCGCCAGGACCAGCAGGGGGGCCGCAAGGGATCGCCGCGCCAGTTCACAGGCGAGCGCCGCCAGCTTCTCGTCCATCCGCCCGACCGCCGCAATCGCGCCGTCCCGCTTGACCACACCGCTGGCGATGACCGTCCGGCCCGCGAGCCGCGGGAGGCAACCGCGCGCGATCCGATCCGCCAGCGCCAGGGCCAGGGTATAGCTCGCACCGCAGAGCTGCGCCCCATCGGGCACCACCAGTTCCACCATCAGTTGCCCGGCGGAGCCGCCCGACCGGCAGCCGCCGCACAGGCGCTCGCTGCGGATCGTGCCTTCGATCTCGTCGTCCTTGTGCAACTCATGCGCACGGGGGCCGGCCTGGGTCAGACGTGTGTAAGACCCGAGCTGACCCCAATCGATGACGCGCACCGCGGCCAAGCCGTGCTCCGGGTCGCCGGCCAGTAGGAAATAGATCAACGCATTCGGCGGGTCTGGCGGTGCGGTCACTGCGGCACCAGTTCCAGACGGGCCAGATGCCACTGCGTCAACGCGACGCTCCAGTCGGCCTGCGCCTCCGCGCTGCCGGGCTGCGCCCGCATCCAATGGCCACAGGGACAGCGGGCTTCCAGGTAGGTGTGTTTGATCTGCTGCACCAGCAAGCCCGTGCCGTTGGCGCCGGGCTGGGTCAGGTGGATGGTGTATCGGGCGTGGTGCGCGCGCTGCTCGGGGGCATCGTGCAACGATTCGCCACAGGCGGCGCAACACGCCGGACGATGCACGTCTTCGTCCGCAACCGGCAATTGCCGCGTGCGGCTGTGTTCCGGCGCGCCGCAGCGCCGGCCGGGGCGACCCGGGGTGTCGGTGCCGCGACGCGGGGGGCGCCGCGGCGCTCCCGATGCGGTTCCCGTTGGCTCATCCGACGGCGGCGGCGGGTCTTCAGTTCCCGCTGCGGCGGCTGTTGCGTCCGCCGCGTGCTCGCCATCCGGGCGCCCGTCCGCTGCCTCCCAGGGCGCGCGGCTGCTCGGCGGGCGTGAACTGTTCGATAGGTTCTGCCCGAGCCGCTCGCGCGCCGCCTTCAAGTCGGCCAGCGCCTTGCCCACCAGCACCCGCGCCTGCTTTGGTACGAGGGTGTCAAGATAGGCTTCGTCAAGCTGGCGTGGGTCGTGATCGCTCAGGTGCATGTCGGTCGGGTCGCAGCGCCGCTGCCATCGCACTCTTGAATTGCCGCATATTCTTGCACACTCGCTAAGACCTGTCGCGCAACCCGCTGATATCGGCTCGCAACCATCGCGGGCCGGCCGGACGCCGGGGCGCAGAGCGCCCAGGAGCGCGCGCTTGTCCGCCGATCGCTTTACCCCTTGCGCGCCTTCTCGAAGGCCGCGGCCAGCGCACCACCCGCGGGAATCGGCTGCTCCGCGGGCTGGCGCTGAGGCGCCGGCCGACGGTCGCCACCCGCCCGTCGGGACTGGTCTTGCCGGCGCGACGGCTGCTCCCGCGGGGCACCGCGCTCCGGCCGTTCGGTGCGTTCGCGGCCGGGCTCGCCCGCCCGCGGCTGCGCCGGTTCACCCAGCCGCATGGTCAGGGCGATGCGCTTGCGCGGCAGATCCACTTCCAGCACCTTGACCTTCACGAGGTCACCGGACTTGACCACCTGATGGGGGTCCTTGACGAAATGGTCGGCGAGCATGGAGATATGGACAAGGCCATCCTGGTGGACGCCGATATCGACAAAGGCGCCGAAGTTGGTGACGTTGGTGACCGTGCCCTCCAGAACCATCTCGGGTTGCAGGTCTTTGAGTGTCTCGACCCCCTCCCGGAACACCGCCGCCTTGAACTCGGGACGCGGGTCGCGGCCAGGCTTCTGTAGTTCACTCAGAATGTCCTGCACCGTCGGCAGGCCGAAGCGCTCGTCGGTGAATTCCCGGGCATCCAGCCGCCGCAAGGTCGCGTTGTCACCGATCAGTTCGCGGATACCCTTGCCCGCGCGCTCGCAGATGCGCCGCACCACCGGATAAGCCTCGGGATGGACGGCCGAGGCGTCCAGCGGCTCGTCGCTGTCCGGCACGCGCAGGAAACCGGCACTCTGCTGGAAGGCTTTGTCACCGAAGCGCGGCACGGCCATCAGCTTCTTGCGGTTGGGGAAGGCGCCGTTGGCCTCGCGGAAGGCGACGATGTGCTCGGCCAGGCCCTTGTTGAGCCCCGAGACCTGCGCCAGCAGCGGCACCGAGGCGGTGTTGAGATCCACGCCGACGGCGTTCACGCAGTCCTCCACCACCGATTCCAGGGCGCGCGCCAGGCGGGGCTGATTGACGTCGTGCTGGTATTGGCCGACACCAATGGCCTTGGGGTCGATCTTGACCAACTCGGCCAAGGGGTCCTGGAGACGGCGCGCGATGGAGACGGCACCGCGCAGCGACACGTCCATCCCCGGCAATTCCTTGGAAGCGAACTCCGAGGCCGAGTAAACCGAGGCACCGGCCTCGCTCACCACCAGCGAGCGCAGGCCCAACTCGGGATGCGCCTTGATCAGTTCGCGGGTGAGCTTGTCGGTCTCCCGCGAAGCGGTGCCATTGCCGATGCTGATGAGTTTGACCTGATGCGCCCGGCACAGCTTGGCCAAGGTGGCGATCGAGGCATCCCACTGATTGCGGCGCTGATGTGGATAAATGGTGTCGGTGGCGGCCACCCGCCCGGTCGCATCGACGATGGCTACCTTGACCCCAGTCCGCAGCCCAGGATCCAGGCCCAGGGTCGGCAGCCCCCCGGCCGGCGCGGCGAGCAGCAGGGCTTTGAGATTCAGGCCGAAGACGCGGATCGCCTCCTCCTCGGCGGCCTCCAGCACCCGCCCTTTGAGGTCCAGGTCGAGCCGGGTCAGGAGTTTGATGCGCCAGGTCTTGCGCACCGTCTCGATGAGCCAGTCGTCCGCCGCCCGACCCTGGGAACGGATACCGAAGCGGGCGGCGACCATGGCGCGGAAGGGGGCGTCCGGGTCCTCGTCCTCGCCCGGCACCAGATCGAGATTCAGTACGCCTTGATTGCGCCCGCGAAACAGGGCGAGCGCCCGGTGCGACGGGACCTTGGCTATGGCTTCCCGATAATCGAAATAGTCGGAGAATTTGTTGCCTTCCTGCTCCTTGCCGACAACCACCTTCGACGCCAACACGCCCTCCTCCCACAGGCGATCCCGCAGGCGACCGGTCAACTCGGGGTCCTCGGCGAAGCGCTCCATCAGGATCTGCCGCGCCCCTTCGAGTGCCGCGGCGCCATCGGCCACGCCCTTGCCGGCGTCCACATAGCGCTCAGCCTGGGTTGCCGGGTCCTGGGTGGGATCAGCGAGCAGGCCGTCGGCCAGCGGTTCCAGCCCTGCTTCACGGGCAATCTGGGCCTTGGTGCGGCGCTTGGGTTTGTAGGGCAGATAGAGATCTTCCAGACGCTGCTTGGTGTCCGCACCCTCGAGGTCGGCACGCAGGGCGGCGGTGAGCTTGCCCTGCTCCTCGATACTGGTGATGACCGCGGCCCGCCGCTCGTTGAGTTCCCGCAGATAGCCCAGCCGTTCTTCCAGGTGCCGAAGCTGCGTATCATCGAGACCGTCGGTCGCCTCCTTGCGGTAGCGGGCAATGAAGGGCACGGTCGCGCCCTCGTCCAGCAGCCGAATGGCCGCCTCCACCTGGGAGGCACGGGCGTTGAGCTCTTGGCTGATGGTCTCGGTGATGGTCTGCATCGGTGAAGCGGTCCTGCTTGAGTGTGGGTATCGCGGGCAGTGGTGAGGGTGACAAGGAGCAGGGTTCAGTGTATGGCACAAATCGCTGTAACGATCAGTCGATGCGGCAAGTCTCGCCATAGACGGCCATGATCGCGCGCAGTTCGACAAGGACCTCCAGTCGCGCGGCGGCCGTCAGACCGCGGGTCTCGGGCAGATCTTCGCCCTGTTCCAAACGCGCCATGCTCAGTCGGACCTCACGGCAGCCCTGGCGGCACAGGGCTTCGATGACCGCATCCAACGGGCCTTCGCCGCGCGTTGCCGCGCGCGGCTCGACTGACGGTAACTCGACTCTCTGCACCGGCGTCTCTCCCGAGCAGTGCCGAACGCCCCGGCGCCCGGTCTGATGTTGGGCTTTGATTCTCAATGCACCGGCCCGCGACGACCCGACCGTGGCGCGGACCGACACGTTTCGCCTAACCATTCTACAGAGATCGTCGGTCGACTTCGCGCTGTTCGCGCGTGATCAGGCGTTGGTCACCGGGCTCGGCAGCTTGGCGACGCGGCTGCACCGGCGCACGCGGTAGGCCAGCTCCACCTCCTCGAACGGCGGCCAGTCGGGGAAGCCGCCGACGACAGCGAAGAGGTCGCGTTGGACGCTTCAGGCGCTTACCAGGAATATCCCTCCCGACTTGTGCAAAGGTTCAAGTCTGCAAAGCGCGGTCACGCCGCTGGCCCAACCACCACGTCAGACCGGCGATGGCGATGATCACCACTGTTGCGCCCACCAGGAGCATGATCGACTGCTCGAGCCACCCGATGGCAGGCACGGCAAGGAATAACACCGCGCCCAACCCGCAGATCCGCCAGACCCGCGCCTGCAATCCGGCCATGAAGGTGCCGAGTGCCAACAGAGTCAACATGACGAGTCCAGAGGCATTGGTGTTGAGGACGCCCTGCACCCCCGCATTGTATAGAATATAGGTGGCGACGATCAGTGCAAACCAGTTCAGCGCCTGCACCGTAACCAATTCCCACCGGGCCTCCGGCGTCGTGAAATGGCGCCACCCCGCGACGATGCAGATGACGGCGTACACCGGCATCACGAATATCCAATAAATGGCAGGCAACTGGAGGGCGACGCCCGCGACCGCCAGCAACAGCATGGCGAGGTAGGGCCAGTCTTCCCGCATCCAGCGGACCACGTGAGATCGAATGGACCGCGGGCCGGCGGTGTCATCGGGCGCTTCCTGTGGCAGTCGATCCTTCTTGGTGAGGGTATCGTCATCACGGTCGAGACTAAAGGCTGCTTGACTATTCATTCGCTGCTCCCATTCCGCGCGGCAACGGATCGGTGATTGAGCCGCATGACTGGTCTAACGACCGACCCGGCCGCTCCGTACAGTGTGTGCCGGTTCGCCCGGTTGCGGGCGATTCCTTCGCTTTCCGATTCCCGGCGAAGCACGTGATGGTGTGACCTACAGCGTTGCCTCGAAGCCGGAGATAACGTCGAACAGTTCTTCGTCGATCGCGCCCTGGCGTAAGCGGTGGAACTTGCCGTTGAGGGCCTCCAGCAGTTCGTCGATGTTCTTGTCGGCACGCTGCATCGCGGCGAGGCGGCTGGCGTTCTCGCTCGCCAGCGATTCGGCGCAGGCGCGAAAGAGCGAGACGAAGAGATACTCGCGGATGAGCGCGCTCAGGGTCGCGGCTCCGGTACCCATGATCTCCGGGAGGTTCCCGGTCGGCCAGGGGAGCGCGGCGAGCCGGCGTTGCCAGGCGTCGTCCAGCGGCAGCAACCGCTGGCTGACGGGCGTATAGACGGCACCGGACGCCGGACGGTTGTAGTACAGATGGAGCTGCGCGACGCGATTCCCGCGAGCCTCGCTTGCGACCAGGATCTGCCCGATGAGCGGGGTGATGGCCGCGACCGAGCCCGGCACGGCGAACCGGCCCACCACCGGCAGACCGGCATCCGTCAGCCGCGCATGGACGCGCTCACCGACGGCCCAGACCAGCGGCCGGTCGGTCAGGGCGGCCAGGGCCTGCACCGCATAGTCGGTCACCACATCGTTGAATTGGCCTACCAGCCCCTGGTCGGAGCCAAACACGATGCCACCGATTCGGCTCGTGTTGATACCTCGATCCGGTTCGACCGGCGCCCCGGTCATCGCCACGTCGGCCACGCTGCCGCGGAAACAGACGCCGAGGCCCAGTTCCACCGTGCGCGCATAATCGCCCAAAGCGCGCACCGCCTGCTCGTACTGGCCGATACTGGACGCGGCCAAGGTCTTCATGGTGCGGACAACGGATTGGAGATCGTCGGCGCTCCTGATCTGGCGGCGCAGGCTGGCGGTGCTGTCGCTCATCGGGCCGCGCGTCCGTTATAGTGCAGTTTCGCGAGCATGGGCTTTGACCTTTTCGTTACGGCGGGTTTGCTTCGGTCGGTTGCCCGGGGGCTCCCGTGTCCGGCGCGCGGGCGGCCCCGCCCGCAGGACGCGGCACCGCCGGCGACTGGAATTCGGTGAGCGCCCGGCCGGCCAGGTCGATGAGCGCCTGCCGATCCCCGCCGCTCAAGGTCTCGGCGCCGGTCAGTCGCTCGCGCAGTGCGTCCGGGAGCTGCGCCGCGGCCGCCTGCACCGCCTGCTCGGCCGCCGTCATCCGTTCGAGGTCCACCGTGTCGAAGAGCCCCGTGGTCAAGGCCAGCAGGATGGCGAGCTGCGCCGGCACCGCCACCGGGGCGAGCTCCGACTGCTTGAGGCAGGCGCGGATGCGCTGCCCATGCGCGATGATCGCGCGGGTCGGTTCATCCACCCGGGCACCGAACCGGGCAAAGGTCTCCAACTCCTCGAACTGCGCAAAGCTCAGCTTGAGGTCGCCCGCGACCGCGCGGTAGGCTGCCCGCTGCGCCTTGCCGCCGACGCGCGAGACGGACTTGCCGACATCGACCGCCGGCAGCGTGCCCAGTTCGAACAGCGAGGGCGACAGATAGACCTGCCCGTCGGTAATCGAGATCAGATTGGTCGGGATGTAGGCGGAGATGTTCTCAGCCTCGGTCTCGATGATCGGCAGGGCGGTGAGCGAACCCCCGCCGCGTTCCTGATTGAGATGCGTGGAACGTTCCAGGAGGCGCGAGTGGATGTAGAAGATATCGCCGGGGAAGGCCTCGCGGCCGGGCGGGCGGCGCAGCAACAAGGAGAGTTCGCGATAGGCGCGGGCATGGTGGGTGAGGTCGTCATAGACGATCAGTACGTCGCGCCCGCGCTCCATGAAATGCTCGGCGATGCTGGTCGCGGCATAGGGGGCGATGTAGGCGAGACCCGGCGCGTCGTTGCCCTCGGTCACCACCACCACGGTATAGTCCAGCGCGCCCTGCTCCCGCAAGGTCGCTACGGCCTTGGCGATGGCGGACGCCCGCTGACCGATGGCGCAATAGACGCACAGGACATCCTGGCCGCGCTGGTTGAGGATGCTGTCGATCGCAATGGCGGTCTTGCCGGTTTGGCGGTCGCCGAGGATCAGCTCGCGCTGGCCGCGGCCGATCGGAATGAGCGCATCGATGACCTTGATCCCGGTCTGGAGCGGGACGGTGACGGGCGCGCGGTCCATGATGGCCGCCGCCGGGCGCTCGATCGGCAGGCGCGCGTCGGTGCGCACCGGCCCCTGACCATCGAGCGGCCGGCCGAGCGGGTCGATGACGCGCCCCAGCAGGCCTTCGCCGACGGCCACGTCCATCACCCGGCCGGTGCGCTCGACCAGATCCCCGGCGTGCAACTGCCAGTACTCCCCGAGCAACACGACGCCGATCGCGTCCGCGTCCAGGTTGAAGGCGATGCCGAAGACCTCGCCGGGAAACGCCAGCAACTCCTCGAAGCCGACGCCAGGCAGGCCGGAGACCGTGGCGATACCGGTGGAGACGGTCGCGATGG
>Ga0247844_1001111_pt1 | contig 52613 bp, 49 predicted proteins | sample LaCtaG_FD_192421 | JGI IMG/M metagenome (GOLD analysis project Ga0247844, IMG submission 192421) | Freshwater microbial communities from meromictic Lake La Cruz, Castile-La Mancha, Spain - LaCruzMarch201714.5m_1 | ecosystem: Environmental > Aquatic > Freshwater > Lake | place: Spain: Castile-La... | reverse complement strand
TACTTCACGTAGACGACTACTCGAGTCGGCGGGCTTAAAGCCAGAAATCATCGTTAGCCATGTCGATGAAGAAACTGATTTTTTCAACGCAATGTCACCTGCCGATATGGTGATTGCGCTGGCAATCACTAAAGCACATACCGTTCGCGAACAGATCACGGGCGACGCGGTAATCATTGCTTGTGATTCAACCTTTGAATTTGATGGGGTTTCACTCGGCAAACCAGGCACACCTGATGTGGCAACTGAGCGAGCAAGTCGCGTACGCGGAAATTCTGGCTTACTACACACTGGTCATTGCATTATTGATACCAGCAAAGATCGCGAGATTTCAGATCGCATAACCACAAAAGTTACTTTTTCAGATATGACTGACCTCGAGATAGCCGATTATGTTTCAACTGGTGAACCATTGCATGTAGCAGGTGGATTTACTCTCGATGGTTTTAGTTCGCCATTTATTCCAAGCATCGAAGGCGACTACACAAATGTTGTTGGCATCTCAATGCCATTTATACGCGCGGCAATGAGCGAACTCGGTTACACCTGGCCGCAAGTTAAGGAGCTCGGATGAAACGTGTTCTAATTGCTAACCGCGGCGAGATTGCAGTTCGCGTAATTCGAGCATGTGCTGACCATGGCTTGGAAAGCGTGGCGGTTTACTCTGAAACTGATCGTGATTCGATGCATGCGCAGATGGCAGATTCGGCATATTCATTAAGCGGCACAACAGCAGCGCAAACATATTTAAATATTGAGAAGTTAATTGCTATCGCAAAGAAGTCTGGGGCTGACGCGGTTCACCCTGGATACGGTTTTCTCTCTGAGAATGCTGACTTTGCGCAAGCTGTAATTGATGCTGACTTAATTTGGATCGGTCCCCCACCTGCTGCAATTAAAGCTTTGGGCGATAAAGTTTCAGCTCGCAAAATTGCGGCCAATGCCGGAGCCCCACTGGTAGCCGGAACTGCTGATCCAGTTGATAACCATGATCAAATTATTGCTTTTGCTAAAGAACATGGCTTACCTGTTGCCATCAAAGCAGCTCATGGCGGCGGCGGTCGCGGACTAAAAATTGCTTTTACGATGGCCGAAATTCCTGAGGCTTTTGCATCCGCCGTACGCGAAGCTATTGCTGGCTTTGGTCGCGGTGAATGTTTCGTAGAGCGCTATTTAGATAAGCCTCGACATGTTGAGACCCAAGTGCTCGTTGATAAATTTGGCAATGCCGCAGTAATTAGTACACGTGACTGCTCATTGCAGCGCCGTCATCAGAAATTAGTTGAAGAAGCACCTGCCCCATTTTTAACCGCTGCGCAAAACGAAGAGCTATACCGCTCATCTAAAGCGATCATGAAAGAAGCTGGCTACATCGGCGCCGGCACTTGCGAATTCTTAATTGGCATCGATGGCACTATTTCATTCCTAGAAGTAAATACTAGATTGCAAGTAGAGCACCCAGTAAGTGAAGAAGTTACTGGCATCGACTTAGTTCGCGAGCAATTCCGAATCGCAATGGGTGAAGAACTTGGGTACACGGATCCAGTAATTCGTGGTCACTCGCTTGAATTCCGAATCAATGGTGAAGATCCAGGACGTTCTTTCTTGCCTGCCCCTGGTCGCATCACCAAGATGTCACTACCAACTGGGCCGGGCGTAAGAGTTGATACTGGTTTTCGATCAGGCGATGGCATCACTGGAAACTTTGATTCATTACTAGCAAAATTAATTGTAACTGGAGCAACTCGCGAAGAAGCAATTGCACGCGCACGTCGCGCTATTGCTGAATTCACAATTGAAGGAATGGCAACCGCGCTTCCGTTCCACCAAGCGATTTTGCAAGATCCAGCCTTCACGCAAGAATTTAAGGTTTACACCAGCTACATCGAAAAAGAATTTAAAAACGAAATTCCTGAGTTTAAGAATTTGCCGCTAGAAGCGCAGACCAAAGCAGCAGCCGATCACTTAGTTGCCGAAGTTAATGGCAAACGTTTTGAAATCTTGGTGCATGCACCAGAACCAGTTGTTAAGCGACATCGTGCAAAGGATGCTCTCGCTGGAGGTGCTGGCGGCGTTGGTTTAACCAGCCCAATGCAAGGCACCGTCGTAAAAGTTGCAGTAACCGAAGGTCAAAGCGTTGAAAAGGGCGACCTAGTGATCGTGCTCGAGGCCATGAAGATGGAGCAGCCGTTAATGGCTCATCGCGCAGGTGTGATCTCTAATTTAACGGCGGTAATTGGTGAGACGGTTACTAGTGGCACCGTGCTCTGTGACATTATTGAGGCATGAGCCAACCGCTAATCAATGCCGAATCTGCCGCAGCTGAAATTGCAAAGCGGTCAGGAGTCCCCGCCCACGATGTTGCTTTAGTAATGGGTTCAGGCTGGGTTAGTGCAACCGATGCCTTGGGTACACCAAAGTTTGAGTGTGATGCCCACGAGCTACCAGGGTTTTTAGCACCTGCAGTTGAAGGACATTCTGGAAAAGTTCGTTCCTATGAAATCACCGAAAATGGCAAAACTGTTCGAGTTCTAGTTTTCCTAGGCCGCACCCACCTTTACGAAGGTAAAGGAATGGAACCAGTTGTTCATGGCGTTCGCACTGCAGTTAAAGCTGGTTGCAAAGTTGTCGTACTAACAAATGCCTGCGGTGGTATAAACACTGACTACAAAGTTGGCCAACCAGTTTTGATTCGTGATCACATTTCGCTTACAGCTGCCTCTCCACTTGAAGGTGCAAATTTTGTAGATTTAACTGATCTATACAGCAAGCGAATTCGCGCCATCGTTAAAGGCGAAGATAGCTCTTTAGCTGAAGGTGTTTATGTGCACTGGCGCGGCCCAAGTTACGAGACGCCAGCTGAGATTCTCATGATGCGTGGAATGGGCGCTAATTTAGTTGGTATGTCTACCGTTCCTGAAGCAATTGCGGCTCATGCACTCGGTGCTGAAGTTCTAGGTATCTCGCTAGTAACTAATGCTGCAGCCGGCGTAACTGGTGAGAAGTTAAACCATGAAGAAGTTATTGCAGCCGGAAAAGCTGCAGCTGATCGAATGGGCAAGTTATTAAAGAGCGTAATTCCAAAGTTAGTTTGAGTTACTCTTTTAAAATGGATAAACAATTAGCTGCCGAAGTTTCTGCTTGGATCGCTGATGACCCAGATCCAAAAACGGCAGCGCAATTACAAGCTCTACTAGTCGCTGGAAACGAAGTAGAACTTCGCAAATACTTCAACGGCTTTTTACAATTTGGCACTGCTGGATTACGTGGCCCGATTGGCCCAGGTCCGTCCTGCATGAATAACGCCGTTGTCGGGCGTACTGCCGCAGGCCTAGTTGCTTATATGAATGAACGTGGCCTTAAAAGCGTTGTTATTGGTCGCGATGCCCGCCATGGTTCAGAGGATTTCACGCAAACAAGTGCTGAGATCTTTAGCGGTGCTGGCATGAAGGTTTATGTATTGCCCAGACCGCTGCCAACACCTGTTTTAGCTTTTGCGGTTAATGAATTAGGCGTAGATGTCGGCGTAATGGTCACTGCCAGCCATAACCCACCCCAAGATAACGGTTACAAGGTCTATTTAGGTGGAACCGTTGATGGCATTGAATATCGCGGCAGCCAGATTATTACGCCCACCGATAAATCAATTTCAAATCAGATCGATCAAGTTACTTCGCTTAAATCTCAGCCGCGTGGCACCGAGTGGGAAGTATTAGATGAAGAAATAGTTCACAAATACACAACCCGTACTGCACTCTTAGGGCCAAGACCAGCTGATCTAAAAATTGTCTATACCGCAATGCACGGCGTAGGCACTAAGACTTTGCAACACGTTTTTCATAAAGCTGGATTCGCCTCGTTGATTCTGGTTGATGCGCAGGCTGATCCAGATCCAGATTTTCCAACCGTGGCATTTCCAAATCCCGAAGAACCTGGCGCAATTGATTTAGCGTTAGAGACGGCAAAAGCCTTTGACGCTGACTTAGTTATTGCTAATGATCCTGATGCTGATCGTTGCGCCGCAGCCATTAATGATCCGAAAACTGGCTGGCGCATGCTTCGCGGCGATGAACTTGGCGTGGTTCTAGGTGAATCAATTGCCCGCAGTACTAAGTCAGGAATTCTGGCTAACTCAATTGTTTCCTCTTCAATCCTGAGCAAGATTGCTAAACATTACAATTTAGATTTCGTTGAAACTTTAACTGGATTTAAATATTTAGCCAAGATTCCGAACCTGACTTTCGGATATGAAGAAGCACTTGGTTATTGTGTAGATGCTCAAACCGTCAACGATAAAGATGGCTTATCTGCAGCGCTAATGTTGGCTCAGATTGCCGTTGACTTAAAGCGTCAAGATAAAACAATCCTTGATCTGCTAAATGAAGTTTGGGCTAGTCATGGTTTCCATGGAACCGAACAAATTTCGATTCGCGTCAATCAACTAAGCGATGTCACTAATCTAATGAGTGGGTTGCGGGCTAATCCGCCGCAAATGATTGCCGGCCGCGTAGTTGAAAGTATTGATGATCTAGAAAAACCAAGTAACGATTTGCCACCAACTGATGGCTTGCGAATTTGGCTAGCTGGTGGGATAAGAATAATTATTCGCCCCAGTGGCACCGAGGCAAAGATGAAGTGTTACGTCGAAGTGATCGCCCCAGATTCGGCAAGTGCCCAAATCGTCCTAGATGAACTAAGATCACCTCTACACGCATTACTCACACTTAATTAAGAGCGAAGGGCGCAGTTCCATGAGCTTTTATGGCCTCGTCGATGGCAGTGACGCTTCGCTCCGCAACTATTTAAAGCAGCTTCCTGGCGTAGATCAAGTTGGCGCTGAAGCCCGTGCCGCCATGTTGGCAACGCGCAGTATTAAAACCACCAGCAAAGCTTGGGCAATCGATACCGCAATTTCGATGGTTGATTTAACAACTCTCGAAGGCGCTGACACTCCAGGCAAAGTTCAAGCACTTTGCGCTAAAGCTTTTCGCCCCGATCCAACTGATTCATCAGTGCCCCGCGTTGGCGCAGTCTGTGTTTACAACGACATGGTTGGCATCGCTCGACAACATTTAGATTCGATTGGCGCACACGAACTACCAGTGGCTGCAGTCTCAACTGCGTTTCCGTCTGGGCGTGCTTCGATGGCAGTTAAATTGCAAGATACTGAAGATGCCATTGTTGCCGGTGCTGCTGAAATCGATATGGTGATTGATCGTGGCGCTTTTTTAAGTGGTCGTTTAATTGAAGTCTTTGAGGAAATTGTGGCAATCCGCGAAGTTTGCGGCGATCGCGCCCATCTAAAAGTAATTCTAGAAACTGGCGAACTAGTCACGCTAGATAATGTTCGTAAAGCCTCTTACTTGGCAATGTTAGCTGGTGCTGATTTCATTAAGACTTCAACCGGCAAAGTAACACCCGCTGCAACCGCCCCAGTGGTGCTAGTAATGCTCGAGGCTGTTCGCGATTTTTATGATTTAACCAAGGTGCGAATTGGGGTAAAACCAGCCGGCGGAATACGCACAACTAAAGATGCCATCAAGCAACTAGTTCTAGTAAATGAAACTGCTGGTCCAGAATGGCTCAATCCCTCACTATTTCGCATTGGCGCTAGCGCCTTGCTTAATGACCTGCTTATGCAACGTATGAAAATGTCCGATGGCTATTACGCTAGCCCTAACTATGTAACGATCGACTAACGAGGCTAATCAAATGAACTTCGAATACGCAGCTGCTCCCGAATCACGTTCGGTAGTTAAAATCGATCCGGAATATGGCCATTTCATCAATGGTAAATGGGTTAATGGCTCATCACATTTCAACTCAATTAACCCAGCAACTGAAGAGGTTTTGAGCCGAATTGCGCTCGGCAAAGCTGCCGATGTAGATGCTGCCGTTAAAGCGGCACGAAACGCCTTTGATAAGAGCTGGTCAAAGTTATCTGGTCGCGAACGTGGCAAGTACTTATTCCGCATTGCTCGCATTATGCAAGAACGTGCGCGCGAATTCGCAGTCCTAGAAACTTTAGATAACGGTAAGCCAATCCGCGAATCTCGCGATGTAGATGTTCCGTTATCTGCTGCCCACTTTTTCTACCATGCAGGTTGGGCCGACAAACTTGAATACGCCGGCATTGATACCACCACTGCCCCACATGGCGTGGTTGGTCAAATCATTCCTTGGAATTTTCCGCTGCTTATGTTGGCCTGGAAAGTTGCACCAGCACTTGCTACTGGCAATACGGTAGTTTTAAAGCCGGCCGAAACAACTTCATTAACGGCGTTGTTATTTGCCCAAGTTTGTCAGCAAGCCGGTTTACCTGATGGTGTAGTAAACATTGTCACGGGCGATGGCAGCACAGGATCTGCAATCGTTAACCATCCTGGTATCGACAAAATAGCATTTACTGGTTCAACTGAAGTGGGCAAGTTAATCGCTCGCGCAGTGTCACCAACAAATAAATCTTTAACTCTCGAACTTGGTGGCAAAGGTGCCAATATTGTTTTTGGTGATGCTGCAATTGATGAGACCGTCGAAGGAATTGTTAATGGCATCTTCTTTAATCAAGGCCATGTCTGTTGTGCTGGCTCACGACTGATTCTGCAAGAGAGTATTGCCGATGAAGTTCTCGAGAAGTTAAAGCGCCGCATGGATAAAATCCGAGTTGGTGATCCGCTCGATAAGAACACTGATTTAGGTGCGATTAATTCAGCTGAACAATTGGCAAAGATTCATGAGCTAACTGCAGCTGGAGAAGCTGAAGGTGCAGGCCGCTGGAGCCCTAATTGCGCACTGCCGGAAAAAGGTTTCTGGTTTGCGCCAACTATTTTCACTGGCGTTACCCAAGCTCACCGCATTGCGCGCGAAGAAATCTTTGGCCCTGTGCTCTCAGTATTAACTTTCCGCACCCCCGCTGAGGCCATTGAAAAGGCCAATAACACGCCATTTGGGCTCTCTGCCGGTATCTGGAGCGAGAAAGGTTCGAACATTCTTTGGGCTAGCCAACAACTACGCGCCGGTGTGATTTGGGCAAATACCTTTAACAAGTTTGATCCCGCTAGCCCATTTGGCGGTTACAAAGAATCTGGTTGGGGTCGCGAAGGTGGTCGTCATGGCCTGAGCGCTTACTTGAAGGGATCAGCAAAATGAGCGGTCGCCTAGAAGTTATGAAGACTTACAAGCTATACATCAATGGAGCTTTTCCGCGCACTGAGTCGGGTCGCTCTTACGAGATCACCAGCAATAAAGGTGTGTTCTTAGCCAATGCCTGTTTAGCTTCACGAAAAGATTTGCGAGACGCTGTTGTTGCAGCACGCGCTGCTCAACCTGGCTGGGCCAAGGCGACTGCATTTAATCGTGGCCAAATTATGTATCGCATTGCTGAAATGCTAGAAGGTCGCAGCGATCAGTTCGCTCAAGAAATTTCTCTGCAAACAGGTGCTTCATCGAAAGAATCTCTACAAGAAGTTAGTGACTCAGTTGATTTATTGGTTTGGTATGCCGGCTGGAGCGATAAGTTGCCTTCGCTAGCAGGTTCAACTAATCCAGTTTCTGGTCCGTACTATAACTTTACAATTCCAGAACCACTTGGCGTAGTAGGGGCAATTGCCACAATTGATAAGCCACTTCTTGGCTTCGTTGCAGCCATTGCGCCAATTTTAGTTTCAGGTAACACGGCAGTTGCGTTAGCTTCTAGTTCTGCTCCCCTATCTGCAATTAGCTTTGCCGAAGTAGTTGCAACTAGCGATTTACCTAATGGCGTCTTGAATATTCTCTCTGGTCAACAAAGTGAGTTAGCACCATGGTTTGCTTCGCACATGGATATCGATGGTTTAGATATTTCTGGGCTGCCAAGTGATCAACACGGCGCAGTCAAAGAAGCTGGCGTAGAGAACTTAAAGCGAATCTCAGCGTTTACGAAGTTTTCCGAACCTGGCCGAATCTTGGCTTTCTTGGAAGCCAAGACCATCTGGCATCCAGTCGGCAATTAGCTATTCGGCCGAAACCGCTAAATAGGCTGGTTTAACTACCTTTTCGATGATCGCTAGGCGCTCTTCGAAGGGAATAAATGCGCTCTTTAGCGCATTAATCGTTACTCGTTGCAGATCTAGGAAATTCCAATCAAAAGCGTTTACTAACTCATTCATTTCGTGAGTCATTGAGGTGTCGCTCATCAATCGATTATCGGTATTTACAGTGACTCTAAAACGTAATTTCGCTAAAGCACCGATCGGATGCTCTTTGATCGAAGCTGCAGCACCTGTTTGCAAATTAGAAGTTGGGCACATTTCAAGAGGCACGCGACGATCGCGCACGTATGAAGCTAGCCGACCTAGTTTGGCTTCACCGCTACTGAAATCAACATCATCAATAATTCGCACACCATGGCCAAGACGTTCAGCTCCGCAAAGTTGAATTGCTTCCCAGATTGAAGGTAGTCCGTACGCTTCGCCAGCATGAATTGTGAAGTGAGCATTTTCGCGACGCAAGTATTCAAATGTTTCTAGCTGATCACTTGGTGGGAAGCCATCTTCTGGCCCAGCAATATCAAAGCCAACCACGCCTTGATCGCGATACTTAACAACTAGCTCGGCAACTTCTTGTGATCGCTTATTCTGACGCATTCCACAAAGAAGTGAGACAACTCGAATCTGCAGGCCTTCAGCTTTCGCATCGGCTTCGCCTAATCGATAACCCTCGAGAGTTGCTTCAATTACTTGCGAGAGCGATAAACCTTTTTCCACGAAAAGTTCTGGTGCACCACGAACTTCGGCATAAACAACGCCATCGCGGGCTAAATCGAGAGCGCATTCGCGAGCAACGCGAACAATATCTTGGCGGCGCTGCATCACAGCAATTGTGTGACCGAAAGTTTCTAAATAACGAACTAGCGAGCCCGAGTCACACGATTCGCGGAACCAAACAGCTAACTCAGCAGCATCCTTAGTAGGTAGGGCTTCGTAACCAATTTCATTTGCAATATCAATGATTGTATGTGGGCGTAGTCCACCATCTAAGTGATCGTGCAGAAGTGCTTTAGGCAGGCGTTTAACTTGCTCTGGGGTGGGGCGCTTTAACAAGTCGCTCATGCTTCAATCCGCTCTAGTACTAAAGGCATTCGATCTACGATGCCGCCTTCAACAATTATGACAGCACCTGCTAGTACCTCTAACGCACGCTCAAAGCGAGCTGGTTCATCGGTGAAGAGCGTCATAATTGGTGAGCCTTGCTTTACGTAATCTCCTGGCTTGGCATGGAGTTCAACGCCAGCACCTGCTTGCACCTTTTCGCCTTGGCGCGAACGACCAGCACCTAATCGCCATGCAGCAACTCCGACTTTCATCGCATCCATTGCAGTCATGGTGCCGCTATGAGTTGCCAAAATTTGATGACTCTCTTTTGCAACAGGTAACGCTGCATCAGGGTCGCCGCCTTGTGCACTAATCATGCGTCGCCAATGATCCATCGCGCTGCCATCGCGCAACGCATCAGCCGGATCTTTACCAACAATGCCAGCTGCATCAATCATTTCGCGCGCTAACAAAATTGTAAGTTCGACAACATCGGCCGGGCCACCACCTGCTAATACTTCAACTGATTCGCGAACTTCAAGGGCGTTGCCAGCAGTTAAACCAAGTGGCACATCCATCGCAGTTACAAGCGCACGAGTTTTGACTCCGGCAGCTGTGCCGAGTGCCACCATGGTGCGGGCAAGTTCTGCCGCTTTTGCAGGATCACTCATAAACGCGCCGCTGCCCGTTTTCACATCTAAAACTAGCGCTGAAGTTCCTTCGGCAATTTTCTTACTCATGATTGATGACGCAATTAACGGAATAGCTTCAACGGTTGCAGTTACATCGCGTAATGCGTAAAGTTTTTTATCAGCCGGTGCTAAACCTGCACCAGCTGCACAAATAACGGCGCCACAATCTTGCAATACTTTGAGCATTTCATCATTACTTAATTCAGCGCGCCAACCCGGAATTGATTCAAGTTTATCTAGCGTGCCACCGGTATGACCTAAACCGCGACCCGAAAGTTGAGGCACTGCGCCACCGCATGCCGCAACTAGCGGAGCCAGCGGCAAGGTAATTTTGTCGCCAACGCCACCGGTTGAATGTTTATCTGCAGTTGGTCGATCTAACTTAGACCAATTCATGCGCTCGCCACTATTGATCATGGCATTTGTCCAGCGTGAGATTTCGCGAGTACTCATGCCGTTTAATAAAATCGCCATTAGCAGCGCTGACATTTGCTCATCAGCTACTACCCCGCGGGTGTACGCCGAGATAACCCAATCTATTTGAGCATCGGTTAATTCATTTCGATCACGCTTCGCTGAAATAATTTCAACGGCAGCAAAAGGTTCAATCAAGGCGTTTTTCCATCTCTTCTGGGCCAAATGCCCAAGGCAATAGTTCAGCAAGTGGCTTGATTCCCTGGTCAGTCATCATCGCCAACTTACTACCACCGTGCTCTTGAAGTAGCTGACGACAGCGACCACATGGCATTAAATAATTCTTATTTAGATCAACACAAATAAAGGCAACTAAACGTCCGCCGCCAGAGAGAATTAAATTAGAAACCAATCCGCATTCCGCGCAAAGCGTTAAGCCATATGAAGCATTTTCAACATTGCAACCAGAAATAATGCGACCATTGTCAACAAGAGCCGCTACACCAACTGGAAACTTGGAATACGGTGCATAAGCACTTTCCATTGCGGCGATAGCTGTTTTTTCGAGCAGCTGCCAATCAATTTCAGACATCAGTGAGCTCCGCCGCGCTGATATGGAATTCCATCGGCAGCTGGGGCCCGTACTCGACCCACGAAGCCAGATACGGCAATGATCGTTGCAATGTAAGGAACCATCATCATGAATGCAGACGGGATTGGCGTTCCAGCAATTGAAAGCACGCTTCGTAATTGATCAGCAAAGCCAAAGACTAGCGCTGCAGAAAGTGCACCCAGTGGAGTCCAGCGGCCGAAGATAAGGGCCGCTAGTGCAATAAAGCCCATACCTGCAGTCATCTCGCGACTAAACGAACCAACAGAACCGACCGTGAAGTAAGCGCCACCAAAACCGGCAATAGCGCCAGCAATAATTACATTGCGGAAGCGAACTTTGTTTACATCGATTCCAACGCTTTCGGCGGCAACTGGTAGCTCGCCAACTGAGCGCATACGTAGTCCCCACTTGCTCTTAAAGAGCGCGACCTGAGTGACCACAATAATTACATAAAGCGAATAAATGATTATTGTCTGCGAGAAGAACATTGGCCCAATGATTGGCAGTTTCGAAAGAATTGGAATCTCAATCGGCTTTAAAATCGGCGAGCTGTTCCACTTATCAGGATCTTGAGTTAAGAAGCGCTGGGCCGCAAAGCTGGTCAAGCCGATAATCAAAACATTAATAACAAAGCCTAAAATCACTTGATCAATGCGATACTTAATCGCAAAGACTGCCAATAGCAATGAAATAAGGGCTCCGGCGAATGGCCCTACCAATAAGCCATACCAGGCATTTTGCAACAAGCTTCCGACTACACCTGCCACGAAAGCGCTACCAAGTAATTGACCTTCGATGGCAATGTTAATTACACCTGATCGTTCGCAAACAAGTCCGGCTAGGGATCCATAAATTAAAGGCACCGCCAGAATCAAGCCGCCTTGGAGTAGACCCGTAAACGGTACGAAATCTCCGGCAGATGCCCAGCAAAGAAATGCCATGAAGAAACCAATGGAAAAACCAAAAATCGCAACGCCGTGCTTCTTGCCTTTGCGGAATAAATAATAAGCCAGAGCAGTAAACAGAATCGAAACTATCGAGAAGCTGTAAGCGCCAACTCTGGAATCAATGACCCATTGTCTGATGAGTACCCACTCTTCATCCAAGACAAAGCTATAAGTTATATCGCCGCTAACTTTTGGTAAGTAAGCAAAGACCACAATTGAGAAAACACTCGCAATTGCCATCGAATAAATACCATTGAGTTTGCGCTTAGCATCACGGGAAATAGTCAGTTGGTCTTTCATTACCCGTTCCATCCCTTAGATGCCATTGCCGATGCCTCTTGTAGATTTCGAACTCTAAAGATTCGCTTTACTAGATCAGGGGCTGCGATAAATAGAACTACAAGTGCTTGGATAACTAAGACAATTTCAACAGGTACACCAACATTTGCCTGCATAGTTTGTCCGCCAACCCGAAGTCCAGCAAACAAGAAAGATGCGAGAACAACACCAAGTGGCGTTCCGCGACCAAGTAAAGCAACGGTGATTGCATCAAAACCAAAGGAAGCAGCAACGGTGTCAGTTAATTCGTATTGGTTACCCAAGGTATGAATAGCGCCGCCCATGCCAGCAAGTGCGCCAGAGATCGCCATTGTTGCGATCATGGCGGCCGAAACTGAAATACCGGCAGTTCGTGCCGCATTCGAGTTAGCTCCTACGGCACGGAATCTAAAGCCGATTATGCTGCGGTTTAACAACCACCAAATAAGCGCTGCTGCTGCCAAAGCAATGAAAATACCGATATTTACCCGGTAATCATCCCCAAATAAACGTGGCAATTTAGCGCTCTCTTTCACCGGAGGCGCAATTGGGTCTAAGCGCCCTGGGCGTAAGAAGTACTGAGTGCCTAATAGGAATAGCAAGAATTTTGCGGCAATGTAGTTAAGCATGATGGTAACAATTACTTCGTGGGCACCCGTTTTTGCTTTAAGCAATCCAACGATGCCGCCCCATAACGCGGCCAAGATTACGCCAGCAAGTGTTGCCACCAAAATATGCATCGCAATTGGCATTTCGAATTTGAAACCAATGTACGAAGCACCAATTGCACCAAAAATAAATTGTCCTTGTGCACCAATATTAAATAGGCCCGACTTAAAGGCCAGAGCCACAGAGAGACCGCAAAGAATTAGTGGAGCAGTAGAAACCAACGTTTCACTCAGTGGATAAAACCCAGCCATGAAGCTCTTGCCCTCAGCCAGATTTGGATCATAGATAGCGCCTTGGAATAGGGATAAGTAAGCATTTCCCACGGTATATCCCAGAAGATTCAAAAATTCTAATGGTGATGAAAGCTTGGCCAGCACTTTGCTATCAGTAAAACCAATTACTAATCCACCTACGAAGAGCGCTAAGAAAAACGCTAATAGCGGCAATAAGGTCTTATCAAGAATCTTCTTTATCATGCGGCGCTACCTTTAGTTTTAGCCGGATGTATGCCAGCCATATATAGACCAACTTCCTCGCGCGATGCGCTAGCTGGAAGTATCGCAATAATTTCACCGCGGTACATAATCGCTATGCGATCAGCTAACGCAAAAACTTCATCAAGCTCAGTACTAAACAAAAGAACTCCTCGCCCGGAATCACGCTCTGATATCAGGCGCTGGTGAACGAATTCAATTGAACCAACATCTAGGCCTCGAGTTGGTTGGCAAACTACAACTAGTTCAACTGGGCGCGAAAGTTCGCGCGCAAGAACTACTTTCTGCTTATTTCCACCTGAGAGAGAGGACGCTGGATCATTGGGACTTTGCGCACGAATATCGAATTCTTTAATTCTTTCGAGTGCTACTTGCTGCGCCATGGCTGGCTTATAGAAAATTCCCTTGGAATAAGGGGCCTCGCTATGGGTATCTAGAATCAAATTTTCAGTGATAGAAAAAGATGAAATCAGACCATCGAGCTCGCGTGATTCAGGGACATAGGCGATTCCTGCTTTCAGACATTCATCAACTGATCGCCCGATTAATTCATGGTCGGAAAGCTTGATAGAGCCGGTGAGATGATCGCGTAGTCCAACGATTGCCTCGGCTAATTCGCTCTGACCATTTCCTTGCACGCCAGCCACCGCTACAACTTCGCCGGCTGAAACCGTTAAATTGATCTTGCTCGCTAAAGCACGACCAGATGGATCCAAGACGCTCAAATCAACTATTTCTAGAATTTTCTGGCCTAGTTTGCTATCGGCCTTATTGACTGTGAGATCTACTGGTCGACCAACCATAAGAGAAGCCATCTCTTCTTGACTTGCTGTTGGCTCGACTGTTCCAACTACTTTGCCACGACGAATAACTGAGATTCGATCTGCCACAGCTTTTACTTCGCGCAATTTGTGGGTGATAAAAACAATAGATCGGCCTGAATCACGAAGTTTCTTCATGTTGGCAAGAAGCTCGTCGGTTTCTTGCGGGGTTAATACAGCCGTAGGTTCATCCAAAATTAGAATTTTGGAGTTATAGATTAGCGCCCGAATAATTTCAACTCGCTGTTGAATTCCAACTGGTAAATCTTCAATTAGGGCATCTGGATCAACTTCAAAGTTGAATTCTTTAGAAACTCGAATAATCTCTTGACGCGCGGTAGCCAAGTCAAGCAAACCAACGCGATTAGTTTTTTCATGTCCCAGCACAATGTTTTCGGCAACCGTGAAAACTGGAATCAACATAAAGTGTTGATGAACCATTCCGATGCCTGCAGCTAGAGCATCGAGAGGGCTGTTAATTTTAATTTCTTGGCCATCGACCAAAATCTGCCCTTTATCAGGCGAGAGTAATCCGTAGACAATATTCATCAATGTTGATTTGCCAGCACCATTTTCGCCCAAGATGGCATGAATCTCGCCTGCTTCAACTTTGAAATTAATATCATCGTTAGCAACAAGTGTTCCAAATTGCTTTGTGATTCCACGGAGCTCTAAAGACATGTCGCAAATCTACTCTATACGCATCAAAATTATGAAGGAATGAAAGCTGTGAAAACGACCGTAAAAAAGCAAAATAGTAGCGGCGCAGTGATTTCTCTCTGCGCCGCTACTATTTCTAGATTACTTATTCAACTACAATTTCGCCAGAGACGATTTTAGCTTCAACGTCAGCGAGTTCTGCAGCAAGTGTTGATGGAATCTTGTCTTCGAAGTCATGGAATGGCGCCAAGCGCGTTCCCTTATTCGCTAGGGTTCCGACATATGCTGTGTTTGTGAATGTGCCAGCAGCTACTTCAGCGATAGCAGCCTGAACTGATTCGCCCAGACCCTTCATTACTGAGGTTAGAAGAACTGAACGGTACTTCTCTGCTGATACAACACCATCGGTATCAACCCAGATAGTTACTGACTTTCCACCATCCATTGAGTTCTGAGCTGTTGATCCACCAAGTCCACCAGCAACTGGGAAGATTACATCCGCGCCAGCTTGCTCGAAGTTCTTAGAGATTTGAAGCGCCTTTGAAGTATTAGCGAAGTCGCCTACGAATTCACCATTCTTTGCGGCACGATCCCAACCTAGAACCTTGACTGACTTGCCTTTAGCAGTGTTGTAATAGTTAACACCTTGTGCGAATCCATCCATGAATGCTGTAACTGTTGGGTATGGAGCGCCGCCGTAAGTAGCAACAGTTCCCTTAGCTGAGTAAGCAGCTGCTGCGTAACCAGCTAGGAAAGATGATTCTTGAGTCTTAAAGGTTAAACCTTTAACGTTAGGAATCGCGGTAAATTCTGTGAAATCAGCGTTTGGCTCTAGTCCAGCATCGTCAACTACTGCGTAGTTAATTGTTGGGTTTTCCTTTGCAGATGCGATGATCGCACCAGCAATTGCAAAACCTACGCCGATAATTAGATTACAGTCTTGATCAACAAACTTCTTAATGTTTGGTGCATAATCTGCGCCTGAAGCAGCAGGTAGGTACGAAACTGTTACATTCTCATCTGAAGCAGCTGCTGCTTCTGCGCCAGCCCATGATGCTGCGTTGAATGACTTGTCATCTACGCCACCAGTATCTAGTGCTAAGCATGCCTTGGTCGCTGTTGATGATGCGCTATCTGCTGTATCGGAACTTGAACATCCGGAGAGCACGAGGGCGCTCGCCACAGTTGTAGCCGCAAGAATGGCTACTAGTTTTGAATTCTTCAATTTTCCTCCAAGTAGTATGAAACGGGGGTTATCGCAAGTATTACTACCTAAGTAAGTACGCAAGTACTGGTCAGATAGCTCCTCTTAGTACTAGCGAGCCTAGTATTAAAAAGCGATTTATCCCAGTGAATTCCCAAAATTACGCCACAAAGTAGGTAACAATTGCGAAAACTCTAGAGGCGAACTTTAAAGTTTGGCAGCAGAACGAGAGGCGGCAGCGATCGAAGCCTTGAAAGCTTGGAGTTTTGGCCCCCAAATCGTGAGTTCAATATTGCCGCCGGAAATGCCATAACTACGTCCATAAATGCCAATTTCGGAGTTGAGCACATCGCTGATCTGTTGATCCTTCAGCGCTGAAGTTACTAAATCAAGAATTGCATTATCTACGCTCTTTGAAACTGCGCCAAGTAAATATTTTTGATTTGCAGGCGTCACAGTTAAGTACTGATCAGGTTCAATAGTAATTATGCCAACTTCAGCTGCGCTTTTTTTCTTACTTTCGTTGTACTTCACGGTTGCCGCAAAAATTTCGTTAGCCGAGCCAGTAATGGCAACAAAGATCACATCATTGCCTTCTGCGATTAATGACTTCGTAATGTCGGCCATTCCAGTAGTAGCACTCTTGGCAGTTATCTTGGCTTTTTTCTTGGCTGCATTAGCACCAAGAGTAAAGCCAGCTTCTAACTCTAAATTTGTGGAATTAGAAATCAAGGCGATCTTGCTAGTTTTTGATACTCGAGCTGCAGCGAAACCCGCTAAATACCCAACTTGTTTATCGTTAAAAACTAAAGATGAAACATTCAAACTCGCAACCGAGGCATCATTTAAAATATGGAATTGCTGAGTTGGAAATTCAAAAGCTAAATTTTTAAGCAATTTTGCATATCCAGAACCTATGGCCAGAATCGGCGCACAACCTTTAGCGATCATCGCCCGAAGTCGTTTTTCTCGGTCAGCTGCAGTGCCATCGGTGATGAAACCTTCATAGGTAAAGGAAAGTGTTTTCTTGGCTTTAGTTAATCCAGCCAAAACCGCATCGTTATATGAGCGATCACCTGGGCCACCGAGATCATAAGCAACGCAGACATTTACTGCATTTACTGCATTTACTGCATTTACTGCATTTACTGCCGGCGCCGCATTTGTTGCAACTGGAATTACTGCTGAAGCCGTAACTGCAATGCTTAAAAGAAGCGCTTTGCCAATCATTGGACGATTCCTAGATTTCGATATGTCGCGTCTATTGTTTCGGAAGCCACTTCGCGAGCTTTGCGAGAACCTTCATGCAGAATCGAAAGCAGGTGGGCCTCATCTTGGAGTAACTCAAGAGCTTTTGCGCGAATTGGGCGGAAGTACTCAACTACTACTTCAGCAACAGCGCCCTTGAAATCTCCATAACCTTTATCAGCAAACTCAGACTCTAATTCGGCAATCGACTTACCTGACAAAGTTGAATGAATCGTAAGTAAATTGCTGATTCCAGGCTTTGCTTTCTCATCAAACTTTACTTCTCGCTCCGCATCGGTAGCGGCGCTCTTAATTTTCTTGGCATTTGATTCGGGAGTATCCATAATTTCTAGTACCCCGGAAGTTGACCCGGAAGATTTGCTCATCTTGGCAGTTGGGTCTTGCAAGTCATAAATCTTGGCGCCAGATTTAAGAATGTAACCTTCGGGAATTCGGAAAGTATCACCAAAGCGAGTGTTAAATCTGGTCGCGAGATCTCGTGTTAACTCAATATGTTGACGTTGATCTTCACCAACTGGAACTTGATGAGCTTGATACAAAAGAATGTCAGCAGCTTGCAACATTGGATAAGTAAACAAGCCGACGCGGGCTGAATCTGCTCCGCCTTTAGCTGACTTATCTTTAAATTGGGTCATGCGGCTTGCTTCGCCAAAACCAGCCATGCACTCCATAATCCAACCTAATTGATTATGTTGCGGCACTTGCGATTGCACAAAGAGCGTCGATTTTTGCGGTGAAATTCCGAGAGCGATTAGTTGGGCCGCAGATGCCAAAGTTCGCTTTCGCAATAACGTTGGATCAATATCGCCAGATAGCGCATGTAAATCAACAATGCAGTAAAAAGCATCATTGCCATCTTGAAGCGCCACCCATTGCTTTAGTGCGCCGACGTAATTACCTAAGTGAAAAGATTCACTAGTTGGTTGAATCCCGGAAAGAATTCTTTTCTGCGCGCTCATGAGGTTTATTCTCGCATGAATTATGCGTTGCGTGATATTAAAAGCTGCCCAGCTCGCTTGCCTTCCATAGACAAAACAGTGATTCGTAAGCCATTTACGCTGACCACATCGTGTTCTACTGGGATTCGCCCGAGAAAGTGCATGACAAAGCCGCTGGCAGTTTCATACGGTCCTTCAGGTAGCTCAATTCCGGCATCATCAAGTAGATCCTCAAGTGAGGTCAAACCATCAATTTCAAAGTCATTAGTGCGCGCTTCAAAAGCGATCTCTTGCTCATGATCGTCATACTCATCGCGAATATCACCGATTAGACATTCGACGAGATCTTCTAGCGTGATGATGCCGTCAGTACCACCGTACTCATCAAGAACAATTGCTAAATGTTGGCCTTGCTTACGCATTTCAGTTAGCGCCGGCAAAATACCTTTAGTGCCAGGCAAAAATATGATGTTACGAACTAACTCTTGGATTTTTCCACCAGGAGTTACTAGTGAAGTATCAAGCAGGTCGCGAACATGGATAAAGCCAATTACTTCATCGGATGAACCACGAACTACTGGATAACGGGAATGTGCTTTATCAATTGCCAACGCAATGGCTTTGCCTACCGTTAAAGAAGCGTCCATGAAATCAACTTCGGTGCGCGGCACCATGACTTCGTGAATCTGTCGCTCAGAGGCGTTAAAAACTTCTTCAACGATATCGCGTTCTTCATCGCTAAGCGCGGCATGGCCAGCAACTAAATCAAGTAACTCTTCTTCAGAAATCTGAGTACGCTGTTCGGTTGGATCTATTCCGAACATACGAACCACAAAGTCAGTCGATTTTGAAAGTAACCAAATAACTGGGCGGAAGAGTTTTGCTAACCAATCGATGATGCCTGCCGAAGCCAGCGCAATAGCTTCAGTGCGAAATAGTGCAATTCGTTTCGGAACTAACTCACCGAAGACCAGTGAGAAATAAGCAACCACGATTGTGATGCCGATTAGCGAGACCAGCGCAGCTACACCTTCAGTTAATCCCAATTTCATTAACTCGGGTTCCACGTAGACGCCCAAACGTTCAGCACCGATTGCCGCTGATAAAAATCCACAGAAGGTTACGCCGACTTGAGCGGCGGCCAAAAAGCGGTTGGGGTTTTCTGCTAGTGCGGCTACCCGGGCGCCCCGCTTACCCTTTAGGGCAATCTGCTTAATTTGGCTTTCGCGCAAGGAGATCAGGGCGATTTCGGCAGCCACAAAGATCGAACCCAGCAGGATTAAGAAAAGAACTACAGCGATATTACCCAGAATCTGGCTAAGCGAGTGGGGCTCCATGAGAAAGCCAACTATACGCGCCACGTATGGATTTTCGCTCCTAATATTGCCCTTTCCCGCACTCGGTGGGTAGCCTTTGCGCACCGATCACGGCAACCGCCGTGGTCACCTCATCCAACGGATCGTCGGGCACGTACCTGCCCGGATAAGGAAGAATAAAATGGCAAATGTCGTATTCGACAAAGCATCACGTATCTACCCAGGCACAACTGTGCCTGCAGTTAATGAACTCGAGCTCACTGTTAATGATGGTGAATTTCTAGTTCTTGTTGGTCCTTCAGGTTGCGGTAAATCAACATCGCTTCGTATGTTGGCCGGTCTTGAAGAAATTGATGCCGGTCGCATTTTGATCGGTGATCGCGACGTAACAAATGTTGCGCCAAAAGATCGCGATATCGCGATGGTATTCCAGTCATATGCGCTTTACCCACACATGACTGTGGCCGAGAACATGGGCTTCGCGCTAAAAATCGCGGGCAAGTCAAAAGAAGAGCGCGACCGTCGCGTTAAAGAAGCTGCAAAGTTGCTTGACCTCGAGCCATACCTAGATCGCAAGCCAAAGGCGCTTTCTGGTGGACAACGTCAGCGCGTAGCTATGGGTCGTGCAATTGTTCGCGAACCACAAGTTTTCTTAATGGATGAACCACTTTCAAACCTTGATGCCAAATTACGTGTTGCTACACGTACTCAGATTGCCGCGTTGCAGCGTCGTCTTGGAATCACAACTGTTTATGTAACTCACGACCAGGTTGAAGCCATGACCATGGGTGATCGTGTAGCAGTTCTAAAAGATGGTTTCTTGCAACAAGTAGATACCCCACGTAATCTTTACGATAATCCAGCAAACGCTTTCGTTGCTGGATTTATTGGTTCTCCTGCAATGAACTTGCTTAACGCACCTGTTTCAGGTGGCCAAGCAAAGCTAGGCGGACTTGGAATTGATGTACCAGCAAGTGCTGGCGCAACAATCACAGTAGGTATTCGTCCAGAAGGTTTCACGCCTTCATCTACTGGCTTCGACGTTCTAGTTGAAGTAGTTGAAGAACTAGGTGCTGATGCATTTGTATACGGAACTCCAGTTGATTCCTCAGTTAAGTTTGCAAATGTAACTGAAGAAGGCGCTCAAGTAATTGTGCGCTGGGATCCAAAGAATCCACCTAAGCCAGGACAGACAATTACTGTTACTGCCAACCCAGCTGCAGTTCACCTATTTAATGCAACAACCGGTGAGCGCATCTAATCCAAATTAAATTAAAAAACCCCGCCGATGTTAATCGGCGGGGTTTTTTACTGCTTAAATTCGATTAAGCCATTGCCTTCTTTAGATTCTCATCGATTGAATTTAGAAACTCCTGTGTTGTTTGGTACGGAGCATCATTTGAGATCAAGAGAGACAAGTCTTTAGTCATCTTGCCTTGCTCAACAGTTTCAATACAAACGCGCTCTAGCGTGTCGCAGAATTGAGCCAACTCAGCGTTGTTATCGAGCTTTGCACGGTGGGCTAAGCCACGAGTCCAAGCAAAGATAGATGCGATTGGGTTTGTTGAAGTTGCTTTACCTTTTTGGTGATCACGGTAGTGACGAGTCACGGTGCCGTGAGCAGCTTCGGACTCAACGATCTTTCCATCAGGAGTCATCAAAACTGAGGTCATCAAACCAAGTGAGCCGTAACCCTGTGCGACGGTATCTGATTGAACATCGCCGTCGTAGTTCTTACATGCCCAGACGTAGCCACCTTCCATGCGCAATGACATAGCAACCATGTCATCGATTAGGCGGTGCTCGTACCAAATTTCAGCTGCATCGAACTTTTCCTTGAATTCTGCTTGGTAGATCTCTTCGAAGATATCTTTGAAGCGACCATCGTAAGCTTTCAAAATAGTGTTCTTGGTTGAAAGATAAACCGGGTACTTACGAATCAGGCCGTAGTTAAGTGATGCACGAGCAAAGTCACGGATTGATTCGTCGAGGTTATACATACCCATTGCAACACCAGATGATTTGAAATCATAAACAGTGTGCTCGATTGGAGCAGAACCATCTTCTGGCACAAAAGTCATAGTTAATTTGCCAGCGCCTGGAACTTTGAAATCTGTGGCACGGTATTGATCGCCGAATGCGTGACGGCCGATAACGATTGGCTTAGTCCAGTGTGGCACCAAACGAGGAACGTTGCTGATGATGATTGGCTCGCGGAAAATTACGCCACCTAGAATGTTGCGAACAGTTCCGTTGGGAGACTTCCACATCTTCTTTAGACCAAATTCTTCAACGCGTGCTTCATCAGGAGTAATAGTTGCGCACTTAATACCAACGCCATGCTTTTGAATTGCATGAGCTGAATCGATGGTTACCTGATCATCAGTTGCATCACGGTTTTCCATGCCCAAGTCGTAGTATTCAAGATTCACATCTAGATAAGGCAGAATCAAGGAATCCTTGATGAACTGCCAGATAATGCGAGTCATTTCATCGCCATCTAGTTCGACAACGGTTCCTTCTACTTTAATTTTTGACATTTAAAGCGGCTCCTTAAAGGGTTTGGACATCGGCTTGTTTTGCACGGACAGCTTCAGCTGCAACCTTTAGGGCTGCAATTTCAGATTCAGTTAAATCGCTTTCGACAACTTTCTTGATACCGGTGCGACCAATCTCAGCTTCAACGCCTAGATAGACACCTGAAATTCCGTATTCGCCATCAACCCATGCACACACTGGCATTACCGCGCCTGAATCTTCGATAACAGCCTTAGCCATGCGAGCAGCTGCAGCTGATGGTGCGTAGTAAGCAGAGCCAGTCTTGAGAAGGGCAACAACTTCGGCGCCACCGTTACGTGTGCGATCAACTAGGGCGTCGATATCAGCTTGAGAAAGTAGATCAGTAAGTGGCTTGCCATCAACTGTGCAACGACTTGGAACTGGAACCATGGTGTCGCCATGTGAACCAAGAGTTAGCGTCTTAACTGAAGAAACTTTTACGCCAAGCTTTTCAGCGACGTTGTCAGTAAAGCGAGCAGTATCTAACATGCCGGCTTGACCGATTACGCGATGCCTTGGAAAACCAGTTGCTAATTGAGCAAGTGCGGTCATTTCATCTAATGGATTTGAAACCACAATGATTACCGCGTTTGGTGAATGCTTTGCAATATTTTCAGCAACTCCGCGAACGATGCCAGCGTTTACATCAATTAGATCCATGCGGCTCATGCCTGGCTTGCGAGGCAGACCCGCAGTGATAACTACGACATCTGAATTTGCAGTCGCTTCGTAGCCAGCACCATCTGCTGTTGTGGTTGCGCCAATAATTTTTGTTTCGAAACCTTCGATTGAACGAGATTGGTTCATATCAAGTGCCAAGCCTTCTGGCTTACCTTCGAGAATATCGGTTAGAACTACAGTGTCGAAGATGTTGTATTCAGCTAAGCGCATTGCGGTGGTTGAACCATAGAATCCGGCGCCTACTACTGTGACTTTGCTACCCATTTGCAGTTCTCCTGAATGTAAGAAATATCTTAAGGTCGAGGTAAATCCTATCGCCCGCGTGGAAGTGCTAAAGCCAGCACAAAGAGGCTGATCGAAATAGCTAGCGGTAGATAGAGTTCAATTTTGCGTTGGCCACGCTGTGAAATGGCAAAAAGGCCAGTGCCTACCGCAATTAATAGTGATCCAGTTCGCACTAATCCGAGCGCTCCTGCAACTACCCCGGCCGCCACTAATGCGTACGAGGAATACGAAATTACTCGCATGCCTCAACCACGTTGGTAAGTAGCATCGCCCGAGTCATTGGCCCAACACCACCAGGCATTGGGGCAATGTTTGCTGCAACTTCAGAAACATTTGGATGAACATCGCCCATCAAGCCAGCGGCAGTGCGCGAAATTCCGACATCCAAAACTGTCGCACCCGGCTTAATCATTTGTGCAGTTAAGAAATGTGCTTTTCCAATTGCGGCAACCACAATGTCAGCTTGCTTTACATGCTTAGCTAAATCCTTAGTACCAGTATGCGTCAAAGTGACCGTGGCATTTTCATCTTTGCGAGTTAGTAATAATCCAAGTGGGCGACCGACAGTTAAGCCACGCCCGATTACACAAACTTCGGCACCGGCGATTGGAATCTCGTAATGGCGCAACAACGCAACGATGCCTCTTGGGGTGCAAGGCAGCGGCGCTGCATATCCACTAACTAGTCGGCCAAGGTTCATTGGGTGTAACCCATCGGCATCTTTAGCTGGATCAATTGCTTCAAGAATCGCTTGCGCGTTTATACCGTTTGGCATTGGCAACTGCACGATGTAACCAGTGCACTCTTTTGCTGAGTTCAACTCATTGATTGCGGCCATCACATCGGCTTGAGTTGCAGATGCAGGTAGATCAACACGAATTGAATTGATACCGACTTCTTGGCAATCGCGATGTTTACCGGCAACGTATGAATGCGAGCCAGCATCATCGCCAACTAAAACAGTGCCAAGCCCTGGTGTAATGCCGGGGGTTTTTAAAAATTCAGTGCGAGTTCGCAGATCAGCTTTGACAATTGTGGCCAAAGCTTTGCCATCGAGAATCCGCGCTTTATGCATGGGAGAAGTGTCTTGTACTCGTGAAGAACATTGCAACATTGGCCGCTTTTGCTGCTGCAATTACCTCTTCATCGCGCACGCTGCCACCAGGTTGGGCTACAGCAATGACGCCAGCAGCAAGCAATATCCGTAAACCATCAGCAAATGGGAAAAATGCATCACTTGCGGCAACTGAGCCAACTACTCGATCGCCAGCCCGATCAACGGCTAACCTCGCTGAATCAACGCGATTAACTTGGCCCATTCCAATTCCAACTGCAGCACTATCTTTGGCAAGCAAGATGGCGTTGCTCTTTACTGCGCGAACAGAGCGCCAAGCAAACTCTAAATCTTTTAAGGTTTGCGCACTTACTGGATCACCAGAAACTTGCACCCAATTCGCAGCGCTATCACCAGGCGCGTCGATCAAATCACTTTCCTGCAACAATGCGCCACCAGATACTGGGCGAAGTTCGACCGGGTTAATCGCAGTTAAGTCACATTGCAAAATTCGGATCGATGGTTTTTTCATTAAAACTTCGAGCGCATCAGCATCAAAAGCAGGTGCGATTAAAACTTCAGTAAAGATCTTGGAAAGTGGTTCGGCCATTGCTAAATCAACTTTACGATTTGCGGCAACTACTCCCCCGAAAGCTGAAACTGGATCACACTCGTGTGCTTTTAGGTAGGCCGCAGAAATGTTCGCACCTGATGCAATGCCGCAAGGATTGGCATGTTTAATAATCGCGACAGCTGGATCACTGTGATCAAGTGCTGCTCGCCAAGCGGCATCAGCATCGGTGTAATTATTAAAGGACATTTCTTTGCCGTGAAGTTGTTTAGCCCCAACTATTCCGTGGCCAGTTGATTTATAGATAACGGCGCTTTGATGCGGGTTCTCGCCATAACGCAAAGTGTTCTCTTGCTTATAAATTGCGCCGAACCAATCTGGCAGCTTGGCAGCGCTGCCTTGTTGGCCCAACCAATTTGCGATCGTTAAATCGTATTCGGCGGTGGTTCTAAATACTTCTAGAGCCAGCTGTTGGCGCTCTTGATTAGTAAAGCCGCCCGCCGCTAAAGCATTTAACAGCTGGTCGTATTGCGAAGTATGGCTAATGACTGCAACTGAACCATGATTTTTTGCCGCCCCCCGTAACATCGATGGACCGCCGATATCAATCTGCTCAATTGCTTCGGCAAAAGTGGCCCCAGCAGCAATAGTTGCCGCAAATGGGTAGAGATTAATAATCACTAAATCAAAAGGTGCAATATCTAACGCTGCAATCGCAGCTAAATGCTCGGGATTGTTTTGATCAGCCAAGATGCCCGAGTGAACTCGTGGATGCAAAGTCTTTACTCGTCCGCCCATAATTTCGGGAAAGCCGGTGTAATCACTTACTTCGGTAACTGCGATGCCGGCAGCAGCTAAATTTGCTGCCGTCGAACCGGTAGAAAGAATCTCAACTCCAGCCTTGTTAAGGGCAGCGCCGATTTCAAGTAAGCGATCTTTATCGTAAACGCTTAGTAAAGCGCGGCGGATCGGTTTGCGATTACTCATGAAAAGCGCTGCCTTCTACTTAAACTCGGCCAGAATTTGCGGAATGGTCGCAACGATGAGACCGCGTTCGATAATCTTAATGCGTTCGTGTAAAGATTCCTCAGTATCAGTTGGTCTGATCTCTAAGCGTTCCTGTGCGATAACTGCGCCAGTATCAACACCTTCATCAACCCAATGAATAGTCGTGCCCGTTTGCGTGGCTCCTGCCGACAGTGCATCGCGCACAGCATGTGCTCCTGGAAAAAGTGGCAGCAAAGCTGGGTGGCTATTAATTACCTTAAAGGTGGTTACAAACTCTTTGGCCAGGATCCGCATGAAGCCAGCGCTGACGACTAAGTCTGGTTGATGTTTTGATACTAGCTTTAGTAACTCTTGATCCCAGGTGGCCCGGTCACCGGCTAGTTCAAGTAATTCAACTTTAATGCCGAACTCATTTGCGACTTCAATTACCTTGGCAGCAGGTCGATCACAAATTAAAGCTGCGATTTCGTAATCTTTGTTAGCGGCGAAGATTGCTCGAGCTAAAGTGCCCGATCCGCTAGCCAAAATTACGACTTTCCTCATCTGACTCGATCTAACCGCGGCAGAACCCGCGCCAACCCAATGCCAATCGCCATTTCTACACCTATTGCCAGCGTGACTTTCCAGATTGAAACTCCTACGGCGCTAAGCGTTTGAGTCATCAATGATCCGCTTGCCGTCCAGCTAATAAAGGCGATTGCCAATAAAACTAAAGTAAAAGTTTGCCAAAGTACTTCGGGCCGTTGATTTAGTGTCCAACTAGTTAGCGCAACACCAGCTAGTACAAAAAGTAGAACAGCGATTAGCGCCAAGGGGAATTTGCCAGTTGGTAGAGCTCCCAAGATCGGAAGCGCTGGAATTTCGGGAACTTGATATGAGAGCGGAGAAATTATGGTGCCGTTACCAATTCCGAAACCAACGCCAGCAAAGTAACCAATTGTTGCTACTGCAGCATTAGGCAGGTAAAGCACATTTAAAATCAGCAGCAATACACCACCCAGAATGCCGGGTTCAAGCACTTGAGTTAAATCTTTAACTGTTCCTACATTTATCAATAGCAAAATACCAAGAACTAGGAAGCCAAATCCTAGAAACGCGGCAATGATGCGAGTAGCAAAGAAAATCGGCTGCGAGGAAATCTTGCGACGTTCAGCACTTAAAACTGAAAGGGTAACAATTGGAATCGTGACAAGTGGCGTTAAGTACCAAACTGGTTTTACCGAATCAGTTGTTACGAAATAAGCGATCGCAGCCGTGATGCCCGCATATAACGAAACAAATAATGTGCGAGCTAGCGCAATACTTTGATAATCGTTATCTAATCGCTCGATGCTGCGTTTGAAGCCACTACGAATTGCCAAAATTGGAAACACGAGAGCGCCTAGCGGTAAATAAGTTAACCACCCAGCTGCAGCACCTTCGGAAATAGTTAAATTAAAAGCTAAATGATGCGCGCCCAGCCAGAGCCAGATTGCCGCCCGAACTGGATCTGAAGTATTTCCATTTGTGCTGCCTGCTGTGGCCCATGCAATTAGGGATAGAAAAGCGATCGGTAGTAGTACTACTGAAATGCTACGTACAACTTGAGCCAACGTGACCGCAAGGACTCGTTGGAACATCGTTGTTAGCGGCCCATAATGGCGCGCAGTAAACGCGCCGTTTCACTTGGGGTTTGACCCACTTTAACGCCAGCTGCCTCGAGCGCAGCTTTCTTTCCTTGCGCAGTTCCGGATGAACCAGAAACAATTGCGCCGGCGTGACCCATGGTCTTGCCTTCAGGAGCTGTGAAACCTGCAACGTATCCAACTACTGGCTTGGTTACATATTCAGCGATAAAAGCTGCAGCACGTTCTTCGGCATCTCCGCCAATTTCACCAATCATTACGATTGCTTCAGTCTCGGGATCATCTTGGAATGCGCGCAGGCAATCGATATGCGTAGTGCCAACTACTGGGTCGCCACCGATACCAACTGCAGTACTAAATCCAATATCGCGAAGTTCGAACATCATTTGGTAAGTCAATGTGCCTGACTTGGAAACTAAACCAATTGGGCCAGCACCAGTGATATTTGCCGGAATGATTCCGACATTTGATTTACCAGGACTGATTAAACCTGGGCAGTTTGGCCCAATGATGCGAGAGGTTCCCTTTGTTAACGAGTAAGCGTAGAAGCTAGCTGAATCGTGAACTGGAATTCCTTCGGTGATAACCACAATTAGTGGCATCGCCGCATCAATTGCATCGATCACTGCAGCCTTTGCAAACTTAGGTGGCACGAAAACTACTGAAACATTGGCACCAGTTGCAGCCATTGCTTCGCCCACGGTGTTAAAGACCGGCAAGTTGTGTCCGTCGATCTCAACAGATTGACCACCCTTGCCTGGTGTTACGCCACCGACAACTTTGGAACCTGATGCCAACATGCGGCGAGTGTGTTTGGTTCCTTCGGAACCAGTCATGCCCTGAACGATAATTTTTGAATCAGCGTTAATGAAGATCGACATTTACTTAGCCGCCAATTCTGCTGCACGATTTGCAGCGCCATCCATAGTGTCTAATTGTTCAACTAGCGGGTGTGCCGCTGCCGTCAAAATTGCGCGACCCTCAACAACATTGTTGCCATCAAGACGAACCACAATTGGCTTAGTAGCCGCAGCCCCAAGTAACTCAAGGGCTTGTACGATGCCATTTGCTACTGCGTCGCATGCGGTGATACCGCCGAATACATTTACAAAGACGCTCTTTACATCTTTATCGCCCAAGATAATTGAAAGCCCATCGGCCATCACTTGAGCAGAAGCACCGCCACCAATATCTAGGAAGTTAGCTGGGCGAACGCCACCGAATTTTTCGCCAGCGTAGGCAACCACATCAAGTGTGCTCATAACTAAACCTGCGCCATTGCCGATAATGCCAACTTGTCCTTCGAGTTTTACATAGTTCAAATTCTTAGCTTTAGCTGCAGCTTCTAGCGCGTTCTCAGCTGCTTGATCAACAAGTGCTTCGTGGTCAGGATGACGGAAGCCAGCATTGTCATCAAGAGTAACTTTGCCATCGAGTGCGATGATTTTGCCATCTGAAGTTTTAACCAGTGGGTTAACTTCAACAAGGGTGGCATCTTCAGATACGAAAGTTTCCCAGAGCTTAACTAGAACTGCTGAAACTTGATCAGCTACATCGGCCGGGAATTTTGCAGCTGCGATAATTTCAGTAGCGCGCGCAAGATCGATACCAACATTTGAATCAACTGGAATCTTGGCCAATTTCTCAGGTGCAGTATGCGCTACTTCTTCAATTTCCATTCCGCCGGCAACGGATGCCATTACCAAGAAGGTGCGGTTTGAACGATCAAGCAAAATTGCTAAGTAATATTCAGATTCGATTGGCGCAGCGGCTGCAATCATTACCGTACGAACTTCGTGGCCCTTAATATCCATACCCAAAATGGCGCTTGCTTTTTCGCGAGCATCTGCAGGATCAACAGCTAGCTTCACGCCGCCAGCTTTTCCGCGGCCACCAACTTTTACTTGGGCTTTAACAGCAACTTTGCCGCCAACTTTTACTGCGGCAGCTTCGGCTTCGTCAGCTGTAGTTGCGATCGCAGCTGGCAATACAGGTACGCCATGCTTTTCAAATAGATCGCGAGCTTGATATTCGTATAAATCCACTGGTTAACCGCTTTCCTTTATACTAATGAGCGCAAATGCCGCCTGAAACCTGCCTAATACTAGAGCTTTTCAACAGGTGCATAGCGCAACAGCAATCGCTTATCTCCGTATTGTCCGAAGTTAATGGTGGCTTCACTCTTATCACCCTCGCCAGCAGTGCCGACCACGGTGCCTAATCCAAATGTGTCATGTGACACACGATCGCCAATTGCCAGAGAAATTCCAGATGGTGCTTTTCGCCCGGTTGCCCGAGGAGGTGGCGCAGTTGCAACACGAGGCTTGCGAATCAAGGAAGGAGAAATCACGTTGTGATTTCGCCATTGAATTACTTCGTCAGGAATCTCATCGAGAAATCTAGAAGGCGGATTGTAATTAGGCGCTCCCCATGAAGACCGATATTCGGCACGCGAAATATAGAGCCGCTCTTGTGCACGAGTTAGGCCCACATAAGCCAATCGACGTTCTTCTTCAATTTCATCTTTCGCGCCCAAAGTTCGAGAGTGCGGGAAAATGCCATCTTCCATACCGGTGAGAAATACCGTTGGAAATTCCAAACCTTTTGCAGTGTGTAGCGTCATTAATGTAACTACCCCGCCGTGATCTTCACCATCTGGAATTTGATCTGAATCAGCAACTAACGAAACTTTCTCAAGAAAACCAGATAGCGAAATTTCTTCATCCTCGGCTAGCTCTTCAAATGGACGTTCTTCATATTCCATTGCCACAGCTAAAAGTTCCTTTAGATTTTCTACCCGAACTTCATCTTGTGGGTCAGTGCTATTTGCTAATTCGGCCATTAAGCCAGATTGTTCGAGGACGGCTTCGACAATTACAGATGGGCGCACCTTCGCTTCGACCAAAACTGCCAAAGCGGTAATCATGTCGGTGAATTGTTTAATTGATTGCGCAGCTTTTGGTGGAATTTCAGGTGTTTCAGCTGCTGCATTCAAGCCACCCCAGAAGGAATATCCCCGAGATTTAGCATGTGCTTCGAGGACTTCAAGAGCGCGATCACCGATACCGCGCTTTGGATAATTGATGACTCGTCGCAACGAAACTTCATCTTCGGGGTTAGCAATAACTCTTAAATAGCCGAGTAAATCTTTAACTTCTTTACGTTCATAGAAGCGCAGCCCACCAACTACTTTATAAGGAAGAGCAGCGCGCATGAAAACTTCTTCGAAAACACGAGACTGGGCATTTGTGCGATAGAAAACTGCGGTTTGGCCTGGAGTTGAAAGACCTTTATCCATTAGAGAACGAACCTCATCTTTAACAAATTCGGCTTCATCATGTTCGGATTCGGCAACATAGCCAACGAGTGGTGCACCCGCACCTGCTTGCGACCAAAGATTTTTCTCTTTACGCGACTCATTCTTGGTGATCACGGCATTTGCCGCATTAAGAATGTTTTGAGTCGATCGGTAATTCTGTTCGAGCAAGATCGTGGTGGCGCTTGGGTAATCAAGTTCGAATTGCATAATATTTCGAATGGTTGCGCCACGGAAGGCATAGATTGATTGGTCAGCATCGCCCACTACACAAAGTTCGGCAGGAGGCAGGCCTTCAAGATCGCTACCAACTAGTTCGCGCACGAGAATATATTGCGCATGGTTGGTGTCTTGATACTCATCAACTAACACATGACGAAAGCGTGAGCGATAACGAGCTCTCGCTTCGGGAAAGCGTTGCAAAACTTCGACCGTTTTTAGAATCAGATCATCGAAATCCATCGCATTTGATTGCTGCAATCGACGCTGATACAGCGCATAAACATCAGCTACGACTTCCTGGAATTGATTAGTGGCTGCATTTAAGTAATCGGCTGGCCCCAGAAGTTCGTTCTTGGCATTGCTAATAACTGATTGGAATTGGCGTGGTGGGTAACGTTTTGGATCAAGATTTAAATCCTTGGAAACAATGGTAATTAAGCGCAAGCTGTCGGCGGAATCGTAAATTGAAAAGGAGTTGCTATAGCCCAATCGGGCAGCTTCTTGCCGCAGGATTCGAACACAGGCAGAGTGAAAAGTAGAAACCCACATTGATTGCGCAACCGGGCCAACTAACTCTTTAACGCGTTCTTTCATTTCGCCTGCAGCTTTATTGGTAAAAGTAATTGCCAGAATTGAATATGGCGTCGCATTACGCCTTGCCATCAAATACGCGATGCGTCGAGTTAGAACCCGAGTCTTACCAGAGCCAGCACCTGCCACAATGAGAAGTGGCCCACCGGCATGAACTACGGCAGCACTCTGTTGCGGATTAAGTCCCGCAATTAGTGGATCGTTAGTGATTTCAGCGCCGCTCATGGCGCGCAGTCTATTAGGCTACGGCGACAGAATTCTTTAAGGGAGCAGACAAATGGAACCGATCGCCGATAGTGAGATCAAGCGAGTTCTAGTCGTTAATGCCCATCCAGATGATTCTGATTTCGGTGCTTCAGGCACGATCGCACAATGGGTTAAAGATGGCATCGAAGTTGGTTACGTTCTTTGCACCAATGGCGATCAAGGTGGCGAAGAATCCGGAATCCCATTAGAAGAAATGCCACAAGTGCGTCAACGCGAACAACGCGAAGCTGGCGCAATTATCGGCGTGACAGATATTTCTTTTTTGAATTACCGCGATGGTTGGCTCGAACCAACAATTGCACTACGTAAAGATATTGTGCGCGAGATTCGCCGCTTTAAACCAGATCGCCTAGTTTGCCAAAGCCCAGAACGAAACTGGGATCGTATTGGAGCTAGCCACCCAGATCACTTAGCTGCTGGTGAATCGGCAATTCAAGCGGTTTATCCCGATGCCCGTAATCCCTTTGCTTTTACTGATTTAAAAGAAGCCGGCTTTGAACCTTGGCGCGTAAAAGAAATTTGGGTTATGGGCCATGCCCAGCCAGATCATTGGGTAGATATCACTGAAACTTTTGCGCTAAAACTTAAGGTGCTTCAAGCACATGCATCACAGACAGCGCACAATAAAGAGTTAGAAAACATGTTGCGCGAATGGGGCAAGCGCAATGCTGCTAACGGTGGCTTTGCAGATGGCGTAATTGCTGAATCGTTTAAGATTGTAAATACAAACTAGCGAACGATAACGCGGCGAATCTCAACTGTTTGAACTGGGAAACCATCGCCGCTGTAGTAATACTTGCCGTCTTGACCTTGCTTTATTGCACCAACCGCAGCAATTGCGCGAAGAGTTTCTAGCCCGCTAGTGATGCGACCCCAAACTGTGTAGTAAGGATTAAGAGCTGAGTCTTCGTAAACAAAGAAGAACTGGCTGCCATTTGTATTTTTACCAGAGTTGGCCATTGCAATCGTGCCAGCTGGATAAGTAATGGTTTGACCAACTGGCAAGTTCTCATCAGGAATGCCGGTCCAAGGTTTGCGATTAAAAACTGGTCCACCACCGGCAGATGCAGTTGGGTCACCACATTGCAATACGTAAAGCCCTTGCGTAGTTAAACGATGACAAAGAGTTGCTTTATAAAACCCTTTACTTGCAAGAGTAGCTAGTGCAGTCAAAGTCTGTGGCGCTTTATCGCCCACAGTTTCGACCACGATATTTCCGCAATTCGTGATGAAGGTAAAAGTATTTGGTAACACTTTGGCAATCGTTTTTGGTTGTGCAATCGAAGGTGCTGCATGTGGCTTAGAAGTAGCTTTGGTGCATTTCTTAACCGGCTCTTTAGGGGCTGCCGAAACTGCGGGCGTAAGGGAAGCTGCGAAAATAATTGCAGCTGCGATGACTAAAGTGCGTTTCATAATGGCTAAATGATACCGATCACTCGGTTTACTCCCACTCGATAGTTGCTGGGGGTTTGCTAGTAATATCCAGAGTGACGCGATTTACTTCGCGCACTTCGTTGGTAATTCGCGTAGAAATCTTGGCCAGTACCTCGTAAGGCACGCGGGACCAATCAGCCGTCATGGCATCTTCACTCGATACCGGGCGCAACACGATTGGGTGGCCGTAGGTGCGACCGTCGCCTTGCACGCCAACACTGCGCACATCAGCCAGCAGCACCACTGGGCACTGCCAAATTTCACGATCAAGGCCGGCTGCCTTTAGCTCTTCGCGGGCGATGGCATCGGCTTCGCGCAATATTTCTAATCGTTCAGCAGTGACTTCACCAATAATGCGAATGCCTAGGCCGGGGCCAGGGAAAGGTTGGCGCCAAATGATTGCTTCGGGCAAACCTAACTGCAGGCCAACTTGGCGAACTTCATCTTTAAATAAAGTTCGCAGCGGTTCGATTAATTTAAATTTAAGGTCATCGGGCAAGCCACCTACATTGTGATGCGACTTGATATTGGCAGTGCCTTCGCCACCACCAGACTCAACTACATCGGGGTAAAGCGTGCCCTGTACTAAGAATTCGACATCTCCCCCAGCTGCGATTTCACGCGCTGCAGCTTCGAAAGAACGAATAAATTCGCGACCAATAATCTTTCGCTTAGTCTCGGGGTCAGTTACGCCAGCAAGTGCGTTCATAAACTGATCAACTGCATCAACGACAACTAGTGATACGCCAGTGGCTGCTACAAAGTCACGTTCTACTTGTTCAGATTCACCTTTACGTAACAAGCCATGATCTACAAACACACAAGTCAATTGGTTTCCGACCGCAGCTTGAATAATTGCAGCAGCTACCGCTGAATCAACGCCACCAGATAGCCCGCAAATTACTCGCTTATCCCCAATGACTGCTTTAGCTTTAGCGATTTCGGTTGCTGCAATATTTTCAGAGGTCCAGTTTGGTTCGCAACCGGCAATCTCAATCAACCAGCGCTTTAAAATCACTTGACCTTGTTCGGAATGCAAAACCTCAGGGTGGAACTGAACTCCAGCTAATTTTCCATCGCTGCTTTCAAAGGCGGCAATTGGCGTATCTGCAGTTACTGCGCAAATAGTGAAGCCAGTAGGGGCAGTTGTGACCGCATCGCCATGACTCATCCAGACATTTTGTTTAGCTGGCAGCTCGGCAAATAATTTAGAACTTGTCGTCGCGGTAATTTCAGTGCGGCCGAATTCTGATTTTCCAGTTTGGCTTACTACGCCACCCAGGGCTGCGGCCATTGCTTGAAAACCGTAGCAAATACCAAATACCGGAATACCTAACTGCAAAATTCTTTCGTCAAACTTCGGTGCCCCTGGTGCATAAACGCTAGATGGGCCGCCAGATAAAATAATCGCACTTGGTGCTTTAGCAGTTACTTCGACTGCGGTAATTGAAGATGGCACGATCTCGGAGAAAACATTTGCTTCGCGAACTCGACGCGCAATTAACTGCGCATACTGCGCACCAAAATCAAGAACTAGGACTGAATTAGCCACGGTTAATAAGTACCTCGACGCGCTGGAATTCCTTTACATCGGAATATCCGCAAGTAGCCATCGCGCGGCGAAGAGCACCGAATAAGTTCATGGAACCATCTGAAGTACTTGATGGTCCGTGCAGAATTTCTTCGAGCGTGCCAACTGTGCCAACTGCAACGCGTTCGCCCCGAGGTAGAACTGCGTGATGTGCTTCAGAACCCCAGTGCCAACCTAAGCCGGGAGCTTCAGTTGCTTTAGCTAGTGGTGAACCCATCATTACTGCATCGGCACCCATTGCAATTGCCTTTGCAATATCACCGCTACGACCAACGCCACCATCGGCGATAACGTGCACATAACGGCCACCAGATTCATCGAGATATTCACGACGAGCCGAAGCAACTTCAGCAACTGCAGATGCCATTGGTACTTGAATTCCCAAAACTTTGCGAGTGGTGTGTGCAGCGCCGCCACCGAAACCAACTAGAACACCAGCTGCACCCGCGCGCATTAAGTGCAGTGCACCCGTTGCAGTTGCAACTCCGCCCACAATTACTGGCACGTCGAGTTCGTAAATAAATTTCTTCAAGTTAAGTGCATCATCGCGAGAAGCAACATGCTCGGCGCTCACGGTGGTTCCGCGAATAACGAAAATATCAACACCGGCATCGACTACCGCCTTATGTAGCTCGGCGGTGCGTTGAGGTGAAAGAGATGCCGCAACCGTTACGCCGGACTCACGAATTTGCTTGATGCGTTCTTTAATCAGCGCTGGCTGAATTGGCGCACTATAAAGTTCTTGCATACGACGTGTCGCTTGTGCATCTGGCATCGAAGCGATTTCGCCCAGCTGAATACGGGGATCTTCATAGCGAGTCCAGAGGCCCTCGAGGTTTAGAACACCTAGGCCACCTAACTTGCCGATCGCAATTGCAGTTTGTGGGGAAACCACAGAATCCATCGGCGCTGCCAGCATAGGCAACTCAAATTTATAAGCATCGATCTGCCAAGTAGTTGAAACATCTTCGGGGTCACGAGTGCGGCGCGATGGCACAATCGCAATATCGTCAAAGGAGTAGGCCTGACGGGCGCGCTTGCCAGGTGCAATTTCAATCTCGAACATTTACTTAGCCCTAACCTTTCTTCGCATAATTAGGGGCATCTGCCACGTGTAAAACATCGTGCGGGTGGCTCTCTTGCAGGCCAGCTGCGGTAATTTGAATTAGGCGACCATCGCGGCGCAAAGTATTGATATCTGGAGCTCCGGCATATCCCATTCCAGAACGAAGGCCACCAACTAATTGATGAACTACTTCGGCCACAGTGCCGCGATATAAAACTTTTCCTTCGATGCCTTCGGGAACTAATTTATCTTCAGATAAAACATCGTCTTGCATATAACGATCTTTGGAATATGACTTCTGCTCGCCGCGTGATTGCATCGCGCCAAGTGAACCCATTCCGCGATAACCCTTGTATTTGCGACCATCAATTTCAATAAGTTCGCCAGGTGACTCTTCGCAACCAGCTAGCAAAGAACCAAGCATTACCGAATTAGCACCGGCAACCAGTGCTTTAACAATGTCACCTGAATATTGCAGACCACCATCGGCGATCAATGGGATACCAGCTTTGCCACATGCTTTAGCTGCTTCCATGATGGCGGTAATTTGCGGAACACCAACACCTGCCACAATTCGAGTGGTGCAAATTGAACCTGGACCAACACCAACTTTTACCGCATCGGCGCCAGCATTAATTAAAGCTTGAGCACCTGCACGAGTTGCGACATTGCCACCAATGATTTCGGTGGTCGGAGAAAATTTCTTAATGCGAGCAATCGCATCTAGTACCGCGCGATGATGACCGTGCGCAGTATCGACAACAACTACATCAACACCAGCTTCAATTAGTGCTTGTGCGCGAGCAAAGCCGTCGTCGCCAACACCAACCGCTGCGCCAACCATGCCCACGTTCTTAACTAATTTAACGTGGGTAACTTGTTCGACAATCGGCAAATTACGGTGAATGATGCCAATACCGCCAGCTTTAGCCATTGCGATTGCGAGTTGTGATTCGGTAACTGTGTCCATGGCTGAAGAAACCAGCGGGACCGCTAATGAAATGTTTTGGGTTAACTGAGTTGAAGTCTCGACTTCAGAAGGCACTACTTCAGAGGCATCTGGTAATAACAGCACATCGTCATAGGTCAGGCCCATCATTGCGATCTTGTCATCGCTCATTTCGGCCCTCCTCCACTAGTCAAAAAAGCTAGTTCAACGATTGAGGGCAAAGTCTAACGGCTCTTTTAGGCCCCGATTGCCTGCGTAATTTCCTCACATGCGTGCTGCAAATCAGCAGCAACGGTGACTTCACTACATTGTTGAGGGTTCCAACCTGGCCCGCCCAGAATAATTCGGGGCGCTGGACGCACTTCTGGCAGTTCTTTGAAAAACATTGGGTCGCCATTTTCAGATAACTGCGCCCAGAGAAATAGAGCTGGCGGTGCTGACTTATTCATTACTCCGCAAAGTGCAGAAACTGGGGTGCGCGCACCTAAGAAATTACTTGCGATATCGCGCTCTGCCAATGCAGCAGCTAGTGCGTGTAGTGCTAACGAATGCAGTTCTTCACCGACGCAAGCTAATAAAACGGGACGCGCATTAACTGCATCAAATTCTTCAGGCACGGATTCGCGCAATACGGTCTTAATCAATTCAGACATCATGTGTTCAATCTCAATGCCTTCACCAGTTCTTGCCCAGCTATCACCGATGTGAATTAAGACTGGCACTATGACGTTCTGCCAGCAGTTAATTACACCGTTTTCCATCAATTCTTGACGAAGTGCCTGGAGAACAAACTCGCGATCAAGAGATTCAGCTGCTCGACATAATGAAGCGACTAACTCTTCAGCAATTACAATTTCAGAAACTAATTCAGGAATTGAGTACTCGCCCTGATGCGCTTTAGCTCTAAGGGCAGCATCACTTGGGGCCACCCCAGTTGTAATCAATCTACGCATCATTACTAATCTGGCGACATCGGCTCTGGAATATCGGCGATGGCTACCCTCGACGTGCTCACTTGGCCCCAAGCCATATCGGCGATCCCAAGTCCGCAAGGTCGCCGGAGCCACGCCAATTTGGCGGGCCAGGGCGGCTACGGTCAGGGGTTGATCCATGCCCCAATCTTCGGGGGTAAGTGAGATTCGTGCCACTCGAGTACGCTCAAAAGAGTGGTTTCCCTAGAATTCTTCCTACAGGTACTTGAACAACCTATGAAGCGATTGTATGGTTCACTCCTTAAGTAATTACCCCGTCAGGAGGAGCCATGAGCGAAGTATCGAGACTGCCAAAGCCAGTTGTTGAAAATTGGGATTGGCAGCAAGAGGGATCCTGCCGTGATTTACCTAGTGAGATGTTCTTTCATCCAGATGGTGAGCGCGGGCCACGTCGCCGCAATCGCGAGAATGTTGCCAAAGCTGTCTGCAATAGTTGCCCAGTTATTGAGGCTTGTCGCAAGCATGCACTCGCAGTTCAAGAGCCATATGGAATTTGGGGCGGTCTCTCAGAAGATGATCGCGTAGCAATTCTGGAACGCGCCGGTGCGCTACCGCTTTCAACTGCCAGCTAAGTATTTATCAAGCCCCGAAAAGTAAAAAACCCGCCAGGTAACTGGCGGGTTTTTTACTTTCTAATCTAATTAGTGCCAGACCTATTAATGCGAGTGTCCGCCAGGTCCATGTGAATGACCATGTCCGCCCGCAGCTTCTGGTGCTTCATCGGCTGGACGCTCATAAACAACTGCCTCAGTTGTAATAAACATCGCCGCGATTGAAGCAGCATTTGCAAGCGCTGAACGAGTTACCTTAACTGGATCGATAACACCATCTTTAGCTAAGTCGCCGTAAACATCAGTTGCCGCGTTGAAGCCTTCATTAGCTTTCATCGCGCGAACCTTTGCTACAACAACATAACCTTCAAGACCAGCGTTTTCGGCAATCCAACGTAGTGGTTCGTCGCATGCCTTGCGAACTAAGCGAACACCAACGGCCTTGTCGCCTTCGAAACCAAGATCGCCATCGAGAGCATCAGCTGCATGCACTAGAGCTGCGCCGCCACCAACAACAATGCCTTCTTCAACTGCAGCACGTGTTGCAGAGATGGCATCTTCTAGTCGGTGCTTCTTCTCTTTAAGTTCTACTTCGGTATGTGCGCCAACTTTGATTACGCAAACGCCACCAGCGAGTTTTGCAACGCGCTCTTGTAGCTTTTCGCGATCCCAATCAGAGTCAGTGTTTTCAATCTCTTTGCGAATCTCAGATACGCGAGACGCAACTACTGCCTTGTCGCCAGCGCCATCGACGATGGTGGTTGCATCTTTTGAGATAACAACACGACGTGCGCGACCAAGAGATTCGAGACCAATTTGATCTAGCTTCATGCCAACTTCAGCCGAGATAACTTCGCCGCCGGTAAGAATTGCGATGTCTTGCAACATTGCCTTACGACGATCTCCGAAGCCAGGTGCTTTAACTGCAGCTGAGGCGAATACGCCACGCATACGGTTAACCACGAGGGTAGAAAGCGCTTCGCCTTCAACATCTTCGGCAATGATTAATAGTGGCTTTGAAGTTTGTGCAACTTTTTCCAGGATTGGCAGTAACTCAGCTAGCGCTGAAATCTTGCCGCCCGAGATCAATACGTAAGCATCCTCAAGGATTGCTTCCATACGATCTTGATCAGTTACGAAATAAGGCGAGATATAACCCTTATCGAATTGCATACCTTCAGTGAACTCAAGTTCAAGTCCAGTTGTTGATGCTTCTTCGACAGTGATTACGCCATCTTTGCCAACTTTATCCATCGCCTCGGCAATTAAGTCACCGATATTGCGATCTTGCGCTGAGATGGTTGCAACGTCTGCGATCTGCGCCTTGTCTTTTACAACAGTGGCATTGGCCTTAAGTGCTGCTGAAATTGCAGCGACTGCAGCTTCGATACCAACTTTAATATCCATTGGTTGCGCGCCGGCGGCAAGGTTACGAAGACCCTCTTTCACCATTGCTTGAGCGAGCACAGTTGCAGTTGTTGTTCCGTCACCAGCGACATCGTTGGTCTTGGTAGCAACTTCTTTAACTAGTTGTGCGCCCATGTTTTCAACTGGGTCAGAGAGTTCAATCTCTTTCGCAATTGTTACACCATCGTTTGTAATGGTTGGGGCACCGAATGTTTTTGAGATAACTACGTTACGACCCTTAGGTCCAAGAGTTACCTTGACGGTGTCAGCCAGAATGTTTACACCGCGCTCCATGGCGCGACGGGCTTGCTCGTCAAACTGTAAAGATTTGCCGGCCATTAGTTCTTCTCAATTACAGCGAGAATATCGCGAGCAGATAGAACTAAATATTCTTCAGCGTTGTACTTAACTTCAGTTCCGCCGTACTTGCTATACAGAACAACATCGCCAACTTTGACATCCATTGGAACGCGAACGCCATCATCAAAGCGACCTGGGCCAACTGCAACAACGGTGCCTTCTTGAGGCTTCTCTTTTGCAGTATCTGGAATTACGAGACCTGATGCGGTAGTTGTCTCAGCTTCATTAGCTTTAACTACGATGCGGTCTTCAAGTGGCTTAATGGTTACGGCCATGATTAGAGCTCCTTTTAAAATCGATTTCACTAGAGCCTGCAATTAGCAGACTCGGGTCTTGAGTGCTAACGCCAAGCCTATGCTGGGCTATTCCCGCGATCAAATCGAGAATAGCTGGGCAATTAAATGCTGACTTGGGTGACTGGAAGGCTCGATTGAGCGTCAAAAGCGATCGGGCTGGCAGATCTGCCAGCGCTGACCATAAGTGAGCCCAGGGCGGCGACCATGGCCCCGTTATCGGTGCATAGACCAGGGCTGGGGATTCGAAGGGTTATGCCTTGGGCGGCGCAGCGCTCTGTGGCGACCTGGCGCAAACGCGAGTTGGCCGCTACCCCGCCGGCAATAACCAGTGAATTGATGCCAGTTTTCTTAGCAGCAGCAATCGCCTTAAGCAGCAAGACATCAACGATTGCTTCTTGGAAAGAGGCCGCCACATCGCTCTTTGCATAATCCGGGGTTGCCTCTAGATATCTAGCAACTGCGGTTTTAAGTCCAGAGAACGAAAATTCGAAAGGCCTGGTCTCCCAATCTTTCGTGGTGGTTAATCCGCGCGGAAAATCTATTGCAGTTGCGTTGCCAGTTTTGGCAATGCGATCTATTGCCGGACCACCTGGAAAACCTAGATCCATGATGCGCGCAATTTTGTCGAAAGCTTCACCAGCTGCATCATCCATCGTTTCGCCAAGTTTAAATATTTCACCCGTTATGTCATTTACTTGTAAGAGTGAGGAATGGCCGCCGCTTACCAGTAATGCAATCGTCGGTTCAGCTGGCAAGTCATGAGTTAAGTAGTCAACGCTGACGTGGGCCGCTAAATGATTAACGCCATAAATTGGTTTATCAATTGCAATTGCTAAACCTGCAGCCGCTGAAGTTCCAACAAGTAGCGCGCCAACTAAGCCAGGGCCGGCAGTGACAGCAACTGCATCTAAATCACTGAGTGAAATCTTTGCTTGCGACATTGCTTCTTTAAGTGCAGGTTGCATAGCTTCGAGGTGTGCCCGTGATGCAACTTCAGGAACTACTCCCCCGAAGCGTGCATGTTCTTCAACACTTGAAGCAATTACATTTGCCAGCAACGTCCGCCCGCGCACAATACCAATTGCGGTTTCATCGCAAGAAGTTTCGATTCCCAGAACTAAAGCGTCACTCATTTGAGTTCCTTGCGCATGACTAAAGCATCGACACCGAGTCCGTAGTAGTTAGCTCTAGTAGATATCTCTTCGTAGCCAGCTAATTGATAGAGTCGAATGGCGCTTTCGTTTTTCGTATCTACTTCAAGAATCACTTCAGTTGCACCGACTACTTTTGCCCAACTCTCTAATGCCGCCAACATGGTTTGAGCAATGCCTTGGCCTCTAAAGTCAGGCAAAACCGCGATTGTAAGTAGGTCTGCTGGCACCCCAGGGGCCACAACCATAATGCCGGCATAACCAATAACCGCGCCATCTTTTATGGCCAAGGTGAACTCTCGACTAGTGCCAATGCCAGCAATCTCTTCCTTGAACTGCGCCTGCGACCATGGATAATCCGGAAACAAGGTGCGCTCCAGTGAAGTCAGAACCGGCAGATCAAGTGCGTTTGGTTGGCGATAAGTAATCATTTGCGATCCGCCGTCGCAACCGCATCTGGTCGACGTAAATAAATTGGTTCTGCAAATTCTTCAGTTAGTTGGGCAAAATACCGAGGGCCTGGAAATAGGGTGTCAATTATTTTGATTCCGCGTTCAGCTACTACTGAAGGTAGATCAACAGCTGGTCCTTCAACTCGAACCCCACTGGTATATCTTGCCCAATAAACTTCTTTACGCCGCGCATCGATTGCCACAATAAAATCTGACTCATCAACTTGTGCAGCGATCGCATCGAGTGAGCAGAAACCGCGCACCGGAATATTTCTAGCCCAAGCAAAAGTTTGCGCGAATGTTATTCCAACTCGCAAACCCGTATATGGCCCAGGCCCCATGCCAACTAAAACTTCGGTGATTTCGCGATTGGCGATTGCGGCACTAACTAATTCAGGTAACGCTGGTCCATGTGACATAGCCCCATCGCGAGACTCATTGAAAACGACTTTGCCATCTTCGATTATCACTACTGAAGTTCGAGATGCTGCAGTATCAATTGCCAAAATACTCATAGTGAAAAACCTGCCCATCGGGCGCCTATGCCAACAGCGCTTACTTGGCGGACTTCTTCGCTTCGATCAATATTAATTTCTAGCCGCTCATCTGATAATCGGGCAGCTTCAGCCCCGCCCCATTCAACGATAGTTACTGAATCAGAAACGGCTGAATCAAGATCTAAATCATCGAGATATAAATTTGCTTGGCCGTCGATAAGCAATCTATAGGCGTCAACATGAATCAGCGGCAGCGAACCGTGGTGCACTCGTGAGATCACAAAAGTTGGTGAAGTAATACCCGCAATTCCTAAAGCGCTACCGATGCCTTGAGTTAAAAGGGTTTTGCCGGCACCAAGTGGGCCATTTAAAAGGATTAGATCGCCAGCTTTAAGTTCAGCCCCCAGTTTTGCCCCTAAGGCAAACATCTCATCAGGAGTTGCAATTGCGATCACTGGGAAAGATTAGCGAGTAAAAAAGTATGAAGGGCCCGAGTTGCCTCGGGCCCTTCATATCTAACTTAATTAAGCAGTTACCAGATGTACTTCAAATCAGCTGGACGGTAATCCAGATCTGGGTTCAAGTACGGTGCCTTGTTGATGTACTGAAGAAGGAAACCAGGGTTTCCAACTTTTCCAGTATCAGCAGCATGCGCCAAGATCTTTATCCAGGCCATCATCTGCTTCAAGGTGAAGTTCTGGTGACCAACACCTGAAGGTGATGGTTCGCCACTTAGATTTGGCAGACCTTGCGCTGTGTAGACCGTGTAAGTCTCAGGAGTCATCGCATAAAGTGCGGCAACATTCCAGACTGGCTTGGTCTTACGAACAGCTGCACGTTCAGCTGATCCAACAGTCGCTGCAAGCTTCTCTTCGTAGGCAGCAACTCTTGCATCATAAACTGCACGAGCCTTGTCTACATAGAGTGAGCTGTTGCCAGCAAACACCAGACGATCTGCTTCATTTGAAAGCAGCACAACTGGCTTAGTGGTATCGAACTTGCTCTTATCGAGATTCATTAGCTTCTCAACTGCGGCAGGATCACCCTTAACGCGAGGCGCTAATGAAAGAACACCGAGCATTCCGTTGATTCCATCATCACCTGATAGACCTAAGTTATAACGACCAGCATCGGCTGGATCTAGCAAGCTAAACCAGTCAGTCTTGGTGTTGTCATAGAAACCAGGGCCAGTAATTTCAGAGATTGCTTGGCCCCCGAAAGTTCCGGTTGCAATTGCTTCGCCGAAGTTTTCTAGAATTGCAACTGTTGCGTTAATGCTCTGTTCTGCAATAACTGCACTTGTTGTGATGCCATCCATGTGTGCACTCTTTGCTGGCAAGCCAGCTAGAAGACCAGTTAGCAATAGCGCTGAACGTTGTGGAATACCAGAACCCTTTAGCGCAGCTGGATATTCAAGTCCTGGTGCGCCAAGGTTGGCACCCCAAGCCTGAAGAAGTGCAACTACTTTGCCGAATTCAACTGCAGCTAAACCGAAGCCAGCTGGACCCTTAACGCCCATTGCTGCGCAACCTTTAATGGTTGGATCAGCAAAAACGCTCAAGATATAGAACATGTCGCAAAGTGATTGAACTTCTTGACCGATTGATGGAGTAACACCAGCCATTAAGCCAACAGCGTCAGCATAATTTGGGTACTTCTCAATAAACGGCGTCAAGATTGAACCAGCTTGAGACGATCCGTAGGCAATACCTTTCTTTACGGTGTACTTAGCTTTAACGATATCGATTAACTCTTTGAGCATCTCGACACGATCAACTGTATTCCAACCACGTTGACCACCAGGTGAAACACCGTCATAAGTTGCTAAACCGTAACCGGCAAGCAACATCGACTTTTCAGGTAGGTTGTTTGGAGTCAGCTCTTCAATACCCTTAGGCACAGTGACTACGCCGGCAAGTGGGTAAGTGAACTTAATTCCGTGGTTCCAGTAGAAGAAAGTTCCGCTGTACTTTGCGGGAACTTTAATCAGATAATCAGCTCCATTGCTTAGCTTGCCGGTACATGTTTCAAGACCTTTTGAGTCTGTAGTACATGTTGGCGCAGCTGCATTTGCACTTGGTGCAATCGCAATGGCTGTAGTCGAGAGAAGTGCTGCTGCACCAAGTGCGGCAATTAACTTGCGCATAGAAATAGTTTTCATTTTTACCTACTAGTTCTTTGGTAGAGCATCAGCAGCAATTGCTGGACGCTTGTAGTTGGAAACTGTTACTGGACCATTTCCAGAATCAGTTGAGTACACAACGCGAGTTCCGCCAATTGGCTGTAGAACTGTTGTTGCGTCATATGCGCCAATCCAGAAACTATTAAAAGCTTCGTGAGTGGTTGCTGAATATTGCAGAGGTGAGAAAGCGGCGCTTTCAATCTTGCTGCCATTTGACTCCATAAAGTCAATGAAGCAGACGCGAGATAAAGTGCCCTTCTTGGCATTTGCCTGACAGGTCTTATTGTTCTTAGCCGAGAACACCGTCTTAGCGTTCAAAGTTCCCATAAGAGCGCCAACGGTCATGTAGCCAATATTCATGCCTTGTAGAACGTTGTTATCCCAACGCTTATCAGCACCTTTATTGAACTCATCGTTGATCTTCTTAAAGGCAGCTACATATTCATCGCTGCTATCACCTGGGGCTGGAGCATGCGAAGCAGTGATCATGCCGTTTAGAAGAGCAGCACTTGAGGCTGCTGGGATTCCTCTTGAGCCAGCAATAGTTTGAATAGTTGTGGCATCTGCGCCAACGCTAATTACTACCCACTTTTCTGGCTTGTAACCTAAAGCGCTTGCGGTTAGGAGTGCAACTGCAGTTCCGGATGAAACTGCCGCAATAATTGCGATTTCAACTCCGTTTGCCTTTAGCTGCGCAATTTGGCTGCCTAGACCCGGGCTTGATTGAGTACCTGAGATAAAGCTAGCTGCAGTCTTCTTAGCCTCAAAAGTTAAACCAGCTTCATTGAAACCTTTAAGTGCATTTCGGCCGAAGTCATCAGTCTGGTACAAAATACCAATCTTCTTATCGGCAAACTTCTCTTTCAGATACTTACCCATGATCTTCGCTTCAGTTACATAAGTACCTAGAGCTGCGAAAGTTGTTGGGTAGGTGGCCGGCTTGTAGAACTCGGTGTATCCGGTATTTAGGAATACATCAGGAATCTTGCGGCGATTAATATCCTTGATTACTGCGATGTGTGTCTGAGTTCCGACACTTCCAACGAATGAAAAGACTTTTTCCTTATTAATTAGTGATGAAGCCGTAGAAATAGTTAGACCTGCTTTGTAACCATCATCTTTAACTTCTAGGCGAATCTTCTTTCCGCCAATGCCGCCCTTTGAATTTACATAATCAAAGTAACCACGCATTGCGTCATCAATTTTGTTATAGCCAGGGCTCGCTGGGCCAGTTTGAGGAAGCTGCATACCGAGAACAATGTCGGATGACCCGGTGACATCACCGTCGGCTGCATTTGCCGGAATCTCGGCAAGCGTCATTGATCCCGCGATGAGCACGGCAGTAAAGCCGATTAGCTTCTTGCGAGATAGAGATGCACGTATATTCACTGCGTTCACTCTTTCTATTTCGTTAAACCGCTATGAAGCATTTGCGCTTCACTAGTCGGAAACTGGATCCGAGGTGATCCAGAACACGCTCAAAGTAGCAGAGGGTTAACGGAAAGTGAACGAACTCGCACGCCAATCTGGCAATCGTTATTGGTGCGTTATTCGAGAGAACTACTTGTGGCGTGGCTTGTGGTGATGCAGCGCTCCAGCGATACCAGCAGGGTTTAAGACAACTGTCAGAATCAGCAAAATCCCAGAAACCATGGCCGGTAAGTAGTCGCCGATTTGGGAGGCTAGTTCCCAGCTACCAGTAACTTTATCGATTAAATCTGGCAGGAATACAACTAGGGCAGCGCCAAAAAAGGCACCTGTAATGCTTCGCAAGCCACCGAGAATAGCGCCGGTTAGCAGCGCAAGTGAAAGTGAAACTGGATAAACGCTTGGTCCCACAATTCCACGCAAGCCATACATGGCACCAGCTAAGCCAGCAAACCCAGAAGCAATTACAAAAGTAAATATCTTTATTCGCTGCACATTTATACCGGCAAGGGATGCAGCAATTTCATGATCTCTAACTGCGCGCCAGCTACGACCGGTGCGCGATTTTAAAATATTTAAAGCTAAGAAAAGTGCGATTGTGGCAAAGGGCAGTACTGCAAACAATTGCCATTGCTCATATCCAATATCACCGATCGCACCGGACAACCACTCTGGCGGAGTTCCGTAATCAACACTAAGACCAACATCGCCACCGAAGACCGATTCAAATCGGGTAGCAAGAGATGGAATTGCAAGTGCGATCACCAAAGTTGTGCCAGCCAAATACGGGCCAGATAAACGTGCAGCGGTAATTCCTAAAATCCAGCCAGCAAATAATGAAACAAGGGCTGCGATGATAATTGACTGCCAATAAGTCAAACCTAAATTCAAGACAACTAAGGCGCAGGTATAACCACCAACTGCCATGAGTGCACCTTGGCCAAGTGAAATTAGACCAGAGAGTCCGGTCAAGAAGGTGATGGATAAAATTCCCACAAAGTAAATCAGTACCACGGAAAGTTGGCCCTGGTTATAAGGATCAAAAACTTTTCCTAAGTAAAAAATTACCGCGAAGAAAATAAGCGACTTAATCGCATTGCCTTTCTGGAAGTGCTTAAACACGGCGCACCTCTTTGCTGCCAAGAATGCCTTGTGGCCGCACCAATAAGACAATCAAAAGAATGGCCAAGATCGCCAAGAAAATATCGGACGGCGAGCTGTAGACATTAACAAACGAGATAACTAGACCCAGAATAAAGCCGCCCAGAACTCCACCAGGCAGGCTATCTAGGCCGCCTATAACAGTTGCCGTGAAGCCAATAATCAAAATTAAATCAAGGGTATTTGGTGACAAGTTCGCACTCGGTGTTACCAGTAATCCAGCAAGAGAAGAGGCAGCACCTGAGATCGCCCAACTTAACGTGCGCACTGAACTGGTACGAATTCCACTGAGCCGCGCAACTTCAGCATTTAGCGCACTAGCGCGCATTGCCAAACCCATACCTGTTTTTTGAAAGAAGATTGTCGTAATTATTAAAGTGACCAATACGATGCCGATTACAAATAAGTCGAATGCGGTAAACGGCATAACAGTTCCACCAATAGAAAGACCCAAGGTGCTAACTGGTGCCGGGAAACCACGTTCTTCAGCCGCCCAGATCATGCCAGCTGCTGCTTGCAGAATTCCTAAAATACCAAGAGAAGCAATTACCGGAACTGTTCCGCGCATCGCCGGGCTAGCTAACATTGCTGAACTTCTTTTTCCAGATAAAGGTCGCATCACCAATAAATCAACGGCAACGCCAAGCACGGTACCAACAGCGAGAGCTGCGAAAAAAGCAACCCAATATGAGTTACCATTCATAATCATGGTTGATGCGACATAAGTGCTAAACATGGCCTGACCCATTTGGGCAAAGTTAACTACGCCAGCACCACGCCAAACTAAAACTAAACCAAGGGCAACGAGAGCGTAAATTGAACCGCTGGCAGTTCCGGCGAAAACAGCTGATAAGAATTGTTCCATCGTGCTTGCCCCCTAATATCCCAAGTAAGCCGCACGCAACGAAGCATCTGCTTTTAATTCGGCGGCCGGTAAATTAGCAACAACTTTTCCAAGTGAAAGCAGAACTCCATAATCAGCAACTGCAAGTGCGGTGTTGGCATTTTGTTCAACTAGCAAAACAGTTAAGCCACTCTTACGGCAAAGATCATTAACTGTTTGAATTATTTGCTCAACGACAAGTGGCGCTAATCCAAGTGATGGTTCATCAAGCAAGAGCAATTTTGGTCGCGATACTAAAGCGCGACTAATCGCTAACATCTGACGCTCACCACCTGAGAGCGTGCCTGCCAATTGCTTACTGCGCTCTGCTAAACGCGGAAATAGCTCATAAACCTCTTCAATTGCCAGCTTTACATCGCTGCGGTGATTTCTTCGGCGAAAGAGTGAACCCATCTCAATGTTTTCGGCAACTGTTAACTGTGAAATAACCGCGTGGCCCTCGGGTACATGGGCGATGCCAGATCGCACAATAGATTCTGGCGCTTTACCAATTAATGATTTATCCGCCCAACTAATCTGACCACTCTTTGCGCGCTCGAGTCCAGAAATTGTGCGCAATAGTGTGCTCTTGCCCGCGCCATTAGCGCCAATAACGGTAGTTATCTTTCCTTTGGCGGCAGTAAATGAAACCCCATCAAGGGCACGAACCGCGCCGTACTCGGTAACTAAATTTTCAACCTTAAGCATGTGATCCGCCGATTTCTTGGCCATCAACATTTGTGCCGAGATAGGCCGCAACAACAGCTGGATCGCGCTTTACGGTATTGAAATCTCCGCTAGCAATAACTTTGCCAAAGTTAAGAACATAAACCTCATCTGAAATTGCACTTACGAAATCAACATGATGCTCGACAATTAAAATTGCGCATCGGCGCTTTAGTTGCTTAATCAATACTGCTAATTGGTCAATCTCATCTTGGCCAAGACCAGCTGCCGGTTCATCTAGTAAAAGTAGTTTTGGTTTCATTACCAAAGCACGTGCAATTGCCACTCGCTTGGAATCTGGATACGTAAGTTCGGTTGGTTCTAAGAACGCAGTATGCGCAGCCCCCGCCCAAGCCAAGGCTTCGTGTGCGCTTTCTTCTAGATGCTTTTCAAACTTTGGCGAGAAACCTAAGATGTCGCGAATAAAATTAGATTTGTTATGCGAATCAGCGCCCATCATGACATTTTCTAAAACACTTAAGCCGCTAAATAAACCAACGCCTTGCAGGGTGCGCGCGAATCCGAGCTTTGCTAGCGCTTCAGGTTTAGGCCAATCAATATTTTTGCCTTCAACCGAAATCGAGCCACTCATCGGTTCGACTAGCCCAGAAATTGCATTAAAGATCGTGGTCTTACCGGCACCATTTGGTCCGATTAAGCCAACAACTGAATTCGGGGCGACCTTTAAATAGACGTCATCTAGCGCTGTTAAGCCGCCAAACTTTACGGTCAGACCAGCGATCGAAATTAGGTCGGTTTGCTCACTCATGAGAATAGATTCTAGGTACTCGCGGCCCAATTCTCGTGGTCATTTCGTAGTTAATGCTGCCGCTTGCAGTACCCCAATCTTCGGCGGTGAATTCACCTTCATCGCCATTATTGAAGATAACTACATAGTCCCCAGCTTTTGCCGTGGTCTCAGGGCCTAGGTCAACAACAAATTGATCCATCGAAACTCGACCGATGATTGGGCATCGTTTTCCAGCAAAAAATGCGCCAGCTGCTTTTGCAACACGTGGGATTCCATCGGCATATCCCATCGCAACTACACCCAGAACAGTGTCGCGTGAGGTTGATTCAGTTGCGCCATAACCAACCGGAGAATTGGCTGGGACTTTCTTAACTAAATGCAACTTGGCCCGAATCTGCATCGCAGAAAGCAAACCTAATGACTTACTGGTGCCAAGATGTTCGAGATCTGGCGTTAATCCATACATTGCGATTCCAGTGCGAACTAAATCAAAAGCAGCGCTTTGATTTGTCAGTGTTGCTGCCGAATTAGCTAAGTGCTTTAGTTTTGGAGTAACTCCTACTGCGGCTAGATCTGCTATCGCGTTATTGAAATTAGCAAGCTGATCTTGATTCTGTTTCTGACTCACTTCATCAGCGCGAGCGAAATGAGAGAAAACCCCGATGACTTCGACTTTACTGAAATCAGATTTTAGAAACTCTGACCACTCTTCTAAAAATCCACCACGAGTCATGCCGGTATCAACTTCGATATGAATTCGAGCACGCTTGCCAGTTGCCACAATTTCTCTGAAAATATCTAGCGACGGAACAGCTAAATCAATGTTGGCATCAATGGCAGCTGCGTAATTTGAGCCAGGTGGCACTAGCCAAGCCAGAAGTGGCGCAGTTACTCCAGCGGCGCGAAGTGAATGTGCTTCTTCAACGAGAGCAACACCAAGCCAAGAAGCGCCAGCGTTTAGTGCAGCTTTAGCTACTGGCACTAGGCCGTGGCCGTAGGCATCAGCCTTAACTACTGCCATCAATTCGGTGCCAGCTGTGGCTTTTAACTTCTTAACATTTGCCGCTATTGCAGTTAGATCAATGTTTGCCTCGGCACGATTACTCATGAGCGCTCCACAATTACGAAAGCTGAAGCAATACCAGCATCATGCGAAAGCGAAAGGTGCACTTCGGCGCCATCAACTAAATCTGCGATTTCGCCACGAAATAAAAATGCTGGCTTTCCGCTTTCCAAGTTGATCACTTCGGCATCATGCCACGGCAAACCTTTACCGGCACTAAGTGCCTTTGCCAGCGCTTCTTTCGCGGCGAATCTTGCTGCTAAAGATGCGATTGGTTTAGCTTGTTCGGCAACTGTAAAAAGACGTTCCTTTAGACCTGCAGTTCGCTCGAGCGCTTCGGAAAATCTAGCGATATCTACTACGTCGATACCTACGCCATCGATCATGATTGATCCTTGCGCGAAGGAATGATTCGGTCAAGAGCGGTTACTGAGATCAAGAGCGCTCCCCCTAGGAAAATGCCACCGAGCAAATCTGAGAACCAATGGGTATTTCGGTAAAGCGAAACCAGCATGATGGCTGTAGTTACTGATGAAACAATCGTAATCAAATACTTGGCACTCTTTGGCTCACTCCATAAGTATCGGTAAATGAGATAGGCAAATAGCCCCCAGATTAAAACTGCATTTGAAATATGGCCACTTGGAAATGACATGCCGTCAAAATTTAGAATATCCATATCTAAGCGAGGCTTAGTACGCCCAATAGCCAATTTGAAAACTCCAACCACGCCATTTAGTGCAAGTAGCGCAACTATCGAAAGCAAAATCGGACGATAGGTATTAAACCTGCGCCACAAATAGGCCGATAGCAACAAGATCGCTATTGCGCTTAAGCCCCGCAGCCCTAAATCATCGATGCGGCGCAAAATGAAATAGACCCAATCCGGAAAAAGATATCTATCAAAGGTGGCAATCTTGTCATCGATGGTAATCAGCCAACCTGCAGTTACTACTTGATAGGTAACAAATAAGAAGCCTGAGGTAGCAAAAGCTGCCCAAGAGAATGAGCGACTTAACTCTTCGCGTTGGTGGGCTTTCAATTTGAGCATTATTCGACCGTAACCGACTTAGCTAAATTGCGAGGTTGATCCACATCATTGCCCCGGGCAATCGCCATTTCGTAAGCGAACACTTGCAGCGGCACAGTTGCCAAAACTGGCTGGAAAAGGGCTGGTGCAACTGGAATTCGAATTACGTGAGCAGCACCAGTTACTTCAGCGCCTTCTTCAGCAATCACAATTACTTGTGCGCCACGGGCTTTAACTTCTTGAATATTACTCAACATCTTTTCATCAAGTGAATGCTCATGTCCTGACGGAACGATCGCTATTACTGGAGTGCCTTCTTCAATTAATGCAATTGGGCCATGCTTTAGTTCGCCACCTGCGAAACCTTCGGCGTGCATGTAGGCAAGTTCTTTAAGTTTTAGCGCACCTTCTAGGGCAGCTGGAAAACCTACATTTCGACCTAAGAACAGAACTGACGAACTCTTAGCAAAAGTACGAGTAAGCGCTCGTAGTGGTTCGACAGTTTCAAGAATAGCTTCGATCTTTGCCGGCAGTTCAAGAAGTTCGTGATACAGATCAGCAACTTCGGTATCAGTTAGTTGTTTGCGTACTTGCGCTAAATGTAGGCCAATCAGATAAACCGCAACGACCTGAGTTAGGAAAGCTTTAGTTGATGCCACCGCAATTTCTGGCCCGGCATGGGTATATAACACTGCATCTGATTCTCGAGGAATTGTTGAGCTGTTGGTGTTACAGATTGCTAATACTCGAGCGCCTGCAGCTTTGGCATGCCGAAGTGCCATCAAGGTGTCCATGGTTTCACCTGATTGTGAAATTGCAATTACTAAAGTTTGAGCATCAATAATTGGGTCGCGATAGCGATACTCACTTGCGATCTCGACTTCAACTGAAATCTTGGCCCACTTTTCAATGGCATATTTTGCAATCATGCCGGCGTGATAAGCAGTGCCGCAGGCAATAACCACAATCTTCTTAAGTGCACGAATTTCTTCATCGCTCATCTTTAATTCATCAAGTTCGATCTGATTGTTATCAGTT
>Ga0247844_1001109_pt1 | contig 52694 bp, 46 predicted proteins | sample LaCtaG_FD_192421 | JGI IMG/M metagenome (GOLD analysis project Ga0247844, IMG submission 192421) | Freshwater microbial communities from meromictic Lake La Cruz, Castile-La Mancha, Spain - LaCruzMarch201714.5m_1 | ecosystem: Environmental > Aquatic > Freshwater > Lake | place: Spain: Castile-La... | reverse complement strand
CGGCTGTCGGCGCCGAAGATCGAGGCTTTGCCGGCGTTCGGGGTGACGAGGCCGAGGAGGACTTTGAGCGTGGTGCTTTTTCCCGAGCCGTTCGGCCCGAGCAGCCCGTAGACCTCGCCCTCCGCCACATGGAGGCTGAGATCCCGGACGGCCACAACCCGCTGGCGCCGGAGGGGCACCGGATACACTTTGGTCAGATTTTCAACAGTAACGGCATTCATGGGATGATGGAAAAACCTTTGAGCCCGGGCAGCAGGGGGGCCGGGGAGACGCGCTCCTGCTCGATGTGCCCGGCCACCTCGCTGGCCCGGATGGCGTCCAAAAAGTCCTCGACCTCATCGCCCTGGACGATGAGCTCGACCCGCCCGTCCGGCAGGTTTCTCGCGGCCCCGGCCACCTCGAACCCGCACGCGATGTTCTTGAGGGACCATCGAAAACCGACTCCCTGCACGCGGCCTTCGTAGTGGACTTGAACGGACGTCATGCGAGCCACTATGGACGCTCGCCGCCCGCATTTCAAGCCGCGCGGGCCGCCGCCTACTACTCGGGGATTTCGCGGAGGGTGACTCCCGGGATGGGGGCGGGCTTCGGAGCGGTGGCGGCCACCGACACCGGCGCGGCCGCGGGGTTCCGGTAGGACGCGACTTCGCGCGGAGGCACCTTGTGCTCGGCCAGCTTCTTGTATTCCGAGATCCCACGGACAATCGCCGCCGCGTAGGAGTCCCGCCATTGCTTCGAGGCGACGTTTCGGGCGTCCGAGGGGTTGGTCAAAAATCCGCCCTCGACGAGGACCGCCGGAGCGCTCGCTTGGCGGAGGACCGCGAACCGCGCGCGCTTGACCCCGCGGTCCGCCATGTCCAGCTTTCCGAGCAGCGAGTGGTGGATCGCGTTCGCCAGGGCGAAGCTGTGGAGGTCGTGCTCGTTGCCGTTCTCCTCGATCATGTCCCGCACGCGCGTCTGCTCATACGCCGTAGAGGGAGCTCCGCGCGGGGTCACGCAAAAAATCTCGAAGCCCCGCGCATCGCGGTTCCAATCCGCCGCGTTGAAATGCAGGCTCACGAAAATCACGTTTTTCTGGCGGTTGGCAAACGCGGCGCGGTCGGCGAGCTCGACGAACTTGTCGCCGTTCCTTGTCATCGCGACGCGGAACCCGGCCTTCTGGAGCTGGTCGCGGACGCGCCGGGCCACATCGAGCGTGAAGTTTTTTTCCCATTCATAAGGGCTGCGCGCGCCGTTGTCCCTTCCCCCGTGGCCGGCGTCGAGCACGACCGTGGTGACGGCGGGGAGCCCTGCGATGGCGGACGGGCGAAACGCGGGCTCGATGGTTTTCCCCAAATCGAGGCGCGACACAAAATACCGGCCTCCGTCCTCGGCGATGGGGAAGGCCAGCCAGTGCTTGACCCCGTTGATCAGGACCTCGCGGTTGTCGCGCACCACGACAAGCTCGCGCGAGGATCCGCTTAGCTTTTTCGATTTGTCGTCGAGGGCCACCTCCTCGCCGAGCCCGTAAAATGCGGCCACCTCCGCCAGCGGCACGTGCTCGCGCCCGCTGAAGACCTTGATCTCCCAGCAGAACGCCGGAAGCGTCGAGGCGAAGAGCCCCAGAAGAGCAAGTTGCTTACTCCAGATGGAACCTCTGAAGCGCATCGGCGGTGGCCTGCATGTCTCTCCCCTGAGCCAGCGGGTGCAGGGCGGGCCGCACGGGGAGACTCAGCCGCTCGGTCCCGCGCATCACCTCGATGTCCGCGCTGTCTCCGGCTGTCAAAAAATACGAGGCGTCGATCAGGTCCTCCACGGTCGAAATCCGGGTCCCCCCAACGCTCAGGAGGATGTCCCCGACCTGGAGGCCGGACTGGGCTGCCGGGGTGTCGGGGTCCAGCTTGTCCACCTTCGCGGTTGAGCCCGAAACGGCCTCCGGTGCATCCTCGACCTCGACGCCCACCCAGCCCGGACGCAGCTCCCCGAACCGCGCCAGATCCATCCGCACCTTCTCAGCCGCCCGGATCGGCAGCACGTGGCAGCCCGATCCCCCATCGATCCGCCCCACCAGGATCCCGATCGCCTCCCCGTTCAAATCCAAAACCGGGGCGCCCCCCTGGCCCCGCTGGACGGCAAGGTTGGCCCGGATGTGGGTCGTCGAAAAAAATTGGCCGAGATACTTGCGGTCGAGCCCGCCGACGATCCCGAAGCTCGGGCTTGCCTCGCGGTCCTCCGGGTAGCCGATCAGCAGCACGGGAGTCGCCATGGTGACGTTTTTGGAGTTTCCCAAGGGGATGGAGGGCGTGCAGGCATCGACCTTAAGGATCGCGATGCCACTGCGCTCATCGGCGATCAGCACGCGGGCCGGCATCTCCTTGCCATCGGAGGTCATCACGGTGACGTCGTCGGCCTTCATCACGATCCCCGCATGCGTGTAGACCGTGCCGGTGGGATCGGCAAAAAACCCGCTGCCGAACCGGATGCCCAGCTTGTCTCCCGCGCGCACCTTGACCACCGCGTTCTTCCGCTCGTCAAAAACCTTGCGGACTTGGGCGGAGATGTTGTCCGCCAGCGACTCTTCCGCGTGGGCGCGGTGGGCGCCGCTGACCGTGGCCGCCCAGCAAGCGAGAGTCAGAATCCCTGCCTGGGCGAGCGACCTAGAAACTGTGCGATGGGACATAACTCACCGGTCGGGTCGGCAACACGTAGTGCACGGAAGGTGAACCAGTGGATGTCGTGGCAACCGGGAGCGTCTCGCCAATGGTCACAGGGTTCGGGGACGCCAGGGACAACGTCTGCTGGCTGTTCGCTGCCAGCACCCCCTGGCTGTTTCGGGCCGGAAGGGCGATGATCGCGACGGAGGCCGCAACCGCCAGCCCGGCAATCGCCCCATAAGCCAAGCGCGGCACCTCGAAGGCCGGTGCGATGGCCATCACCCGATCGCGGACAAGCTCCCAAAGCGGGCGCCGGATCAGCTCTGCGCGCTGGCGGTCCTGGAACTCTGCGAGAAAATCCTCAAAGTAGCCGGGGGGTGGCTGTTCGTAACGCTTGAGCCGCAACAGCTTCGAGATGTTTTCTTCCGGTGTCATTTTTTGGTTCTAGTTGGTGATAAACTCTTGCAGGTAATTTTGCAACTGCCGGTGTGCGTAGAACAGCCTCGAGCGGACGGTCCCCTCGGAGACCTTCAGGATCTTCGCTATCTCCGCATGGGGCATTCCTTGAATGTCGAACATGGTCACAACACTTCTATGCTCGTGAGACAGCTTCATCATCGCCTCGTTCAATTTTTTTTGAAGCTCCCCGAGATTCGCCTGGTGCCTGGGGTCGTGGTCGCTGGTGGCCTCGATGAACTCGGGGTCGTTGGCGATCCCGTTGTCCACGTCGTCGAGGCTCATCGTCATCCGGCGGTTCCGCTTCTTCAAAAAATTGATGGCCATGTTGACGGCGATCGAGTGCATCCATGTATAGAAGCTGGATTTCCCCTGGAACCCCTTGATCGAGCGGTAGGCCTTGGCGAAGATTTCCTGGAGAAGGTCATTGGTGTCCTCGTGGTTGGAGGTCATGTTGTAGACGAGCCCGTAGAGCCGCGGGCTGTAGCGGACCACCAGCGCGTCGAACGCGCGCGCCTCCCCGGCCTGGGTGCGGGCAACCAATTCAGCATCTGGCGTTTCGGGCGGTTCCATTCGTGGCGGACCGTCACCCCTAGCAGACTTCCCTCCTGTTTGCAGAGAAAAAATCCCTTGTGGCCCGCGCGGGGTATTTGACGCGGAAGCCCAAAGCTTCCAATGTGTGGGCTCCTATGTGGACATCCGCCCAACAGCACGTTCTTGATCTCGTGGCCTACGAGCCCGGCAAGCCGGTCGAGGAGCTCGCCCGCGAAATGGGGCTCGCCCCTTCCGACATCATCAAGCTCGCCTCCAACGAAAACCCGCTCGGCCCGTCTCCCAAGGCCCTCGCCGCCATGCGCGAGTGCCTCGAGCGCGCCCACTTCTACCCGGATGGAGGGGGCTGGGCGCTGCGCAACGCGATTGCCGGGCGCGTCGGCCTGGGCCGGGAGAATGTCATCCTCGGCAACGGGTCGAACGAGATCATCGAGTTCATCGGCCATGCATTTTTGCGCGCGGGCGACGAGGTGGTCACGGCGAAGCACGCGTTTGCCGTCTATTCGCTGATGGCCCAGCTGTTCGGGGCGAAGACCGTCGAGGTTCCGGACCCGGGGTATGTTCACGACCTCGATGCGATGCTTGGAGCGATCACCCCGAAAACCCGCCAGCTCTTCATCGCGAACCCGAACAACCCGACCGGAACGATGGTCGGGCAGGACGCGATCGACCGGTTCATGGATCGCGTTCCCGAGCACGTGCTGGTCATTTTCGACGAGGCCTACTTCGAGTTCCTGGACAACCCGCCGGATGTCATCCGCTTGATCCGGGAGGGGCGGAATGTCGTGGTCATGCGAACATTTTCGAAGATCCAGGGCCTCGCGAACCTGCGCATCGGCTACGGGCTCGCGCCCGAGCCCCTGGCCGCCGTCCTGCAAAAAACCCGCCAGCCGTTCAATGCGAACGGGATCGCCCAGGCCGGGGCGCTGGCCGGGCTCTCGGACGACGAGCACATGCGGAAGACCCGCGAGCTGACGCACGAGGGCCGGAACTACTTCCATGCGGAGTTCGAGGCGATGGGGCTGGAGTTTGTGCCCAGCGTGGCGAACTTTGTTCTCGTGCGGGTCGGTGACGGGGACGCGGTCTTCCAGGCCCTCCTGCGCCGTGGGGTCATCGTCCGCGCCATGAGGAGCTATGGGCTTCCCGCGTGGGTCCGCGTCTCCGTGGGGACGATGGATCAAAACCGGAGGCTGATTTCCGAGATGCGCGGGCTGCAGGCGGCCGGGGCCCTTCCGCGCGGCGAGATCGTTCCCGCCTGACCCAAGATGCAGCCCGGGGACACGATCGCGGCCATCTCGACGCCGCCGGGTGAGGGGGCCATTGCGGTCATCCGCCTCTCCGGTCCGGAGGCCCACCGGATCCTCCAGCAGGTCTTTCGCCCGGCCGGAAAGATGGTCCCCCGGCGGGCGGCGTATGGCGAGATCGTCTCCGGCGGGCGCACGCTGGACCAGGTGCTGGCGACCGTGTTCTGCGGGCCCTCGAGCTCCACGGGTGAGGACATGGCGGAGATCGGCTGCCACGGCGGAATCCTCCTTGCGGCAAGCATCCTGCAGCTTGTGCTGCGATCGGGGGCGCGGGCGGCGGAGCCCGGAGAGTTCACCCAGCGCGCATTCCTGAACGGCAAGATGGACCTGTCCCGCGCCGAGGCGGTGATGGACCTGATCTCGGCGCGCACCCCGCTCGCCCTGCGCGCCGCCGCCGAGCAGCTCCAGGGGCGCATCGGCGAGCAGGCGGATGCCATCCGCGCCGCCATCCTCGAAAGCGTCGCCCACCTCGAGGCGTTCATCGATTTTCCCGAGGAGGGGATCGACCCCGCCAGCGGCTCCGCCCTCGTGCAAAAAATCGCGGTCGCGACCGCGCGGATCGACGCCCTGCTCGCGACATCGGCGGGCGGGCGGATCCTGCGCGAGGGCGTCCGGGTGGCGATCGTCGGGCGACCCAACGCCGGAAAATCGAGCTTGCTGAACCGCCTGCTGGGCAGGGAGCGGGCGATCGTGAGCGCGGTCCCGGGCACGACCCGTGACACGATCGAGGAGTCCGCCGTCCTGCAGGGAATCCTCTTTCGCCTGACGGATACGGCCGGACTGCGCGAGACCGAGGACCCGGTCGAGCGCGAGGGGGTGGAGCGGGCCCGCCGGGTCATCGATGGGGCGGACCTCGTCCTCCACGTCTTTGACGCCACCGAGCCGTTTCACGAGCCCACCCTCCGCAGCCGCGAGATCCTCGTGGCGAACAAATGCGACCTTCCGGAGGCAGCTCCCCACGGCTCCGCCCTCCCGGTCTCCTGCAAGTCCGGCGACGGGTTTTCCGCGCTGCTCGAGGCCATGCTCCGGGAGACCTGCGGCGCTCACCTCTCCGCGGGCGAGTCCCTGGCATCCGTGAACGCCCGCCACCAGGCCCTCCTGGAGTCCGCAAGATCCTCGCTGGCTGCTGCGGCGGACCTCCTGCTCTCGGGCGCCCCCCCGGAGCTCACCGCCATCGAGCTCCGCGCCGCCCTGGATGCCGTCGGGCGCGTCACCGGAGCGGCCGATGCCGAGGAAATCCTCGGCGAAATCTTCGGCCGCTTCTGCATCGGCAAATAAGCTGCCCTCTCCCGGCGCGGATCCCCGGCCCCCATGCGCGAGGCCGTCGCGCCTCGCGGAAGTAATAAATCCTGTTTCGTGAGCCCCCTCCACGCTCACTTTTTGAGCGCGTGCCGGCACCCCTCCGTGTCTTTGCTATTGTTCCACGGTATCGTGATCTGGTAGGTTGGATCCAACTCAACGGCACATGGACGAGATCCGCGATTTTTTAAACAAGAAGCTGAGTTCGCCTTTGGATGTTCCGCCGGCAAAGGTGGCTAAACTGCCTTCCGGCGACATGGAGTATGTCACCTTTGGCGAGGGAAAACCTCTTCTGATTATTCACGCGGGCGGGGGCGGCTTCGATCAGGCCTTGCTCCTATTCAAGCGATATGTTCCAGAGGGATTCCAGATGATTTGTCCTTCGCGTCCGGGCTACCTCGGAACGCCGCTCGCCACCGGACAAACAGTTGAACAGCAGGTCGACGCGCTGGCAGGCCTGCTCGATCACCTGCATGTTCCCAGCGCTGTGATCGTCACGCTCTCCGCCGGGGGCACGTTCCTCTACCCGTTCGCCCTGCGCCACCCCCAAAAAACCAAAGCGATCGTCGCCATCGATGCCATCTCCGGCGAATACCTGATGCCCGAGCAGGCCGGGAAACTCGCTCAGGCATTTTTCATGACCGAGATCGGCCTCTGGCTGACTAAAAAGAGCACGGTTTATTTTCCCGAGGCCGTCGTGAAGAATTTATTTCAGACCGAGGGCTACCTGGATCCGGCCCGACTGGAAGCCCGGGTGAAAGAGGTCATCAGCTCGCGCGAGCACCTGGAGATCATTGCGGACCTCGTCTACTGCCTGGCCGATTTTAAGAACCGACAGGCAGGTGTCGCGAATGACATGGCGCTGGGCGCAAAATCCCAGTGGTATGACTTCGCCCGCATCACATGCCCCGCGCTCATCATCCATGGAACCCACGACGCGGATGTCAAATTTTTCAACGGGGTGTTCGCCTACGAGCGGCTGGGGTCGAAAGACAAAGTGCGCTTCTGGATCGAATTCGGCACGCATTTCGGATTTTTCTTCGCGCCGGACTCCCCGCTCGCGCAGCAGAAGTTCCGCGAGTTTCTCCTCAAGCACGGCTAGAGGGGGGGCTTGCCCGGCCGCCCTCCCACCAGGCGTAATTCAGGCGGTTGGTCGGGCTGTAGGTTGTCTGGCCGGGATGGGTGGCGACCGACTGGTCGCCCTCGATCAGCTCGATGTGGCAGTCCCCAAAAAGGTAGCAGGCCTTGCCGTCCCACGAAAACCGGTATCCGGTTTGCACGTTATCCTGAAAAACCGGCGGGTTTCGCAGTTCAAAGAAGCGCCTCCCAGCGGCGGCTTCTCCCCGATGGTCCCCCCGCTCGCATCTTTCATCTCCAGATCGAAGGAGCCCTTGCTGTCCGGCAGGAACATCCCCCCCGGAACGGCACGGGCTTTCCCCGCCAGCCAGATCGCCTCCTTCTCCGCTTGCAAGGGGAAGGCGAACTGCAATCCAAGGGCACAGATGATGGCGAAGACGGCTGAAGGCTGCCCCGCAGGTAGGGGACGAGCGCCAGCGAGAGACTCAACGTCCGTCCCTTTACAATAGATGTCACACCTGCGACATTTATTGTTGAGGCGCCAGGCTCATTTTCTGTGACCGAATTTGAGGTCTGGAACGAATTCGGTGCGAGCGCTCAGTGCCTGCATGGGCACTCTGCTCCTACCCCAGCAGGGAAAAAAAGGCCTGTTCGTCGAGGACGGGGATACCCAGCGCGCGGGCCTTGTCCAGCTTGCTGCCGGCGTCGGATCCCGCGAGGAGGTGGGTGGTTTTTTTGCTGACGCTTCCCGCGACTTTTCCCCCGCGGGTGCGGATCATCTCGGCGGCCTGTTCGCGGGGGATCGAGAGGGAGCCGGTGAGCACCCAGATCGACCCTTGCAGGCTCCGCCCCGCAGGCTTCGATTCGGGATCCCGCTCCCCGAAATTCAGCTCTGCGCGGCGGAGGGCTTCGACCAGCGCAGCGCCTGCGGGCGAGCGGAACCAGCCAAAAATTGCGTTGGCCATGATCGCGCCGATGTCGTGGACCCCGAGGAGTGCCTCGAGGTCGGCCGAGGCCAGGGCGTCGAGCGTGCCGAAGCGGGTGGCAAGGTCGCGCGCGGCCGCCACGCCGACATGCGGGATTCCGAGGCCGTTGATCAGTCGCCAGAGCGGGCGGCTCCGGCTCACGTCAATGGCGGCCATGACGTTCGCGGCACTTTTTTCCCCCATCCGATCCAGGGAGGCCAGCCGGGACGCGTCGAGCGAGTAAAGGTCGGGAAGGTCCCTGAGCCAGCCCGCTTCGACGAGCTGGGCCACCAGCGCCTCGCCCAGGCCCTCGATGTCCATCGCGCTGCGGGAGGCAAAATACTCGATGCGCCTCCGCAGCTGCGCGGGGCAGGCCGGGCTTAGGCACCTCCATGCGACGCCATCCTTCTCAACCGCGGCACCGCAGGACGGGCAGGTGGACGGCATTACGAACGCCTTCTCGGAGCCGTCGCGGAGCGCGGTTTGCACCGCAACCACAGCCGGGATGACCTCTCCAGCCTTTTCGATGAGGACGTGGTCGCCGATGCGGATGTCCTTGCGCGCGATTTCCTCCTCGTTGTGGAGGGTGGCCCGCGAGACCGTGCTGCCAGCGACGAGCACGGGATCGAGCTCTGCCACGGGTGTCAGCACCCCGGTCCGGCCAACCTGGACGGTGATGGCGCGCAGACGGGTTGCGGCCTGCTCCGGCTCGTATTTGTAGGCGATCGCCCAGCGGGGGGCCTTCGAGGTGGAGCCCAGCTCGTTGCGAAGCGCCAGGTCGTCCAGCTTGATGACCGCCCCATCCGTCTCGTAGGTGAACCCGTGCCGGATCCTCCCCAACTCCTCCACCCCCGCCAGCACGTCGTCCGCGCACCCCGCCAGAAGGATTTTTTCCGGGACGGGCAGGCCCCAGGTGCGGAAGGCTTCGAGCGAGGCGGATCCGGTTGCGGGAAGGCGGCCATCCCAGGAGCCGAACCCGTAGAAGATGCCGGCCAGGCGGCGCCCGGCCACCAGGGTGGGATCGAGTTGTTTGAGGGATCCGGCGGCCGCGTTGCGCGGGTTGGCAAAAGCGGGGAGGCCCTGATCGTCCCGCAGGGCGTTGAGCTCGGCGAAGACCTCTTTCGGAAGGTAAATCTCCCCGCGCACCTCCAGACGTGCGGGAAAATTTCCACGAAGCGCCGGGGGGATGTTTGCGATTGTGCGGACGTTTCGGGTGACGTCGTCGCCGGTGGTCCCATCCCCCCGCGTGGCCGCGCGCACCAGCTTGCCGCCCTCGTAAAGCAACGAGATGGCCACCCCATCGACTTTCGGCTCGATGGTGAACGAGGCGAAGAGGCCGCCGGCAGACTTGGTGGTCCGGTCGAGAAACGCGCGCAGCTCCGCGGCCGAATAGGTATTGTCCAGGCTCTGCATCGGGACCAGGTGCCGCGCCGGCTCAAACCCCTCCGTGGGCTTGCCCCCGACGGCTCTTGTCGGCGACGGAGCCTCGTCGGGATGCCGGATCTCCAACTCCTGCAGCTCCCGAAGAAGGGCGTCAAACTCACGGTCCGGAATCTCCGGGGCCGCATCCTGATAGTAGAGCCGGTTGTGCCGCTCAATCTCCCGCCGAAGGTGCTGGATCCGCTGCTTTTCGTTTGCCATAAAATCTCCGGAGCACCGCCAGACCGGCAGCCGTACCGGCCAGGTCCGCCATCCAGTCAAACGGGTCCGCTCCGCTGCGGTTCGGCACGAAGAGCTGGTTGATCTCGTCCGCCAGCCCGAGGCTGCAGAGCACAAGGAATACGATCAAAAAAATGGTGCTCCACCGGATCGCCGCCGTCGCCCGGATCGCCGCCCCCAACGACAGCGCCCCCCAAAAAAAGAAGAGGAAATGTTCGACCTTGTCAAAGCCAAGGACCGGCTGGAATGGGCCGGGGACCCCCTGGCGCGTGGACGCATACACGAGCACCAGCACCCACACGCCGAAAATCAGCCAGAGCAGGGGGACCGCAAAACGAAGCCTTGGAAAAAAATTTGGCAATGCCCGGGAATGCATGCCGGGAAGGCTACCAAACCCGCCCGGGCCGCGCGAACCAAAACCCACGCTTCTCCCATCAAAAAAGCCGCCGCCAATTTTCGATCTCGCATCAGGCGCCACGGCGCTCCCGGCGCTCGCCTGTCAGGGGGCGTCCGGTCCGTTTCCTGCCTGGGCCGACTTGTGGAGGGCGGCATAGACGCCTCCCTTGGCGACCAGCTCGGGCCCGGTTCCATCCTCGACCAGCGCACCGTCCTTGATGACGAGGATGCGGCCGATGCTGTGAACTGTTGCCAGGCGGTGGGTCACGATCAGCGTGGAGCGCCCCTTCATGAGCTCGCTGATGGTCTCCATGATCGCATGCTCGGTCGTCGGATCCAGCGCGCTGGTCGGCTCATCCAGGAGGAGGATCGGCGCATCTTTGAGGAACGCGCGGGCGATCCCGATCCGCTGGCGCTGGCCCACGCTGAGGTGCCCGCCCCTCTCCCCCACCGCGCTTTCAAACCCCTTCGGCATCTGCGCGATAAAGTCGTAGGCCTGCGCCCGCCGCGCGGCCTCGAGGATCTCCTCCTCCGTCGCCCCGGGCCGCCCGTAAGCAATGTTTTCCCGGATCGTCGTCGAAAAAAGAAGGGTGTCCTGGAGGACCATGCCAATCTGCGCCCTCAGGCTTTTTTTTGTGATTTCCCGGAGGTTGATGCCGTCCAGCGCCACCGATCCGCTCATGGGGTCATAGAACCGCGGAACGAGGCTCAGCAGCGTGCTCTTGCCGGTTCCCGTGCCGCCCACGATCGCCACCGTCTGCCCGGGCTCCACGTCGAACGAGATGTCCTTCAGGATCACCCTCTCCTCCGAATAGCCGAAAGAAACCGCCTGGAACGCGATCCGCCCGGAAGCCCCGTGGATCACGCGCGCTCCCGGGGCGTCTGGCACATCGTTGTCGCGCTCCAGCACCTCGAAGCACCTTGTCGCACCTGCTGCCGCGCCCTCCAGCGCCCAGGCAGTATAGGTGAGCTGTTCGAGCGGTTGGTAGAGCATGAGGAGGTAGGAGGAAAACACAAGGAGGTCGCCCAGCGTGAACGCCCCCGCCGGCTTCAGGACCTCCAGGGCCCCGACGTAATACATCAGCGCCGTCCCGATCGCCATGAGGGTGCTCACCACGAGGGCGCTGGCGACCGATGTCATGTTCAGCCGCATGTTCGCCTCCAGGCTCTGCGCCGCGCGGCGGCGGAACTGCCGCACCTCAAACGCCTCCCTTCCGAAGGCATGGACCATCCGGATCTGGCTGAGGCCCTCCTGCGCCAGCGTGAGCAGGTCGCTCTCCCTTTCCTGGATCGTGGTCGACTCCCGCCGGACCCGTTCGGCATAGTGCCGGATTGCCAGCACGACGAAAGGAAGGATCACCAGCGAGGCCAGCGTCAACGGCCAGCTCATGCGGAACATGATCACCAGGGCGCTCCCCAGCATCACAACCGACGAGAGCACGGTCGCGAAACCCTTGTTGTAAATGGTCTGGATGCTCTGCGAGTCGTAGGCCACCCGGAAACTTGAGTCCGCGCTCCGCCGGGCATCATGGAATTTCAAGGGCAGCGCCTGCAGCGCGGAGTAGAGGTCGGTCCGCAGCTTGAGCAGGGCCCTCAGCCCGACGCGGATGAAGAGGTAGTTCGACGCCAGGTTGATCAGCCCCGCAAAAAGGCTGATGACGACCATCGCCGCGGAGAGGCCCAGGATGGCGCCGGCCGGGTTCGCGTCCCCGAACCACTGGTGGACGAACGCCCGCGCATCCGACGTGCCCTTCGTCGTGTCCAACACTCCGTCCACGATATACTTGAACGGCCAGGGCTTCAGGAGGTTGAAGCCGATTCCGGCAAACGTCAGCACCACCCCGCCAAGCGTCGGCCAGAAAAACGGGCGGAAATACCGGAGCGCCCTCGCATAGATGTTCACCCGTCCGTCCTAGTCCAGCGCTTCCCGGGGCGCAAGCGCATTGCACCCCCCCCGGCGGGGAACAATGAAAAAGGGAGGAAAACCCGAAGGTTCCCGGAGGCAGGAACTGGCGGGGCAGCCCCCCATGCGCCGCAGGGCAGCCGGCCCGGGCGCCCCGCGCAAGAATGGTGTTGCCCGCGCGGCCAATCCCGAGCATTCCTTTTTTGTGAGCAAAAAACTGCGCAACCGCCTGCTGGCCCTCGCCTGCCTTCTCGTGTTTTTCGGCGTCGGGGTCCTCTTCTACGTGAACTGGGTCGTCCAGCGCCCGTTCGCCATTGTTCTTTTCCTCTCGGACAACCTCACTCCATCGGTGCTCACGGCCGCACGGATCTACTCCGGGGGTGCGGACAACCGTCTCGCAATCGAGAGGTTTCCGCACCTGGCCCTGCTCACGACCCAGGCCAATGACTTTGCGGTGGCGGATGGGGCTGCGGCCGCGGCAGCGGTTGCCACCGGGCACAAGGCGAACAACCGCTCGCTGCGGTTTGAGGGCGGCAAGGAGACCCTGCCGACGCTGATCCAGCTGGCCCGCAAGAGCGGCCGCGCAACGGGCATCGTGTCCAACCTCTCGCTCACCGCCGCCACGGCCGCAGCCTTCTACTCCGGAACGGCCGACCCTCTCGATGCCGAGACCATCGCGCGCGACCTCGCCGAGACATCCGACATCAACGTCCTGCTTGGCGGAGGGGGCTCCGACCTCCTGCCGGATTCGAAGGATGGCCGCCGCCGGGACGGCCGGGACCTGATCCTTGAGATGCGCAACCGGGGATACGACATCGTGCGCAGCCGGCAGGAGATGGAAAATACGCCGCAGTGGCGCGCGCCAAAAGTTCTCGGCGTCTTCAGCGAGGGCCCCATGGCCTTTGCCGACGAGGTTCAGGCCTCCGCCTCCCAGCCCTCCCTGTCCGACATGGTTCGGCAGGCCATCCTCCTCCTCCAATACAACTCCCGCGGCTACCTCCTTGTCGTCGATGCCGGACTCGCCGGCACCGCCTCCCGGCAAAGCCAGGGGGAGCGCACGCTCAAAGAAATCCTGGAGCTCGACCGCGCGGTCGCCACCGCCCTCGACTACGCCGGAGAAAAAGCCCTCGTCATCGTGGCCGGACGCGCGAACCCCGGTGGCCTCCGCCTCAACGGCTACCCGTTCCGCAACGACAAGGGGGCCGCCATCCTCGGCATCAACGCCCAGGGCGTCCCCTCCCTCACGTGGTCCACCGGCCCCGGCTCCGGTCCCAACCCCTCTCCTGAGGGCCTCTCAAAAACCGAGCCCTCCGCATTCCCGACGGCCGACGCCATCGGGGCTGCGGAGGATGTCATCGCCGTCAGCAAAGGCCCCGGAACCGAGGCCCTGCAAGGGTTTCAGGACAACACGGATATTTTCCAGGTGATCCGCCAGGGGCTGTGAGGGGCCCTTTCGCCCTCTCAGCGCCCGATCTTCCGGAGCTTGAGTCCGGACATCAGGTTCCGCTCGATCTGCTCCAGCGAGATCCCCTTGGTCTCCGGGACGAAGATCAGGAAGAAGACGATGAAGAGAAGGTTGACCCCGCCGTAAAGCAGGAACGTGTTCCCGCCGCCCACCGTGTTGATGAGGGTCAGGAATGTCTGCCCAACGATGGCGTTCACCACCCAGTTGGTTGTCGTGCTGCACGTCACCCCGAGGTCGCGCCCCGCCAGCGGGTAGATCTCCGAGCAGATCACCCAAATGATCGGTCCCGCGCTCATCGCAAAGCCGACGATAAAGATCAGAAGGGCAAAGATCGCGGGGTATCCCAGGCCCGGGTTCTTGTCGATTCCCATGTTGAACAGCGTGCCGACCGTGCCCATCGCGAGCCCCATCGTCACAAACCCGGCATACATGATCGGCTTGCGGCCCAGCCGGTCGACAAAGGCGATCGCGATGAACGTGGCCAGCACGTTCGTGATCCCCACAACCACCGTCCCCCACATCTGCTCGTAATCGGTGTTGAATCCCGCGAGCTCAAAAATCTTCGGGGCGTAATACATCACCACGTTGATGCCCGTGAGCTGCTGGATCACCTGGAGCCCGATGCCGAGCCCGATGGCCCTGCGGAAGTTCGCGTTCGTGCGGAACATCTCCCACCCGCTCTGCTTCACCTTCACGCTGTCCTCGATCTCGCGCACCTCGGCCGCGATCTCCGCCTCGTCCAGCTTCATCCGCCGGAACACGCCCACAGCGTGGTCATGAAACCCCTTCATGAAGAGCCACCGGGGGCTCTCCGGCAGGAAGAGGACGCCCACAAACATCAGCGCCGCCGGGATGGCGATGATCCCCAGCATGATCCGCCAGTGGCCGCCGGTCGTGCCACCGAACGTCGCATACGTCGCAAGCCACGTGTCGCTGAGGAACGCCATCAGGATGCCGATCGTGATCATGAGCTGATACATCGAGATCATCGACCCGCGCACCGACTGCGGTGAGATTTCCGAAAGGTAGAGAGGCGCTGTGAACGACGCCACGCCCACACCGATGCCCAGCAAGAACCGGGCGCCGATCAGGAACGACTCGTCCGGGGAAAACGCGCAGGCCAGAGCCCCGACGATGAAGACCACGGCGCTGACCAGGATCGTTTTGCGCCGCCCGAATTTCGCTGAGATGAACCCGCTGATCAGCGTCCCGAACACCGCCCCCCAAAGGAGCGCGCTCACGATAAACTCGCTCCGGGAATCCGCCTCCACCGGGTTCAAGTCGGCGAGAAACTCGCCCTTGATGTAGGCCAGCGCCCCGGAGATCACGCCCACATCCAGGCCGAACAGCAGCCCGGCCAGAGCCGCAGTGAACCCGATAAAATAGACGATAAACTGAACTTTTTTTGGTGAGGAGGATGTGTTCATAGGGAGAGGATCTCTTTGTATCGCGACTTCTGCAGGCAGGCAATACGATTCCAAGCGCAATTTCGGGCGCGGGGAGAAGAACGCGGCCGGCCCGATGGCCGGAAACCTGCGGCCGCCCCGAATTCTCATCTGTCGCTTTGTTATCGCCAAGCCGCCGTTCGTCAGCTATCAAGAGCTTTCTTCCCATGAAACACACCGACTACCTCGTCAAGCCAGGCCGCAAGGTCAGCCTCAAAAACTTTGATCCCGCCGACCAGGGCGAGTTCGAGTCCAAGGATCACGCATCGAACAAGCTTCGCAAAGACATTGAGAAGCTGGTGGAGCTGCAGGACATCTTTTACGCGGCGGACACGTATTCGCTGCTGATTATTTTTCAGGCGATGGACGCCGCAGGCAAGGACGGGGCGGTCAAGCATGTGATGAGCGGGCTCAACCCGCAGGGGTGCCAGGTCGCATCGTTCAAGTCCCCATCGGCCCGCGAGCTCGATCACGACTACCTCTGGCGCTCGAACATCATGCTCCCGGAGCGCGGCCGCATCGGGATCTTCAACCGCTCGTATTACGAGGAGGTCCTCGTCGTGCGCGTCCACCCGAACATCCTCGAATCCCAGAAAATCCCTGAAAGCCTGAAGAAGGGCGGGATCTGGAAGCGCCGGTATCGCGAGATCAACAACTACGAGCAATACCTGAACGACAACGGCACGAAGATCGTCAAATTTTTTCTGAACGTCTCCAAGGACGAGCAGAAGAAGCGCTTCCTGGAGCGGATCAACAACCCGGCCAAGAACTGGAAGCTCTCTCCGGCGGACGTGAAGGAGCGGGCGCACTGGGATGAATACCAGGCGGCCTACGAGGAAATGCTGTCCCACACGAGCACCGAGGCCGCCCCGTGGTATGTGATTCCGGCGGATAAAAAATGGTTCAGCCGGGCGGTGATCGCGGACATCCTCGTGAAATCACTCAAGTCCCTCCACTTCCACTACCCGACGCCGGACGCCGCGCAAGTTGCCGCCCTGCAGGAGGCGAAAAAAAGCCTGGAAGCGGAGAAGGACTGAAGGCGGCCCCAGAGTGTCAACCCGAGCGCCCTCGGCATCCTGCCGATGCGCAGCATTTCCCTGCATGGGCAGGAGGCCCGTGGCACGAGTCCCGGCAAAGGGAGCCGCAGGAGCTCTAGCCCGACCCCTCGGCTGCCACGGGGTTTGACAGGCTGCCGATCTTTTCGATCTCGATCGTGACGACATCCCCCGGCTGGAGCCAGACGGGCGGCTTGCGGGCCATGCCGACGCCGTTCGGGGTGCCCGTGAGGATGACCGTGCCGGGGTGGAGGGTCGTGCTTCCGCTGAAGAAGGCGATGAGCGCGGGGACGTCGAAGATCATGTCCGACGTGCTCTCCTCCTGCATCGTCCGGCCATTCAGGATCGTGCGGATGCGGAGGGCGTTGGGATCCGGGACCTCATCTGGCGTGACGAGGTGGGGGCCGAGCGGGGCGAACGTGTCGAAGGTCTTCCCGCGGCACCACTGGCTCCCGCCGAATTGCACCTGCCAGTCCCGCGCGCTCACGTCGTTCGCACAGGTGTAGCCCGCCACGTGCTCGAAGGCGTTCTCGCGCGAAACATTTTTGGCCGTGCGCCCGATGACCACGGCGAGCTCGCACTCGTAGTCGACCTCGTGGCTTGCGAGGTGTCCCGGGAGCACGATGGGGTCCCCCGGGTTTTGAACTGCGGAGGGGGCCTTCATGAAAAGGATCGGGAACCGGGGCAGGCGCGCGCCGGTCTCCTCGGCGTGCTTCCGGTAATTCAGCCCGGTGCAGTAGATGGCGGGCGGCGCGACAGGAGCGAGCAGCTTGGCGGTTTTGGCCTCCTCGCCGGTGCCGACGAACCCGTCGGCGAGGGACCCGGAGAGACGTTCGGACGTGCCGTCCGGCAGCAGGCGCGCGTAAGCGATGGCCCCGTCGGGGGTGAGAATGCGCTGGATTTTCATGGCGTTAGTGTTTGGGGGCTTTGACGGTTCCCGCTTCGAGTTCGTCGCGCCGGCGCTGCACGATGCGGTCGGCGACCTCATGGACCATCTCCTCGAGCAGCAGCCTCAGGTGGCTGCCCACGCGGTAGTCCGAGGGCGCGATGTTTTTCACACGGTCGGCGTGGGTGCACAGCTGGTAGCACTTTTTGAAGCTGGCCCGCGTCGGGTCCTCCGGGTTGTAGACGGCGATCGCCTGCCCTCCGTTGCGCCGCATCACCGTGAAGCACGGGACATCGGTCGGTCCATCTCCCACGTAGATCATGTTCTGGAAGGGCACGGGGCGCAGCTCCGGCGCCATGTGGTCGTTGACGTCCTCCTCCATCTCGAGCATCCCCTTGTTGATCCGGAAAAGAAACTGGGTCTTCTGGGTGTGGCTGATCACCCGCTTGGGAAACGTGATCCGGTCCCGCTCATCCACCGCAAACTCGCATCCGAAAATCTTGCGGATAAACGGGGCGAGGCGGCAGCCCTCGATGAGGACCTTCAACCCGGAGGAGACGATGTAGTGCTCGACCGTGATCCCGTGGGCCGTGTGATCGGCGTGCAGAAGCCCGCTCTGGAAGTCCTCAAACATCCCGGGGAGGCCCTTGTAAAATGTGAGCCCGGCGCCCAGCTCTCTGAGGCGGGCATTGGTCGGCCGGTCCATTTCGAGGCAGTCGAGGAGGACCTTCATGTAAGCCAGCTCACTGTCAAACCCCTGCTCCTTCACCAGGGCGGCGCACCGCCGCCAGAAGCTCTCCGGGCTGATCCCGAACACCGGAAAGATCACCTCGTCCTGCATGTAGGTCGGGGACAGCGTCTGGTCGTAGTCGTAGATGATTGCAATCGTATTCTGTGACATGCCCATGCCCCCCATCGCTGCATGCTTCCCGGCCCTCTGGCGATCAAAAAATGTCTCCCGGCCCGGAGGGCTGCCTCTCCGCGAAGCATGCGGATTTGCAGAGCCCCGCGATCCGGGCTATCTCCTCGGTATGATCCATGTGTTAAAAAAGCGGCAGGTTGTGAACGCGGACGTGCGGACGTGCTGGAAGTTTTTTTCCGACCCCCACAATCTGGCGAAGATCACGCCGCCCGCCTTGGGGTTTCGCGTCCTGAGCGAGCTTCCCGGCGAGATTTATGAGGGGATGATGATCGAATACCGGGTCCGCCCGCTGCTGGGGGTTCCGGTCACCTGGCTGACGGAGATTTCCCGCGTCCGCCCGCCCCACTATTTTGTCGATGAGCAGCGCGTCGGGCCCTACGCGCTCTGGCACCATGAGCACGAGTTTCTGGAGCTGGATGGCGGGCGGACGGAGCTCGTCGACCGCATCCACTACGTCCTCCCGCTCTCCCCGCTTTCGGAGCTTGCCCACCCCTTGCTGGTCGCACCACAGCTCAAATCGATCTTTGATTACCGGTGCCAAGCGGTGGAAGAAATCTTCGGGGCTGCCCGATCCGCCGAGCGCCGCCCGGACTAAACCCGGATCCAGCGATTGAAGAAGCTTTGACAGAATTAACGGAATGAACAGAATGAGTTACAAACAAAGCGCCTGTTCGAAAAGAGGCCTTTGCATTTTGGTGCAACTCTCTTCTGATAAATTGACTCGCTCCGCTCGCCCTGCGGGCTGCCTTTGGCAGTCTTTTTCCGCTTCGCTGCAATTCTGTTCATTTTGTTCATTCTGTCCAAAAACAGTTTTCGGACTAAACCCGAAAACGATGATGGAAAATTTTTTTGGCAGGATTTCAGGGTGATGAGGAAGGGTTGAATACGGAACAAATGATTTTCCCGCGCATCCCCCCAAGTCCCTTCCTGTCAGACCGGTAATTCTTGATCGTTCTGTCTAAAGATCGCTTTCGGGCGAAGGCCAATCCTGTTTGCGGTGCAGGGAATCGTGGCAGGGGCACCCCGCCCATGGGCCGAACCCCGCCGGCATCCGCAAAAATGCCGCTCCCATGAGGGGCGCAACGCCGATCGTTGCCAACCGTGGCATGGGCATCCTGCCCATGTCTTACTGGATTGTTTTTCGCATGGGCAAGATGCCGATGCCACGGTCCAGCGTAGCCTGTTTGTCGATTTTCAGTCAACGGAGAGGCGGCCGCCCATAAGCGGCCTGGGGCCTAGGGCCCTCTCAGGTAGGCCTGCCAGGCCAGGGCGGTGGTCTCATCCGGCAGCCAGATGGCCTTGGACTTTGTGCCCTTGTATTGCGCGTAGGCGGCCACCTCGCAGGTCTCCGGATTTCCGAGCCAGCCGCTCTGGAGGTTCAACTTTTTGAGGGATTTCTGGCTGGGAGCAGACGGTCGGGAGGAGGAGCCGATATTGGGCAGTTCGCTCTTGAACATCCCGGAGGAAGCCGGGCCCGCGGGGGCGACCCCGAGCCGCTGGGGAACAGCAGCCAGGAAGAAAGGAACGATGACATCCATGCTGCTGCCGACCCCATGCCCCTGGGTCTTGTGCAGGGCGATCGTCCAGGGGGCCTTGCCCTGGCCGCGCCCCGCATTGTCAAGGGAGGACTTGACCCAGTCGGGCTTGTCCTTGGCTCCGATCGCAAAGAGCATGGGGATCTCCATCACCTTTGGCGGGGTCTCGCCGCCAGGGCCGCAGGTTCCGGTGGAGCTGGCGAACGCCGCCACGCGCTCCGGGAAAAAGACGCAGTATCGGGAGGAGACGTTCGATCCCGCCGAAACGCCCCAAAATGCCAGGGGGGCCTTCCGGAGCTCCTCCTTGCCGCTCAGGGTGGCCAATTCTTCCACCGCTTCGTTGATGCACCCGGCCACCTCCCCGCGCGCATCGTTCTGGTAGGGGAACGGCTCCCCGTCCGTGAATTGGCAGGCCAGGATGGCAAACCCCAGGTCGGTCGCCAGTTGCTGCCAGCGCGCATCGCCGGCCATCCCTCGCCCGTCCCCATGCCGCCCCGGAATCAGCACGAGAACTCCCGAGAGCGGTTTATCGGAGTCCGGAACCCACCCACGAAAAGCCACGGTGTTGATCTGCACTCCCTTCAGGGGATCCGCAGACCAGTCATAGGTCGCTGCCCCCGCCCCGCCGCACAGGGCCGCGAAGAGCACCGCCGCACAAAGATTCCAACAAGCCGGTTTCATCGGGTGCCACCCTGACCCCGCCGCCGCCCCAAGGGAAGCAGGAAGTGAACCGGCTCCGGAATCCTCCCGATGAGATCATCGATGCGCACCACCAGTGGCTTCTCACCGGGTACGGGAGCAAAATTTCAGAATTGGCGCTGGGTTGGGGTGGCGTGTAGGATCCGCGCCGAAATGGGAAGCGAACCACCCTCACCCGACCTTCCATCCGGAGGAATGCCCCGGCTGGGGCAGCACCTTCTGACGGTTCTCCAGGTGGTGGTGACCGTGGGGCTGCTGTGGTGGCTTTTTCACGATCCGGACCGTCGTGAGGCGATGTGGAAGGCGCTGGAGACGGCGGACTGGCGCTGGATGCTGGCGGCCCTGGCATCGGCCGGGCTCTGCGAGTTTTTCGGGATCGTGCGCTGGCAGCTTTTCCTCAAGATGCTTCACCTTCAGGTCCGCCTCTCCGAGGTGACCCGACTGTTTTTTATCGGGGCGTTCTTCAACCAGTTTCTGCCGGGGACGACGGGAGGGGATGTGGTACGGGTGATTTTTCTGATGCGGGACCATCCGGAGCACCGGACCGCCGGATTTTTGAGCGTGGCGATCGACCGGCTGCTTGCGGTGCTGGTGCTTGTGGCGATGGGCCTGGGGTTTGCGTGGTCGCGGAGCACGTGGTTCGCCAGCAGCTTCGCGGTGGGCAACACGATGAAGGTTTTTGCCATCGTCCTCTTTGCGATTGGGATCGGCCTGGCGGCGTCGTTCCTTCTGACCAGTCGGCACCTGGTTGGGCGCCTGCCGGCGCGCTTTCCGATGCGGGCGCAAATCGTCAAGCTTTCGACCCTCTGGCAGCTCTGCATTGAGAACCGCCGGGAGGCGCTGCTCGGCGCGGCCTACACGGTTCCGATGCTGCTTTTCTATTTTGGGGCCTTTTATTTTGTCGGCCTGGCCTTCACCGCGAAGGTCACGTTTCTCGACATGACCTCCATCATGCCGCTTGTCACGGCCATCTCCTCGCTCCCGATCAGCCTCAACGGGATCGGCGTGCGGGAGGCCCTCTTCGAGCAGCTTCTCTACGAGCTCTGCGGGGTCCCGCAGGGGACGGGGCTCCTGATTTCGATCACCGGAATGTTCATCTACCTGGTGTGGGGGATTCCCGGCGGAATCTTCTACCTCGAGCGCATCCGCCGCCGCTACGGGAAATAGCCGGGCTCCCGGGGCCTGCGGAAACAATTTCTTGCCGGGCGGCGGCGATCTGCAACAAATCAGCCATGAGCACAAAAGTGGGCATTATCGGAGCGGGCGGGATGGCGCAGTTTCACATTCCGGGCTTTCTGTCGGCGGGAGCAGAGGTTGTGGCAATTGCGGATGCGAATCCGTCTGCGGCCGAAAAAGCCGCCGCCCGCCACGGCATCAAGCGAACCTACACGGATGCCGCCGCCATGCTGTCGGAAAACCCGGACATCGATGCGGTGAGCGTGATTCTCCCGAACAAATTTCACAAGCCGGTTGCGATCCAGGCCCTGCAGGCCGGGAAGCACGTCTTCTGCGAGAAGCCGCCCGCTCTCCATGCGGCGGAGGTCGTTGAGATGAAGGCGGCTGCAGACAAGGCCGGAAAGGTGCTCATGTTCAATTTTAACAACCGGGCGAGGCCGGAGAGCCAGGCGATCATGGACTACATCCGGGACGGGTCCGTCGGCCAGATCAACTCCGCGCAGGCCAAGTGGATCCGCCGGACGGGAATCCCCGGTTTTGGCGGGTGGTTTACGACGAAGTCGCTCTCGGGCGGAGGGCCGCTGATCGACCTGCTGCACATGGTCGATCTCGCGTATTACTTCATGGGCTGCCCGGAGCCGGAGTTTGTTCTGGCGCGGGCGTTTGACGACTTCATCACCGACAAGGCCTTCAAGGGGCCGTGGGGGATTCCTGATGTGGCGGATGGGGTCACCGACGTCGAAAGCGCCGCGCACGGGTTCGTCAAATTTCAAACCGGCCAGGTGCTTTCATTTCAGGTCTCCTGGGCGGAGATGGTTGCCCGCGAGGAGGTCTCCGTGGTTTTCCAGGGGAAAAAAGCGGGGGCCTCGGTGGTGAGGCTGTTTGGCCGCGATGGCCTGGACGAGACCGCTGTCGACACGGCCGAGATCTACGCCCAGGAGCACGGGCGCTCCGTGAACCGCCGGCTGGTCGTGGACCCGGACCCCGCAATGGGGCGCGAGCGCTCGGCCGCGAACTTTATCCGGGCCATCGAGGGCAGCGAGGAGCCGCTCAATTCCCCCGGGCAGGCGATTTCGCTGATGAGGATCATCGATGCCGCCTACGCGTCCTCCGCCTCCGGGAAGCCGGTGGAGGTCACGTCAGCGGTCCGATAGGGGGTGTCGGGGTCAGGCATTTAATATTGATATTTGCGCATCTTCGAAGTCCGGATGGCCGGGTGGTTGAATGCTGCGGGGATGTCTTCTTCAAAGGCGATCAAGGAAAGTGGGGAAGGCATGGGAAGATGGAAACTTGGAGAAGTCGAGCGTCGAGGGCTAACTTCCCCGACGGAAGGCCTGAAGGGCCGATAAACACAAGGGTCCGATATTTTTCGGGCTACACCTGTGCGCTGGAGGGAAAGGCGGCCCACTTGGGAGGGGTGGCGAAAAGGGGCAGGAGCTTGAGCTTGGCGAGAGGGGAGTTGAGGTGTGCGGGCACTTGAGTGAGACGCGCAAGCAATGGGGCGCCGGGGGTTCCGACTGAGATCTGGCCGAGGCGGATGGTTCGGGTCGTGTGGTGACCCCGGACTGGAATGGCCGGAGACCCAGGCTTGTCTGGAGTCCGCTGGCGCATCCGCGTGCGGCATTTTTCGAGCGCTGCAAAAAAACCTCCCGCCCGCTGCAATCGCCTTGGCCCCATTCCTGAAACAAAAGAATGTCAAAGAGCAAGGACCGACACCTTTACGTCCTTCGCGACACGTCCCCCCTCGGCGCCACAAGCAAAAGATTCCTGCGCCTCAAGGTCGGAGATTAGCCCCGAGAGCTGCTCATTCCTATGGCGCCGGCATCCCTCGGTGGACATGTCCCATAAATGTCGGCTTCCTTCCCGGCGCCGCAGGTTTTCAATGGCCTGGCTATGGCGCATCTCCCACCCCCGGTCATCGAAGCCTCTTGATCGGCGGGCGCCCAGCAGCAGCAGATCAAGCCCACTTGTTTTTTTAGGGGCCCCGCCCCTCGCATTCGCCAATGAAATACACCGCCATCTACCACGCCAACCTCAACTACGCGTTCCTCGAGCCCCATAAATACGAGCAGGTCATCCGGGCGAGCTACGAGACGATCATCGATGGCCATGCCAAGTTCGGGCCCGAGGCGAAGTATGTCTTCGAAGCCAGCGGGTTCACGATCGACCTCATGGCGGAGAAGTGTCCGGATGTGCTTGCCAAGCTGCGCCGCGCCATCGATGCGGGCCAGTGCGAATTCATGGGGGCGCCCTACGCGCATCCGGTGATGGCGAACATCCCCGAGGAGGATGGCTACTGGTCCTGCGAGTTTTCCCAGAGGGCCTACGAGAGGCATCTCGGGCTGCGGGCGGAAAGCTTTTGGAACCCGGAATGCACCTGGATGCAGTATGTTCCGCGGGCGTTCCGGAAAGCCGGAGCCAAATACCTGACGCTGGACTTCGAGAGTTACATGTCTTGCAACGACAAGGAATACGCCTGGGTGGAAAAGAACCGGGCGACAGACATCTACTGGGGAGGGCACATGCCGTGGTTCGACCTCGACCCGGACTGCAAGTTCCTGCACCGCCCGTTCCGCGACATCGTCCCCGGCCTCCACGGGCTCTGCCGCAGCGACCGCCTCGTGGGCAAATATGTCGGATACTTCATGGGCAAGGTTTCGTTGGAGGACTACCTGGCCAACGTCCGTCATTGGAGCGGCACCAGGAACGAGGGGGCGACCGTCATCATCGCCGATGACGCCGAGTATTGCGGGACGACCGGATATTTTTACGTGAAGTATTACCGCGACTACAGCCGGTCGTTTGAAGTCAAAGCCGATGCGCCGGAAAAACTGGATGCGTTGATCCGCGGGATCCTCGGCCTGGGCGAACTGGCCACCTTCAAGGAGTGCTGCGAGGACAACACTCCGGTGGAGGAGCCGTTCTTTGTGGAGGACCGCTATGCCTGGCACCGGACCTACAGCGACTGCTGGGGCGGGACCCCCGAGGCGAAGCACTTTGATCCGATCGTCGCCGAGCTCCGCTCGGAGTATAAAACGAAATTCCAGCCGATCACCGAGGGCACCCACAAGGGCCGGTTCGATGGGCTCGCCACCAAGTTCTGGTTCCACTGCACGAACTCCGCGAACTCGGACGGCCGCTGGCCGCCGCCGCCGGCCGAGCCCTGCGAGTTCAACCGCCAGTGGGTGCGCAATGAGATCGCAGCCACCCGCGCGGTCCTCGCCGAGCTGGCCGAGGCCACCCGGGGGATTCCCCTGCCGGAGAAGCCGGTCAGCGACGAGCCGGCCGACGGGCCATCCTACGGGCTCCACTTCACTGATAAGCCGCTCGACAACCTTGCGCGCCTGACGTTCTACGAGCTCCAGCACGCACTCTACGCCGCCTGGCGGGCATTCGACCACACGGAGGGCAGCGAAAAGTCCGGGAACAGGTCCCGCGTGCTTGCCGTCTACGACGAATACCGGCGGCGCGGGATCACCCGATTCAAGACACCGGACGTATGATCAAAATTATCCAATGCTGGGATGACGGGGTCGAGGACGACATCCGGCTCTGCGAATTGCTTCGCAGGCACGGGGCGAAGGCCAGCTTTAACCTCAATCCGGGCCTGCACGGCAAGGAGCGCGGTTCGTCCTGGCGCTACAAGGACTGCAAGGACGTCCGGCGGTTGGCGAAGAGCGAGCTGGTCGCCGTTTACGAGGGGTTCACGATTGCAAACCACTCGGCCACGCATCCCTGGCCGACAAAAATTCCTGTGGCCGCGTGGCGGGGCGAGGTCATCGATGCCCGCAAGGAGCTGCAGGATCTTTTCGGGCAGCCAATCCTGGGGTTCGCCTACCCCTACGGAGACTCGAGCCCGGAAGTTGCCGGGGTCGTGAGGGAGGCCGGGCACGTCTATGCGCGCTCCTGCGGCAACCGGACGCCCTGCTTTCCTCCCGGGGATCCGATGGCCTTCGCTCCCGACCGGCATTTCGCCGCGGAGGATTTCTGGGAGCGCTATGAGGCGGCGAAGTCCGCCGGTTCGCCGGTGTTTTACTTCTGGGGGCATAGCTACGAGCTGGTCACCGAGGTTGACTGGAATGCGCTCGATGGCAAACTCAGCCGTCTCGATGCGGACCGCGAGGCCGTATGGACGGATATTCCCTCACTCTTTGAAACACCATGAAAACATCCCCATTCCCAGCCAGGCTCAAAGCGCTCCGCCGCTCCCACGCAGCCCTGCTCTCACGAAAAAATGCGGTGGACCCCGCCTGCCAGAACGGGATCTACGAGCGATACAAAAACCCGGTCGTCACCGCCGCACACGTCCCGATCGAGTGGCGTTACGACCTCAACCCGAAGACCAACCCCTTCCTGCTCGAGCGCCTCGGCATCAATGCCACGCTCAATGCGGGCGCCATCGAGTGGAAGGGAAAAATCCTCGTCTGCGTGCGCGTCGAGGGCTGGGACCGCAAAAGCTTCTTTGCTGTCGCCGAGTCGAAGAACGGCCTTGATGGCTTCCGCTTCTGGGATGAGCCCTGCGTCATTCCGGAGACGGATCTTCCCGACACCAACACCTACGACATGCGCCTGGTGAAGCACGAGGACGGCTGGGTTTACGGCCTTTTCTGCACCGAGCGCCGGGACCCGAAAGCGCCGGAGTCGGACCAATCCAGCGCTGTCGCCCAGTGCGGGCTCGTCCGCACGAAGGATCTGAAAAAGTGGGAGCGCCTGCCCGATGTCAGGACCCCCTCGTCCCAGCAGCGCAATGTCGTGCTTCACCCCGAGTTCGTCGGGGGAAAATACGCCCTCTACACCCGGCCGCAGGATGGGTTCATCGACACGGGATCCGGCGGGGGCATCGGCTGGGCGCTGTGCGACGCGATGGAAAATCCCGTCACCGGCAAGGAGGCGATCATTGACCGCCGCGCGTATCACACGATCAACGAGCTGAAGAACGGCCAGGGTCCTGCGCCGATCAAGACGGCGAAGGGCTGGTTGCACCTGGCGCACGGCGTGCGGAACACGGCCGCCGGGCTCCGCTACGTCCTGTATCTCTTTCTCACCGGCCTCAAGGATCCTTCGAAGGTCATCGCGAAGCCGGGCGGCTACTTCATTGCGCCCGAGGGAAGCGAGCGGGTGGGGGATGTGTCGAATGTGGTGTTCAGCAACGGCTGGGTCGCACGGAAGGACGGGACCGTCCTGATCTACTACGCCTCATCGGACACCCGCCTGCACGTGGCGACGAGCTCGATCGACCGCCTTCTGGACTACGTCGTCAACACGCCGGCAGACGGCCTCCGCTCGGCCGAGTGCGTGCGCCAGCGCCTCGCCCTGATCCGTCAAAACCGCAAGCTCGCCTGACCGTGCGCTACGGATATTTTGATGAGGAGGCCCGCGAGTATGTGATCGAGCGCCCGGATACGCCGCGCGCCTGGAGCAACTACCTCGGGTCCCGGAAATACGGGGGCATCATCACGGCGGGCGCGGGAGGATACTCCTTCACGCGCTCCCCGGCCGAGGGGCGCATCCTCAGGCACCGCTACAACAGCATCCCGATGGATCTGCCGGGGCGCCAATTTTACATCCGGGATCTGGGCGCAGGCGATTTCTGGTCCGCCGCCTGGCAGGCGACAGCAAAGCCCCTCGATCAATACAAAACCGTGACGCGCTTCGGCCCGGGCTACGCCGTCATCCGGAGCGATTATTCAGGCATCCTCTCGGAGAGCACCTACTTCATTCCGCTGGATGCCTCGTTCGAATACTGGAGGCTGCGGCTGACCAATCACGGAAGCGCGGAGCGCGTGCTGAGGGTCTTCGCGTTCTGTGAGTTTACGACCGAGTGGAACCTCGTCAACGACACGCTCAACCTCCAATACACGCAATACATCGGCCGGGCGGAATTCCGTGACGGTTTTATCGCGGCGAGCTCCTGCGCGCACCTGCCCGAGGATGCGGCAAACTTTGCCAACCGCGACCAGTCGAGGCACTGGTGGATGACCCAATGCGTCGCGCCGACGACCGGCTTCGACTGCGACCGCGAGGCGTTCATCGGCCCCTATGGAGGGTTCCATGCACCCCATGCGGTTGCCTCCGGAGCCTGCACGCAGAGCGCGGGGATCTCCGACAACACGTGCGGCGCCCTGCAAAGCGATTTTCGCCTCGCTCCGGGCGAATCGGCCGATCTCCTCATTCTTCTCGGCACCGGCCAGGCGGCCACCGAAGGCAAGAAGACGGCGGCGGCTTTTGGAAACACTGCGGCCTTTGATGCCGGGCTTGCGCGCCTCAAAGCCCACTGGCACGGGCTTCTCGATACGCTGCAGGTCCGGACGCCCGATCAGGATTTCGACAACATGGTGAACGTCTGGGGTGCCTACAATGCGCTGATGACCTTCGAGTGGTCGCGTTCGTGTTCGCTGGTCTATACCGGCCAGGACCGCGATGGCTACGGGTTCCGCGACACGGTTCAGGATTGCCTGGGCGTGACGGCCATGCTTCCTCAGGAAGTTCGGGAGAGGCTCCTCCTCATGCTCTCCGCGCAGGACTCGACCGGCGGCGCGCAGCCGGAGGTGCGCCCCTGGTCGCACCGCCCCGGCCACATGCCCCCCACGCCGGAGGCCCGCTATCGGTCCGACGATTGCCTGTGGTTTTTTAATGCCATTCCCACCTATGTGGACGAGACCGGGGACACCGGGTTCTACCATGTGGCCGTCCCGTATGCCGATCAGGGCGAAGCCACCGTGCTCGGCCATCTGCGCCGGGCCATCGAGTTCAACCTCGGGCGCAGCGGCGCAAACGGCCTGCCGTGCGGCTTGTCGGCCGACTGGAACGACTGTCTCAAGCTCGGCTATCGCGGCGAGTCGGTCTTTGTGGCCTTCCAGCTGCGCTTCGCGCTCAGGACGTATGCCGCCGTCAGCGCGTCGCTCGGCCTCGACGCGGAGAAGGAATGGGCGGAGAGCGAACTGTCCGCACTCGATGCCAGAATTGCCAAGGTTTGCTGGGACGGCGAGTGGTTTATCTGGGCGATCGCTGAGGACGGGACGGTTTTCGGGACCAAGGATTACCCCGAAGGGCAGGTCTATTTGAACACGCAGGCCTGGGCGATTCTCTCCGGCGCGGCCGCGGAGGGGCAGGCTGCGAGCGCCCTCGCCACCGTGCGCGGGCGCCTCGCCTCCGAGTGGGGGGTCGCCATGTGCGCGCCGCCATTTGAAAGAACTCCTGTCGATGTCATGCGCGCGGTTCTCTTCAATCCCGGCAACAAGGAAAACGGGGGGATTTTTTCTCATACCCAGAGCTGGGCGGTTCTGGCGGAGGTGCTCGCTGGCGATCCGGAAATGGCCTGGGCCTATTACCGCGCGTTCCTCCCCTCCGCCCAGAACGACCGGGCTGACATCCGCGAGATCGAACCCTACGTCCACTGCCAGAGCACGCACTCCCGGTTCTCAGAAAAATTCGGGCGCTCCCGCGTTCCCTGGCTTTCCGGGACAGCTTCCTGGGCGCACTTCACCGCCGCCAATCACCTTCTGGGCATCCAGCCGGAACCCTCCGGCCTGCGGATCGATCCCTGCATCCCCAAGGACTGGCCGGGCTTCACCGCCACCAGGAAATTCCGTGGCAGGACTCTCCATATCGAGGTGATGAACCCCGGGGGCCGGAGCCGCGGAGTCAGGGGCCTCGAGGTGGACGGCATCGCCCATGACGGAAATTTCGTGCCGGCGGAAGCCCTCCGCGACGGGTCCCGCATCGTCGCTCGCATGTGAGCGGGCGCTCTGGCGCAAAACGATAAAAACCCGGTAGCGATACGCTCTGGCGCATTTGTCCGGAAGGCGGGAGGCTCGTTCATCTCAATGATGAAGCGTGTCGCACTGGTTCTGCTGGCCGGGCTCCTGACGGGGATCGTTCAGGCCCAAACGTTGCGGATGACGGCGGTTCAAAGGCTGCCGTTCCAGCAGACGATGCGCGGGGTTGCGGCCGGGAACGGGGTTTCGGTGGCTGTGGGCGATGCGGGATCCATCTATTCGACGGCCGATGGCATGGCGTGGACCCGCAGGGAAGCAAATGTCCGCTCAGATCTCCACGCGGTGGCATGGACGGGATCAGCTTTCTGTGCGGTGGGCAACGACGGATGTGTCCTCACCAGCCCAGATGGGGCCGTCTGGACTCCCCGAAACAGCGGGACACGGGTCAACCTCGCGACGGCGGCGGCAGGAGGGGGGGGGATCGTCGCGGCGGGCGATACAGGAAAAATTTTGACCAGCACAGACGGGATCGCCTGGGCGGCCGTGTCGGCACCGGCTGTGGAACGCATCAACAGCCTGGCCCATGGGGCCGGGGGTTTTGTGGCGGTGACGGAGGGTGGCGAAATCCTGACCTCGCCGGATGCCGCCACATGGACCGCGCAGGCTTCGTCGGCATCCGGCGCGCTTTCGTCGGTGGCCTTCGCTTCCGGGGTTTTTGTGGCGGCGGGAGCAGGTGGCGAAATCCTGACGTCGCCCGATGGGATGGCATGGACCGTGCGACGTTCGGGCAAATCCGAGCGCCTCTGGTGCGTGGCGGCGGTGGGAGGCGGATTTCTGGCGGTCGGCAGCGGCGGGGCGGTCGTTCAATCTGCCGACGGGCTTTCGTGGTCGGCCCAGTCACTGGCCGGCAGTCCGCTGCTGCGCGCGGTCGCTCAGGGAGGATTCGGGATTTTTTCGGTTTCAGAAAGCGGCGGGCTTTGGACGTCTGGCGATGGATCCGCATGGACTCTGGCATCCTCCGGTGGCGACGCGGGACTATCGGCTGTCGCGGCGGGCGGTCCCGCCGATCCGTTTGTTGCGGTCGGCGCGGGCGGGGCCATCCTTTCCTCGCCGGACGGGTTTCAGTGGACTGTCGAGGATTCGCCGGCCTTGGCGGATCTTGAGAGCATTGCCTTCGGAGAATCAAAGTATGTCGCCGTCGGCGCAGGCGGCAGCATTTTCACCTCTGCCAGCGGATCCCATTGGACGGCCGCAGCCTCAGGAACCACCAACTCGCTCCACGGGGTCACCTACGGCCCCGCGGGATTCGTCGCGGTCGGCCATGCGGGGCTGGTGCTGCACTCGGCCAACGGGACCGCGTGGACCTCCACATCCGTCCCCGGAGCGAAGGGCGATCTTCTGTCCGTCGCCTCCGGAAACGGACTCTACGTTGCAGTCGGCCAATGGGGGAAGATCGCCACGTCGCCGGATGGCATCGCGTGGACGCTCCTGCCCGACGAGCCGACACAAAAAGAGAGGTGGTATGACATCACAGGCATCGCGTATGCCAACGGCCGCTTCGTGACCTCAACCCACTTTGGCACAAGCTTCACATCCACCGATGGCACGACATGGACCAAGAGAACGGCTGCGATGGTCCCGGGGTTCGACTTTTACGGGGCGGTCGCGCTGGGCGACAGCATGGCGGTTTTTGGCGACGCGGGAACGATCCAGGTTTCCTCAAACGGAACATCATGGAGCGAGGTCCCCCGCGTCTCGGGCGCGCGCCTCCGCGGGGCGGCAACACGCGGAAACATCTCGGTATTTGTCGGCGACAATGGCGCGATCCTTCAGGGCGCGACGCTTTTTCGGCAGATAAATTGGACCGCCTATCACGCTGCTTTTAGTGCAGCAGGGGATGCGGTTAACACCACTACCGGCGCGTCGAAGGACGTTGTGACTGCGCTTAAGAACCAGACCGATGGATCGGACGCAGGGAGTGCATCAATCAAATACTCCTGGACAGGAACCTACAATGTTCGCACGGACAATAAGACAGGGTGGGCTGTAGGCACGGATGCGCACGCCATTTTTCAAGGATTTGTGGGGCTTGGCACCCAGGGCGATAACGTTTCAAGTTCGGGGGGATCGACGATCACGATCTCCGGTCTCGATCCGGCCAAGCTCTATGAACTGGCCGTTTACTCTGGGCGAGACTCCTCCTCTTTTGCTGCAACCAACCTCAATGTCTATGCCCTTCAGAATGCCTCCGTCTATTCCACAGCACACAGCACTGGAGTAACCGGTTCGACCGCCACCGCTTCGGTGGCGGTGGGCATGGGATGCAGGGCGGCAGGGCGCGTGGTGCAATGGACCTTTCAGCCGCTGAGTTCGAGCGTGTCACTTCAAACTTCCGCTGGAGGAGGTGCGGCTAATTCCGTAATACCCCAGGCAATCCGCATCAGCGAAATGACCGAGGCTCCGGTCATCGTGGCCGGGCCAGCATCAGCCGAGGCGCCGGCAGGTAACCCCCTCACGCTCACGTCATCCGTGCTCGGGACCGGCGTAACCTACCAGTGGTATCAGCGGGATCCTGATGGAAACGTCAGTGCCGTCCCGGCAGCGACATCCCCGACCCTCAACCTTTCGAACGTCAGCGAGAGTGCCCAATATTTCGTGAGGGCATCCGCATCGGGCGGCAGCGTGGATTCGAGCGCATCAACGGTCATCGTCCAGCGGACGTATGAGCAATGGGCCGCGATCAAGGGCCTGCCGCCTTCGGCCGATGCGGATGACAGCGATGGCGACGGGCTGCCGAACCTGGTCGAGTATGCGCTTGGCACAAACCCTTCCGCGCAGACACCTGGCCCCGCCTTTGCGATTGATGGCTCCAACCGCCTTTCTCTGACCTTTCGAGCCAGCAAGGAAACAGGCGGAGTGACCATGATCCCCGAGGCATCCGCAACTCTGACGGAAGGTTCCTGGACGTCCCCCGAGCTCGAACAACTTCCGGACGAAAACTTTGCCACCGAATCCTGGGTGGCCTCCGTCCCCCTCACAAGCGCCCGCACATTCCTCCGCCTCCGCATCACAAGACCCTGACCTATGATCACCCGCCGACACCTTCTCGCATCCGCCGCCGCCTTTGGGGCCTGCTCACTGCTTGGGATGGGGGGGCTCCGGGCCGACACGCCGCCAGAGGGGCCGATCAACGTCCTCTGGATCATCGTGGACGACATGGGCTACGGCGACCTGTCCTCCACGGGCTGCACCAAATACTCGACTCCGAATATCGACCGCCTGGGACGCGAGGGCGTCACGATGAGGAGCGCGTATGTCTATCCGGTCTGCACCGCCACGCGCGCCGCACTTCTCACCGGCCACAGCCCGCAGAGATACGGGTTGGAATCCGTCCTGCTTCCCGGATATGCCGCAGGACTCCCCTCCAACTCGATCACGGCCGCCAAGGAATTCAAGTCGGCCGGCTACCGCACCGGGCTGATCGGAAAATGGCACCTGGGCGATACCGCCGCAGCGCATCCCAATGCCCAGGGGTTCGACGATTTCTTTGGATTTCTCTGGGGCGAAACCGACTACTACACCCACACAAAGCTGGTCGGCGCGGTCAACGGGGTCGGCGGGGTCGAGGAACTGGACTTTTATCAGAACGGCACCAAGAGCGACATCAAGGGCTACACGACGGATCTCTACGGTTCGCGGGCGGTTTCTTTCCTGAGAGAAAACCGGAACCGTCCGTTTTTCCTGAACCTCTCCTACAACGCGCCGCACTACACCCGCGATGCCCCTCAAGAGTATCAGGATATGTTCACCGGCACCACGAAGATGTATGATGCCGTGATGAAGGCCCTCGACGACAGCATCGGTCGGGTATTGAGCGAACTCGATCGCCTCGGCCTGGACAAAAACACACTGGTTATCTTCAGCACCGACAACGGCGCGCAGAGCGACGGTGGCACCAATGCTCCATTCTCCGGCATGAAAAACTCCCTCATGGAAGGCGGAATCCGAAGCCCGCTCATGGCCCGCCTCCCCGGCGTCATCCCGCGCGGCCTCCGCTGCAACCAGACATTTGCAGCGTGGGATGTTCTGCCGACATGCCTCTCGATGGCTGGCATCACGAGCTCGACCCTCTTTGAAGGGGCCGATCTCAAGTCTCTCCTGACAACCCCGGGCGCGACGAATTCCGCCCCGCGGTGCTTCCGCTACACGTTTTCGGGAAAAATTCTCCGAGCCGTGGTTAAAGAAAATTGGAAACTCCACTACGATGAAACCGGTGACGCAACCACGCTCTTCAACCTCGCGTCCGATGTCACTGAATCGACGGACCTGGCCGCCGCGAACCCGGACAAGTTGGCGGAACTCAAATCCGATTGGAATGCATGGTCGGCGACCTTCTCGCCAAGCCTTGGAACATGGTGAACCCGGCGCGGAGTTCCACATGGATGCAGTATCTTTTTCTGTGGCGTGCTCTCACCCAGCGCCCGCCTAAAGGCGGAACTACGAACAGGGGAGCGGCGTCCTCGTTTGTAGTTCCGCATTTATGCGGTGCCTTTTTCCTGTGGCGTGATCTTTACCCAGCGCCCGCCTAAAGGCGGAACTACGAACAGGGGAGCGGCGTCCTCGTTTGTAGTTCCGCATTTATGCGGTGCCTTTTTCCTGCGGCGTGATCTTTACCCAGCGGCCGCCTAAAGGCGGAACGACGAACAGGAGAGCCGCGTCCCCGTTTGTAGTTCCGCATTTATGCGGTGCCTTTTCCTGCGGCGTGATCTTTACCCAGCGGCCGCCTAAAGGCGGAACGACGAACAGGGGAGCGGCGTCCTCGTTTGTAGTTCCGCATTTATGCGGCCGCCTTTTTCTGAAATCCTCCCAATGCACTGGCTGAAAACTGCACAAGTTTCCCTATGAGACCCAACCTCCTCTACATTTTTGCCGACCAACTGAACGGCTTCGCCCTCGGATGCAACGGCCATCCCGACGCGCGGACCCCGCACCTCGACGCGCTGGCCGCGCGGGGGACCAACCTGCGAAACGCGCTCTCCTGCGCGCCGGTGTGCACACCCGCCCGGATCACCATGTGGACCGGGCGGTATGCCGGCAGCCTGGGAGCGCTTGCGAACGATGCGCGGATTCCGGCAGGGATTCCGACCATGGCAGATGCGTTTCGCAGCGCGGGCTATCGCACATCCTATGTCGGAAAATGGCATATCGGAGGAGCCGGAAATGTGCCGGTGCCCGAAGATGTTCGCGGCGGATTCGAGGCGTTCGCCGGGTTTCAATGCTACAACGAGTTTCGTAAAGATGTCCGCTTCTTCGACGAGGATCACCAGCTGATCGAATTCCCGGACCGCCACCGCACCGATGCGACCTTCGACCTTGCGATCGAGCGCCTGCGCTCCGCCGCAAAGGATGGCAGGCCGTTTCTCCTCTGCGTCTCCGAGCAGGCTCCCCACTATCCGTGCCAGCCCTCCGAAGAATTTCTTGCGCCGTTCAGAGGGCGTCCGATGGGCGTTCGGCCAAATACGCAAATCGCCACCGACCCCTACACCCCGACGTATAGCCCGCCGTCGCCGATCAAAGCGGAGGACCCCGCGTTTCAGGCCTATGGCGGCGATCTGCAGGAATACCTGCGCCACTACCATGCGGCCGTCTCGCAGGTCGATGCCGGCGTCGGCCGGCTGGTTGCTGAGCTCGAGAATCTTGGCATCGCAGAGAATACGATCATCGTCTTCAGCTCGGACCACGGGGACATGCAGGGCAGCCACGGGCGCATCAACAAGTGCGTCGCCTACGAGGAGTCCGTGCGGATTCCGTTCATCGCAGCCGGTCCCGGCATCGCGCAAGGATCGGTGCGCGAGGAGGCGATCGGAACAGTGGACTTCTTTCCGACGTTTGCCGACCTCTGCGGGATGCGGACGCCGCCAGGCCTCGCGGGGCATTCGATGACGGAGGCTTTGGCCGGGGGGGAGCAGGGGCCGACAAAGCCGGTTTTTGCCGAGGACGAATCCGGCTGGGCGATGGTTCGCGAAGCGGAATGGAAGCTCGTCGCCGACCTGCATGCGGAGGAATCCCGGCAGCTTTTTTCTTTGCAACGTGATCCGTTCGAGATGAACAATCTCTCCGGCAGGCCGGAAACCTCAGGGGTGCAAAGTCGCCTGCTGGCCTCACTTCGCTCATGGAGAGACGCAAATCCGCTCGCGTGAAGCGGGGAGGCGGGGACGCAAAACGATAGGAACAGAGCGGGTTTTGCAATCGCGCAGGCGTGCGTGCGGACTTAGTTTCCGATCAGTGAAGATCTTCTGTTCCCTTGCCCTACTGCTTGCAATTCCTGCTGTAGCTCTGGCCGCCCCGACCGCTCGGAATGTTCGGATTGTAGATTTTGGTTCGGACCTTGGGAGCGGGGATTTGATGTATCGCGGGAAAGCGCCGTCCACGAAGCTGGCCTATGATCCCGCGATGGGGGGCGACAAACGCCATGCGCCCGGGACCACGTCGGTGTCCGCGTGGGAGTTCAGCCTTGATGAGCCGCTCAACCCGGGCGGACTGCGTTACAACACCACACAAAAAAATGCGGTATATTACGGCGGGCTCATCACGCTCACGATCAACAACCCGGGGCGGGCGCTCAGCGAGGGGCACCTCAACGCAAATCATGAATTCCGCGATGACCTCAACTTGATGGCCCTGCAAGGCGGCGCGTTCCAGCCGGGGGAGGAGATCGAGGCCTACGCCTTCTGGTTCTGGAAAAAGGCGGACTTCCTGAATGGCGGGGACACGAAGCCGGTTTCCTTTGATGCGGGCAGCCGGATTGCGGTTCATATTTCTCGCTATTGGGGCGGCGTCCACGCGGGCCGGTGGGTCGCGCGGGATGGTGACTCGTTTTTTGTTTCCGAAAAATCGTTCGGCGACCAATACCGTCCGTTCACCCACGAGGACAAAGAAAACCCGATTGTCCACCACACGCATGTGGTTCAGCCCGGCTCGACAAAATGGGCGCGCTGGGAACCGAAGGCCCCGTATGGGCTGGCATTCGATCACCGGACCGCCGACTTCCAGGCGCACGAGTTCAAGGACGTTCAGGCGGTGGGGTTCCTTGTGACACGCGAGTTGAGCCCTGCGGTGAAAGCGGTTCCCGGCGGACTGAGCCCGAACCAGCCGATCGCGGTGAAATGGTATGCGTTCCGGTGTGATGCGGTGGTCGGCGACGGGAACGAAGTGTCCTCCCTTCTGCCTTCGGTGGAGGTTGGAGGGCTGTCGGCGGGGCAGTCCGAGGTCACGTTTGCGCAGTGGGAAAATGTGCGACGGATCGCGGTGACCAACCAGTATGGGCGGGACCTTGGCGACCTGGGTTACACCTTCCTGGGCGACGGTTCGATGGGGTCCATGCGGGTGGGTGACACTCCGCACCGCCCGGATGAGCCGGTCACGGATATTGCCTGGCTCGACGCGGTGGCTTGGTGCAATGCCCTCTCGGAATTTGAAGGGTTCGAGCCTGCCTATTACACCGATCCGGAAATGAAGAGCGTCCTTCGCCGGACGTTCAACCGGGACCAGGCCGGAAGCCGTCCGCCAAAGGTCTATTGGAAGAAGGCCTCCGCAGGCTACCGGCTTCCGACCCGTTCCGAATGGGCCGCTCTGGCCACGGCGGGCGGCATTCCCTTTTCCGCGAACCCGCCCTGCACAGCGGAAAAATCCGGCGGCACAACCCATCCCGCCGCCGGACAGCCCGCGGGACCGCAGGGACTCAGCGGGATGAATGGCAACGTCTGGGAATACGTCTGGCCGGTTGATGGCAACACCGCCGACCCGAATGAATTGCCGGCGGTCCCTGCCATGGGCGGGGATTTCCAGTCTCCCGCCGACCCGCAGAAATCCAACCCCGGCTTCGGGCCGGAAGAGCCATTTGCGCGCGGGTCTTTCAACCTGGGATTCCGGGTGGTGAGGGGAGCATCCGTGGCGGGATGGCCGGCCGGGGAGGGGATTCCCTCATGGACGATCAACCGTGGAGAGAAGATCCCACCGGGGCCGGCCGGAGAGGCGGCTTCGATCAAAGCCTTTGTGAATGAGCACCTCGGACTGGTCACGGTTCCCGACGCCGGGTTGGCGGATGCACGCGATTTTGTGGATCCGCTTGCCGTGCAGGAACGGAACAAAAACCGCGCGAAGGCGCTCGATGACAAGTTTCTCGGGAAGGAAGGTTCTGCGGGGGCTCCGGCGGAAGTTGTTGCCGGTTCCCCGCGCAAGCCCTACATGCTCGAAATTTCCAAGACGGAAATTCCCTTCAACGTCTGGAACCGGGTCAGAGCCTGGGCGCTGGGAAAGGGATATGCCTTCAACTACCCCGGCGATATGGGCAGCATGCGCATCGCTGAGAATCCGGCAGCAGTCTTTTCTCCCACTGAGCCGGTCACCAACATTTCCTGGTATGACGCGGTGGCATGGTGCAACGCGCTCTCCGAGCTGATGGGAACCCAGCCGGTCTATTTCACCGACGCGGGCAAGTCGGCCGTCTTCCGTCAGGTCTCGCCCTTCCGCCTTGAAACTTATACTGGGCGCGGCTACCCGAACCCGGTTTGGAAAAAGGGCCTGCGAAAGGGGGAAGAACATGACACCGCGCTCAACACGCTGATCTTTTTTGATGCCGGCCGGAATGGGTTCCGCCTTCTGCTCCCCGAAGAATTTCAGGCCGCACGCGGGGCCTTCAACAGCCAGGCCGACGAGTGGGTTGCCCCCGCCGCCGCAGGACGCACCCACCCGGTCGCCACCAAACCGGCCAATGGATCCGGTCTCCACGATCTCGGTGGCAATGTTCTTGAATGGGTGTGGGACCCCGGGGTCTCACACACGAATTCCATGGTCGATTACCAGATCTGTGGCGACGCCTACTTCTTCGAAAAACCCGAGCCCCCCAAAGCCAACAAAGCTTACTACAAAGAATATACCGGCGCCGCCCGCCCATTTGTCGGCTTCCGCATCGCGGAGGGCTCGCCGGAATAAACAGGCCCTCACCGAGAGCTTTTCTGAAGTCGGCCGTGGGTGCATCCTTTGCTGCGATCATGATCAAAAACGCCTCCGCCGGGCCTTCCGACCCGGATATCACACAACCCGGTCCCGATGACGATGCCCTTCGCGAGCGTTGCCGGCGCGAGCGGGCCGCCGACCCGCGGCCGAATGTGTTGCTTGTCTTCACCGACCAGCAGACCCTTGATGCCATGGGCTGTGCGGGGAACAGGTATGTCCACACTCCTTACATGGACGCGTTGGCGCGGCGGGGGGCACGTTTTGTCTCCTCGTATTGTGCCGCTCCGATCTGCGGGCCGGCGCGCGGATCGCTTGTGACCGGCCAACCGCCGCACCGCACCGGTGTGGTCTACAATGGCGATCCGCTGCCTGCGGACACTCCGACCATCGGGTCCGCGCTTCGCGGGGCCGGGTATTACACCGCATGGACGGGAAAATGGCATCTGCCGGAGAGCTTCCTGCGCGAGGCGAGGGACTCCCACGGATTCCATCACCGGCCGCTATGCAAAGACGTCCGCTTTGCGGCCCTTGGGGATCAAACGGATTTTCTGACCGCGACCGACGCGGAGTTTTTTCTGCGCTGGGAAGCCGCCAAGCAGCCCAAACCATGGTTCCTCGGTGTCTCGCTCCACAACCCGCATGACATTTGTTATCATGTGATGGAGGAGGGGATGGAGTGTGCCAACAAGGACACGTTTCCTCCCTTGCCGGAAAACTTCGAGGCCGATCCCGACGAACCCCGCGCGCTCAAACTCCGGCGGGAAAACCCGCGCTACGGGCACGAGCTCGCGCTCACCCGGGATTGGACGACGGAGCGCTGGCGCGAATACCTGCACACCTACGCCCACCTTGTCTCACAGGCCGACCGCGCGCTGGGATACGTGATGCGGGCGCTCGATGCAGGCGGGTGGCGGGATAATACGCTGGTGATCTTCACTTCCGACCATGGTGAGGGAGTGGCCGCGCACCGATGGGCCACCAAGTTGTCGCTCTATGAGGAGTCGGCTGCGGTCCCGCTTGTGATGGCGCTTCCCGGCTCGATCCCGCCGTCGGTGGTGGAGGCCCCGGTCTCCGCCCTTGATTTGATGCCGACCATTTGTGACTTTGCGCAGGCTCCCCATCCGCCCGGCCTCCCTGGCACAAGCCTCCGTCCGCTTGTGGAAGGGAAGAGTGCCCTGCCCGAACGCCCGGTTGTTTGCGAATTGGCGGCGGACCCCGAACGCCCGGAAATCCAAGGCCGCATGGTGCGCGGCGGGCGCTTCAAATATTGTGCCTATGCGCCCGGCAAGCCGGATGAGCAGCTCTTCGACCTTTCCAGCGACCCCGGCGAAACCCGCAACCTCGCCGACGATCCGGCCCATGCCGCCGACCTGCGCCGCCTCCGCGCCATGCTGGCCGCATGGAGTGCGGAGACATCCGATCCCTTTCTGGCGACCCTGGCGCGCGGGGCCTGATCCCCGGACATCCCACGGAGATTTCAATTCAGAAAATGGGATCCAAGTTGACAAAACTTGCCGTGGCAACGAATGTTGTTACATGGCCATTGAAACAAAAGTTCGCAAAATCGGAAATTCTCTCGGAATCCTGCTGCCCAAGGAGGCTGTGCAAAGCCTGCGCGTGAAGGAAGGCGACACCCTCTATCTGACCGAGGCTCCCAATGGCTCGCTGGGCATCACGCCCGAGCGGCCGGGATTTCAGGAAATCATGTCCTTCGCCGAGGAGGGAATGAACCGCTATCGCAACGCACTGCGTGAGTTGGCAAAATGAACGAACCAGTATGGATCACGCGCGAGGTGGCTGTGGCCATCCAGCGCCAACTGCTTGCGCGTTTTGGGGGGCTTGATGGAATCCGGGATGAAGGGCTTCTCGATTCCGCCCTGAACCGTCCGCTCCAGCTTTTCCATTATGGCAACCCGAGCCTGTTTGAGTTGGCAGCTGCCTATGCCGCGGGAATCGTGAAGAACCATCCATTTTTCGATGGAAACAAGCGGGCGGGCTTCATGGCTGCCTACACCTTTCTGGCCGCGAATGGCTGGCAACTCGAAGCCCCCGAAGAAGAGGCCGTGCTGCAAACGCTGGCGCTTGCCGCGGGAGCCATTGGCGCGGAGGAATATTCGGCCTGGCTCGCGAAGTCGTGCTCGCCGCGCTGACTCGCCATCGGCTGTCCGGCAGGCGCGTTTTTGTTGCACCATGAGAATTTCTGTCCGTGATCCCGGTTGCGCTGGAACCCTTTGTGGACACGAGCCGCTTTGCAGGCAGCTGGCTGATCGACGGTAAGGACCTCCTTGGTGATGGCTCGGAGGTGCCAGACTTCCACCCGTTCCATGATCGTATCCAGCGCGTGGCGGGTCTTCCAAATCGACTTCTGCTGCCAGGGCGGTCGAACGCTGCACCAGGGCTGCGAAAAGCGCGGGGTCGCGGTGGCCACGGTCATCGGGCAGCTTGACGCCGAGGCTTCTGTTTCCACTCCGGGTCTTTCCAATCCGGCCACCCTGCCGCCTGCCGAGCTGGCGTCGTGGATTGTGACGACCCATCATGGCTTTCTGCGCCGGGAGTTGACGCGCCTTCGGACCATGGCCGACCGCGTCGCGCATGTTCACGGAGGACACACGCCATCTCTGGTAGAGGTTCAGGAGGTCTTCACCAGTCTCCGATTGGAGTTGAAGAGCCATATCATGAAAGAGGAGCAAATTCTTTTTCCGGCCATCTCGAACATCGCAGAAGGCCGCCGGGAGCCTGTGGCGCTGGACGGACCCATTGCCTGCATGATCCATGCTCCCTCTTTGCGGTTGAGGCTGCTCCGATTCCATCCTGATCCAAGCCGCAAGCTTTTGGCGGCCGCCATGCGATTTTTGATGCGGGTCGGGCGAAACTGAGAAAACGGATTCTTTTTTCTCGAATTAGAAAACGGGCAACTGCTAGTCTCCCGTCATGTTCATTTACGGAAAAACTGCGGCGAATGCGATTGCGGTGATGAGCTACCTGGCGGCCGATCCTTCCAAGCGTTCGGGTTCGGGGGAGATTGCCAAGGAGCGCAAGATTTCCCAAGCGCTCACGGCCAAACTTCTCACCCAGCTTGCATCTGCAGGCCTCGTGAGTGGGCAACCCGGACCTGGTGGAGGTTACACCCTGGCCAAGCCGGCAAAAAAGATCCGCCTCATCGACATCGTCCAGCTTTTTGAGCAGACGGAAACTCCGACCCTTTGCCCATTCGGCAGCGGGTGGTGTGGGCATGGCGATCCTTGCCCCCTGCACGACCGCATTGCTGAAATGATCGAAACCAACCGGCAATTTATGGAGACATCTAATCTCGGACTTTTTGTGGGTGTGGTGCCAACCCGCTCAAAATCGAAGCGAACTTTGGCCCGATGATTCGCACACTCAATCCCGTCGCCTTGCTGGCGGCCGCCGGAGCGACACTCTTTATCGTTTTTCTTGAAATCTATTTATTTCCATATCTTTTTTTCTTGATTAGACGCACTAATATCAGCATGTTTTTCACAGCATCCAATGAACGCCTCCACCAGCACATCCGGAGAACTTGGCACGCTCGCTGCTGCGACAGGACGGCGGTGCACGAAGTCAAACCGGCGGGCCCGGGCGGCGGCTGACGGCTACTGGCGTTTGGTGGCGGCGGGGGAGCCCTTCCGGCTGTTGTTTCCGCTGGGCGCGTTGATCGGTGTGGCGGGGGTCATGATGTGGCCGCTGTTTATCTGGCATGTGACCGCCACGTATCCGGGTCAATGGCATGCCCGGGTCATGATCGAAGGCTTTGTGACGTCATTTGTGATTGGTTTCCTCGGGACGGCTCTGCCACGGATGCTCGAAGTGCCACGGGTGAGCATTTATGAGACACTGGGTTTTGCGGGGGCGGTCATCGGCATTGCCTGGCTCCACATCACGGGGGGCACAGCGCGTGGAGACCAGCTGTTTTTCATCACCCTGGCGACGCTGGCCGGCCTGCTGATGGTCCGGGGTTTGCTTTTCCGGCGGGACGTCCCGCCGCCGGGGTTTGTGCTGGTTTTTCTGGGACTTGGCTCGGCCCTGTTCGGCGCGGGGGTCCATGTGGTGGCGGATGCCGCCCCCTCCATCCTGCCGGTTTGGGCGCTGCCCCTTGGTCGGCTGCTTTTGTATCAGGGCTACCTTGTGTTTCCGATCATGGGCATTGGGGCCTTTTTGCTGCCGAGGTTTTTTGGGCTGCCAAACCGGCAGAGCTTTCCCGAATCCCTCGCGCTGCCTCCCGGTTGGTTATCGAGGGCCGGCTTCGCGGCGCTGTGCGGCGGGGTCGTGCTGAGCGGTTTCGTCGTGGAGGTTCTTGGCGATGCGCGCGTGGGAAACGCGCTGCGGGCGCTCGGGATCATGGCCTATTTCTTTCGGGAGGTGCCCGTTCATCGGGCCGGGTTCGGTGGCGGTTCCCTCGCCCTAGGGTTGCGCCTCGCGCTGCTGTCCATGCCGTTGGCTTATGTGCTGATGGCCATCTGGCCGGAACGTTCATTCTCCCTGCTTCACCTGCTCTTCATCAGCGGATTCAGCCTGCTGACGCTGATTGTGGCCAGCCGGGTTGTGCTGGGCCACAGCGGCCAGGCAGAGAAGTTTCGTTCGACACTTTGGTCCGTGCTCACACTGACCGCCCTGGTGGCCCTCGCGATGCTGACACGGGTTTCCGCCGATTGGATGCCCGCGATTCGAATGAGCCACTATGCGTATGCCGCCGTGGCATGGGTCGCCGGCGTGCTGGTGTGGGCGGCCTTCATCCTGCCTGGGGTCATGAGGAAGGACGAGGAATGAGCCGCAGAGGCGCAGAGAAAACGCATATTATGAAAAACACAAAGCACACCTTGCGGATTCTCCGACCTCTGCGCCTCTGCGCCTCGGTGGTTATCATTTCAGCATTTTCCGCCTCAGCCTCCCTGGCCGGCTCCAAAGCCACCATCACGGCGGAGCCTCCCACCCCTCGCAACCTGCTCTCCTTCGCCGATGGCACGGTCGTGTTCGATGTGGAGGAGCGCCTGCGCTACGAGTTCCGAAGCAACACCTTCGATTTTAACAATGGGGTTGGAGCACCCACCGACGGCAGCTTCCTTCTTCAGCGGGCGCGCGTCGGAGTTAAAATCGAGCCGCTTTCGTGGCTGCGCCTCTACGGGCAATTCCAGAGCTCGATCGAAGTTGGCAACCGGGGGGACGAACCCGGAGTTTTTGGAGCGGAGGGCGATGACTACGCCGACCTCTATCAAGCCTACGTCGAATTTGCCGACTACAAACAGTTTCCGCTGGGGCTCAAGGTGGGGCGCCAGCTCTTTAATTATGGCGACCAGCGGCTGGTCGGAAGCTTTGATTGGAACAACCTCGGGCGCACATTCGACGCGGTCCGTCTTCGCTACGAGCGCGAGAGGTTCTGGATGGAGGTCTTTGCTTCCAGCGTGGTCGTGGTCGAGCGAGAGAGCTTCAACACTTCCGATCTTTTTAATTGGGACGACACCGGCCGCGAGCAGGTTTTCAGCGGGCTCTATGCTTCGAGCACGCAGGTTCCGATGCATAAGATCGATGCGTATGCCTTCTGGCTCTCGCAAGCCAACGGGAACGTGAGCAACTTCGGACCGACGCTGGGCATTCCCCCAGCCGGCTCGCGTGGAGGGAATCCCGCGCTGGGCATGAACTTTGTGACCCTCGGCACGCGCTTCAACAACCTGCCCAAAGAGATGGGCGGGTGGGAGTATGATGGAGAGTTTGCCGTGCAGGCGGGAGAACTGGCCGGCTTGGACCTTGCGGCGTTTGCAGCCCACGCGGGGGCCGGCTACAACTTCTCTTTGCCATGGAGCCCGCGCATCTACCTCCAATACAACTACGCTTCCGGCGACAATGTCCCCGGGGACGGGCGCAGCACGACCTTCCAGAACCTTTTCCCCACCAACCACAAGTTCTATGGTTACATGGACCTCTTTTCCTGGCAAAACATGCACAACCCCAGCGTGACGGTGAGCGCAAAACCCCATGAAACCCTCACGGTGGCTGCAGATCTGAATCTCATTTGGCTGGCAACAACGAATGACGCCTGGTACCGGGCCAACGGGCTCAGCCAGGCGCGCCGGGTCACGCCCGGAGCCAATCCGTTTGTCGGCACGGAAATTGACCTCACCGCCACATGGCGCCCCACCAAGAATTTTTCGCTTCATGCCGGCTACAGCTGGTTCCTGGCCGGTAATTACGTCCGCGATACCGGTCCGGCCTCGCCGGCGGATTTCCTTTACTTGCAAGCTGAAGTGAAATTCTAACTCGATGAAATCCAACCTCCCGGCACGATTCCTCACCCCGATGTGGCGGGTGGTGGAGCGCGTGCTGCCGCCCATGCGCTGGCGACTGCCGGTCATTCTGGCGGCGGGGGTTTTTAGCGGCCTGGGGGCGTTAGCGTTTCACATTTCGAACGCATCGTCCTACCTGACCGACGACCCGAAGGCCTGCGTGAACTGCCACATCATGGCCCCTCAATACGCGACGTGGAAGCACTCGTCCCATGCGCGGGTGGCGGTCTGCAACGACTGCCACGTGCCGCACGAGAACATCGCGCTCAAATACGCGTTCAAGGCCATGGACGGCACACGGCACGCGTTCATGTTCACGTTCCACCTCGAGCCCGACGTGATCCGCATGCACGCGCCAGGGCAGTGGACGGTTCAGAACAACTGCATCCGCTGCCATGGGGGCCAGATGGAGCACGCCGCCCATGCCGCCGTCACCTGGCAGGAGGTCAAAGCCGGCACGGGCAAACTCTGCTGGGATTGCCACCGCGAAACCCCGCATGGGCGCGGCAACAGCGAGGCCTCGACGCCCAACGCACGCGTGCCCGAACTCTCGCCCATCCTCCCCGGCTGGAAGCGCCAGCCCAACCCATCACAACCCGTAAACACACCATGAAAAGCATCGTTGAAATCGTCGAAAAAAAACCCTGGTTCGGCTGGCTCCTCTACCTCGGCACGCTGGCGGCCGTCTTCGGCATCGGGCTTCTCGCGGCCTCCATCTTCGAGCGCCGGCAGGAATCGTTCCGCGTGCAGCAGGTGAGCCCGATTGCCGACTGGGAGCCTCGCAACGAGGTCTGGGGGCAGAACTACCCGCGCGAATACGAATCCTACATGAACACCGCGCGCACCGACTTTAAGAGCAAACACGGCGGGTCAGCCGAGACCGACTACCTTGCCGACGATCCCCGCCTCGTGGTTCTCTGGGCAGGCTATCCGTTCTCGCGCGACTACAAGCAGGCGAGGGGGCACTTTTACGCGATCAAGGACATCCGGGACACGCTCCGCACCACGGCACCGCTTCCGGGCACCTGCTGGACGTGCAAGAGCACCGACGTGCCGCGCGTGATGAACGAGATGGGAGCGGCGAATTTTTACAAGGCGAAGTGGGCGGATCTCGGCCCGGAGATCGTGAACCCGATCGGCTGCCAGGATTGCCACGATCCGAAGACGATGAACCTGCGGATCACGCGGCCGGCCCTTGCGGAGGCGCTCGCCCGCCGGGGGCAGGACATCAACAAGGCCACCCACCAGGAAATGCGTTCGCTCGTCTGCGCGCAATGCCATGTTGAGTATTACTTCCAAGGTGAAGGCAAATACCTGACCTTTCCCTGGGACAAGGGATTCAGTGCCGATGACATGGAGGCGTATTACGACTCCATCGACTTCAAGGACTGGACCCATGCGCTCAGCAAGGCCCCGATGCTCAAGGCCCAGCACCCGGACTACGAGCTGTTCATGACTGGCATCCACGCCCAGCGCGGGGTTTCCTGCGCCGACTGCCATATGCCCTACAAGAGCGAGGGAGGAATCAAATTCACCAACCACCACATGGCGAGCCCGCTTCAGAACATCTCGGCCTCATGCGGGGTCTGTCACCGCGAGAGCGAAGAGAACCTCCTCCGCGACGTTTATGCGCGTCAGGACCGCATCAAGGAGCTCCTGAACCTCGCACAGGATGCGCTCTCCCACGCCCACATTGAGGCGAAGGCCGCATGGGACGCAGGCGCCACCGAGGCGGAAATGAAGCCGGTTCTCACAAAGATCCGGCATGCCCAGTGGCGGTGGGATTGGGTCGCTGCCGCCAATGCCTTCGGGTTTCACTCTCCGCTGGAAGCGGCTCGCGTCTTGGGAAATTCCATTGCAAAGGCCGAGCAGGCCCGCCGTGAGTTGGCGATCCTCCTCACGCAGCGCGGCATCGCGCTTCCGGTCCCAATGCCGGACATCTCGACCAAAGAAAAGGCGCAGGCCTACGTCGGCCTCGACATGGCTGCCATCGAAGCCCAGAAGCTGGAGTTCCTTGAGAATGTGGTTCCGAAGTGGGATGCCGAAGCAAAGGCCCGCGAAGCCAAGCTGCCCGCCAACGACGCGAGCAAGTCGAACTACCCGGGATCGAAATGAATCGCATGGGCTGCGAGAAAAATATCGAAACACGAATTTATGTCCTCCTCACTGCCAGTGCGTCTTGAGGTGGCCATGTCCCCTCCCAAGCCACACGGTTTTTCACCAGGGTATGGCTCCTCGGTGGCAATCGTGGCCGGGGTCGTAATGGTCGGCTTCGGCATCGAAGCGGTGGGGGGCGGCGGCGAACTTGTGCCGCCGCAGTGGCCGCTCAATGCCGTGTTCCTTGTTCTTTTCATGGGATGGATCGTTCTGCTTTCCCGGATGCCGGGTGTTTTTGCGGCATGGCTGGGGAGCGTGCCCTTTGCGCTGGCGAGTCTGCTGGCGGTCGGGGTGTTGGGAGCGGTGGGCGGCACGGTGCCTCAGGGAGCCGGGTCGGCTCCGGCCTGGACTCGCTCGCTCGGTCTCGACCACGTGTTTTCTGGCACCCCCTTCGCCATTGCGCTGCTGCTTTTTCTGACGAACCTCGGCGTAGCGACCTGCCGGCGTGTCTATTCGCTCGGGTGGAGGGCATGGTTTTTTTCGCTCAACCACCTGGGCATTTGGATCACCGTGGCCTGCGCGCTTTTTGGAGCCGGTGATATGATCCGAGCCCGCATGATCCTCTTCGAAGGCCGTGCGGAGGCGATGATCGTCGATGGGCGCGGCCGCGCGGGCTACCTGCCCTTTGGTCTGTTTCTCCAAAGATTTTACGTCGAACCGTATGGTGAGGCCAGCGGGAGGCCCGGCGCGCCGAAACGATTCTCCGCCGAGGTCACCCTGCTCACCCGGGACAAATCATTTCCCAATGCTGTGATCGAGGTCAACCGTCCGCTTCGGCGTGACGGGTGGACGCTTTATTTGACCAACTACGAGCTTTCCCCCGACGGGCAGACCGACCAATGCCTCCTCGAGGCCGTGCGCGATCCGTGGTTGCCCAGCGTCTATCTTGGCATCTTCCTTATGCTCGGGGGAGCTTTCGCCATGCTTTTCAAGTGCCCGTTCGTCAACCCCGGCCAAATGACGGCGAACGTTTCGCGAGCGAGCCGACAAGTCCCGCAGCCTGAAGGCAAAAACCATCTGCCATGACCACCTTCTTTCCCGCTTTTGCTGCCACAGCCGGCGGGCTTTGGCTCGGCGGCCTTCTGCTCCGGGGGCTGCGCCGGCCGCATTCCGGCTTGATCGTTTTTGCCCTTGGGGTGGCCGTGCTGGCCGCCTACATCGCGATGCTGTGGGTCCACCTGGGCCGTCCACCGATGAGGACCCTCGGCGAGACGCGTCTCCTCTACGCGGTCCTTCTCCCCGGCGTGGCCTGCATTCTGGCTTTGCGCTGGCGCATCGGCTGGCCGCTCGCCTACGGAGCCGCCATGGCGGGGATCTTTCTGGCCATCAATGCAGCAAAGCCAGACACCTTCGACAAAACCCTCATGCCGGCACTTCAGAGCCCGTGGTTTGTCCCGCATGTGGTCGTCTATATCCTTGCCTATGCCTTCCTCAGTGCCTCCGCCCTCGGCGCGCTCCGCTTCTTCGCGGGCAAAGCCGACGCGCTTCCCGCCGCAGACCGCGCGGTCTGGATCGGCCTCGCCCTGCTGACGATGGGGCTTCTCTTCGGCGCGCTCTGGGCCAAGGAGGCCTGGGGCCACTACTGGACATGGGACCCCAAAGAGACATGGGCGTTTCTCACGTGGGCCATCTACCTCGCCTACATCCACCTTCGCCTCCGCCACCCCGAATCCCGCCGCTTCGCCGCATGGTTCCTCCTTGCCGCCGTTGCCATCCTTGCAACCTGCTGGTTCGGGGTGAACTACCTGCCCTCAGCGGCCTCCAGCGTCCATACTTACACAAATTGATGGGAGCCGTTCGATCAGCTCCTCCTGCGCAACAGATCGGCGCCCGGGGGAGCATTTCTAGGGGCCTCCCGCCTCATCCGGCATGTTCCTCAACCGTCCGCCCATCGCGAATATGGTAGAGCCTGCGGAAGGTCGGGATGATTTTTTCGTCGTGGGTGACCACTATCACCGCCGTTTGGAATCGCTCGGCCATGTCATTGAGGAGTCGGATGACAGCCAAAGCCCGCTCGCTGTCGAGCGGGGCGGTGGGTTCATCGGCAAGGATGACCGGGGGGCGGGAGATCAGGGCGCGGGCGATGGCGACGCGTTGTTGCTCACCTCCTGAAAGCTGCGAGGGCATGGCCACCGCGCGGTGGGACAGGTCGAGGGCGGATAAAAGCTCGCGGGCCTGCTCCCGCGCTCGTGCATTGCCCACACCGGCCAGCATCGGGATCAGCGCGATGTTGTCGGTGACGTCCAAGAAGGGAATCAGATACGGGGCCTGAAAAACAAATCCGATTTTGTCCCGGCGCAACGCGCGGAGATCGCGCACCTTCCATCCGTTGTCATAAATCGTCTCGTTGCCGATGGCCATATGACCAGATGTCGGTTCAATGATGGCTCCGAGGCATTTGAGCAGGGTGCTTTTTCCTGAGCCCGACGGGCCAACCAGCCCGACGACTTCGCCGGGACCGACGGCAAGGTCCACGCTTTTCAGCGCCTCGACGGCGGTGTCGCCCGACCCGTAGCGCTTGCGCAGGCCGGCAATGTGAATTCCGTTCATCCCCCGATCGCCTCCGCCGGTTCCACCCGGAGTGCCAACCGGATGGCCACCACGCTCGCCAGCGCACAGATCCCCACCGTCGCGGCCAACCCGCGCAGTGAGTCCCCAGGCAACAGAAGAACATATTTGGGGAAATACGGAGCCCAAAGCGTCGCGACCACCTTCCCGACAAAAAATCCGATGAGCCCGAGTGCGATGGCCTGCTGGAGGATCATTCCGGCAATCGTTCGATCCCGCGTCCCAATGAGCTTGAGGACCGCAATCTCGCGAATCTTCCCCATCGTGAGGGTGTAGATAATGAACGCGACGATGGCCGCGCTCACCACCGCAAGAATCACAAGGAAAAGAGCGATCTGCCGGGCTGACGTCGCAATCAGCTTTCCAACCAGGATGCCTTCCATTTCTTTCCGCGTGTAAACCTGCAAGCGCTGCCAGCGGCGAATGTGCGCGGCGACCGCTCCGGGGTCATTCCCTGCGGCGACACGCACGAGGATGGCATTCACAAACGGGTTCTTGCCCTCACCTGCAGTCGCGGAAGGGACCGCGCCGACGCTGTCGGCTGTGGTCGCCGCGCGCCGGCGCTCCTGAAGGAGCGCATCGTTGTCCTTGAGGAATTGCGCCTGCTGCGCATCCTTGAGCGGGATGAAAATCATGGGGTCGCCGTTGGAGGAAACCATGCGCCGGGTCAGACCGACAACCGTGAACAGGTTGCGGCGGATCTGGATGCGGTCGCCGATGGCAAAGCCTGTTGCCACGTCAGCGACAGCCTCGTAGTGGGATCGCGTGACCGGGCGTCCCGCGACGAGATAGGCCGGATGCCCCGGCGTGCTGGTATCGCCCGGCGTGACGCCCACCACCATCGCCCGGACCTCGCGACCATCTCGCCCCACCTGCATGGTGAGATACGTCGCGTTTGCCGCGCGCTCGACGCCGGGGACAGCCAGCAGGCTGCGGTAGAGATCGTCCCGGACGCTCGACGGCTCGGCGTAAGGCCCGAGCGTATCTTTTTGCACCACCCAGAGGTCGGCTCCACTGTTGTCCAACAGAGCCAGGGCATCATCCACCATGCCGCGATAGATCCCAGCCATCGAAAGCGTCACGCCGATCAACAGTCCCAATCCGAGTCCCGTAAAAAGGAATCGTCCCCGTGCGTGCGCAATGTCCCGTGCGGCAAGGTTGATCATCGCCGTCCTCCGCTGATCGACTGAACCACCCGGATGCGCGAGCCCTCATCCAGCGGCTTTTGGCTGAAAACCACGACCTCTGCATTCCGCGAAAGCCCGCCGGTGATTTCCACGCTGCCATCAAGGTCCCGGCTGCCAAGCAGAACCTCCGCCGGCCGGGGGCGCCCACCTTCGAGAACCCACACCCATGAGTCTTTCCCCTCGCCATGAATGGCCGCCGCGGGCACCGCCGCCACCCGCCCGCCATCACCCAAAGCAACCGTCACCTCGCACAACTCGCCCACCGGCGGCAGTGGATCCGGAAGCTCATCAAAGGTGACTTTCGCCAGCAATTCCTCCGTCACCGCATCGGCCAAAGGTTCCACACGGGCGATCTTTCCCGGCAGGGCGTCACCCGGACGCGACCGCAAGACCACACGCGCCGCAAGCCCCGGACGAATCCCCGCCGAGGCCATCTGGTCGAACCGCACGTTCACCCACAAGCTCGAAGGATCAATAATTTCGATCGCCGGCTGACCGGCCATCACGGTCGTGCCCGGTTCCGCGTGGCGCGCGACCACCAAGCCGGAAACCTGCGCCACCAAACGCAGATTCGCTTTTTGCTCGACCAGCACCGCCAGCTCTTCCTCTGCGCGATGGATTCCCTGGCGTGCTGCGTCGAGCTTGGATAGGCCTGCATGATAAGCCGCCTCGGCAATGGAGAGTTCCTGCCGCTTGGTCTCATTCGTCTCCGCGCTCACCGCGCTGGATCTTGAAAGCGACTGATACCGTGCTGCCTGATTGGCTGCGTGATCTTTCCGCGCCGCCAGCTCACGAAGCGCAAATTCCGCTGCCGCAACATCCGCCTTCGCGCCCGTGATCCCGGCTTCCTGCGCGCGGATTTTGGCCTCGATATCCACCGGATCCATCTCGCCCAAAAGCGCACCGGCTTTCACCGTGTCGCCCACATCCACCTGAATGGACTGCACCCTTCCCGGGGCTGTCGGCCCGATCCTGTAGCTCCTCCGTGCTTCCACTTGGCCGATGCCAAACGCTTCCCTGCGGACCTCCTGCTCCGCGAGCGACTGGACGGTCACCTCCACCGCTGCCATCGGACCCGAGCGCATGAGCACCTGCCACAGGATCCCCGACACGGCCACTGCGGCCGCGATCCAAAACCAATGTTTCCGCTGGATCTTCATGCCTGCTCCCCTCTGCCGGCAAAAGCCACCCGCAAGACACCCCAGGCCGCAGGAGCCGCCTTTAAGACAGATCCCGCCCCCCCGCGCACCTGCGCCTGAAACAACAACCCCTGGAGCGCCCCCAGATAAACCCCGGATGCCGCCCTCACATTCAAATCGGCATGCAGGACTCCCGCAGCGCATCCCTTCCTCATGACACGCTCGACCAACCCGCGATATCCGCGCATCAAATCCCCCGCCGCACGCAGTGCTCCCGTTCCGCCCGCGTGCTGCAACTCGGAAAGAATCACGCGTGGACCTCCGGGATGCCGGTCCACAAAAGCGGCATGCGCCAAAAATGCACGCCCCAGTGCCTCCAGTTCCTCTCCGGGTTCCACCTCGCCCAACGCCCCTCCAACCGCTTCCATCAGCCCGGCGGCCACCCACTCCACCACCGCTTCCACCATGGCTTCCTTCCCTGCAAAATGACGAAATAAAGCCCCCTGCGTCACCCCAACACGCTCCGCCAACTGCCCGGTCGTGATCCTTCCCGGATCCCCCTCTGCCGCCAGCGCCAGATACGCGGCCACAATCTCCCCCCGCCGCTCGCCTCCAGAACGTCTTGTCATTCTTCGCATGTAAGCAATCTATTACTTACATAGGCCCGTGTCAAGTCGGCACGGCGGGCTGGCAGACCGACAGGGACGGCAGGATCTTCCCAAGCTGGGAATTGATCCAGACGATGACGAAGAGCAATGCCACCGAGACCATCATCGCCCCGGCTGCGGAGCAGTTGAGCCAGACGGAGAAAGGAGAAGTAACGCATGAGACGCCCAGTATTCTGGGGCCACTCCTGGTTTCACCAAAGCCTTCCAGGGAATCCGGGCTGAGTCATTTCCGAACTGCGGGCGTATCACTGGCGTAGAAATTCAGACCACTTCCCGTCGCTTCCATGTGTTTCCTGTTGGAACGCTGACTTTGGAGGTGATGGCTCGCAAAGCCTGCATTTAAGCCACTCCGCAAGCATTTGAGAGTGGTGGCTGGGGAGGGAATCGAACCCCCGATTCAAGTGTATGTTCCATATCGCTTCTCAATGTTTTGATTTACAGGGGGAAGTGACGGTTGTATTTGGAAGCCATGTGCAACTTGTGCAAGTCCTCAAAAACATGAGCGCCCTTATC
>Ga0247844_1001107_pt1 | contig 52719 bp, 44 predicted proteins | sample LaCtaG_FD_192421 | JGI IMG/M metagenome (GOLD analysis project Ga0247844, IMG submission 192421) | Freshwater microbial communities from meromictic Lake La Cruz, Castile-La Mancha, Spain - LaCruzMarch201714.5m_1 | ecosystem: Environmental > Aquatic > Freshwater > Lake | place: Spain: Castile-La... | reverse complement strand
CGACCGCCGGGAAATCGGACGCGAAACCGCTGGAAAACACCCGCGAATCCGAGTAGAAATGAGCACATCCGGGTGGCTGGTTTTGAAGTGACCCTGAGTGGCTGGTTTTGAAGTGATCGGTGACACTACGTTAGCTAAAAATCCCGGCCCTCCCTCTCTGTGAACTCTGCGCTCTCTGTGGTTTTCATCGATTCCAATCGGGGTGATTCACCACAGAGGACACCGAGAGCACAGAGGGACGGAGGATTTTGGTGCCAGGCGACATGAAAAGCCGATAACTGCCTGACACCCCCAATCTTTCCTGTCGCGGAGAATCTTGGCGACCCCTACCCGCCGCTCAGCGGTGCAACAGGCTGGTGAAGGCCCGGGTGTGTTTCTCCACTGCGGGGTGGCGGTGACCCAGCAGCCGGAAGATTGCCTTGCCCGCTTCCTCGGCAGAGCCGTTGGCGAACTTTGGGGCCGTCCCCATCACTTCGATCCACTTGGCCAGCGCGCTATCCCAATCGAGCCTCTGGGCCGCTGCGATCCCGGCGGCATACAATTCGTGACCGGGACCGTCCGGAATGGTGGAAATCGACTGAATCGCCACGGCGAGCAACGAGGCGGCTTCGGCGGCAGTGGACCATTTGGAACCCAAAGGAACCCGGTCCGCCAATGCCTTCACTTCGCCCGGAGCAAGCGCCAACGCGGCTTGGGCAAGGAGGAACCACGCTTCATCGGACTTCTCTTGGAGCGGTTCCAGGAGGTCACGACCCTCCTGGGCTTTGCCGTTGGCCAAGGCTTCTCGTGCTTTGGCCAACGCAGCGCCTGCGGGAGAGGGGAGATGCGGGGCGACGAACTCGCGGACATCGGTCCCGGAGCGCGCGCCGCTAAACTGCGCGACCGGTTGACCATCCTTGAACAGCATCACGGTCGGCAACGCCCGGATCTTGAAGGCGTTCGAGAGATCGGGATGCTCCTCGGTGTTGACCTTGGCTAGCTCCCACTTCCCGCCCGCTTCCGCCGCGACCGCTTCCAAGACGGGCGCAAACTGCACGCACGGCCCGCACCACGATGCCCAGAAGTCAACGAGGACGGGAACCTGGCGGCTCCGCTCGATGACTTGAGCTTGGAAATCCGTGACGTCGTGAGCCATGGGCCTGAGAACTTAGCGCATCCGGGCAAACCGCTTGGAGAGGATCTCCAGAGAAGTCGCGCTTCCCACCTTGGCCTGGGCGTCGGTGATGACCGCTTGCTCGTTGTCGTTCTTGGTGGCGCGCTCGACCTCGTAGAAGACGCCGAATTTGCCGGGCCAAGGTTCCTCGGCCAGCTTGATCGCCTTGGACATGTCCGTGGTGTCATGGGCCTTCCAATCGTTCGGGCTTTCGTCCCATTGCTTTTCGGCGATGAGAGGGAACTCGCCTCCCTTACGCGGATTGGCCGCGTCGAAGGCCCCCTTGAAGAAGACAACGCACTCGGAGAGCACTTCGACCACGCTGAAGCCGGGATGCTTAATGGCGCGCTCGAACATCTCGCTCATGTGGTTGACCTGGGAGGCGTGGGTCCGGGCGACAAAGGAAGCTCCGCTGGCCACCAGTTTGCGCATCGGATTGACCGGTTCATCTTGGGCACCCCAAGGATCCGTTTTCGATTTGAAGCCGATCGGGGAGGTCGGGGAGGTTTGCTTCTTCGTCAGACCATAGACGAAGTTGTCCATGATGACGTAGGTCAGGTTGAGGTTCTTGCGGGCGGCGTGCTCCAGGTGGTTGCCGCCGATGGAGAAGCCGTCGCCGTCACCGCCGAAGACGAAGACTTTGAGGTCGGGACGGGCCAGACTGACCCCGGAAGCCAAGGGGATGGCGCGACCGTGGATGTAGTGGACACCATGCCCGTTCACGAAATACGGGAAGCGGGAGGAGCAGCCAATCCCCGCGATTGTGCAGATCTCTTCGTGGGGAATCCCGAGGTTCTGAACGACTTTGAAGAACGAGGCCAGCACGGCGAAATCGCCGCAGCCCGGGCACCAAGTCGGGTGATCTGCGGAAAGGGCCTTCTTGTCGAGCTTGGGCGGTGATTCGACCGCCTCGGGGCGCTTGATAGTGATAGAGGACATATCAGGGGCAGTAGGGAATGGGGGTCAGGAGGTTACCGCGATAAAGTCGTCGATTCCGGCGATGATCTCCCGGATCTTGAAGGCCAATCCATCTGTTTTGCAGATGCTGCGGATCTTGGGATTGCAGAAGCGGGAGCGCAACAAGGTGGCCAATTGGCCTTGTCCGTAGAGGCCCTCATCGTTCATTTCGACGACGAACACGTGGTCGAAGCGCTCGAAAACCTTTTCCAGGCCGGGGGCCATGGGGTGCAAATGACGGAGATGCACTGCGGCAAGCTTGATTCCTTTCTCCCGCAACTGCGTGACTGCTTCACGGACCGGACCGTAGGTGGAGCCCCAACCGACGATGAGGATCTCGCCGTTGGCATCACCGTAGACTTCTGGCGTCTTCAGTTCCGCCTCGAGACGGCGCAACTTGTTGCGGCGGCGGGCCGTCATCTTCATGTGCAGTTCCGGATTGGAGGTGGGGTGCCCCATCTCGTCGTGTTCCAAACCGGTCACCACCGGGTAAACGCCGCCGGTCATTCTCGTCCCCGGAGGCGCGTGGCGCGTTTCCGCAGTCAACGGATACGGCTTGTAGTCGGCCGGAGCGGGCGTCAGATCGAGCATCGGATCCACCATCAGCTTGGCGAGATCCGGTTCCGGAAAGGCCTCGATCCGGCTGGAGAGCGCTTGGTCGCTGAGAATGATCACCGGGACGCTGTATTTGCGGGCGATCCGGGCGGCTTCGAGCGCGATGTAGAAACAATCTTCCACGTCTTTGGGGGCGAGGACCACCCGTGGGCAGTCGCCGTGGCTCCCGTAGATGGCCTGCATCAGATCGCTCTGTTCCACACTGGTGGGTAGACCGGTCGAGGGGCCACCTCGTTGCACGTTGATCACGATGAGCGGCAGTTCGGCCATCGTCGCCCAGCTCAGCGCTTCCATCTTCAAGGAAAGGCCGGGGCCGGCGCTCCCCGTCACCGCGAGGTAACCGGAGTAAGCGAAGCCGAGAGCCATCGAAACGGCTGCCAGTTCGTCCTCGGACTGAATGAACATGCCGCCATACTGGGGAAGCTCGACCCGGAGCTGCTCCATGATCGGCGACCACGGAGTGATCGGGTATCCAGCTCCGTAGCGGACACCGGCCGTGATCAGGCCCAGGGACATTGCGGTGTTGCCGTCGGTGGCCACCCGGACCTTGCCGGAGGCGGTCGCCGGCTTGAGCTGATAAGCCAGGTCGAGGATTTCGCCGAGCGGATAGGCGTAACCGGCATCGAAGGCCAAGAGCGCGTTGCGCACGATCGATTCGTCTTTGCCACCGAACTGGCGCGAGATGATCTCCGTGAGCTTGATGCGGTCCAGATCGAAGACGCTGGTCAACAGGCCCAGGGCAAACATGTTCTTGCCGCGGTCCTTGGCGGTGCCGCCGACTGCTTCCACCGTGGCCGCCGTGAGCGGTACCGGGACGAAAGTAAAACGCTTGTCCGAGGTATCCGGCACAACTTCGTCGGAATCATACAAACAGACGCCGCCCTCCCGAAGGAAGCCAATGTGGCTCTTGTAGCTGTGCTGATAAAAGGCCACCAGGAAATCGGCCCGGTCACCCGGACTGAGGATCTCTCCGGAGCCAATGCGCACTTGAAAAATGGAGGGGCCTCCGGAGATCGTCGACGGAATCGTCATGTAGGTGATGACGTCTTGATCCGTGCGTCCGGCGAGCCGGGCGAGGAGACCACCAATGGTTTGAATGCCGTCTTGAGAGTTTCCGGCCAGACGGATCACAGCATCGTCGACCGTGGTGGAACGGACTCCGTGGCGGCCGGAAACGGGATCTTCGGAGGGGCTTGAGGGGGCGGCGGTGGACATCTAGAGGGGGTGTCTTTTCTTCCAATTCGTCGCTAGCAAATAGCAGTTGGTGGGGGCGACCGCTGATTCTTTCCCTGTATTGTCAGGCTTGGCAAGGGAATCGTGGATGCCCCCAGGAAATCGCTTGCCGACGTGGTGGGGCGGCCGGTCCTCCAGCCGCCGGTCTGTGCGCTTGCTCCATCGGCGTTTGCAATTCCCAGCTCTCGGGCGACTCTCCCCGCCCTTCTGGTTTGCCGAATGTTTCACGTTCTCGCCACTGATCCCACCTCCCAAGCTCGCCGCGGTCGGCTCACCACCGCCCACGGCGTGGTGGAAACGCCTGTCTTTATGCCGGTCGGCACCCGAGGATCGGTCAAGGCCGTCAGTTCGGCGGAACTTCGCGAAGTCGAGGCGTCGATCATTCTCGGCAACACCTATCACCTCTGGCTCCGGCCCGGGATGGAGACGATTCGGAAGTTCGGCGGACTCCACCATTTCATGAACTGGGATGGGCCGATTCTCACCGACTCGGGCGGCTTTCAGGTGTTCTCCCTCTCCAAGCTGCGCAAGATCGAGGAGGACGGCGTTCGCTTCCAGAGCCACATCGATGGCAATTCCATGTTCCTCAGTCCCGAGGTTTCCATGGAGATCCAGGCGACGCTGGGGAGCGACATCGTGATGGCGTTCGACGAATGTCCTCCATATCCCTGCGACCGGGATTACGCCGATCGCAGTCTGGCGTTGACGTTGCGCTGGGAGGAACGCAGCCGCCGCTGGTTTTCCGATCACGCCGATCCCAACCGGCAAAAACTGTTCGCGATCGTCCAAGGCGCCACGTATGCCGATTTGCGGGAGGAGAGCGCCCGCCGCCTCGTCGAACTCGATTTCGATGGATACGCGATCGGCGGAGTCAGCGTGGGTGAACCCGAACACGAGATGATGCGGGCGGTGGAAAATGCGGTGCCCTTTCTTCCGGCCGACAAACCGCGTTACGCGATGGGGCTAGGTCAACCGGACCAACTTCTGGAGATGATCGCCCGGGGCGTCGACATGTTCGATTGCGTTCTGCCGACCCGCGTGGCGCGGCACGGGACGGCCTATACGGAGGACGGAACCCTCAACTTCAACAACCAGCGCTTTGCCCACGATCCGGCTCCGATTTCGGAAAATACCCATCCGCTCTGCGCGGGTTACAGCCGCGGATATATCCGGCATTTGGTGACGCAAGGTGAAATCCTTGGCCTCCGGTTGTTGACACTTCACAATCTCCACTTCTATCTGAGCTTGATGGAACGAGCGAGGCGTGCTATCGACACCGCCTCGTTTGCCGGATTCCGGGAATCTTTCGTGTCCCGCTTCCGGGCTGGGCAACGCACAACCAGTCCGTGAGCGATCCGGACAGGCCCAGAATTCCACTCCGCGAGCCGATTCAGACCCCTTTTACCCACTGACCCCTTTGACCACCATGCCCCCACTTCTCCTCCTTTTCGCCCAGGCCACACCTCCGGCCGCTCCCGGCAACCCGATGGGCTCCATGCTGGTGCCCATGGTTCTCATGATGGTCATGATGTATTTCCTCATGATCCGGCCGCAGCAAAAACGGCAGAAGGAATTGGAGAAGCAAATCGAGGCCGTCAAGGTCGGAGACCTCGTCGTCACTTCCAGCGGCATGCACGGAATGGTGGCCAACAAAGCAGACAAGGTCGTCACCCTCAAGGTCGCGGACAATGTCCGGATCAAATTCGACCTGTCCGCGATCGCACGAATTTATCCGAAGGGTTCCCCGGATGCACCAGTGATCGAAGGTTGATCGGACGGCGGCAAACCGAAATCAGACATAGATAGATATGGAACCGACGAAAGTTCAGGAAGCGGCAGCCAACGCGGGGAATCCGGCGGAAGTGACGGCCAAGGTTGGCGAAGGTGCTGCGGCGGCTGCCGACGTGGTGACCAAGGCGGTCGAAAACGCGGGCACCACGGCAGAAGCCGTGACCAAAGTGGTCGAGGGGGCGGGAGCTACGACTCCTGCTGTCGAGGCCATCAGTGCGGCGGCGGAAGTCGCGTCCAAGGTGACCCCGGCCGATCCGGTCACGATTTTCTGGATCACGCTGATTCTCTTCGGCTTTTTCATCGCCTACTTCACGGCGGAGAAAGCTACCCCGCGCCGGATCTTCGCGAGCCTGCTCACCATTGGGGTGAGTGCATTCTGCGCCTTCTTCTATTTTTCCCTGGGCATGCCCAAGGGGATTGATCTCCAAGGAGGGACCCAGTTCCTCCTCGAGATTCAGGCGGACAAGGACAAGATCATCAACGAGGCGGATCAGGAAGCGGTCATTGATACCCTCCAAAAGCGTCTCGACGCCGGTGGCACAACAGACATGGCGCTCTCCCGTCAGGGCGAAAACCGCATTCTCGTCGAGATGCCCGGCATCACGGAGTCCGAAAAGAAAGCCATCCGCCAGACGTTGGAAACGACCGCCAAGCTGGAGTTCCGCTTGGTCCATCCGCAGAGCGGTCCCGAGTTGATCAGTAAGCTGCGCGAAGACGATGTCTTCCTTCCGACCCACGAGTTGATGGAGCCCTACGACGAAACCACCGGTGGGGCCGAAGTGGTCGAAGTCACCAAGGCCGTCGATGGCAGCGCGGTGAAGTCGGCCGGAGTCGGCTTCGACCAAGGCGGTTACTATATCAGCGTGACCTTGGACTCCGTTGGGGGGGACAAAATGTTCAAGCTCACCGGCGCTCACACCGGGGAACGGATGGCCATCATCGTGGATGGCAAGGTGGTTTCCGCTCCCCGCATCAATGGGCAGTTCGGTGCCAACTTCCAGATCACCGGCCAGTTCAAGCGCGATGAAGCGGAGCGGCTCGGGACTTTCCTGAAAAACCCGCTGCAAAATCCGATCCGGATCATCAACGAGTCGAGCATCAGCCAATCGATGGGTGCGGACACCATCCGTCAGGGCATCTGGTCGGGGGTTGCCGGCCTCGCTTTGATCATGGTGATTTCGGTGCTTTGTTACAACACCGCCGGATTCGTCGCGGTGATCGCTCTGGCGCTCAACGTGATCATCATCGGCGGCGTCATGTCGATGTTCCAATTCGTCCTGACCATGCCCGGGATCGCCGGGATTATTCTGACGATCGGGATGGCGATCGATGCCAACGTCCTGATTTATGAACGATTCCGGGAGGAGCGAGCCTCCGGCAAGACCTTCGCCGTGGCGTTGGATGCGTCCTACAACAAAGCGTTTTCCGCGATCTTCGATTCCAACATCACCACGCTGATCGCGGCGGGGATGCTGCTCATCTTCTCCACGGGGACGATGAAGGGCTTCGCCACCACGCTGATCATCGGTTTGACCAGTTCGCTGTTCACCGCACTGCTCGTGACGCGCGCCTGCTTCGGCTGGCTCGCCGCCTGGGGCTGGCTCAAGGACATGCGCTTCCCCACCATCCTCAAGGCCACGAACTTCGATTTCCTGGGCCGGGCTCGCACCGGCATTACGATTTCCGTGGCGTTCATTCTCCTGACCTGCGCTCTGATCTTCGTGAAGAAGGACGCCGTCTTGGGCGTTGACCTCCGAGGAGGGGACAGTGTGACCATCCTTGCGGCGGAAGGACTTACGATCAGCGCGATCGAGGATTCGATGAAGACGGCCGGCCTCACTTCGGTGCCGATCATCAAGGAGCAAGTCAATGTCGGCAAGGAGTCGAGCTTCTTCACGCTCCGCACCGCGACCGGCGAAGGTGACAAAGCGCTGGCGCATCTCCGGGAAACGACCAAGTTGCCGCTCACCGATGTTGAGCTCAGTTCCGTAGGTCCACAGGTCGGCAAGGAAATGCTAATCTCGTCGGCATGGGCCCTTGTCCTGGGCATCGTGGCGATCTTTATCTACGTGACGATCCGGTTCAATTCGATCGCCTTCGCGTTGGGTGCCGTTCTCGCGGTGGTCCACGACATGATCGTCACCTTGGGAGCGATCATCATCTTCAGGGAGGACATGACCCTGATCCTGGTGGGGGCTTTGCTCACGATCGCGGGTTACTCGATCAACGATACCATCGTCATCTTTGACCGGGTCCGGGAAGGGTTGTTGACCCACCGGGGTTCGCTAAAGGACGTGATGAACGCGTCTCTCAATCAGACCTTGAGCCGGACGATTCTGACGAGCGGAATCACCATGCTGGTGGTTCTCACGCAGTTGGTTTTCGGTGGTCCCGCGATGCACAGTTTCGCTCTGGCCCTGACCTTCGGAATGATCACCGGCACATATTCCACTTTGTTCATCGCCGCTCCGGTGGTGCTCTGGTGGGTGCGCAAACGGAAGCTCAACCTGCGCAAGGAGATCCTCGATGCCGAGGCCACCAAGATCTCTGGTCCGGCTTCGGCGGGTGCCTAAATTTCGTTTCGAACCTCTGCGCAAGCGGCCCTTGACAACTGTGCCGAGCTGATTACTTTGCCAACCCGTTTTCTCGTTCCGAGCTAGTTTTATCCATCCACTCGAATGCCCGAAGTCTTCGTCAAGAAAGGTGAATCCGTCGATCGCGCCCTCAAGCGTCTCAAGAACAAACTGGAGACCGAGGGGATCATGGAAGAGGTTCGCCGTCTTCGGGCTTTCGAAACCCCCAACGCCAGGCTCAAGCGCAAGGCTCGCGCAAACGCCAAGCGCGCGCGCTTCAAATTGCGGTTCACACTGAACGAGAGACCGACTTCTTCGGAAGAGCCTTCCTGATCGCTTTCCGCGCGCTCCCTCCTCGGGTTCTCCGCGCTCTGCGTTTGTTTACTGGTCCGCCGCCCTTTCTGCGGCGCGACCGTTGGTGTGTGACCTGGTGAAAAAGCTAGGCCCCGCCATCTTCCGATGACGGGGCCATGAGCTTACCGCCGCACAACCACTCGCCCGTGCGACGGCGCTAGTTTACCCAGTTACACCACAGACAGGTGCCGCGCGCCAACGCGACACCAGATTCGCAAAAAATTGTTTTCAGGATTGATCATCTTGATTCAGAGCTGCTTCAGACAATTACCCTGCTCTCTCTATCAGACGTCGAACCGTACTGATTCAGTCAAAAGAAGGCAATTCTGTTTTGAAAACTTCTCTTAGTTTTTTTCAAGAGTAGGCTTTGGGTAGCAGTTGATTATGTGAAAATCCGGAGCGGCTGCGGGAAGAGTCACCGTGGCGAGGTAAGTTCTAGATTCTCCCGCCCCAAAGATCATCGAAACGTTGAGCCGAAGGGCTTCAAGCCGTAGCCTCGGATCGATCGGGCAAATCAGACCGGCTTGCCATCCTCCCGTTTCCAATTGTTTGGCCCAGGTTTCGACCTGCGTGGGCTTGATGAACGCCGCGTCCCGCTGGCGTTGGCTGCTGTGGCCCTGAGCCCACCAGGCTCCGCGCGGACTGAGATTCCATTCGGTGTAGGCGGAGCCCTCACCGGCGACAAATACTTCAGCCACATCGCGGGTCCAGAGGTTCTCCAGGAACGCGCCGAGGGTCTCGTCGGCCATCGGATCACTCGCTGGAAAGGAGGTTTGGGCTTCGAAGCGAAGAAGTTGGCCATCGGTGCAGAGGCGGAATCCGGCTTGAGCGGACAACGGTTGATCACTCCAGTTTGTGGTGAACCATTGCCAGGGCAGGTCGAGCGCCTTGGGGCTGTGAGCGTTCGTAAGCAAGTGGAGGATAGGCTGGAAAATCTTGCAAGCTGACGGTTCCATCGCGTCACTTTGCTTCCGGTTTCCCCTTCCGCCAATCTCATGAATGCACCGCTTCACTACCTCTTGCCCGGCGGAAGTGGCCAAGTCGGCAAGCTGCTCTCCAGAGCTCTGCGCAAGGCGGGTCATCGCGTCACCATCCTCACCAGGCGGCCAACTTCGTCAGACGAGGTTCTCTGGGATGGAGTCAATCCCGGCCCTTGGACAAAGCTGTTGGATGAGACCGACGTCGTCGTCAATTTGGCCGGCCGCAGCGTCAATTGCCGCTACTCCGCCGCACACCGCCGTGAGATTCGCGAATCCCGCGTCCTTTCCACCCGGTTGATCGGCCAGTCGATCTCCGAAGCGAAACGCCCGCCTTCTCTCTGGCTGCAGGCGAGCACGGCCACGATTTATGCCCATACGCTTGGTCCGGCACATCGTGAGGATGGTGTCCTGGGCGGCGATGAACCCGGTGTGCCGGAGACCTGGAGATTCAGCGTTGAGGTAGCCAAGGCTTGGGAAGAAGCGGCCCATGAGTTTCGAACGCCCGCGACCCGCCAAGTCCTGTTGCGGACGTCCTTTGTTTTGAGTCCGGATCGGGGAGGGGCATTCGACATCTTGATGAATTTGGCCCGAAGAGGCTTTGGCGGGCCTCAGGGCAGTGGCCGGCAGTTCATCTCCTGGATCCACGAGACTGATTTCATCCGCGCTTTGCAGTGGATCGTGGATCATCCGGAATTTGCCGGTCCCGTAAACCTGGCCTCGCCCTATCCGCTTCCGAACCGCGAGTTCATGAAGGATCTTCGGGCAGTCGCGCGTTGCCCGGCCGGGCTACCGGCGCACCGATGGATGCTGGAGGTTGGCGCTCTCGCCTTGCGCACCGAAACCGAACTGATCCTCAAAAGCCGCCGCGTTGTTCCGGGCAAGCTTCTGAAATCCGGGCTTCACTTCCGCTATCCGCACCTTACGGAAGCGCTCAGTGAACTAGGGCAGCGGTGGTGGGCCGCCCGGTCCTAAATGCTGAAGGTTTCCACATCCGCCAGCGCGCGTTTGTTGAGCCGGTCGCATACCAAATTGCAGAGATCGATAACCAGCGGATCGCCGATGGAGTAAAAGGCGCTGGTGCCGCGTTGTTCCCGGGCGAGGAATCCGGCGTCGCGGAGGATGCCGAGTTGCTTGGAAACATTGGCTTGGGAAAGGCCCACGCTTTCCACGATCTCGTTGACCGTTCTCGGTCCGAGCTTGAGTTCCTGGAGGATCGCCAGCCGGGTTGGTTCCGAGAGGGCGCGAAAACTGGCGGCAATCTTTTCGAGGGCGGCACGGTTCTGCTTGGCCTTGTCCATAGGTCATCGAATATGCCTATAAAGCGATAAAATGGCAAGAAATGACTGCATACACCCTTTCTGAGCCCTTTTGCATTGACATATCGCTGCATGGCGATATATGAGTTTTATCTCATGAAGACCATTGCACCTCAGGATCTCCACGACCGTCGTCAGAAGGGCGAAGCCGTTCGCCTTCTCGACGTGCGCACTCCCGTCGAACACGCCCAAGTCCATGTCCCCGGTGTGGAGTTGGTCCCGCTCGACAAGCTTGATCCGGCGGCTCTCGCGGCCAGAGGCTTTGCCAAGGATCAACCACTCTACGTGCTCTGCCGGACCGGTGGCCGCGCCACCCAGGCGGTCGCAAAACTGGAGAAGGAAGGCTTCACCCGCTGCCAGGTGGTCGAAGGGGGAACGCAGGCGTGGGCGGACGCCGGGTTGCCGGTCAATCGTGGTGCGGCCAAGTGCATTTCGCTGGAGCGTCAGGTGCGCATCGCGGCTGGCTCGCTTGCCCTGAGCGGGGCTCTGCTGGCTCACTTTGTGAATCCAAACTTCATCTGGCTCTCCGCCTTTATCGGTGCGGGCCTTGTTTTCGCCGGAATCACGGACTGGTGCGGCATGGGGCTGCTCATCGCGAAGATGCCCTGGAATCGGGCTTGAGGCTGCAATTTCCAACCCAAAAAGAAGATGTTGCTTCGACAAATCACAGATCCCCATCTCTCCCAATACTCTTACCTGATCGGGTGCCAGCGTTCAGGGGAGGCTATCGTGATTGATCCGGAACGGGACATTGACCGCTACCTGGGGATCGCGGCCCAGGAGGGTTTGAAGATCACCGCCGTGGCGGAGACCCACATTCACGCCGACTTCGTCAGCGGTGCCCGGGAGTTCGCTGCAGCCGATCCGTCAATCCGTCTCTACCTTTCGGCCGAGGGCGGCCCAGACTGGCAAAGCGAGTGGGCGGCCGATCTCCCCAACGTGACCCATTTGCATGATGCGGATGTCTTCAAGGTAGGAAATATCCAGTTTAAGGTCATTCACACGCCGGGGCATACCCCGGAACACGTGGTCTTTCTGGTCACCGATGTAGGCGGCGGAGCCAATGAACCGATCGCGATGCTGACCGGTGATTTCCTCTTCGTCGGCGATGCGGGACGTCCCGATCTCTTGGAGCAAGCGGCCGGTATGGCGGGCACTCAGGAAGCAGCCGCCCGCCGTCTTTATCATAGCCTGCGCAAGGTTTCCACCGTTCCGTCCTACGTCCAAATTCTTCCCGCGCATGGAGCGGGCAGCGCCTGCGGCAAGGCGCTGGGAGCGGTCCCGACGTCCACGTTCGGTTACGAAGAACGATTCAATCCGGCGCTCAAGCATGCTCTGCAATCGGGAGAAGAGGCTTTTGTCGACTTCATCCTCAGTGGCCAGCCCGAACCTCCGGACTACTTCGCCAATATGAAGCGGGTCAACAAGATCGGGCCTGCCGTGCTGGGTCGGCTGCCTCAGCCCCGGCGTATGACCGTCGCGGAACTCGGCCCCCGGCTCGATGAACCTGGTCTGGTGGTCGCGGATACCCGCGCCCGGCCCTCCTTTTTGACCGGTCATTTGCCGGGTTCCTTGTTCGCTCCCGCAGCGAAATTCTCCGACTTCGCCGGAAGTTATCTCGCTCCGGACGATGAGATCGTCCTCGTGGTCAAGGATGCGTCCGAGGTGGAGGGGCTGGTGCGCCAACTCGTGCGCATTGGTTTCGACCGGGTGACCGGATTCCTGCTGGCCAGCGACGTGGAGACCGCTCCTGAGTCGTTGCGGGTGCCGACTCGCGCGGTGACCTTCGCTGAGGTGCCTGGGCTCGTGGCGAACGCCGCCGCCCCGCATCTCTTGGATGTCCGGAAGGCGACGGAGTTTGCCGCCGGGCACTTGCGCAACGCCCAAAACCTGGCGCACACCCGGTTGCGCCCCCGGTTGGCGGAAGTTCCCGCAGATCTGCCCTTGATCGTCTCTTGCCAGAGCGGGATGCGCGCGACGGGGGCTTGCGCCTTTCTGGCCCGCCATGGCCGCGAGGTCATTTGCGTGGTCGATCAGTTCGACAACGCTCCCCGCGAGATGTTGGCCTGAGCCATTGTCATGGACCTCTGGAACCACGATGGGCTGAGTCTGGTTTACGGCCTGGTGGTCGGGGTTTCCCTCGGTCTGACGGGCGGCGGCGGGTCGATCTTTGCCGTCCCGTTGCTGGTCTATGGCCTGGGGGTTCCGGTGCGAACCGCGATCGGATTGAGCCTGGCTGCGGTGGGGATTACCGCCGGGTTTGGAGCGATTCTCCGCTTGAAGGCGAGGGAAGTGGAACTGCTGCCCGGCGTGATTTTTGCTGCGGGCGGGATGGTTTTCGCTCCACTGGGGACCCAACTAGGGCAGTACATTCCGTCGGCGGTGCTGCTCTCCTCTTTCGCGGTGCTCATGAGCTTTGTGGGGTGGCGCATGTGGCGGGACAAGGCGGAAGCCGAAGGGGAAACAGGGCCCTGTTTGGCGCGCGGAGGAGGCCGGTTGAGTTCCGGCTGTTATGTCCGGCTCATCGGTGCGGGGGCCTTGGCGGGCTTGCTCTCCGGTCTGTTCGGGATTGGCGGCGGATTCGTCATCGTGCCGGCCTTGGTTTATGTCACCGGCACCAGCATGCATCGGGCGGTGGCGACCTCGCTCATGGTGATTTTCCTCATCTCCATTTCGGGCGTAGCGGCTCAACTGGCGCACGGCCAGCAGTTTCCCATGCCGTTGTCCGCTCTTTTCGTCCTGGGCGGCTTTGCGGGAATGCTGGTAGGCGGGAGTCTCCGTAGTCGGCTCAGTGGGCCCATGCTTCGCAAGGTGTTCGCGGTCGCGATGTGGGGCATTGGTGCCTACATGCTGGCTCGCAACTTCGTTTAGCCTACCAAAGTCTCCAATTGGAGCAAAGCCTCGCTGCGGCGGCGCATCTCCTCAAAGGCATCCCGGGCTTCGCTCAATCCGGTCTCGGATGCCCCCAGCGTGAGTTCGGCCACCCGCTGCCGGGCGCTGGCGGCGGCGAACTGGAGATCTTCCAAAAGCTTGGCGATGCGCCGGATCTTGGGATGCTCGTCGCTGAATCCGACCTGTTGGTGGGCCACCACCGCCAGATTGCGGGCAATGTTCCAGAAGGAGGTGCGGGCCTCATCGGATCCCTGCTGCATGGCGCGTCGCAGGCTCGGATCCAGATAGGTGTTTTCGGTGTCATAGACCGCGGAGTGAAGCAGCGCGAGCTCATCGAACGCTTCTTCCATGCGGTTTCTCAGGCCAGGGGCGGGGAGTGGCAGTTCCAGTTTTAGGAAATCGCGGACGTCCCCCAAGCGGTCATACTGCACGGCCAGTTGGAACGATTCCTCGAATTCGCGAGACTTGAGAAGGCTCGGAATTCGTTTGGCCGGCGGGTTCCACGTTGGAGCCAGCGACCAAAGCAAAATGAGCACCAGAAGAAAGGGGACGGCGAGCCGCAGTAACATGGGCTGGACGATGGCCAGTGCCAGGAAAGTGCCCGCGATTGCGAAGATCCACAGCGCCGCCGTAACCGGACCGGCCAGTCCGCGAACGAGCTTCGATAGTCTGGAGCGCCCCGTCACGGCAACGAGAAGGAATCCGGATTCTGGTAACCGCCGTCGATCAGTTTGGCGATCTGCAGAGTGACATCGACGAGGAGGGCGCTGGCTCCGAAGCGAAACAAATCGGGGGTGAGCCAATCGTCGCCGAGGACCTCCTTGACCATGACCAGATATTGGAGGGCTTCCTTGGCCTGGCGGATCCCGCCTGCGGGCTTGATCCCGATCCGTTTTCCGGTGCGGAGGTAAAAATCGCGGACCGCCTGGAGCATCACCAGGGTGACGGGCAAGGTGGCGGCCGGAGTGACCTTGCCCGTGGAGGTTTTGATGAAGTCCGCCCCCGCGTCCGTCGCCAGGAGGGAGGCCAGCCGGACGTTGTCGTAGGTTTGTAGCTCGCCGGTCTCGAAGATCACTTTGAGGTGGGCCGGTCCACAGGCTTCCTTGGTGGCGACGATTTCATCGAAGACGAGTTGATGGTTCCCCCGGAGGAACTCGCCGCGGCTGATGACCATGTCGATTTCGGTGGCACCTTCAGCCACCGCCCAGCGCACATCTGCGAGTTTCTGTTCGAGCGGGAATTGACCGCTGGGGAAAGCGGTCGCCACGGCGGCTACGTTGAGGCCGGAGCCCGCGGTGAGGCGGACGGCTTCCCGGACCAGGTTGGGATAGACGCAGACGGCGGCGCAGGGCGGACAGCCGAAGCGCTCTGGCATGGGACGGATCGCCTTGGCGCAGAGATGGGAAACCTTGCCAGGGGTGTCGCTTCCCTCCAGCGTCGTCAGATCCATCATGGAAACCGCCAACCGGAGTCCCTGCAGTTTGGCATCCTGTTTGAGGGAACGACGGGCAAAGGCGGCAGCCCGTTCCTCAATCGCCACCGAGTCCAAGGAAGGGAGCAGTGGCAACCGTGTCATCAACCAAGGACCAAGGACCAAGAACCAATCCTACGACAACCGGACCATGTCCTTGACGAACTGAGCCCAGAGGAAGAGCAGCCCGCGCCAGGAGTAGCGGAAGGTATCATTCCCCGTGGCGGAGATCAGTCCGCGGGAGAAGTTGTGGGCGATTTGCTCGCGAATCTCTTCCGCGATCACGCCGGGGATCTCTTCGGGAGAGGCCTGCGGCAGCACCGAGGCTTCGATTTTCCGGGAAACGAGGAATTGGTCGTGAGCTTCGAGCAACTCCAGGAAGGTCATGGCCGACGGGACTGGGTTGAGTTGAACCTGGGGAGCCATCGCCATGGTTTCGGAGAACGGATAATTCCAGGTGCGCCAGATGGTGCCTTGGGCGTCACGGCTGGTGATGGACAGGTAGGAAAGACCGAGTTCGTTCTGTTCGGCAAGGCAGATGGCGGCTTCGGCGCGGCGCCCTTCGTGGTAGAACAAACGGTAGAACTGGTTCATGCCCTCCCAGACCCAGCCGGTGTCATCGACATACTCGAATCCCTGAGCTTCTATCTCCTCCGTGAGGCTGGCCAGCTCGGGAAATCGCATCGGTGAAGGCGGCGTGACGTGCGCGAGTTCCTTATGAATCGGGAGGCGCAGCCGACGGATTCGGGTCAGCAACTCGAACCAGGGGAAGAGGAACCAAGCGACGACGGCGGCGACTCCCCCGAGATGGCTTTTGAGCAGGAGGAGACCGGAACAATAGCTGACAGCGAGGATGAGGACTGCACCCATCTTCCGAAGAATCGGATGAGTGAAGGTGCGCAGGGCGACCGCCAGAACGGCTGCTCCGGCGAGGGCAAGGATCGGTTGGAAGGGGACGTCCATGATGGAGGGCAGACGAAAGATCAGGGGAGGATTCCGTGCTCGGCTAAGAAGGAACGCAATTCGGGGACACCACAGTCGGGGAGCACAAGATCCCCGTAAGATACGGTTGGAGCCAGTGTTTGGCCTGAGATACGCTTCATTTCGGCGAAGGCGTTCCGGTCAGCAATCACGTTGATCTCCTCGAAGGCATAGCCTTTACCCCGCAGATCAGCGACGACATCAACGCACCAAGGGCAACTTGGCTTCACATAAACCTTGAGGGAGGTGCTCATGGCAGGGGAGGGAACTGGTCGTGTCAAGGAGCGCCGCAGTCAAATAGGAAGATTTGGAGGAGTGGCCCGCCCTCAGAAATCATCCCTCCTCAATCCTCAATGAAATCGGACTCGCATTGAGGATTGATGATCCCGGGATTTCTGATTGATGAGGGAGGGAACGGCGGGCCGGGCCACCAGCCTCAGTAAGACTTCGCGAAGACCAGACGTTTCCGCGACGGTCGGCCCGTGTAAAAACAGGTTCCTTCCTCATCGGGGGAGATCGCTGGATCCTTCGGGATACACCGGATGGTGACCTTGAACTCCTGCTGCAAGCGTTTCTCATCCGCCGCGCTTCCTCCCCAGTGGGCAAGGGCGAACCCGCCGTGGATTTCCGGCTTGTCCGCATTGGCCGGGGTGAAGTAGGCGCGAAATTCCTCCAGGGAATCGATCTTCACGGTGTGCGCTTCCCGGAAGGCCAGGGCGCGCGCCAACATCGTCTTCTGCACGCGCTGCAAGGTCTTGGCCATGTTTGCCACGACGTCCGCCATCGGAAGGAAGGATTTGTCCTTGGGCCCGAGATGCCGTTCGCAGAGCGCCACCGTGCCGTTTTCCAAATCGCGCGGACCGATCTCGATCCGGATGGGGACGCCTTTTTTGATCCACTCCCAGCTCTTCGTCCCACCATTGAGATCCCGCTTATCGACATCCACCCGGATGGGCTGACCCCAGACCTTCTTCCTGCGGAGTTCTGCGGCGAGCTTTTCGGAGGCAGCGAGCACCGCCGCCTTGGTTTCTTCCTTCGGGGTGACTGGGAGAATCACGATCTGGACCGGGGAGATCCGCGGCGGCAAGACGGCACCGTCGTCGTCGGCATGCGCCATGATGAGCGTTCCGATCATCCGGGTGCTCACGCCCCAGCTCGTGGTCCAGGCGTAATGTTCCTTGGCGTCCCGGCCCTGGAATTTGATGCCCGCCGCCTTGGAAAACGTCTGTCCCAAGAAGTGCGAAGTGCCCGCCTGGATCGCTTTGCGGTCCTGCACCATGGCCTCGACGGTGAACGTGTTGTCCGCGCCCGGGAATCGCTCTGCCTCCGTTTTCTCTCCGGGAATCGCCGGAATCGCGAGGTGATCGCGCAGGAACGTCTCGTAGACGCCGTGCATCAGGTGGGTCTCCACGAGCGCTTCCTCCTTGGTTTCGTGCGCGGTGTGACCCTCCTGCCAGAGGAATTCCGCAGTCCGCAGAAAGAGCCGGGGCCGCATTTCCCAACGCATCACGTTGGCCCACTGATTGATCAGGATGGGCAGGTCCCGGTAGCTTTGGACCCACCGGGCGTAGGCCGCGCCGATGATCGTTTCCGAGGTGGGCCGGATGATAAACGGCTCCGCGAGCTTGCCCGTGGGGATCATCTTCACCGTGCCATCGGGCTGCTTCTCCGCCTCAAGCCGGTGATGGGTGACCACGGCGCATTCTGTGGCGAAGCCTTCGGCGTGTTCCGCTTCCTTCTCCAAGTAGCTCAGGGGAATGAGGAGCGGGAAGTAGGCGTTGACGTGACCGGTCGCCTTGAAATGAACGTCGAGCTGATCGCGCATCTGTTCCCAGATCCCGTAGCCCCACGGCTTGATGACCATGCAGCCGCGCACCTCGGAGTTTTCCGCAAGATCGGCCGCACGGACCACTTGTTGATACCATTCAGGGAAATCCGCCTCGCGGGTGGGGGAGACGGCGGTCTTGGTGGCGACGGGTTGTGGGGCAGCTGCCATGGGGATCGCTAGTTTGCGGGGGATTTCGCAATGAGCAAGTGCGAGTCGTGCCCCCGGCGGATCCTCAGCTCGGCTTCACGAGCTCAAGGCCGCCTTGCCGGACTTCGCCTTCACGGCGCGGTTCGTCCGGCGGGTGCTCACGGCGCGGATGCCGGAAAGTGCTTTTTCCAACTTCTCAGCCAGTTCCGTGTAGGGCGCCCGTTGCCACGACGCATGATACGCGATCCCCTGCAGGCACATGCGCAGGACGGCGCTCAAGCGTTGCTTCACGAACACGAGGGAAGGCAGGTCCTCCAGCTCCTCCGAAGCGGCTTGGATCTCCTCGGCGACCGCTTCGAGATAATCCTTGTTCACCTCCTGGAGCTTGTCATACCAACTCACCAGATCGAGCGTCGTCAAATCGCTCTGGGCCGACGCAAGATCGAAGTCCGCGAACAGCAGCGTCAACTCCGCAGTGTTCTCATCGAACGACAACCGGTGCAACGACGGGCGGCGGCGCTCGATCATGGCGCAGAGCCGGGTGGCCGCTTGCGCTTTGGCCGGGAAGGGATGGCGGCGCCCCGACCGGATCGTTTCCGCCAGGCCGGCGTAAAGGGTGTCGCGTTCGTCGTCGAGTTCCCCCTTCAGCAGCGTGAACTCATTGGCCGCGTCGTGCCCGAGGATTTTCCCCAGCAATCCGACATCCACCGCGAGATCAATCGCGAGCTGCCGGTGATGCGAGTCCTGCTCCGGCAGGTCCTTCAGGATTTCGATCACTTTTTCCCCGGTGGTGAGGAGCTGATCGTTGCTGAAATCGCGGAACGAAAACGTGGTATCGAATGCGGTGGTCATCGGGAGGGAATCTAGTTGTTTAATCTTTACGGAATACTAACAAGATTCAACAAAACTGCAACCCGGAAGACCCAGTTGGTCCTCATTCTTTTTCATCCGCCGCACGCCGCCCCGCGACGTTGCTTCCCCGTTCGCGTCCCCGGCCCCTGAAAAGGCTCCGGTCACGTAGCCAAACACCCCCGCACCCCCGGACATTCCGCCGGTTCCATGACCGAAGCGTCCCGCAGGGGTGAATTCGCCTGCGGGGACGTGACATTTCGTTCCCGCGGGGCCGGACCATGGAATGGTTGCATTGCGTTTCGCGGGTTCGGCCCCGGGGACGGGCTTGGTCGCGGTCCAGGGATCCGCGCGCAGGGACGGAAGTCCCCCTCACACTTCCGGCTTGAGCTTGCACCGCTCCCAGGTAACCTCTCTTCCATGGCGACCGTTCTCCAGCCCGAACAAACGCCGCTGGTTTTGTCGGGTTATACCTGGCAGCAGTATCAGTCCATCGAGGAGTTGTTCTCCGGATCCGGCGTGCGGGTGCGGTTCTTGGATCATCAGATCGAAATCATGGCACCGGTTTCCGAAGCCCACGAGGAGCGCAAATCTCATCTTGGATGCTTGGTGGAGACTTGGTGCCTGGAGCGTCGCATTCGCTTCTGCATCCGGGGGAACACGACCCTGCTTCGTCAGGACGAAGGGGGCGGGGAGCCGGACGAATCCTACTGTTTCGGAGAGAAAAAGCCGGTTCCGGATCTGGCCATCGAGGTGGCCTTGACCAGCGGTGGGTTGAGCAAGCGCGCGTTTTACGCGAAGTTCGCGGTGCCGGAATTGTGGATCTGGCGCCAGGAACGGTTGGAGGTGTTTGTTTGGGATGTGGAGGAAGGGAACTACCGGGCGTCCGTGGAGAGCGCGGTTCTGCCGGGGCTGGACCTGGGACTACTGGTGGAGTGCGCCCGGATGGAATATGCCAGTGATGCGATCCAGGAGTTCCGGCGTCGTTGTGGCGGCGGCTTTCAAGCCGCCGGGGGTCAGTGATCGATCTGTGTGTCCAGCGGCTGGAAGCCGCTGCTACAATCCACGTAACACTTCGAGCGCCCTCGCTCGCACAGCGGCCTCTGTCCCGTCCTTAAGCCGCAACCGGCGGTTCTCGCTGATCCGGGTTTCCATGCCGGTGCCCGTCCCGATCCGGACCGGTTCGAGGTGAGCGGTTGCCTCTTTGATCGCTTCCATGACCAACTGCGACGAGTCTGTCCGGACGACGCCGTGGCAATGACTCGAGTCCACGATCACGTTCGATCCCGGAATTCCGAGGTCCTTCTCGATTTGCCCCCGGTGTCCTCTGTGGTGAAGAACTGCCATTTTCACCACAGAGAGCACAGTGGGCACAGAGGCGTCAGAATCGAAGCGATCGGATTCGCCGTTTGCCATCAGCATCATCCAGAACCGCTCACGCTTTCCTTTCCCGCGCTCTCACGATCTCGCCCAATCAGGGCGCAAAGACCGGTGCCTTCCAATCCGGCGGCAGCTTCCCTTGGGGCTTGACCCCGTAAGCGGTGGGCGGGATGGGATGCTCTTCGGGTTTGAGCAGGGGCAGGTCATCCGGGAGATGCCGGATCCGGAAGTCTTGATACTGAATCTTCATGGCCGGGCCCACGTGCACCTGGACCGCGAGGACGCCTTCGAGGGCGCGACCCTTCTCGTCGAAATCGATGAGGTCCGCCGTGGGATGACCGTCGATCCAGTGCCGGTGATGGTTGCCTTCCACGAGGACGCGGTAGTCGTGCCACTCGCCGGGAGCAAAGCTCTTCACTTCCATCTTCCCGATCACCCAGGGCTGGCCATCCGGCGCCACGATGACCTGTTCCCCGGTGTGCGAAAGGATGCGGCGGCCGCGTTCCTCGTAGAGCATGCCGTTGTAGTCCGGCGTGTTCGCGACCACGTCGCATTGGTAACCGCTTACGATATCGAGCCCCACCTCCGGACGCATCGCCCCGCGATATTGCAGCCCGCTGTTCCCGCCTGCGGTGACCTTGACCTTCACGCGCAGGTCGAAATTACGAATGGTCGAGCCGGTCCAGGTGAGGAAGCGGTTCATCTTGAGGGAACCGTCGGTGACCCCGGTGATCGCGCCTTCCGCGATCGACCAATATTGCGGATCGCCGTCCCAGCCGCGCAGCGATTTCCCGTCGAAGAGCCGGACGAAGCCTTCTTGGTCCAGCCTGGCTCCGGCCGCAGCGGAGGCGACCGGGTGGGCTGCGGTGGAGGGTTTGAACTCGCCAGCCGCGAGCGGGGGCAGGGGACCGCCGTAACCGGCCACGACTTCCGTGGTCCGTTCCCGCATCCCCTTCAGCGTTTCGGCGTGGGCGGGATCGGTCGCCAGATTGACGAGCTCGTCCGGATCGGCCTGGAGATCGTGGAGGAACTCGAAGTTCCCGTGATCGAAGTAGCGCGCATACTTGAAGCGCGCCGTCCGGATCCCCTCATGAGCGGGAATGGACTCCCGGACGGCGAAATGTTCGTGGAAGGTTTCCGTGCGCCAATCGGCCAGCGTGGCCCCGTTCACGAGCGGCGCGAGACTGCGGCCCTGGTAGGTGGCGGGAATCGGCGCTCCCGCCCAATCAAGAAAGGTCGAGGGCAAATCGAGGTTCATCGCCAACGCATCCGACACCCGTCCCTGCTTTTCCGCCGGAACCCGCGGATCCGCGACGATGAGGGGCACGCGGATGGATTCCTCGAAATGCGACCATTTCCCGGAGAGCCCGCGATTCCCGAAGTGGTAACCGTTGTCGGCGGAGTAGACGACGATGGTGTTCCCGGTCAGCCCGGCCTCGTCGAGCGCCTTCAGGAAGCGGCCGATCTCGCGATCGATCCCGCTGGTCATGCGGTAGTAGGCGCGGGCGTTGAGCTGGCATTTGTCGGGCGTGTTCAACGACCAGAAGTAGCGCTCCCGGCTCAACGAGGTTTTCAGAAAATCCGGGAGAGCCTCGAAAATCGCGGGATCTCCGAGCCGCGGCGGCGCGATGACGATGTCATCATACAGTCCGTCCACGGAGCGCGGCCAGGGATAGATGCCGATCCCCGGACGCCGGTCGCTGTCCTCGGCGTGGCAGGCGTTGAACCAGAGGTTGAGGGCGAAGGGTTGATCCTTCGGCTGGCTCTTGAGGAACTCGATCCCGCGATCGACGATCAGCTCGGTCTCGTGGCGGAGGGTGCCGTCGGCTTGCTTCTTATAATAGGGATTGCGCGTGATCGTCTCGAAGGCGTCGAAGTGATCCTCTGCGCGGTATCCGGCTGGCATCTTGGCGTGCCATTTCCCGTAAAACCCGGTGCGATACCCGGCCGTGCGAAGGTGATCGGGATAAAGGGTCGCAGCGGCCTCGGGACGAGTCTGTTCCGGATTCCCAGGCGCGCCGTAGCTGCGTCCGGTGAGCCCGGTGAGAATCGTGGTGCGGCTCACCCAACAGATCGGCTGGCAGACGAAGGCATTCGCAAAGCGCACTCCGCGAGCGGCCAGGCCATCGATATTCGGCGTCTGCACGACCTTGTTGCCATAGCAACCGAGCGTGCTGGTGGTCTGGTCGTCGGCAAAGAGGAAGACGACGTTGGGGCGTTGTTCCGCGGCGGCGAGGACGGAGGCGGAAACGAGGAAAGCGATGAGGGTTTTCACGGTAGGGGTGACGCCAGTAAGGAGATGGCAGGCCGTAAGGTCAACAGGAAGCCCTCGTTTCGATCCTTCTCCGGGAACTCCGTTGTAACTTTGGCGGCGGGCAATGTGATTTCGCTCATACGTTCATCCGGAGATTCCCAGACGAGGTTCCGGCGGTGGAAATCTTCGCGAGGATGCTCGATCCAGAGTTCGTGCACTCCCTCCCAAGTCAGCGGCAACCCCGCGCTGCCCATTTGCGTTCCACCTGAACCTGAACCAAGTCTGTCACCTATGTCTTGAACCTGGATCCTGGGGCGATCCATCCGGAAGCGGAAGCGCTTCCGCTCCGATATTTGCTACCGTACTGGCACCACCCACGTCGCAAACGTCACCCGTAGCGGAACGGCTTCCCGTTCCAACGTCCATTCGGAAGCGCAGGCGCAGTCAGGACGGATCGGCCATCGATCGGGCATCCCAAGGCACCGAGACGTTCAATCACCTCGCCGTTCAGTCCCATCGATCCCACGACTGAGCATCGTGTGAACTGGCGGTGCCGCAACGAACGTTTCGGGAGAGCGACCCGGGCCGGAATTTCGATTGACCCCGCCCCAGCGGCCCAACAGGGTTGCTACCGTGCCCGACTTCAAACTCAACAGCGAGTTCTCGCCCCAGGGCGATCAGGCTCAGGCCATCGCTAAGCTAGTGAAGTCGATCCGGGCGGGCAACACGCACCAGACGCTTCTCGGCGTGACCGGCTCTGGAAAAACCTTCACGATGGCCAACGTCATCGCCGAGCTGAACCGGCCTGCGTTGGTCATGTCGCACAACAAGACCCTCGCGGCCCAGCTCTATTCCGAGTTCAAGAATTTCTTCCCGGACAACGCGGTCGAGTACTTCGTCAGCTATTTCGATTACTACCAGCCGGAAGCCTATATCCCTCGGACGGATACCTACATTGAAAAGGATTCCTCGATCAATGAAGAGATCGAGAGGCTCCGCCTTTCCACGATGGGATCTTTGCTCACCCGCAAGGATGTCCTCGTCGTCGCCAGCGTATCCTGCATCTACGGCTTGGGTTCGCCCGACGACTTCAAAGGGATGATGGTGACGGTGACCCGTGGGGATGTCATCGACCGCGATCACTTTGTCCGTGGACTGGTCGACATCCTTTACGAGCGCAACGACATCGGCTTCACCCGGGGCAAATTCCGCGTCCGTGGCGACGTGGTCGAAGTCCATCCTGCGGTTTTGGAGGATGAAGCGATCCGGGTGGAGTTCTTCGGAGATGAGGTCGAGCGCATCTCCGTGTTCGATCCCCTGACGGGCACGGTCACCGAGGAGCTTGATTGTTACACATTCTGGCCGGCGAAGCAGTTCGTCACCGCCAAGGAAAAGATGGCCCGCGCCATCCGCGACATCCGGGCGGAACTCACCGAGGTGGTTGACCGGTTTGAGAAGTCCGGAAAGTACTTGGAGGCCCAGCGGATCAAGATGCGCACGGAGTACGATATCGAAATGATGCAGGAGATGGGCTTCTGCCAAGGCATCGAAAACTACAGCCGTCACCTCACCGCCCGTCCCCCGGGATCCAAGCCCTACAACCTGATCGATTTCTTTCCCAAGGACTTTATTCTCATGACAGACGAATCCCACGTCACCATTCCGCAGGTGGGCGGGATGTATGAGGGGGATTTCAGCCGCAAGACGACTTTGGTGGATCACGGGTTCCGGCTGCCCAGCGCGATGGACAACAGGCCCTTGCGATTCAATGAGTTCATGGCGCAAACTTCCTGCCGCGTTTATGTCAGCGCGACGCCCGCTCGATTCGAGATCGAGAACAGTCGGGTTGGTGTCACTGAATTCATCCCTCCCCGCAAGAAGCGTCTGGGTGAAGAGGAGACCACCCCGGCCCGGCTCCCGCGGATTTCCGGAAGTGCCCAGCCGCCGGAAGCGTTCGATGTGACCACGCCGGGGCGGGATCTCATCGTGGAACAGATCATCCGCCCCACCGGATTGCTCGATCCCACCGTGGAACTGCGCGGGCTCAAGGGGCAGATCGACGAAACGATCGAGCTTTGCCGGGAGCGTGTTGCCAAAAAGGAGCGCGTCCTCATCACTACCCTGACGAAGCGAACTGCGGAAGATCTCACAGATTACCTGCGCAACACCGGGTTGCTGGTTCGTTACTTGCACAGCGAGATCGACGCCGTCGAGCGGGTCGAGATTCTCCGAGCCCTTCGTGCGGCCGAGTTCGATATCCTGGTCGGGATCAACCTCTTGCGGGAAGGGCTCGATCTTCCGGAGGTCAGCCTCGTTTGCATCCTCGACGCGGACAAGGAGGGCTATCTGCGCAGCGAGACGAGCCTCATCCAGACGGCAGGTCGGGCCGCCCGGCATGTGAACGGGCACGTCGTCCTCTTTGCGGACCGGGTCACCCAGAGCATGCAACGCCTCATCGACGTCACCACCTACCGCCGCGAAAAGCAGATTGAGTACAACGAGCTGCACGGGATCACCCCCGCCAGCGTGGTCCGCAGCGTCCAGGCCAGCCTGCAACTCAACCCCGGACAGCGCCCGGCGGATCGGGCAGTCGTTCAGGATTCCGGGGAGGATTTCGACGTCCTCCAAGTGCTCAAAGAATTGGAGGAGGAGATGCAGGAAGCGGCCTCTTCCCTCGAGTTCGAACGGGCGGCGCTCCTTCGCGATCAGATCGCCGAATTGCGCAAGCGCGCCGGGATCGAAGCAGGCAAGGGGACCGCTCCGGGCCAGAAACCGAAGTTCCCACGGAAAAAGGTGAAGTATTGACTGGAAAGCGCGATTCTTTCTAGTCGCTACGAGATTCCGCTTTTCAATTGAAATACTCTAGGTCAGAGATGCAGGAAGGACAAATGCCCGCGCGAATGAAAGAGCACAAATATCTTACGTTGGTGGTCACGGCGCTCGCCGTGGTCGGGAGTAGCCAGGCGAACGCGGCTGATCCCTATCTCTACCCTGCGGAATACATCCTTCCTCCTCAAAACTACTCATACACCTACGAGACGGAAGAGCACCGATGCGGCCAACTCCCGTTGCATGGTTGGGTCTGGAGCGATTGGTACGGCGTCGATATGGAGGACGGCGTCGAACTCCACGTCCGTTACAAAATGAAATACAATGGCTCACGCGGCGTGAAGACTTTCATGCAGCTGCGCTACGTAAACTACAGCCAGTGCGTCCGGACGGTGAACGTTTCCAACGTCATCCTTCACTTCCACGATGGCGGTGAAGAAGCCATCTGGGGCGGAGAGCGGCTCGCGGTGGCGGCGAACTCGACGACGAACGGCTCAATCCAGATTTTCAACGGCCAGCTCTGCACCTGGAAGAAGCGCTACGACGTCCGCTGAGCGTTGGCGCTGTTCACGGCCCGGAGCGGATGATCAATTCGTCACGGTAAAGATCCTTGTTCCCAGCCTGGTACTCGGCTTTCAGGCGCACGTGGAAGTCGTGTAAATCGACGAGCTTCCAGGAGAGGAATGTCCATGCGCCGTCCTTCCCGTCATGGGTGATCCCGGCCAGGAGGTGATGGGCGTCGTCCTGAATCTTGTTCGTGGTGGTCCTCGGCGTGAAGTAGAAGGTGCGCAGCGTGCTCGTCATCGACCCCGCTTCGACCAGTTTGGGATCAAGGTAGGCGACCCGGCCCGAGGGGACATGGAGGATGCGCCGGTCTGGGTAGCCTGACGCCAGGTGATTGCCGTCCGCAGTGGCCGGAATGGTGCATTCGAAGTCGGGCTCCGCATCGATGATCCGTTCCAGGGACTCTTCGAAATAGCGACTCGCCTCGTTGATGCGGCGTTCCCGTTTCACCGGGCTGTCTGCGGCGTTGAGTTCGGCCAAGGTCTGATTCATCGCCCGGGTGATCACCTCAAGAATGGCCCGGTCGATGGCTTGCGCCGGATCGATGGGGAGGACGCGGTGACCAGTGACCCGTTCCACCACGGTGCGGAAGGCGACCTCTTCGCGGCTGGATTGCTCCAGGACCATCTCGATGAGGGCGTCGTCCGGAGCGGGAGCATCGGCGGCCAGACAAGCTGCCGCCGGGATCACGAGCGCGCACCATCGCAGCGCAAGGAATCCGGCAGGAGAGCAAAATCTCATCCAGGCCACGCTTGCCCCTGCAGGGCCTCTTGTCATCGGCAATTGCCATCCGGAGACATTGCCAGGGAAGGGCAATCTCCTCTTCTCTATAATAAAGCAGATTGACAATTATAAGTAGCTTGCGATAGTCTCGGTCTTGCCCGCTGAAGAACCCAGATTCCCTCGTTTCCAGCGCTATCGGCCCGGCGACTTCACTCCTTGGGCGGTCATGCATGTGGTGGATCGGGTCGTGGGCCGGCAGATGTTGCTTGGGGATGAGGAGAAGGAGTTTCTCCGGGGGCTCATGCGCAAGATCTCCCGGTTCTCGGGGGTTGAGGTCATTACTTGGGCTTGTCTGGGAAATCATTATCACTTGCTTCTGCGCGTCCCGAATGAGCGGGAGGCGGCGTGCTTGCGGGCGGAGATCTCTGAGGAGGCTTTGTTGGAGCGGATGAAGATGGCCTTCAGCGCGGAGTTCATCGAAGAAACCCAGCGTCGGGTGGGGCAGTTTCGCCGGGAGGGGAAGCCGGAAATGGCGGAATCGATCCTGCGTCGATTGCGGGAGCAGATGTTCGATGTTTCCGCCTTCATGCACATGCTCAAGCGCCGCTTCAGTGCCTCGTACAACAAGAAACACGGGCGCAAAGGCACCTTGTGGGAGAGCCGGTTCCGGAGCGTATTGGTGGAGGATGAGCAGAGCGTGGTCCTGAAGATGGCGGCATACATCGACCTCAATGCGGTGCGGGCGGGGATCGTGAAGGATCCGAAAGATTACCGGTGGTGCGGCTACGCGGAGGCGGTGGCGGGCAAGGAGGAGGCTCGGGAGGGGATTCTTTCCGTGGTCCGGGGATCGAGCGAGGACCAAGCCGTTGGCTGGGAAGAAGCCGCGGCGGCCTACCGGGACTGGCTCTACGACGCGGGCTGCGAGGTTCGGGACGGGGAGGGGAGGATTACGCGCAAGGGGATCACGTCCGAGGAAGTCGATGCGGTCCGGGCCAATGGCGGGCGGCTCAGCGCCAAGCAACTCTTGCACTGCAAGGTGCGCTATTTCACCGACGGCGTGGCGATTGGATCCAGGGCTTTTGTCGAGTCCGTCTTTGAGTTGTATCGCTACCGGTTCGGCGCGAAACGATCGACTGGGGCGCGTCCGTTGCGATGGGGCGAGTGGGATGGATTGTGCGCCTTGCGCGACCTGCAACGTGAGGTGATCAAGGGACCTGACAGGTAGCGCCCGCTAAATTCATAGGGCGGAGGGATGCCATGCAGTCTTGAACTCGACGGTGTCGAGAATGCGATAGGGGTTCTCGGCATCCTCGCCCTCCCATTGAGCTGAAGTGAGGTGCCAATGGTGGACTCGCTTCAGATTGGCGCTTGCGCCTCCGGCGAGGATCTTGGAAACGGGTTCATCGCCCGCAGCATCAAGGATCGTGTTGACCTCTTGGTGGGAGGCGAGACCCGGGGCGAGTTCGGAGCGGATCCCGGTGAGAATGTTGACCACGCCGGACGGGACGTCGCTGACCGCCAGCACTTCGGCAAAGGAGATCGCGCTGAGTGCCTCCTTTTCCGAGGCGATCGCTACCACGGCGTTGCCGGTCACGAGTGGAGCGGCGATCAGGGTGACCAGACCGAGGAGGGAAGGAGAATCGGGGCAAACCACGCCTGTGACGCCGCACGGCTCCGGGGACGTCACATTCCAATGAGGCGAGGCCACCGGATTGACCGAGCCGAAGACGGCGCTGAGTTTGTCCGTCCAGCCAGCGTAGTGGACGAGGCGATCGATGGCGAGATCTACCTGGCGTGCGGCGGACTTGGGATCGTAACCGGCGAGCGCCAGTTCCGGAAGAAAGGCGGCCCGGCGGCTTTCGAGGACTTCTGCGGCACGGTAGAGGATTTGGCCGCGGAGGAAAGCGGACGCGGATTGCCAGGCCGGTTGAGCGGCACGGGCGATGCGGACGGCGTCGCGCAGGTCCTTGCGGGAGGCGTTGCAGTAATTGGCCACGTGATCTCCGTTTGGGGTTCGCGCAATGAGGTAGCGACCGCTTTCCGAACGGGGGAAAGATCCGCCGATGAACAGTTTGTAGGTCTTTGCCACCGCGAGGCGTGGGGGACTGGCCGCCATGAGGCGACATTCATAGGCTCTGGGGGCAGCTAGGTAAAATCGGAAATGCTTTCCTTGAATGCGGGGGGCTTTCTGCAATCTAATGAACGCGGTGGCAAAACCAAACCCTGACAGATTTCCGACGGCCGGCCACGTGGCGGCTTTGCGCTTGTTCCTTTTGATGGCGATGGTTTGGGGGGCCAGCTGCCAGGACGGATGGAGTTATCCGTTGACCCAAGCGCAGCGCGACCGCTTGACCCGGTTCGTGCCCAATGCCTTGGAAAAGCTCGAGCGCCGTCAGCCCATCCATGTGGTGGTGGTCGGAGAGGGAGTCTCCCGAATGATCACTCGGGACGAGCGGAGCCAGGACGTGCTCTCCTCGATGCACGGGTATTTTTTGGCGGGATTCGAAGCGGAGTTCTACTACACCGGCGGCGTTCGTTTGGTGAACCCGATTGGAGATCATCCATCGAAGAACCGCACGCACAAGGGAGAGGAAATTACTTTTGAACAGTTTACGGAGCCCGAAGGAACCGTCCTGGATGCCCAGCGGCAGATGTCGAGCCGGGCTCTGCTGAACCATCCCGATTTGGTGCTCATCCAAGCAGGGGTCAACGATTGCCTCAACGGAATGCTTTTGGAGACGTTTTCCACAGCTCTCGCGGAAGCGGTGAAGCTGGCGCGCGACAGCGGATCGGAAGTCATCGTCGTCGGCCCGACTTTGATCCATGAGCCCAGCGCTGCAAGCGGATGGGGGGTGAATCGGACCTACGCGGCGGCGGCGGCGAAGGTGGCGGAGAACGCCGGAGTGATGTTTCTCGATCCGGCGGTCGATTTGGCGAGAACCCGCCCCATTCCCGACGACGGCGATCCCACCGAGCGTGCCGGACAGATTTCTGAGGCGATCGCGCTGGAACTGTTCGATTACGGTCCGGGAATCAAGGAGACCATCTTGATCAACCCCGAGGCGCATCGGCGTGCTGGCCGGGGGATGTTCGAACAATTCCTCAATGGACTTCCCCCGACGGGGTGGACGGCATCGGGCCGGGGGACCTTGATCCGCCCCCGGGAGTTGGAGGTCGAGGTGGAAGTCAACAACGGTTCGGATCGTGAGAAGGCAGGGGTTCTCGTGGCGCTCGACATCGGCGTGGGCTGGCGTGCGGCGATCGGGGCATATGATCTGATCTGCAAACCAGGGGAAAAGAAGAAGCTGAAAATCCTTTACCGTCAGCGGGTGGTTTCTGGAGAGGGCGACCAGGCCGTTTATGCGGCATCTCAGTTTCCGGAGGGAATTCTGTGCTGCCCGATTTTGATCAGTGATCTTTACGATACCACGTTGCTGGACGCATCCGGCCCCCTCGGGCCGGTCCGAATTGTTTGGGATTTTACCCCGCAGCAAGGGCGCCGGGGCACCTTCCCCCTGAAGTTTTCATTCCACAATCCGAGTTCGGAGAAGATCACCGGCAGCTACGAATTGGCCTACGCGAATCAGCGGGCTCGGGTGAGCTTTGAATTAGGCCCGCAGCAGACCAAGGAGTTTTCCAATCAATGCGCCCTGCCAAAGGACAACAGCCGGTGGGGCGCAAAAAATCCCGTCGTTCTCACCGTCGATGCCGGAAGCGCAAAGTTCATTGAGGAGCGTGAGGTCGAGGTGATCCGCAATCAACGGCTTGAGGAAGTCCGTCCCTTGGCCCAGGCTAGCCAACTGGTCGGGGCGACAGGTCCGATTGAGGCGGGTGGAAAGACGTCGCTGGCCATCGCGGCGGATGCCAATCTGCTCAAGCTGACCTTCAATCTGGGCACCGAGGAACTGCTGGCCATTCCGGGCAAGCCTTCCCTACTCTTGGAGCTTTCGCTGGATGGTCGGTCGGCTGGCGAGGAGGGCGGCGCTGGATTCGTTCATCCTTTACAGATCGGATTTTCGTCGGCGGATGGTCCCGGCAAGGTGGCTGCGATCGGAGACTCCGCTTTCGGCGAGGGCTACTCCAAGGAGTTGAGTCCTTTGGGCGTTTTTGCCCAGATGTCGGCCGGCGAAAAGGGAGGGCACAAGGTCGAGGTATCCATTCCCAAGATGTATCTTTACCGTCACGATTGGAAGTTGGGTGATCCCGAATGCCGTATCGGCGTGCTCGCGAAGATCAACTTCGCCCGCCGGGATGGCAACGGTATGGGGGGGTATCCTGCGGAGGCGCGCTGGATGAATGGGGGCGCGCCGCTATGCCGTGACGACGCAGCGGCTTTGCCTCAAGTGGAAATGGCCACGGGCGAGTCCAACGCCTGGAGCGTGCACCTCTACTGAGTGCCCCAATGGATGCCTGGCGCCGGTCCGGATTTTATCTTCTGGGACTGCTCCCGCTCGCCGAAGCGCATGGAGAGCCCAATTGGGAGGTGCAGATGTACCGGGATCGTCCTTACCTCACCGTCGAGGCCATCCAACGCAATTATGGATTTACCGAGATCAATAGCGATCCCGAACGCTTTGAGATGAAGAGCGCCAGCGCGGTGCTCCAGGGCCGGGTCGGAGCGGCTTCGATCACCCTCAACCGCCTGCGTTACCAGCTTCATTTTGAGTCGGCGTCCAACGGCAAATATCGACTCCTTTCGGCCTACGATCTATCGAACTTGGTCGATCTTCTTCTCCGACCGGTCGACCACCTCCAAGCGCGTGAACTGAAGACCGTGTATCTCCAGGCCGTTGGCGGTGGAGAGGCTTCGGCCAAGCCGGTGGCTGCAGAAATCGTGCTCGCCTTGCAGGCGGCGCTTGGTGGGTTTGGAGTGAAGGTGCGGGTGATTGCGGAGGATGCCGCTGGTGGCGCCGGGGAGTCGCTGCGGAAAGAAGATGCCGGGGCGACCGCCTGGCTGCGGTTCAAGGCCAATCCCAAATTGCCTGGTCAGTATGTCCGGTGCGGGATCCTGGCCCCGCCAGAATCTCCGAAGCGTGAGGGGGGGCCGGGGAATTCGTCCGGACACACGATGTATCTGGGAAATCTCCACGATGCGGAGAGCATTGCATTGGCGACGTTGCTCCAGTCCGGGTTGGTGTTCGGACCAGGCAGCAAAGCGCAACCGGTCACTGACGGCGGGATTGCCCAAGACGTGACCGATCCGTTTCAGCGCAGTTCCGGGGCGGCTGTCTTGGTCGAATGGGGCGAAGCGTTCGCGGCGGAGCATCTCTTGAAATCGATCGTGGCCGGCGTGGTTCGCTACCAGGGATTTTTAAAAGGTATGGCGGAACACCAAGGACAGTCGGCTCCCGCCCTGGGAGCTCAGGTGGTCATCGGTGGAGTCGACCTCAAAATGCAGAATGGTCCGCCTGCTTTGGCGATCCAGATTAGTGGGCAAAATGGCGATACGATCCCGGGCGACATCGATTTAAAGGATCTCGAGGTACAATTTTTTCTTTTTGGCGGAACGGCTCAAGGTGGCATTGGTCTTCTGGCGACGCCGCCCCCAAAAATCGGTGCTACCTCACCGGAGATGTGGACGCAGGAGACCGGCGGGAAGGTCGAGTTGCGCTATCCGCTCCCGGCTGGGATCGGGGAAAAGGCTCGTGGGCCGGAGTTTGGCTTCGCGGTGCGGTTGCTTTGGCAGGGCAAGATCCAGGACACGTTCGCGACTCCACGGGGATTGCAGGGCCAGTTGTGGCGATTTTCCTCTCTCTAGCCCTGATTTTAAAAAAATAGGTTACAAATGTGCGGAAATGATTCAAAATTGAGACTCATCGGGGCGGCTAGGCTTCATCACGAAGCTAAGTCCAGGCAACTCCCGTTGGATTTCAAAAATGTCGAGTCTCGAACGGAGTGTTTCCTTTGCGGTGGGGATGGCCATGGCCATCCTTTTTGTCGCTGTAGGAACTTGCCCCGCCCAGCAGAGCGCAAGTCCCGTCCTCGAAGCGAGCCGCAAGGCCGTCGCGCGCCGGGAAGCGGCGGTGGAATCATCCCGCCAATCATTGTTGCGTGGGGATCGGTTGCTTGCCGACAAGGATTACGCTGGAGCCCTGGATGCCTACCGGTCTGCTTTCCTTGAGGTCCCAGACACCTCGGCCACCCGCGAGTTGCGGTTTGAAGCTCTGACCAAATACGACGTCGCCCTGCAGTCTCAGGCTCGTGCGGTTGCGGAGGAGGGCCGTTTGGAGGCCGCCATTGGACTCGTTCGGCAATTCTATGAAGACGTCAGGAGCGCCGGTTTTCCCCCGTCGGCGATCAGCCCGGCGACCAAGCAGCTCCTCGCTGATTTGGAGGACGGAGAAACCTTTGAACCAGCCAATTCGCCCGAGCTGGTCAAGCGGAAGCGGGAGGTTCAGCGGCTTTTTGCTTACGCCGATGGCGCGGTGCAGACCGGACAATACGATGAGGCGACCCTGGCTTATGGGCAAATCCTCAATCTGGACCCGACAAATCAAGCCGCCCGCCGGGGAATGGAAGCAGTGGACCGGTTGGTCATGGAATACGGCAAGGCGGCGAGGGCTCAGGGGCGCGCCTCCGCCCTGGCCAAAGTGTCGGCGTCTTGGGAGAATCCCGTTCCCAAATTTTCAATCGATGGCGTTGGCGAGCAGTCTGCGGCGATTGCGGCGAGTTCTGGGTCCATCCGGGAAAAGTTGCGCCAGATCGTGATTCCGGAACTGCAATTGGCGGAGACTCCGTTGCGGGAGGTCGTCGACTACTTGGTGGGCCTGAGCAAGGAGCTTGATGTCCTGAGTCCGCCTGATCGGAGAGGGATCAATATCATTCTCTCGGCCGGTGATCCCGCCGTCGCATTGACGCCGATCAGTTTGCAATTGCGGAGTGCACCGCTTGATACGGTGCTCGACTATGTCGCCCAGTTGGGGCGGTTGAAGGTGCGGGTCGAGGAAGTTGCGGTCAACCTGGTCCCGCTTTCCGCTCCAGATCAAGTTACCCTCGTGACCAAGTCTTACCGGGTGCCGCCAAACTTTATTTCCGCAGGATCGACGGGGGCTGGTGGTGCGGATGATCCATTTGGGGCGAGTGGGGCGGCTCCGGCCACCACAACCTTGCAGAAAAAGCTCACTGCAGTGGAATTCCTCAAGATGAACGGGGTCAAGTTCGTCGATGGGGCCTCTGCGGAGTATATCTCAGCGACAAGCACACTGCTCGTCCGCAACAGCGCTGACCAATTGGATCTGGTGGAGGCAATGATCGAATCCAGCTTCGGCAGCGTGGCTAAGCTTTTGCGGATCGATGTCAAAACCATGGAGATTGCCGAGGACTCGCTCAAGGAACTCGGTTTTGATTGGCTGCTCGGTCAGTTCAATATTCCGGGGAGTGATCGGGTCTTTGGCGCAGGCGGCACCAACGGCAATCAGGCTGCCGGAGAGCCGACCAACGAATTCCCGTTTGTCCCTCCCGGGGGTGGAGCGCCCACCGGACGCCATCCCTTGACGGCAGGCAATCGGAGCGGTGACGCCGCCGGATTTCTGGACACGATTGATGGCGCGATCAACCGGGACGTGAGCTTCGGTTCCCAGGGGGCGGGTCAGGTTAAGGCACCGGGTGTCTTCTCTTTGGCCGGGACGTTCACGGATCCCGAGTTCCAAGTCGTGATGCGCGGCATCAATCAATCGAAAGCCCGGGATCTCGTGACCACCAACACCGTGGTCTGCCGGGCGGGGCAACAAGCGATTCTTAAGAGTGTCCGGGAGTTTATCTATCCGACGGAGTATGATCCGCCTGAAGTTCCGGATAGTGTAGGGACCGCTCCTGCCGACCCTGGATTCGTCTTTCTACTGGAGAGCAACTTTGGGCCCATCACTCCGGCGCACCCGACCGCATTCGAAACCCGGGAACTCGGCTCGTTGCTGCAGGTGGAAGGTTCCATCGGTCCCGACAACTACACGGTCGATCTTACGATGACGCCCGAGGTGAGCCGCTTCGAAGGCTTTATCAATTACGGATCGCCCATCAGGCAATACGAGACCAGTGGCTCCGGCCAGCAGTATGTGGCTCAGGAGGTGCAGAACCGGATCCTCATGCCTGTGTTTAAGGTCCTCCGCAATGCCGTAAACGTTTCCGTCTACAGCGGGCAGACCCTCGTCGTTGGCGGATTGCTCGAATCTAGGGTTCAGTCGACGAATGACAAGACTCCGATCCTGGGCGATGCACCTTTGGTGGGACATCTTTTCCGGTCCAAGGTTGACCAGCGGGTCCGCCGCGCCGTTGTTTTCTTCGTGACGGTCAATATCATCGACCCGGCCGGCGGCTTGGTTCATGCACCGGCCAGGACGACTGCCTCACTCTGAATGCGGCGGCTCAGGCCCCGTCGAATGTTTCTGATGAGCCGAGCCTCCCACTCAACAGGTCAGCCCGTTGCTCCACGCCGCGCCTATGGTTTGTGGTTTCTGTTGATCGCGCTGCTTATCCTTGGAGTGGCGGGATTCTCCGCAGCCACGGTGATGGTGGCGCGTGCCAGCGAGTCGCCTGCCTTCCGGCAACTCATTTCCGCCCGCTTGGCCCAGAGACTCGGCGCTGATGTCGAACTGGGGAAAATCGATTCCACCGCGATTGTGTTTCTCTCGATCCCGGAGATTCGCGTGAGTGCTCATGACCAGCGCTGGGCAGTCATCTTACAGGGGGTCACTCTTGAGCTTGATTGGCGGTTGTTGCTTCAGCGCGAGTGGACATTCCACTCCGCACAAGCCCAGACGGCGGAACTTTGGCTGGGCGTTACGGATACTCCCTCTGCGGTGCTTCCGTCAGCGCCGCAACCCGTGGCCATGCTGGAAGCGGGTGATTCCGAAGCGCTTCCGGATTGGCTCAAAGCCTTGCTGTTCCGGGGAAGGACGGGAGCGGTCGTGGATTCGATCCGCATTGCCAAGCTCTCTGCCCGGGGGCCTGCGGTCGCCTCACCCGGGCCGGTGTTTGAGTTTGTTTGCCTGGCGGAAGGGCGTTATGCCCGTGGCAAATTGGATTGGAAACTTTCCGGTGGAACCTTTCGCGGAGGTGGGCAGGAGGCCTGGCAAATCGATTCTCTGGTGGGTGCCGTGAATCGTGGCGTGTGGGAAGTGAAGGGCGGACACCTTCAAGCTGGCGGAGGTACGCTTGAGATCACGGGGACGCCGACCGCCCCCGGGGAAATTGGCATGGCAGTTTCCGTGGTCAATCTGGGCATGCGGACTCTTACTGGAGGAACGGAGGCCTCTCTGGGCCCATTGAATGAGCTCGCCATCGGGCTGAAGGGAACGCTCTTTGCCCGTTTCCCCGAACTGCACCAGTTCCGGTTTGAGGGAGCTCTGCAGGGGGAAAAGCTGCGGATGGGGGCCTCCCGGGTCTTCGAAATCCTGGCTGGTCAAACCGGCGAGCCGCGCCTGGCCAGCCTTCAGTCAGACGTGATCACGGGGCGGATCGAGTGGACCCCCGGCCTAGTCCGGCTCTACGACCTTGCCTTTGGTGAGCCAGATCTGGTTCGGATGGAGGGACGGCTTTCCGTGGTGGCTTCGGAAATCGCGGGAGTGTTCGACTTGGAACTTCCGGTGGCTCTGGTCGGTCGCTTTCCTGGGGGCAAGCCGGACGGCTTCAGTTATCCGGCGGCTGGATGGTCCCGAGCCCAACTGCGGGTCCGTGGTCCGGTGACGGGCTGGACTGAGGATCTGACCCGGCGGTTGCTCGAGCAAATTCCCGCAGAGATCAGCGTGGGCGCGGGGCCGAGTCTGGCTGGGCCGCATCCGGAAACTCCCCCGACGGGCAGCCCCGTGAGTCCCGTCACGAATGAGCGTGCCATCAAGGTGGAGGAACTCTTCAACCAGCTGGTCCGCAATTGAGTCTTTCTCGAAATTCGTCGCGGGGCGGCACCCGGTCGGAGTGACACCGAAAACGATTGAGGCGGTGGTTGACCTTGCGCCTGTCGGAGCTTTCCTTACGGGCTCCCAAAAAGGTTGCCCGATTCCTGCTTTTGCGGATAGGGAGTGACCGCCCGTGACCCAAATGGAACTCGTGCGCAGGGAGCAAGCCGAATGAAGCCCGACCGAGCAACCCTGAATTTCCTGAACGCCTTCGCCGACGACAACCGGAAGGAGGGAGAGCGCATGCAAAAAGACGGGTGCGTCACCAAGATCTTTGGGACCCACCTCCGGATCCAAGGCCGTGTCGAAGATGGCGGCTCCCTCTGCCGGACCACGTTGCACCTGCGTGCCGATGTCTGGGAAGGCGAGTGTTCCTGTCGCGAGGGAGAGCGCTGCAGTTCCCTGGTGGCCACCATGATGGAACGCCTGGAGCGCGGCGGGGAAGTCCCGGAAGCGCCCAATGAGGTGGATGATCAGAGCCTCACGGAAATCCTCGAGGAGCGTCTCAAGCGCGAGCTCTCGCCGCCGGAACTCCAATTTCTCGACAAGCTCGAAAAGCGCTACCGGAGATTCGAGGTGGAGGGGCAGATGGTCGATCACGATCTGGTCCGCCTCAACGCGAAGTGGCCGGTGGAGTCCTACGATCCGATCCAGCTTTGGCCCGTTCCGCCTGCGAACATCCTCGAGTTTTGGAATTACATCGCCTATCACTTCCGCTCCCGGAATCTATCCTACCCGAAGTTCATGGACATCGTCACGGACATCGCGCGGGTCGAGGCCCAGCTCAAGGAGTGGGAGATGGAGCGTGCCGAGGATGAATGGCGCCGCATAGTTTGCGATGTTCCCGCTGTCGTCGTGACCACCGTGCGTGAGGTGGAGTTCCGGATCTTGATTACCACCACTGAGGCTCGCCTCCAGTGGCGGGAATTGGCTGAGAATCATTCCTACTCGTCGATTCAGCACCGCGAGAAATTGGAGGAACTCAGGGAGCGGCATGCCAGGGGAGAGTTCCGCATGGACGATCAATCTGCTCTTCTAGCCGAGGCGTTTCTCGCTGCAGTGGGACGCGGGGAATTGGCCACGCTGCGCCTGGAGGATCGTGATCAGGCGTCCGTCCTCAACCGGCTTTTTCATGCGCCCCAGGCCTCCGGGCGGATCGTCAATCTGGACGACCGGGTCATCCAAGTCATCGATTCGCCCGTCAGTTGGCAGGCAACCGAGCGGCAGGACGGCGAGGGCCTCTTCGTCGATCTCCAATTGATCGGCCATGACGGAGAAGCCATTCCTCACTGCCTCCGGCTCCTCCCCGGAAATCCGAATCTCTATTTGGGCGACGAGCAGGTCTTTCCCGGCCCGATGTTTTTCCAGAACGGCACGGAGGTGCTCCCTTCCTACGAGATTCCCCGGACCCTGATGTGGACCGAAGCCGGCGTCGAGTTCCTCACCCGAATTGGGGCGAGCCTTCCCCTCGCTCTCCAAGAGATGGTGCTGGATCGCGTCCTCCGGGTGAAGCTCCAGATGCGGCTCAGCCAAAAGATCGCCGGGACCGAAACCGAGCAGCTCATTGTCGAGCTGGAAGCGGAGGACGAGGACCAGACCCGGCGCGAGGTCATGGAGAAGGACGGATGGATCATCGAGCGGCGTGGAGAAATGCCGCCCGGCGCGATCTATCGCTACGACCGGACCTATCTCCTGGCCTTCCCAGGGCTCTTGCAACCGCTCAACCTCGGGTGGGATCCTGTTCGGCAAAGCTTGCGCAGTCGGATCACCAGGTCGTTCCCGGAACGCTTCGTCGAGTGGTATCGCGCCTTGCCGGATCACATCGATGTGGTCATCGACGACCATTTGCGGACCCTCCTGGCTGATCCGGTGAAGGCTTCCGTCACCTTCGATATCGTATCGAGCGAGATCGATTGGTTCGACCTCAAGATTGTGGTCAACGTCGAGGGGCTGAACCTCTCGACCAATGAGATCCGCGCGCTGGTTGCGGCGAGGGGTGGGTTTGTCCGGATGAAATCAGGGGGATGGCTCCGCTTGGAGTTCGATCTGACGGAGTCCCAGACCCGTGCGGTGAGTCGGCTGGGGCTCGATCCGTTTGACCTTTCCGGGGAGAGCCACCGGATGCACGTTCTCCAGCTCTCGGATGCTGCGGCTCGCGAGGTGTTCGATGCGGCGGCTTGGGAAAAGATTTGTGAGCGATCCAAGGCCTTGGCACTGGAGGTCAAACCGGAAGTTCCGGCGATGCTGCAACTTCAGCTTCGTCCCTACCAGATCGAAGGGTTTCACTTCCTGGCTTACCTTTCCACGAACCGGTTCGGCGGCATCCTCGCGGATGACATGGGTCTGGGCAAAACGGTCCAATCGATCACCTGGTTACTCTGGTTGCAGCAGAACGCTCCGGAGCGGGTGCCCGCTTTGGTGGTTTGTCCCAAGTCCGTTCTCGATGTCTGGGCCGGTGAGGTGCGTAAATTTGCCCCTCACCTCAAGGTCCAAATTCTTCGCAATAAGCTGGAACTCGATATGGACGAGATTCGTCAGCTTGACGTGCTTGTCCTCAACTACTCCCAACTCCGCGTCAACGTGGAGGACTTGGTGCAGATCAGGTGGCTGGCCATCGTTCTCGATGAGGGCCAACAGATCAAAAATCCGGATTCCAAAGCGGCCAAGGCAGCTCGTGAGATCCAGGCGGAAAACCGGCTGGTCCTCACCGGCACGCCGATCGAAAACCGTCTTCTGGACATTTGGAGTCTGATGGCCTTTGCGATGCCGGGCGTGCTCGGTTCCCGCAAATATTTCCGGGAACGATTCGATCGCCGCAAGGATCCCTTGTGTCAGGAGCGTTTGTCCGCCCGTCTCCGTCCGTTCCTGGTGCGACGCACTAAGGATCAAGTGGCCGTGGATCTTCCGCCGCGGACCGAAGAAGATGTCCTCTGCAAAATGGAGGAGGCTCAAGAGGAGGTCTACAAGTCCGAGGTCGAGCGCATCCAACAGGTCTTGCTCAGTTGTGAAAGCGATGGCGACTTCAATGTGGCCCGGTTCACAGTGCTCCAAGGGCTCACGCGTCTCCGCCAGATTTGTTGCCACCCGGGATTGTTTGATCGCAGTTATATAGGAGAAGAGAGCGCCAAGTTCACCGCGTTGTTCTACTTGCTCGATCAACTGCGCGCGGAGGGGCACAAGTGCCTAGTCTTCAGCCAGTTCGTCACCATGCTGGAGATCATCCGGGAGCGGCTCGAGGAAGAGGGGCGTCCCTATCTCCTCCTCACCGGGCAAACCAAGGACCGGCAGAAGGTGATCGAGGACTTCCAGACTTCCAAGGATCCCACCGTGTTCCTTTTGTCTTTGAAAGCGGGCGGCAGCGGTCTCAATCTAACGGCAGCTTCCTACGTCATTCTCTACGATCCGTGGTGGAACCCCGCCGTGGAGAACCAAGCTATCGACCGGACTCACCGGATTGGGCAGGTCAACAAGGTCATCGCCTACCGGTTGCTGATGCGCGATAGCGTGGAGGAAAAGATCCGCGTGCTCCAACAACAGAAGCAGGCCGTTTCCTCCGGCGTGCTCGGTGAGGAAGGCTTCGCCAAGTCGCTGACCCAGGACGATTTGCGCTTCCTCTTCGCTCCAGTTCCGGGAGAGGAAAGCGACAAATCGTAACCATCACCGCCCGATCAACGAGCGGAGGTTCCCGAAGATATCTTCGAGGGCGTTCCGGCTGTCTGCGGCTGCTTGGTGGGCCTTTTCTCCGGCCAGTTCCGCTTCGGCTTGAAGCGTGCCGGAGAGCTGGGCAAATCGTTCCCGGAGCTTCGTCTTGGTGTGGGCGACGCTCTCTTGTGCGAGGATTCCAGCGACGCCGAGATTGAGGGCCAGCAGGTTCATCTTGTCCGTCAGGGAATGGGCCGCCTCGCTGAAATCTTCTTCCGCAGCGTGTTTGGCCTGGCTCAGACTTTGGCGGGCGGCGGTGACTTTGGATTCCAGATCTTCTCGCTCGCGAAGGTAGGCCTCCTTCGTCTCCATTTTCCCGAGCTTGAGTTGCACCTGAAGATCCTCAATGTGCCGTTTCAAGGCGACCACAGTCGCCTCGTTGGCGGAGTGGCCCAACTGATCGATGCGGGTTCGCAGTTGGTGAATCTGCTCTTCAACTCCCGCCACGGCCTCCAGCTTGCCGAGATCGATCTGGACGATGAGGGCATCGACCCGTTGCTGGAGCTTCTTGATCGGAGAGAGGGGTGTTTGCATGGCCAAAGCATAACTTCCCAGGGGCGGCGATGCTTCGCATGGTTTGTCGAAGGTTACTCGGATCGAAATCGAAATCCAAATCGACGCCGCAGGCGAAATCGATACCAAGCCTGTTCTCGATCAGGATCGCGATCGCGACTTCGATTTCGATTCTATGATGGTTCGTCGCCGAACCCTCGTCAGCCAAGGCGGCTGGGAATCAATCCCCGCGCGCGAACAGCCCGCTAACGCACCTCGAACCGTCTCATGGTGCGTGCCACGGCTTGTGCTTTGGGAGCGGAAAGATCCACTTCGAACGGTCTGGCCAAACTGTTGCCCGCCAGATCTTCGAGCGAAGGATCCGCCCATAGTTCGTGATCGCCCGGTTCCCAAGGCTGCTCAGGGACGGCGCTCCAGGAACGCCCGTCCGGGCTGGCTTCCACGGCGAGGATGACCATTTCGCCGCTCGCGTTTGCCACGGACAAGGTCGTCCGTAGCATCGCGGGATCGAGGGATTCGTCGAACTTTATGGTCAGGGCCTCGTAGGTTCCGGCCCGGGGGATGGAGATTTGCCAGCGAGACATCACGGGGGATTCATGGTCGACCGGTCCGACCTTGACCGGGAAGCGGATCTCCTCGCCCAAGGCGAGGCCGTTGGTATCGCGCCACGATCCGGCCACGACTAGCGTTTGAGATCCGCCTGGCCGGAGGACCGGGCCTTCGTCGATGTTCAGGTTCACTCCGCTCTTCTGTCGGCCGGGATGAAGCCAGACGGTGAGGCGGGTGCCGTCCGGGGACCACAATTCCGTTTCGCGGAAAGGACCGGGGATCTCCTGACCCTCCGAATCGAGCAAGCGCAAGCGGTCCAAGAAGATGCCCTGTTCCATCGGATGGGAGAATTGCAGGTAGATCTTCACGGCGTTCGCCGGTAACGTCGCCCGGGGAAGAATGGTCACGCTGGGCCGGTCCGCCTTCGGTGCGGGCAGGGTGAACTCGAGGCGCCTGCGCAAGCCCGCCTGATCCTGCCATTGCGCGCAGTAGCGTTGGCCGGGAAGGAAGGGCAGGGCGGGATGAAAGATGATCCGTCCGCGCCGAGTCTCGACACGACCGAGCAAGGCTGTCCCTATGGCATCAGCCGGAAAGATCGCCCAGTCCGGATCGACCGCTGCCGCAGTGATGACTTCAACTAGGGAGCCGTCCGGAGGAACCTCGACCCGGACGGGCGCGGGATCGGCTGAGGCCAGCCCAGCCGCGACGAGCCACCAGGAGTTCGCCACGGTCAGGGCAGGTCGATGATCTCAAGCGAGAGCTTGCCAGCATCATCGCGCAGCACTGCCGCGTGCCCGTTGTCGAGCTTATCGACCTGAAGCGCGCCGAAAAGACCATCGACGATCTCGATGCCTTCGGGCCCGGTCTTGGCGGCCACATCGCGGCGGAGAGCCTGCTCATTGGTCTTCTCGGCCGGGCCATCCAGGAGCGCGGTAGCGACGCGGACGCCCCAGAACTTGCTCGGGCCGAAGAGGTTCTCTTTGAAGCGTTGGGTGTGGACGACGAGCCAGGTTTTTCCGGCCTTGTCGGTGTAGTCGAAGAGATCGAGCGGGCGGTTGCCGCTGCCGAGTTCCACCATGCTGACCCCCTTGACTTGGGCTTTGCTGGCGAGGTCATCGACGCGGAACTTGGCGATCGGGGTGCAGGCAAAGGCACCGACCACATAGCTGGCACCGTTGGCGTGGTAGGGGATGAAGCTTTGGATCGGCGCCTTTGTTTCCCACTTTCCGTGGGCCACGTGATAAGTCTCCGCGCTGATCACGTTGGCGGTGCTGCCGTGCTTGATCGGAACCGGAATGGTGAAGATCCGGCTGGCGAACTCTTCGTTGCAGGTCCCGGTGGCGAAGATCCGGTCTCCATCGAACGCGACGTCGGTGATGTTGGTCACCTTGCTGGCAGAGCCGCCGGGCAGGGTAACGGAAGCCCAGGCGAGCGTGTCCGTCTGCAACGGGGCGACCTTGCCGGCACCATCGACGGTAAGGATGAGCGTGGCGTTGTCGGGACGGCGCTGCACGGCCAGGTAGACCGTCCCACTAGCGGGGTTTACGGCCATGTCCTTGACCGTGAGGTTCTCCGCAGAAGTGCCGAGGCCCGGAGCGATCGTACCCGCCAGGTCAGCTACCTTGGGTGGTTGGGCAAAAGGGCCGGTGTCCTTGGTGGCAATCGCGAAGACGCTTTGTGAACTTGGGTCCGCGACGAGGAGAAGGCCATCCATGCCGAAACTGAGCGAACTGATCGCCTTGAGACTGAGCCCGCCGTTTTGGGGAGAATCGAGGAACGCCGCAGCCGAGAGCGGCAGCGCCAAGGCGAGTGAGAGGAGGGTGGTTAAGGCTTTCATAGGCGGGCCATCATTCAAACCGAATCCGCCGCAGAGGTCGAGATCCGTTTCTGCGAAATGCATTTGCGTTGACCTCATCAGGGAGAGCGCTCTGAGGTTGGCCGTCGCCTGTATCGCGCTGGGCCCCTTCCTCACGCTCTCACTTCATTCCTGGCCACTTGAAGGCCACCGGCGCTGCGGCGGGTTGGGTGAGGTCGTTGGGGGAGGGAAGGGAGACGTGGAGCATCTCCTTCTTGGGATCGAGATTTTGGTTGAGCTGCTCTTCGCTGATCGGGGCGGAGACGACGCCTTCTTTGGGGACTTCCAGGCCGGCCACCCAGACGATGGCGTTGAGGACGGCGCAGCGGGAGTCGTCGATGGCCCAGTTGCGATGCCAGTGACCGCCGGTGAAGCCGATCCCGCGGCCGCCGTCGGGACGTTCCACGGCCCACATGAGGGGTTGTTTGCTTCCCAGGGCGCTTTCGCCGGCGGGCGTCCAGTGGACGTAACGATTGATCCGTTCCCGGGTGGGCGTGGCAGTGAGGATGTCCTGGGCGGTCTTGGGCTCCGCGAAGCGCATGTTGTAGTACCACTCGTCGTTGGCTGAGAATGCCGGGATGCCGCGCGCGATCGGATGGTCCGACTTGGCGGTGAGCGGGGCGGTCCAGTGCGGATTGCAGGAGAAACCGCCCTCATAGTGACCGCCGATCCATTTCTTAAAATACTCCCCCTGCGGACCGGCGGGGACTTCGACGCCGTAGTGCATGCACATTAGGCCGACGCCTTTGGCGATCAAGCCGTCGAGGAAAGCTTCGTGCCCGTTGACCGGGTGACTGGCGTTGCCATCGGAATAAATGACAACCGCTTTGGCTCCTTCGAAGACCTTGTCGTCCGCTGGCCATCCGTTGTGGTAGAGGTCGACTTGCAGGGGCAGGCCGCTTTGCTCATTGAGCGCCCTGGCCAGGAGGATGGATCCGGCGTTGAATTCGTGTTGGCCGGAGGGGTGGCTCGGTTTGCCGGCGATGAAGACGATCTTGGTTTTGGCGAGGTCGTCCGCCTGGGTGGTGGCGGGGACCAGGAGCCAGACCGCAGCCAGCGCGGCACCAGTAAAGAATCCGAGAGTGGTTTTCATGAGAGGGGATGTCCCTTTGCTTACAAGAGTCTGGCGAAGCTCGCAATCTCCAATGCACCAGTTTCCTCGGTGACGGGGAGCAACCAGTGTTCCCGGCGAAACCAGGTCATCTGGCGCTTCGCGTAGCGGCGGGTGGCCAGATCGATGGCGGCAATGCAGGCGGCTTGGTCGATCTCCCCGCGCGTGAGTTGTTGGATCTCGCGGGCACCGATGGCTTTTTCGCTGGTGGCCGACCACTTCCGCACCGCAGTGACTTCATCGATCGCTCCCTGCTGGAGCATCGCTTCCGTGCGCCGGTGGATCCGCTCGTGGAGTTGTTGTCGGGAACGGATCAAGAAGAGGCCGCGCAAGCCCGGGGGATCGGCGGTCCAGGATTCGCGCAGGCTGGAAGCGGGCCGACCGGCTAGCAGGGAGATCTCCACGGCCCGTTGGATGTAGCGCCGGTTGCCCCCGGCGATGGTGGCCGTGGCGGCGGGATCGAGGTGGATGAGGATGCGGCTCAATTCCCCCTGACTGAGCTGATCGAGCCGGGCCCGCAAGCCCGGTTGGGAGGCGGGGGCTTCGCTCAGTCCGTGGGTCAGCGCCTTGATGTAGAGCCCGCTCCCTCCCACCACGATGGGGAGGACGCCCCGGGCGGCGATGTCCGCGAGGACGGGCCGGGCCAGTTCCAGATAGCGGCCGGCGTGACACGTCTCTTCCGGCGACAATACGCCGTAAAGGTGGTGGGGCACGGCCGCGCAGTCGGCAGGGGAGGGAGACGCGGTCAGTACGGGAAGTCCGTGGTAGAGTTGGAAGGCATCCGCGTTGACGATTTCACCACCGGTGAGCCGGGCCAGTTGCAGAGCGAGATCGCTTTTGCCACTGCCGGTCGGGCCAACGAGATAGACTGGAAGGGGGCCGGTCACGGCGAATGCGCTCTCCTTCATTAGCGTGCCCTGGTGGAATTGGAAAGCCGATTCAGGATTATAAAGACAAGGAAATCCCGGACGTGCGATGAATGGCCCATGACAAAACCGACTGACCCTCCGACCGTTCGCAAAGGCATCGTGGAGCATTCCGGCTTCTCCTGCAGCGGCTGGATCTTTCTCCTCATCGTAATCGGCCTGCTCGGCTTCGCCGCATCGGAAATCGCCAAGGCGATCCGCGGAGATGCCAGTGTCCCCGTGCCGGGAATCATCGGGGCGATCCTGGGGGTGCTCTGTCTGAGCGGCTTGTTCACCTTGCAGCCCAACCAGGCTGCCATCATTTCCTTCTTCGGTGCCTATGTCGGGACGGTCCGGGGCCAAGGTCTGAGTTGGACGGTTCCGTTCTTCGGGCGGCACACAATCTCGCTGCGTTCCAGGAACTTCAATACGCCCACCCTCAAGGTGAACGACAAACGAGGCAACCCGGTGGAGATCGCCGCAGCCATCGTTTGGCGCGTCGAAGACACGGCCAAGGCCCGTTACGAAGTGGAGAACTTCGAATACTACGTGAGCATCCAGAGCGAGTCGGCGGTCCGCCGCGTGGCCACCACCTATGCCTATGATCACGCGGGGGATGATCACGAGGAAGTCACCCTGCGCGATGGCGGGGACGAGGTGGCGGAAGCCTTTCAACGGGAACTCCAACTGCGCCTGGCTCCAGCCGGAATCTTTGTGGAGGAGGCGCGGGTGACGCACTTGGCCTACGCTCAGGAGATCGCCCAAGCGATGCTCCGCCGTCAGCAGGCCGAAGCCGTAATCAGTGCGCGTCGCACCATCGTGAGGGGCGCGGTGGACATCGTCGATATGGCGATCGAGGGCCTGCGCGAGAAGAACATTGTAGAACTGGATCCGGCCCGCAAAGCGACGCTGGTGAGCAATCTCCTCGTGGTGTTGTGCGGTGAATCCGAGGTCACGCCGGTGGTGAATACGGGTGCGAGTGTGTGACGCTGCGCGCTGAGTGCGACGAAGTGACGCGGACGGTAGGCCATTCTGACTCGCTCACGGGTGAAGGAATGATCTAAAGTGAAAGGCTTATATTTTGTAACATGCTGATTGTGAGGTGTTTACAACTTGGATTTATCGGAAGGAGCGGGCGGCATGATGGGTGCTATATAAGGATGTGTGGCGCGGAAAGAGTCCGCTCTACACAACCTCTAAACCTACCAGGAAAAACTACCATGATTAGCTTGCTACGTCCCGATATGTCCCGGTCCAGCAGCTTGGAGCAATGGCTCCGGGATTATCTCTCCTCCGACGATCCTTTCTTCGCGACTCGCGGAGAATTCACGGGCCGGAGGCCTGTGATTCCGACGGATTTGTACGAGGATGCCGATGCGTTCCATGCCCTCATGGAACTGCCCGGAGTCGCCAAAGAAAACCTCGATGTGACGTTGGAGAACTCAGTCGTTCGCATCGGCGGCAAATTCACAGCGAAGCCCGGTGACCAAGGCCCCGTCGCCGAGTTCAATCGCTTCCTTGCCGTTCCGGATGGAGTCAACGCCAGCGCTGTGAGCGCCGAGCTGCGGGATGGAATTCTCCACCTGCGTCTCCCCAAGCACGAGGAACGCAAACCCCGAACCATCCAGGTTGGCTAAAAAACGCACGACCCAAATCAAAATCTCAACCAAACGCGAACTATGTCTACCCCCACAAGCGAAGTGTCCAATGGCTCGGTCACGCGCCGCTTTCGGCGTCCGCTCTATGAAGTGGACGCCAGCGGTGATGGCTATCAAATCAGCGTGCTGATGCCTGGCGTCACCAAGGAAGGCGTCTCTATCGCCCTGCACGGCCGGAATCTCACGATCGATGGAGAGCGGCGCGACCGCCCCCAAGAGTCGTGGCGCCCGGTTCTCACGGAACTGAATTGGGATGACTACCGTCTTCGCCTGGAACTGAACGTCCTGGTGAATGAATCGGCCATCTCCGCTCAGGTCACGGACGGCGTGCTTCGGCTCACCTTGCCCAAGGCCGAGGAAGCCAAGCCGCGCCGGATCGAGGTCGCCTGATCGACGAGTCCGAGCAGAGGTTTCGTGAAGCCCCCCGGAGAGCCAGTCTCTCCGGGGTTTTTTTTCGAAGCGAGCGAAGGTGGGCCGCAGGGCGGACCTTTCTGCGCACGTAGGCGCTCAAAGCTCCTTCCCGACAGATGGAACTTGCCCAACTGCGGGTTTTCCGTTGAGTGACGTGTCAGCCTTTCTCTGTCTAATCCTCCTCTTTGTCCGAAGAATGACTCAGCATCCCCACCTCAACGTAGCCATCCTTGGTCACCGCTTCATGGGGCGGGCGCATTCCAATGCTTGGCGGCAGGTCACCCGGTTCTTTGATCCTCCTTTTGAACCGATCATGAAAGTCGCCTGCGGCCGCGACCTCGGGCCGCTCAAGGACTTTGCGGACCGCTGGGGCTGGGAGGAGACGGAGAGCGATTGGCGGCGAGTCATCGAGCGCGACGACATCGACATCATCGACATCGCTCTGCCGACATTCCTTCACGCGGAGGTCGCGATCGCCGCAGCGAAGGCGGGCAAGCATATCTTCTGCGAAAAGCCCTTTGCGCTCAACCTATCAGAGGCGCAAGCGATGCTCTTGGCGGCTCGCGAATCGGGTGGTGTTCACTACTTGAATCACAACTACCGGCGCTGTCCCGCCGTGGTCCTCGCCAAACAACTGATCGAGGCGGGAGAACTGGGGACGATCCGTCACTGGCGCGGAGCCTACCAGCAGAGTTGGCTGATTGACCCGGCGCATCCCCTGGATTGGAAACTGCGCAAGGAGTCGGCTGGTGCGGGACCGCTCTGGGACCTCGGCTCACACGCCATCGATCTCGCGCACTACCTCGCCGGGGAAATCTCCACGGTGACTTGCCAGACCAAGACCTTCATCAATCAGCGTCCTCTGGCCGATGCCCCGGAAGTCTCGGGCGAGGTCAACGTGGAGTGCGCGGCCAATCTCATGCTGGAATTTCGCAATGGTGCCTTGGGGACCATCGAGACCACCCGCTACGCCACGGGCCGGGAGAATCGGCACACGTTCGAGATCTACGGGAATCGCGGTGCGCTGACCTGGGACCTTGAGGACATGAACCGGCTCCAATTTTACTCAGAGGCGGATTCCGCTTCCACCAAGGGATTTCGTGATATTCTGGTGACCAGCCCGTCTCACGACTACGCTCAAAACTGGTGGCCGCCGGGACACATCATTGGCTACGAACACACCTTCGTCCACGCTGTAGCAGATTTCCTAGGTGCCATCGCTTCTGCTCCATCCGGAGGGGGCATTCTTCCCGACTTCTCTGATGGAGTCCGCATCACCCAGGTGCTGGAAGCGGCCCTTGAGTCGGCGCGCACCGGACGGCGCATTCTCCTAGACGAGTGATCAGACTCCAATCTTACCCTGCCGGGGGGCATTTAAAGGGTTCCCCTTCCGGGCCTCCCGGTTTTTGACATCTCCTTTGATTGATTTGATCTCAAGGGCAATGCTATGCTGGCAGCCCTCGCCTCCTTCCAATGCCCCTTCCTCGGTTTCTTCTGGTCGTTTTGCCCCTTGGCGTCATCTCTGCGGCAGCCGTTTGGTTCTTCCGTGAGTCAATCGCTGACGCCGTTCGGCCGGTTCGATTTCAGTTCTTGCTCCAGCAATCGGAGCGATCGATGGGGGCGGGGGATACCCTCGGAGCCCAGCGCTTTGCGAGGGAGGCTTGGCAACTTCAGCCTAATGATTTTTCTTCGCTTCACCGGCTGTTGATGCACGACCGGAAGCTGGGCCTGGGCGATCTTGCGGAGATCACCATTTTGGTTTTCCACCATCCGGACGCCGATCTCTCCACCCAACAGGAAATTCTTCGCTGGTTGCTCGACCGGGGAGATACCGCCACCTTTGCCGAGCTGCACCAGAACATCGGCGAGCAACGCCGGAAAGCCCCTGAAATCCGGCTCCTCCAGGCGGAGTCGATGGCTCGGCAGGGGCGCCTCCTGGAAGCCGTTGAGGAGGCGCGTACCGTCGCGGACGTGCCTGCGACATCGGGACAAGCGTCTCTTCTCCTTACCTCCCTTCTCCCTCGCCTGGAGAACAACCCACTCGCTGTGGAGCAAGCCAGGACACGGATCGCCGCCCTCTTGCAGGGGGCAGATTTGGACCTCGCGCTGAAGGCTTGGCGCAATCTTCGGCTCCTCCCTCCGGAACATCGGGATCCGGGTCTTCAGATTGACTTGCAAGATTGGCTTTCACGGCAGCCCGAAGCGACCGCTGAGGATCGCCTTTTGGCGCGGCAGATCGAGCTGGCTCGCCTTCCTTCCACCGAACGGCAGGCTTTTTTCGACAAAATCGTAGCGGAGTTCGCGGGATCCCCCGAGGCCACCCCGGCGTTGGCCCGCTGGCTTCTTGAGCTGAACATGCCTAGTCGGCTTCTTGATCTCCCGGCAGAGCCCATGATGGGAGATCTGGGGCTCTACAGTGCTCGTCTCCAAGCTTACGTAGACACTGGGCGATTTTCCGAGGCAGAGAGCTGGCTGAAAACCCCTCATGCGCAGATGAACCCGGTTCTGGCCACCAGCCTCAAAGCCGCCTTCGCCTCCCAGGCGGGGCGCCGTTCCGAAGCCACAAGCCTCTGGCAACAAGCCCTTGACCAAGCCCGGTCCTTTGAAAAATTTGCGGATTGCGTCAACATCCTCAGCGTTTCCGACCGATTCCGGGAAAATGAGATCTCTACCCGAGCCATCGAGGTGATGCTCAAGTTGCCCGCTAACGAGTTGCCCCCCAGCCAAAACCTCGAATTCCTTGAACTCCGCTTGGGTGACCGCCCGGAGCTACTCCGGAGATTCTGGGAGGATCTGCTCCGCTTCCGTCCATCTGATCCGGTGGCGGCGGAACAGGCTGCGTTTTTTCAGGCGATCGATTCGGGCCAAGCCGCTCCCGCGGTGACGAGCCAAATGACAGCCCCTCTGGTGAATGGCTATCCCAAGATCCTTCGTTTCCGGACGACTCACGCTCTTTGGCTGATGCGTGAATCCAAGGACGCGGAGGCGGCTGAAGTGCTCAAGGACGCGCCCGTGAACTGGAACGAAGCCTCAGATTGGGATCGCGCCGTTTACGCCTTGGCTTTGTATCGTGCAGGGAACGTCCGGGATGCCCAGTCGCTTGAGCAAGGATTGAAATTGGATCGCATGAGTCCCCTGCGGCGTGAGGCCCTCTCCCGCCTATCCAAAATCCCTGGATCGCCTTTTCTTCTCGCAACCCCGTGAACTGCTTTTCTCGTCTTCTCACTCTGTTCGCCTGGGTAGCCGCCGTGGCCGCCCCGCATCTTGCTGCCCAGCAGACGCCGCCGTCTTCGCCTCCCCTCCGTCCCCAAACGGCACCCGTCACGCCTGCTCCTCCGCCCACCTCGCCGAGCGCTGCGGACAAACCTTCTTCTCCGACTCCCGATGCCGATAAGGTTCGTCCAGAACTGCAGGCCTTGGCGGAGAAGGCCAACGGTGGTGACACCGCCGCCGCTCTTGAACTAGCCAACCGAGTCCTTGCCTCCGGCAACCCGACGATGGCATCCGAACTGTATCTCAAAGCGGCCCAAGGAAACCAGGTCGAAGCCCAGGAAAAGCTCGCTCTTCTTCTGCTGGCTTCCGACAACCCTGCCTTCTGGCCCAACGGGCACAGCTGGCTCGACAAGGCAATCGAAGGGGGCTCGGTCATCGCCATGGAAAAGCAGGCCCTCATCTTGGTCAATGGCACCAACGGCCGGGAGCGTTCCGTTGAGGAAGCCATCCGTCTCCTCAACCGGGCCCGGCAGTTGCCGGGAGCCAAGGAAACCTTCTTCATTCTTGGCAACTTGGCGGCCCAAGGCATCGGGATGCCGCAGGACGGGGCGATCGCCCTGGCGAACTTTCAAGAAGGTGCGCAGCGGGGGTCGGTTCCCTGCATGGTCGCCCTGCACAAGCTTTACCGCGATGGTGCCATTGTCCCCAAGGATCTCGCCAAAGCGGAACAGTTCGGACGTCAAGCCAGTGATCTCGGCGACCCTGAAGCCGCCTATCAGCTAGGAGTGTTCCACGAGACCTCCAAGTCGCCGGGATCGCCCGACTGGCAAGAGGCTGGCCGGTGGCTGAAGCTGGCCAGCGATCGAGGCTTTGGCGGTGCCACCACAAGGCTCGCCACCTACCAAATGAATGGGAAACTGGGCAAAGCAGATCCAGTGGAGGCCATCCGCCTCTGCCGCTTGGCCGCTGATCAGGGAGACGCCGAGGCATGTTTCCAACTCTCCTCCTTTTATCGGGAAGGCAAAGACCTGCCGAAGGATGCGGTGGCTTCAGCGGCTTGGTGCAAACTCGCCGCTCAACGGGGATTGGCGGTGGCCCAAAACGAATACGGAATTCTGCTCGTGGGTGGTCTGGGCGTTACCCGGAACCCTGCCGAAGCGGCCCAGTGGTTCCAGAATGCGGCGCAGCAGCAGATCCCCGCCGCCTTTTTTAACCTCGCCGCCCTTTACGAGAACGGAGTGGGCATTTCCGCTAATCCCGGGGAAGCCTTCCGTCTTTACGAAGCAGCGGCCAAGGCGAATCACGCAGGTGCCCAGAGCCGCCTCGCCGTCCTCCTTGAAAGCGGTCGCCTCACCGGCGCTGCGGACCCGGTCGGGGCAGCCTATTGGGCCGAGCGCAGCGCTCGCAACGATCCCAGCGCCGTAGAGCTGGCCAAGAAATTGAGCGAGCCCTTAACGGCGGATCAAAAAGGCGAACTCCAACGCAGGCTCAAGGCTGCCGGGTTGAATGCGAGCGGTGGCTGATTTGAGTGAATTATTAGAGAAAAACAACTTCTTATCGATCAACGCTTGAACTCCTGGCGTCTTTCTTCCAATTACTAGTCCCCTCCGCCCATTACCTGCGGAATCCCTCCCCCCCCCCTCTCTTATTGTTTTTTTAAAACCAACCTCATGCTCTCGACGCTTTTTTCACTTCAGTTGACCGCGATGGTCTCTGCTCTCGGTCTCAACACCGATGAGTGGACCAACCCGAGCCCCGCCATCGTGGCCCAAGTCCAGGCCATCTCCGATGCCATGGCCGCCGCAGCCAAAGGCGAGCAGCCCAAAACGCCGCTACAAGAGACGATCACCAAGATCAAAGATCTGGCGGACACCGGCAAGGACAAGGACGCCCAGTTCGCGATGGGGCTGTTTCTTCAACAAAGCAACCAGCAGGGAGCGATCGACCAAGCGGTTGATTACTACAAGAAGGCGGCTGACAGCGGCCAGCTCCACGCCATGAACAACTGGGGCTTCATTGTGG